>ENA-OQOA01000147-OQOA01000147.1-human-gut-metagenome-genome-assembly--contig:-NODE-147-length-38514-cov-5.280043_pt1 | contig 38514 bp, 44 predicted proteins | sample MGYA00242633_ERZ504888 | MGnify/ENA primary metagenome ERZ504888 (study PRJEB26092, sample SAMD00036372) | human gut metagenome | host: Homo sapiens | study: EMG produced TPA metagenomics assembly of...
AGTCCGTTATTTTACTCTTTTATGTACTATTTTAATATTTTTTGCCAATTTCTTGTTTTTATAAGCACATTAAAGCGTATTATATTAATTATTTCGTACTGGAAAGATACACCAGTAAAACTGATATATCAGCAGGAGAAACTCCTGAAATTCGGGAAGCCTGTCCGATTGAAATCGGTCTGTATGCTTCCAGTTTCTGACGTGCTTCGATTCTCAGGCTTCCAACTTTCTCATAATCAAGATCTGTCGGGATTTTCTTTGCTTCCAGTTTCTTAAACTGTTCTACCTGTTTTAACTGTCTGCGGATATATCCATCATACTTGATGTTAATGTCAACCTGTTCCTGTACATCCCATGGCAGCTCCGGACGTTCTTTATCAAGTGGTTTGATTGCTTCATAAGAAAGTTCCGGACGGCGGATCAGTTCTGCCAGAGTGGTTCCGGATTTCAGCGGTGTGCTGTTATAGCTTTCCAGAAGGGTCTGAACCTCTTTGTTTGCTCCGATATTTGTATGTTCTACTCTGCTGATCTCTGTTTTTATCTGTTCTTCTTTCGTAAGGATTTTCTGATAATCCTCTTCACTGATGAGCCCTGCCTGATATCCCTTTTTACGAAGTCTCAGATCCGCATTATCCTGTCGGAGAAGTAATCTGTACTCCGCTCTGCTGGTCATCATTCTGTATGGCTCATGGTTTTCTTTTGTTACCAGATCATCAATAAGAACACCAATATAAGCCTCAGAACGATCAAGAATCAGCTGTTCCTGACCTTTAACTTCCAGAGCAGCATTAATTCCTGCGATCAGTCCCTGCGCCGCTGCTTCTTCATACCCTGAGCTTCCGTTAAACTGACCGCCGCTGAACAGTCCTTTGATTTTCTTAAATTCCAGTGTAGGATATAACTGACGTGGATTAATACAGTCATATTCGATGGCATATGCATTTTTTACGATTTTTGCATGTTCCAGTCCCGGTACGGAATGATACATTTCTTCCTGCACATCTTCCGGCAGAGAACTGGACATTCCACCAATATACATCTCATTTGTATAGAGACCTTCCGGCTCAATAAATACCTGATGACGGTTCTTATCTGCAAAACGGACTACTTTATCTTCAATTGACGGGCAATAACGCGGACCGGTTCCTTCGATCATACCGGAATACAACGGAGAACGGTCAAGGTTTGCACGAATGATCTCATGAGTTTTCTCATTTGTATATGTCAGCCAGCAGGATTTCTGCTCTATCTGAACATCTTCCGGATTAGTTGAGAATGAAAATGGTACAACTCTCTCATCTCCAAACTGTTCCTCCATTTTGCTGTAGTCAATTGTATTTCCGGCAATACGGGCAGGTGTTCCTGTTTTAAAACGGAACATTTCAATTCCCAGCTCTTTCAGAGAATCAGTCAGATAGTTGGCTGCCTGCAGTCCGTTTGGTCCTGTATAATTACTTACATCACCGTAAATACATCTTGCTTTTAAATAAGTTCCTGTACAGAGGACCACAGCTTTACAGTTATAAGTTGCACCGGAATATGTTTTTACCCCTGTAATCTTTCCGTCCTCGACCAGAAGTTTTGTTACTTCTCCCTGTTTAATAGTCAGATTAGGTGTATTTTCAAGCGTTTTTCTCATTTCATTGCTGTATGCCTGTTTGTCAGCCTGCGCACGTAAGGAGTGCACTGCAGGTCCTTTGGAACAGTTAAGCATTTTGGACTGGATAAAGGTCTTGTCAATATTTTTTCCCATTTCACCGCCCAGGGCATCAAGCTCTCTTACCAGATGGCCTTTGGAACTGCCACCTACGTTCGGGTTACATGGCATTAATGCGATACTGTCTACACTTACAGTAAACATCACTGTATTCAGGCCCAGGCGCGCACCCGCAAGTGCTGCTTCACATCCGGCATGACCGGCACCGACTACAACAATATCATAATCTTCTACTAACGTTCTCATTTTGTCTCCTTTTATTTTACAACTGCTCATTCTATTCTTTCAAAAATCGCCGAAGGCGATTTTTTGATTTTTATTTACCCATGCAAAACTTGCTGAATATCTCATTTACCAGATCTTCACCAACAGACTCTCCGAGGATTTTACCCAGATTTTCATATGCATTCATAAGATCTATAGAAAAGAAATCTTCCGGCATTCCCCTTTCGATACTGTTTCTGACCAGATCAAGGCTTCTGTCAGCCTCTTCCAATGCTGCTTTATGACGGGCATTTGTAATATATACCTCATCATTAAAGGAAATCTCTCCTCCAAAAAACATATCTTTAATCTGTTCTTCCAGTTCTGTAATGCCTTTTTCTTCTTTTGCAGAAATCGGAATTACAGGATGTCCTGTTTTTCTTTCAGGATTTCCGGCTGGATTTCCGGCTGAAGATCAGTTTTATTATACAGGATAATCGCCTTTTTTCCAGTAAGCATTTCCATGATTTCTTCATCATTTTCGTCAAGCGGAACAGAAGAATCCACTACATAAAGAATCAGATCTGCTTTCTGTGCCATTTCTCTGGCTCTGTCTACCCCTATTTTTTCCACAATATCCTTTGTTTCCCGGATTCCGGCTGTATCAATAATCTTCAGAGATATTCCATGAAGTGTGATATATTCCTCCAGAATGTCTCTGGTCGTTCCTGCAATATCTGTCACAATAGCCCGGTTTTCTCCGATCAGAAGATTTAACAGTGAGGATTTTCCGGCATTTGGTTTTCCAAGGATAACTGTCTGGATTCCCTCCTGGATCATCTTTCCGTCAGAAGAAGTTTTCAACAGGCGCTTCACTTCTTTCTGTTCATTATCCACAACTTCCAGAAGTTCCTGGGGATATCCATCCAGACTGATATGTTCCGGATCATCCAGTGCCGATTCTATATATGCAATGTGATAAATCAGCTTTTCTCTGATATCTCGGATTGCTTTCTGCACAGAACCTCTTAACTGATCCATGGAACTGCGAAGCGCATATTCATTTTTCGCCTGTATAACATCCATAACAGCCTCTGCCTGGGATAGATCCATCCGTCCGTTCAGGAAGGCACGTTTGGTAAATTCTCCTGGTTCTGCAATTTCGGCACCATTTTTCAGCACTGTATCCAAAACCCTCTGCATAGCATATACACCACCATGACAGTCTATTTCTACTGTATCTTCTCCTGTAAAAGTCCTCGGTGCATGCATGATCATTACCAGAACCTCATCAATCAGTTCCTCTCCATCATAAATATATCCATAATGAATGGTATGAGTCGGAACTTCTTTATTTTTTCTTCCCGCCTTTTGATCTGTAGATACGGGAAATCACATCCATGGCATTCTCGCCGCTGATACGGATGATTCCAATTCCGGACGCACTCATGGCTGTGGAAATTGCTGCGATTGTTGTTTCCATTTTTTTCTCCTCACTTGCCTGTTCTATAATAGTTCCGCCCCTGCGGAACAGTAGACTGTTACAATAATTCTGTCATCTTATATACATAACAGGAAAATCACACTGACTACTGTTATTTTTTCTGCAAGTGTGTAATCTCTCTGGTATATATACAAGACTTTCCGTAAAATAAAAATGTTACTCCAGGCAAAAGTACACACGCAAAGTTACGTGCTATTCACGCTTTCACCTAGAATAACATTCTTTTTTCATATCTGCAATGAAGCAGTCATATTATTAATTTCTTTTTAATTTTACCACTACATGACGGTAAGGCTCTTCACCCTCACTGACTGTCTCAACGAATTTATTTCCCTGAAGAGCAGAATGGATAATTCTTCTCTCATAAGGATTCATTGGCTCAAGAATAACCGGCTTGCGGGTTTTTCTTACTTTATAAGCAATACCTCTTGCAAGGTTCTCAAGAGTTTCTTTACGGCGCTTGCGGTAATCTTCTGTATCAAGTTTTACACGAATGTAATTTGATTTACCTTTATTTACCACAAGACTCGTCAGATACTGAAGAGAATCCAGAGTCTGGCCTCTCTTGCCGATAAGGATTCCCATATCTTCGCCTTCAAAGTCAACTTCCAGACTTCCGTCCGTTGTGTTATATTCAGATGTAATCTCTACTTCTCCAAGATTCATGGACGCAAATACATCACGAAGGAATACCTTTGCTCTGTTTTCTACTTCTTTAATCTCTTCCGGATCTGTAAGGATCTCAACAGGCTTTACCGGTTTAGTCGTCTTTTCTCTGACTTGTTTCTCTTTTGGCTCTCTGAATTCTCTCGGCTGTTTTTCTTTTGCAGCCCTTTCCTTTACAGGTTTTGGCTGTCTTGGTTTCTCAGAAACAGCTTTCGGCTCTTTGATTTCTTTCTTTACCGGTTTTATAGCTTCCGTTTTCTTTTCTTCCTGAACCGGGGCTTCCTCTTTGAAGGAATCGAGTTTCACTGTCTCTACGATCTCCTTCATTTCTTCTTCCTCAGAAACCGGCTCAATCTTACGAACCTTAATTACTGCAGGCTTGCTTCCGATTCCGAAAAATCCGTTGCTGCCTTCACTTATTACCTGAATCTCAAGCTGGTCACTGGATACGCCAAGCTCGATACATGCTTTTGTAATTGCTTCACTCTTTGTTTTCGCTGAAAACTGGATATAATCCTCCATGCCAACCCCTCCGTTCCTGACTACTTCTTCTTATTACGCTCATCAAATGCTTTTACCAGATTGGCCTTTGCAGTAATGCTGCCAGGTTTTGCATTCGCAGCGTCTTTGTAAGCTTCTTCAACCTTCTTGGCTCTTGTCTCAACATTTGTATTGCTGCTGCCTTTTTCAATCTTATTGATATTCTTGGCGCTCTGATGGGCCTGATTTGTAATCTTCTGAGGTGGAAGTCCCGCTTTCTCACGCTTCTTTTCCATCTTCTTCATATTCTCACTGATCAGGTCTTCAATCTGGATCTTATCCATCTTTTTATTGATAACAACCTGCTGCACACTTCTTACTGCAGCACTTGCTACCCAGTAAATACCAAGACCTACAGGGAATGTGAAACAGAATACTGCTGACATCAACGGCATTACCATATTCATTGTCTTCATGGAGTTCATCATTGCATCCTGCTGTGAATCGCCGCTCTGCTGTGCTGCCTGAGGCATCAGTTTTAAGTTGATCATCTGTGTAGCCCACGCAAGAATCGGGATAAGAATCGCAACGATAGCAAGAAGAGCAGATCCACCTACAAAAGCTGCTTTAATATAAGTCAGTGGCTGATCAGCGATATTCAGACCAAAGAAATTCTGCACATGTGAAATCTCTTTTGCAGTGCTGTTCAGCGTATCAGTAAATCCTGCAAACTGGCTTGTCTCAGCAAGTGTTTTCCACTGGGAAGGTGATAATGCATACAAAAAGTCTGTGACTGAATTACTTGTAGCTTTACTTCCATCCATAATAAGCTGAACTCTTGTCATCTTATTATCTGTGATAAACTGCTGAAGGATATCTGTATATCCGTTTACACCTGTAATACTGGTAACTGCAGATGCAAGGATATCCCTTACACTTCCTACATATGCCGGAATTTTATAAATTACCTGATATAAGGCCATCAAAATAGGAAACTGGATTGCAAGCTGTACACAGCTTCCTGTAGGAGATACGCCGTATTTCTGATATACAGCCTGTGTTTCCTCCTGCATTTTCTGCATTGCAGCAGTATCGTTGTTTTTTCCCTTGTACTTCTTTTGAATTTTCTGAAGTTCCGGCTGCATGATTGCACTCAGCTTAGAGAATTTCTGCTGTTTGATCTGCAGTGGGGTCATAAGAGCATAAATAAGGATACTGAAGATGACAATACAAAGACCGATATTCTGAATTCCAAAGATATTCAGCAATCTGTAAATACCATCCATGATCCATCCCATAACGGTCGCAAGCTGACCAATGATAGGAGTGCTGCTCTTTGTCGCTAAAATCATTTCCAAGTTCATTTCCTCCTAGAATCCATAAATGACAGGAGGTTCCTTCGATCGATCAATATTCAATTTTCAAGTACATTCCTGTCTTTACGGTACAGGGTCATAGCCTCCGTGGGAAAAAGGATTACAGCGAAGTATCCTCCATACCGCAAGAAGACCACCCTTTAATGCACCATATTTTTCGATTGCTTCTAAACCATATTGAGAACATGTGGGAATATAAGGACATTTTGTTCTCTTCATCGGTGATATATACTTTTGATAGAGTTTAATTATTCTGATCAGAAACTTCTTTATCATTGTTCTTACCTGCTATGCAGTGCTTTCCCGCCAGATGCATCAGCGCACTCTCTATCTCTTGATAGGTTCTGTCCTTTGCCTGTGGGCGTGCAACTACTACAATGTCCAAACTGTTTTCAAATTCCGCTTCATTCAACCGATAACTCTCTCTTATCAATCTGGTGAGTCTGTGGCGAACCACACTATTCCCTACTTTTTTACTTACTGATATTCCCAGACGATTCTTCATGTACTGATTTTTCAGTACGTACATCACCAGATACCGATTACCTTTTGATGTTCCATTTCTGTATACTTTTTGAAAATCTTGATTTTTTTTAAGGACTCTGATCTTTGCATAGAATCCCCTTTCCTGATCTCTTTTTTAAGAGAAGAAAAGACCACATAATTGCGGTCTTATTCTTAGGCTGATAAATGCTTTCTTCCTTTTAATCTTCTGGCAGCTAATACTTTACGACCACCCTTTGTGCTCATACGAGCTCTGAAACCATGAACTTTTGCTCTAGATCTCTTTTTTGGCTGAAATGTCATTTTCATAGGTAAAGCACCTCCTTTATCTATTATCCATGTTAAATTTTGTAACTTTTTAAGTATGACAGACACCGGATTCTACAGCTCTCCTGCCCGCCAACTTTACTTATTAGAACATCATTTCAATTATATTCATAAAGGGTGGATTCGTCAAGTATTATTTACACAAAGATTTAAATGGTTTTTTATGCCATTGTGGATTACATAATTGGTTTACGTAATATTATCCACATTTTGTGGATAACTTGTGGATAACTTGTGGAATACCTATATATCTTTCCACTTTCTCCTGTCTATTTTACACATATCTTCAAAAAAATGCTTTTATTTCTACTTTTCTTACTGTGCATAAAATTATCCCCATTTTTTATCGTTTTTAAAAGAATAACGTCACATTATGGTAACCGGAATTGGCTTTTCCACTGTTATCCACACTAATCCACATAAAAAGTGGGGATAACTTTTTTCCACATTTCCCTCAAATATACATTGCGAAAACAGGCATTTTATTATAATATATATAAGGATATTTATGTCTTTTTTAAGAATACGGTCAGAGTTTGTGGAAAACTCAATATTATCAATACACACTTAATATAGAAGTAATACGAACCGGGAGAACCAGAAAATGAACAAAGTTGTGGAAAAATGGGACGAAATCCTGCAAATCGTCAAGACAGAACATGATCTGTCCGACGTTTCTTTTAATACCTGGCTAAAACCACTTACTGTTTACGAAGTAGTTGACAATGTTGTCACTATTATCGTGCCTTCAGAGCAGGTAGGTCTCAATTATATAAGTAAAAATATAAACTTCCACTTCAGGTAACGATCAGTGAAGTTACCGGAATGGAAAACTGTGACATCAATTTCATATTGCCGGAAGATGTTCCAAAAAAGAGGAAGTTTCTCCAAAAGCGCAGTCTCAGGACGCACGCTGCGAGGAAGCTCATTTGAATCCAAAATACACTTTTGATACCTTTGTAGTCGGAAGCAATAATAAATTTGCCCAGGCAGCAGCTCTTGCAGTTGCCGAATCCCCGGGTGATACCTACAATCCGCTCTTTATCTATGGCGGTGCAGGTCTGGGAAAAACTCATCTGATGCATTCTATTGCTCATTTCATTATTGATCATGATGAAAACAGCAAAGTACTTTACGTTACCAGTGAAGAGTTTACCAACGAACTGATCGAAACAATCCGTAATGGAAATAACTCGGCAATGACCAAGTTTCGTGAAAAATACAGAAACATTGATGTTCTTCTTGTCGATGATATTCAGTTTATTATAGGAAAGGAATCTACACAGGAAGAATTTTTCCATACCTTTAACAGCCTGCACAGTGCCAAAAAACAGATTATTATTTCGTCAGATAAACCTCCAAAAGATATGGAAATCCTGGAAGAACGTTTCCGTTCACGATTTGAATGGGGCCTGATCGCAGATATCACACTGCCGGATTACGAAACCCGAATGGCAATTCTTCATAAGAAGGAAGAAATGGATGGATATGATATTAACGAGGAAGTAATCAAATACATTGCAAACAATATTAAATCCAATATCCGCGAACTGGAAGGCGCGATCAACAAGGTGATGGCTTTTGCCAAACTTGAAAAAAGGAAGTTACACTTGAACTTGCCGAACAGGCGTTAAAAGACATTATTTCCCCTGATGAAAAGAAAGTCATCACGCCGGATTATATTATTTCCATGGTTGCTGAACATTTTGATGTTACAGTGGATGACCTTTGTGGAAATAAGCGTAACTCCAAAATTGTAACTCCCCGCCAGATTGCCATGTATTTATGCAGAGAAATCATCTCAACTCCGCTGAAATCTATCGGAAAATGTCTTGGAAATCGTGATCATACTACCATTATGCACGGTATCGACAAAATTGAAAAAGAAATCAACAACGATGAAAACCTTAAAAACACCATTGAAACTTTAAGAAAAAATTAATCCACAGGGATGAGGATAACTGACTGTATAACATGTGTATAAGATGTTGATTGAATGTGTATAAGTGTGTATAACTTTTCGCCACTTTTTGGGCGCTTCGGTTATACACAAGTTATACACATACTTTAAGCACACCTTTACACGAAGTTATCCATATCCGAACTCCTTGAAAAATCAACCTTCAATGGAGTTTTTCACATATTCACATCCCCTACGGCGGAGACGACGAATTCCTTTTATATATTTATCTATAAAAAACCACATCACCCAAGAAAGGAAGTTATACACATTATGAAAATCATTTGCCAGAAAATCAACTTGCTCAAAAGTGTAAACATCTCACTGAAAGCAGTTCCCTCTAAAACAACAATGCCAATTCTGGAATGTATTCTGATTGATGCTACTACAAACCAGATCAAATTTACTACTAATGATATGGAACTCGGTATAGAAACAATTGTTGATGGAATCATTGAAGAAAAAGGAATCATTGCGCTGGATGCAAAAATTTTCTATGAAATCATTCGTCGACTGCCAGACAATACGGTAACTATTAAAACAGATGAGAAACTTACTGCCACCATTACCTGTGAGAAAGCAAAATTCACGATACCTGGTAAATCCGGAGAAGATTTTGCATATCTCCCACTGATTGAGAAAGAAGAAAGTCTTACTATCTCTCAATTCACATTAAAAGAGATGATTAGACAGACTATTTTCTCAATTGCCTCCAATGAAACCAATAAGCTGATGACAGGTGAACTTTTTGAAATCAAAAATAACTACCTGAAAATAGTATCTCTCGATGGACATCGTATTGCAATCAGACGTATGGAACTGAAAAAAGATTATGCTGACCGCAAAGTGGTGGTACCTGGCAAAACACTTAATGAGATCAGTAAGATTTTATCCGGTGAAATTGATGATATTGTAAATATTTATTTCTCAAAAAATCATATTTTATTTGAGTTTGACCAGACTATTGTTGTTTCCAGATTAATCGACGGAGAATATTTCCGTATTGATCAGATGCTTTCCAGCGATTACGAAACCAAAATTAAAATTAATAAAAAAGAATTTCTGGACTGTATCGACAGAGCCACTCTGTTGGTAAGAGAGGGAGAAAAGAAACCGATCATTATTGAAATTACAGATAATTCTATGGAATTACGTATTGATTCTGCAATGGGTTCCATGAATGAAAATATTGATATTGATAAAGAGGGCAAAGATATCCTTATTGGCTTTAATCCAAGATTTCTGATCGATGCACTCAAAGTAATCGATGATGAAACAATCAGTATCTACCTCGTAAATCCAAAAGCACCATGTTTTATCAGGGATGACGAGGAAAATTACACATATTTGATTCTGCCTGTAAATATCAACCAGAATCAGGCAAGATAGGGAGTAAATGAAAATGGAAGAAATTAAAATCAGAGATGAATTTATAAAACTGGGGCAGTTACTGAAACTTGCAGATATGGTTCAGGACGGGGTTGAAGCGAAATATGTGATCACTGACGGACTGGTAAAAGTAAACGGAGAGGTAGATGACCGTCGTGGCCGAAAGGTTTATGAAGGTGACATCGTTTCTTATGATGGAAAAGAAATTAAAGTGATCAGGTGAATAAATGTATATTGAATCTGTTCAGTTAAAAAATTTCAGAAATTATGATTCTCTGGAACTCGATCTGGCACAGGGGACGAATATATTTTACGGCAATAACGCTCAGGGAAAGACCAATATCCTGGAGGCACTTTATCTTTGCGGAACTACAAAATCGCATAAAGGAAGCAGAGATAAGGATATGATTCAGTTTGGAAAGGATGAATCTCATATCAGGATGATGGTAAAAAGAGATGAGCTTTCCTACAGGATTGATATGCATCTTAAAAAGAATAAAGCAAAAGGCGTTGCGATCAATGGTCTTCCTATCCGGAAGGCCAGTGAGCTTTTCGGAGTAGTTAATCTGGTGTTTTTTTCTCCTGAGGATCTGAATATTATAAAAAATGGTCCGGGTGAGAGAAGGAGATTTCTTGATCTGGAACTGTGCCAGTTAGATAAAATATATCTTACAGATCTGGCTTCATATAACCATATTGTAAATCAGAGAAATAAATTGCTGAAGGATCTCAGTGTTCAGCCTTCACTTAAAGATACACTGGATATCTGGGATATACAGATGGCTGAATATGGACGGAAGATTATTGACAAGCGCAGTGAATTTATTAAAGAACTAAATGAAACGGTTCGAAAAATACATGGTAATCTTACAGGGGGATTGGAAGAACTGAACGTTATTTATGAACCGGACTGTACAGCAGAGAAACTGGAAAGTACCATTTGTGCCAACAGAGAAAGAGATATGAGGATGAGACTGACATCCGCAGGCCCACACAGAGATGACCTGTGTGTAATGGCAAATGGGATTGATATCAGGAAATACGGTTCTCAGGGACAGCAGAGGACAGCGGCACTTTCACTTAAATTATCAGAAATATATATAGTAAAGAGAAAAATAAAAGACACACCGGTTCTGCTTTTGGATGATGTTCTGTCCGAGCTGGACAGCAGCAGGCAGAATTATCTTCTGGACAGTATCAGTGATATCCAGACATTGATAACATGTACAGGGCTGGATGATTTTATCAGTCATCAGTTTCAGATAAATAAGGTATTTCAGGTAGTTCAGGGAACAGTATCACAGCCTGTGTAAGAAGAAACAATCTTTTGACAAGGGTACGGGCTTATGATACACTGAGCGTAATTATGGAAAAGTTGGTGAATGCATTGGATAAAGAAGAATTTCGGATAAAACTTGAAGAGATTAATAAGCTGGTTCAGGACAAAGATTATAAAGGTGCCATGAACATTGTAGACAGCATAGACTGGAGACGCGTCAAAAATGTCCGCACCTTATGTGTTGTCGGTGAAATATATGCAGCAAACGGAAGATATGAGGACAGTAAGGAGATTTTCCTTCTTGCATATCATAAGGCATCTATTGGAAAAAATATTCTTTACCGTCTGATTGAGATCTCTCTGCGAATGGATGATATCAATGAAGCAGAAGAATTTTTTGAAGAGTATAAGCAGGTGGCTTCGAATGACAGTACACAATATATTCTGCAGTACAAGATTGCAAGGGCAAAAAATTCTTCATTAAATGAGCAGATCAGAATCCTGGAAGAGTATAAAGAACAGGAATTTACAGAGAAATGGTCATATGAACTGGCAGCCCTGTATTACAAAGCAGGAGAAAAACAGAAATGTCTGGATTTATGCAATGAAATCATTCTCTGGTTCAGTGAAGGCAAATATGTTATGAAAGCCTATGATCTAAAAATGAGAATGGGTGAGCTGACAGGTGCTGAGAAAGCAAAATTTGAGAAACAGTTTGTTCCGAAACTTCTTACACCAGAGCAGGCGAAAGAACTGGAGAAGAAAAAACGGAAACAGAAGTAAAAGCGCAGGAAGAGCCTGAAGCTGAAGAAGTGGAAGAAACGACAGAAAACAATGAGCCGGAAGTTCAGGTCAGCATGGAAGGCATTCAGGAAAAGATTTCAAAGGGGATCAGGGATGTCTTTGGAGGTAAGACTCAGGAAGAGAAAGAAGAGTTTCCGGAAGAATCCATGGATATGGTTAACGAGGCCGGTATCACCAGGGAAGATGAGATTCCGGAAGAAATCATAAAGAGTGATGCGTCACAGAAAGAACCTGAAAATGTTCCGGAATTGGAGGCAGAACCTGAAAAACCGGGGCAGAACCCATGGCTGCAATTAAGATGCCTGAATTAAATATTCCGGAATCCATGAAAAATATGGAACTGAGCAAACCGCCGAAAGTTGAGGAAGTTGCTGAGACGAAACTGAATATGGATTCTTTTGATCTGGAAGGGAAAGAGTTGAATCTGGAGGATACGATCCTTGCTGCTGCCAGTGCGCAGGGAATTGAGATTCCGAAGGAAGAAGAGTCAAAAACAGAAGAAGTACAGGAAGAAAGTTCAGAAACTGATGTTGATGATAAAGAAATAAAAGCCCATGATATTTCAGAGGAACTGGAAGAACCGGATTTCCTCAGCGGAGATATAAAAGATATAAAGGTTGCTGATCCAAAGCCGGATGAAGAACCGAAAAAGGAAATACCGGTGCAGCCGGAAATAGAAGAAGCTGAAGAAGAAGATGAGGTTACAGAAGAAGATCTCAGAAGAGCTGAAGAGGAATTTCTCCATGGACCGATTGGGAATACAGATCTGAATCCGGAAGATGATACAGAGGGAACGGAAGAAGCCCAACCTCTGACAGAAGAAGAGGAGCTGGAACGTTTTATAGAATCTATCCAGCCGGAAAATGGAGCAGATCCAAGGGATATCGTACCAAGAGAAAAAGAACTTACAGATAATGAGAAGCAGTTATTTACATATTTTGTAAAGGTTCCGGGTATGAAAGAGCAGCTTGTGGATACTTTATATGATGTACAGATGGCTGCAGCAGACAAGACTTCTAAAACTGGAAATATTATTGTGATGGGCGGTAAGGAATGCGGAAAGACCAGACTGATCTCAGGCCTGATTCCGGCAATCTGTAAAGAACTGAATCTGGAAGCGTCAAAAGTAGCATATGTTTTTGCAGATCAGATCAACGGAAAAAATATTTATAAGATTTTTTCAAAGCTGGCAGGTGGCTTTCTTGTGATCGAAAATGCAAATCAGCTGACACCGGAAACAGTAGAGATGCTTGACAAAGCCATGGAAGTTAATACAGACGGACTTACAGTAATCGTGGAAGATGAGAAGATTGGTATGCGAAAACTGATTGCCAGATATCCGAAATTCGCAAAGAAGTTTACTTCAATGATCAATATTCCTGTGTTTACCAATGATGAACTTGTCAATTTTGCAAGGGTTTATACAAAAGAGAATGGTTATGCTATTGATCAGATGGGAATGCTTGCGCTGTATAATCTGATTGGAATTAACCAGAAAGAGGATTCTCCTATGAATGTTGGCGCAGTAAAAGAACTGATAGATGCTGCGATTGCAAAATCACAGGGAGGAATCCGTAAATTTAAACGAAATGTATCTAAGAAACGTATAGACAGAGATGGATATATTGTTCTGTACGAGAAAGATTTTACTAAATAATGCGTATTTGTACAGTTACAGGTAATAAAGAAAAAGGAGTAAAGATTATGCCCAGACCGTATCTAGGAGATCCAAAGTATACCATAGAAGTGCTTCAGAAGTATAATTTTGCATTCCAGAAAAGGTTTGGTCAGAACTTTCTGATCGATACTCATGTTCTGGATAAGATTATAGATTCTGCACAGATCACAAAGGATGATTTTGTATTGGAGATTGGACCGGGAATCGGAACCATGACACAGTATCTGGCTGAAGCAGCAAGGGAAGTGGCAGCAGTTGAGATTGATAAAACACTGCTTCCTATTCTGGACGACACTCTGAAAGATTGGGATAATGTGACAGTCATCAACAATGACATCCTCAAAGTAGACATCCGCCAGCTTGCACTGGAAAAAAATCAGGGGCGTCCGATCAAGGTTGTTGCCAATCTGCCATATTACATTACTACCCCGATCATCATGGGATTGTTTGAGAATCAGGTTCCTGTTGATTCTATTACTATTATGGTACAGAAAGAAGTTGCGGACAGAATGCAGGTAGGACCCGGAACAAAAGATTACGGGGCGCTTTCACTGGCTGTGCAATATTATGCGAAACCAAAGATCGTGGCAAATGTACCGCCCAACTGTTTTATGCCAAGACCTAAAGTGGGAAGTGCGGTGATCAGACTGGAACGATATGAAAAAACCGCCGGTTGAGGTAAAGAATGAGAAGCTGATGTTTCGTATTATCAGAGCATCTTTTTAACCAGGAGAAGGAAGACACTGGTGAATGGTCTGAAGAATTCACAGGAGATACCATTTTCTAAAGAACAGATTGAGCAGGCGTTGGGGATGTGTGGACTTTCCCTGAGTGTCAGAGGAGAAGCACTGACACTGGCACAGTTTGCACAGCTGGCAAATGCATTTACAGAAATTTCATAAAAAAGATAAAATATAAAAAAGCATCCGGTGGCTAAGCGGATGCTTTTATATTACGTTCAAATTTATTTTTTAAAAGGAAGGAGAGTTAATTGCCTCTTCCGGCAATCAACATATGAAAAAAGAAATTTTATAAAAATAAACGTTGGCTTTATTATTTTTATAACTTTAGTATATCCTGCAATTATGAGAAAATCGTGTTTAAGATGTGAAAAAAATTTGAACAAATGTCGAAGGAATTATGAAGAGAGAAATTGGGATATTTATTTTACAGAAGGCATAAGATTTCTGATATAATGAGCCGGTAAATGAAAATGCCTGTTCATTGTCTGTAATCTGCTGACAGTGAAAAGACAGAGACTTATTATTGACTGGCAAAAGTATGGAGGTAATTAAATCATGAGAATAAAAAAGCAGGAATACTTATTATTGCGGCAGCAATTACATGTACGACACCGGCAGTACCAGCGATGGCAGCAGATACTTCGGAATCTGTACAGGAGATTATTTCTGATAATGAGATTGATTCTCTTGTATCAGATCCGGACAAAGTAGTTGATATCATTATGTATGTGAAAAATGAGGCAGCAAAACAGGATATTTCAGGTGATCAGATCAGATCGCTGATCCAGACTGCGGAGAGTACTGCAGGAGTTAGCCTTTCGGAGGAAGAAGAGAACAGAATCATAAAGATCGTTAAACAGATCAAGGATTCTGATATTGATGAGGAACAGCTCAGGAGTGCTGTGACGAAGGCATATGATAAACTGGAAGAAATGGGGATTGGTAAAGAAGAGGTAAAAGGAATCCTGCATAAACTGGCTGATTTTGCAAAGAGTCTTTTTGAGTAAAATCTGCTCATTCTCAAATCGTAACTGTGAAAAGACGAAATAGTTATGGAAGATTATGGGGGATATACAAGATAGACAAGCATAAAATAAAACAAGAACTATAAATATGTGGTAATTCTATAAAAAAATATTAAAAAATATAAAATAATTGTGCAAATAAACGAAAAGTTAACTGCGAGTTCATAATTTGTTCATAAATGATTGTTACTATATAGATAGTTCGAAAGAACCTACGAAAGACGTTGTAATGTGTTATCATTACACATAAATTTTTTTCATAATAATAGCCCCGGTAAACCACTGCCGGGGCACTCCTCGTTTTATGGGGATTTTTTATTTTTATCTGATAATTTTCCATATTTCTGGATTTCATTATTGAGTTCTTCCATGCGGGTATCCAGTTCTGCTACATATCGCGCACATTCTCTTAATTCTTTTGTGATATAGTCAGGTCCGTCTCCCTCAAATTTGTAATGCATCTTATGCTCCAGAGTCGCCCAGAAATCCTGTGCAACTGTGCGGATCTGAATCTCTACTTTGGTATCAATGATACTGTCGGAGAGAAAGACCGGTGTGGTAACCAGCATATGATAACTGCGGTAACCGCTCTTTTTAGGATTTTTCATATAATCACGTCTTGCAAGGATCGTCAGGTCATTTTGTTTGGAAATCATATCTGCGATCAGATAGATATCAGATGTAAAGGAACAGCTGATACGGATTCCTGCGATGTCATTTACATAGCGTACCATGTTCTCGATACTGGATTCATATCCATGTCGTTTCAGTTTTTTTACAATGCTTTCCGGAGTTTTGATTCTGGATTTTACATGTTCGATTGGATTGTATTTATGTCTGTGCTGAAATTCACCGTTTAGAATATCAATCTTTGTTTCTACCTGTTTAAGGGCAGACTGATAGACAAAAATAACTGTCTCCCAGTCATTCAGTTCTTTAAAATCCCTCAAGGGGACAGAATCATAATTCATGTATAATAATATCCTTTCCTGATACAGGCAGTTCCCCGTTGATTTTTGTAATCTCACAGGGGACTTGTTTATAGATTTGCTATAGTTGGTTGATGATATTATTGTAACATATAAATATCCGTTTGTGTGAACTATCTGTATGAAAATTCAGATTTCCATTATTAAAGTGATTGTGTTATAATGTTTGAAAATAGCTGACATAATATACTCTATTTGTAACTGTTCAGTATCCTGTAACAGATGGAGAAGAGTTACATTTATTCCAGGTAAAGGAGAAAACAGATAATGGCTGAATCAATGAAAGATTACGAAACAGAACTGGAAGCCTCTTTTAAGAAAATTGAAGAAGGGGATATTCTTACAGGAACTGTCATCAGTGTAGATGAAAAAGAAGTTGTGGTAGATTTGAAGTATTATGCGGAAGGCATTATTCCGGCAGAGGATTACAGCAGAGAACCGGGGATTTTCTTTAAAGGAACAGGTGAATGTGGGAGATGAAGTTTCTGCGACTGTTGTGAGTAAAGACGATGGAAATGGAAATATTCTGTTGTCCAGAACAGAAGCAGCAGATGTGCTTGCATGGGATAAGCTGAAAGAATTAAAGGATTCAAAAGAAGTAATTGATGTGGTGGTAAAAGGCATTGTAAATGGCGGCGTGATCGCCTATGTAGAAGGTGTACGTGGATTTATTCCCGCCTCAAAGCTTGCCCTGAATTATGTGGAGGATACAAACGAATATCTGAACAAACCAATCCAGGTTCAGGTTTTCGATATTGATAAAGAAAAAGGAAGATTAATTCTCTCTGCAAAGGAAATATTAAGAGAAAAAGCAGAAGAGGAGAGAAAAACAAAAATCTCCAATGTGCAGGTCGGACTTGTAACAGAAGGTGTTGTTGAGAGCTTACAGCCATATGGTGCATTCGTAGATCTGGGAAATGGTCTGTCAGGTCTGGTTCATATTTCACAGATCTGTGAGAAGAGAATTAAGAAACCATCAGAAGTTCTGACAGTTGGAGATAAAGTAAAGGTAAAAGTAACTGCTGTCAAAGATGGAAAATTAAGTCTGAGCATCAAAGAGGCAACAGATATGATGGCTAAGGAAATTGAGGAGGAAGTGATCGAGCTTCCAGATTCAAAGGAAGAGGCTTCCACATCTCTTGGCGCACTTTTTGCAAACATTAAATTAGATAATTGAGGTTAGAATCTGTATGAGAAATCAGGAAAAAATATTTGTAATAGGTCACAAGAATCCGGATACGGATTCCATCTGTTCAGCAATTGCCTATGCGGACATCAAAAACAGGACTTCTCAGAAGGTGAAATACATTCCAAAGCGTGCAGGACAGATCAATGAAGAGACAGAATATGTGTTAAATCGTTTCGGCATGCAGCCGCCGGGATATCTGTCTAACATTGGAACACAGATAAAAGATATGGATATCCGTATGAGTCCGGAAGCTGATAAGAGTATGTCCCTGAAAAATGCATGGGATCTGATGATGGAGAAAAGTATCGTATCTCTTCCGATCAGAGACAGAGAAGGACAGCTGGAAGGTCTGATCACAATCGGTGATATTGCTAAGACTTATATGGATACAACGGACAGTTATCTGCTGTCAAGAGCGAAGACACAGTACAGAAGAATTGCCGAGACAATTGCAGGTACCGTAGTAGAGGGAAATGAGCATGGATATTTTACAAAAGGAAAAGTTCTGGTGGGAACTGCAAATCCGGAAATGCTCAAAGCCTATATTGAACCGGATGACCTGATAATCATGGGAGACAGAGAAGAGGATCATCTTCAGGCGATTGCGCAGAATGTTAGCTGTATTATCGTTGGTATGGGAATTGAAGTCAGCGAAAAGGTGATAAAGCTTGCTCATGAGAGAGAAATTGTAATTATTATGTCTCCGTATGATACATTTACGATCGCAAGACTGATCAACCAGAGTATTCCTGTACGGTATATTATGAAAACAGATAATCTGGTTACTTTTAATACAGAGGATTTTACGGATGATATTCAGAATGAGATGATCAAACACCGTCATCGTGCGTTCCCTGTAATTAACAAAAAGGGAAAATGTATCGGAACAATTTCCCGAAGAAATTTCCTGGATATGCACAGGAAAAAAGTAGCACTTGTGGACCATAATGAGAAAGATCAGGCAGTTGACAATATCGATAAAGCTGAAATCGTGGAGATTATTGACCATCATAAACTGGGTTCTCTGGAAACTATGGTACCGATTTCTTTCAGAAATCAGCCGGTCGGATGTACAGCAACGATTCTGTATGAAATGTATGGGGAGCAGAAACTTGAGATTTCACCGAGTATTGCGGGGCTTCTCTGTGCTGCGATTATTTCAGATACACTGATGTTCCGTTCACCTACCTGCACATTATCTGACAAGATGGCGGCAGGTGCGCTGGCACTTATTGCAGGAATCAATATTGAGCAGTTTGCAAAAGAGATGTTTAAAGCAGGAAGTAACCTGAAAGACAAATCACCGGAAGAAATTTTCTATCAGGATTATAAGAAATTTATTGCTGAGGATGAGATCAACTTTGGTGTTGGACAGATCAGTTCTATGGACAGCGATGAGCTGGCAGAAATCAAAGAGCGTCTGGTTCCGTTTATGGTCAGCGAGTGTGGCCGTCATGGTGTTACCCGCGTATTCTTTATGCTTACCAATATTATTGAGGAATCTACAGAGCTTCTCTATTATGGTGAGGGAAGTGAGGAAATGGCACGTATTGCTTTCCATATGGAGCCAAAGGATGGTGTATTTGATCTGAAAGGCGTTGTTTCACGTAAGAAACAGCTGATTCCGGCACTTATGGAAGCTGCACAGGCCGGACAGAACGATTACAACTGATGGCAGCAGACAGAATAGCTGAGGATAATAAGAAATGGAAAAAGAAACCTGGAAAGCAGGAAATATGCTTTATCCACTTCCGGCAGTTATGGTAAGTGTTTCTGACGGAGAGGGGAATGACAATATTATTACAGTTGCATGGGCAGGAACTGTCTGCACGAATCCGCCGATGGTGTCTATTTCTGTGCGACCATCCCGTTTTTCCTATGATATGCTCAGAAAGACGGGAGAATTTGTAATAAATCTGACAACAGAAAAACTGGCATATGCAACGGATTACTGTGGAGTCCGTTCAGGCAGGGATGTTGATAAATTTAAAGAAATGAAGCTTACCAAAGAGAAGGCGGATTTTGTGAAAGTTCCCATGATCGCAGAATCTCCGGTGAGTATTGAATGCAAAGTAAGGCAGGTTCTGGAATTGGGTTCCCACCATATGTTTCTGGCGGATGTGCTTGCAGTTCATGCTGATACGCAGTATATGGACGAGAAGAAGAAATTTCATCTGAATGATGCGAAACCTCTGGTGTATTCTCATGGTGAATATCTGGGAATTGGTAAAAAACTGGGAACATTTGGATACAGCGTTAAAAAAAAGAGAAAAAATCCGGAAAAAAGAACAGTAATCCGCAATTTGCAGACGCAGACAATGTATGATAAAATGAAAGGACATAAACATGAATAATGTGACATTAATAGGAATGCCCGGTTCAGGGAAAGTACAATAGGAGTTATTCTTGCAAAAGCATTGAGATATGAATTTCTGGATTCGGATCTTCTGATACAGAAACAGGAGAAAAGAAAGCTTTCAGAGATCATAGAGCAGGACGGACCGGAAAAATTTAAGGAAATTGAAAATCAGGTTAATGCAGACATTCATGTGACAGATACGGTCATTGCACCCGGCGGAAGTGTTATTTACTGTGAGGAGGCAATGAAACATCTGAAGTCCATAGGTAAGGTTATATATCTTAAATTATCACTGGAATCTTTATCCAAAAGACTGGGAAATCTGAAAGGACGCGGAGTGCTGTTAAAGGACGGTCAGAGTCTGAAAGATCTGTATGAAGAACGTATACCTTTGTATGAGAAATATGCAGATATTACCATTGATGAAGAGGGGAAAGATTTGGATGAAAGTCTTCGGGCAATTCTGGAGATAATACATATCAAAGAGCAGGGAAAGTGATTATTACAGCTCGGGAAAAGGACAGTGGTAAATAATTTTGTTTACAAATGATAAATATATGATATAATATACAACTGACTTTAAAATAGGATGATCGTTTAGTATAAACATATATGCATTTGAAACAGAAGTTACATGTTCGCAGAAAACGAAAAACAGAGTGAACAGTGACCATTAATTCTGCTCATGGAGTGAAAATAAATAAGAGGTGTGATATGGAACAGTATGTTATAAAAGGAGGCAACCCTTTAGTCGGTGAAGTTGAGATTGCCGGTGCCAAGAATGCGGCACTTGCTATTCTTGCAGCAGCCATAATGACTGATGAGACGATTCTGATAGAGAATTTGCCGGATGTAAGGGATATCAATGTATTGCTTGAAGCGATCGCTGGTATTGGAGCACAGGTAGACCGTATTGATAAATCTACTGTGAAGATTAACGGATCTACAATTGGAGATGTAAGTGTTGATTATGAATATATCAAGAAGATCAGAGCTTCCTACTATCTGCTGGGAGCACTTCTTGGTAAGTATAAACATGCAGAGGTACCGCTTCCAGGTGGATGCAACATCGGAAGCCGTCCGATCGACCAGCATCTGAAGGGATTCAGAGCGCTTGGTGCAGATGTAGATATCATGCATGGAGCAATTGTTGCGAAAGCAGATGAACTTCATGGAAGCCATATTTTCCTTGACGTTGTCTCTGTAGGTGCAACGATCAATATTATGATGGCAGCCTCATTGGCTCCGGGACGTACTATTTTGGAAAATGCCGCAAGAGAACCGCATGTAGTTGACGTTGCCAACTTCCTGAACAGTATGGGGGCAAATATTAAAGGTGCAGGTACAGATGTGATCCGTATTAAAGGTGTGGAGAAGCTCCACCGTACAGAGTATTCTATTATTCCGGATCAGATCGAGGCAGGTACATTTATGTTTGCTGCGGCAGCAACAGGCGGAGATGTAACAGTTAAGAATGTAATTCCGAAGCATCTGGAAGCAACTACGGCTAAACTTGAAGAAATTGGATGTGAGGTTGAGGAATTTGATGATGCAGTTCGTGTACGTGCACCAAAGAGACTTCACCGTACTCATGTAAAGACTCTTCCATATCCCGGATATCCTACAGATATGCAGCCACAGATTGCTGTAACTCTGGCACTTGCAGAGGGAACCAGTATTGTAACAGAGAGTATTTTTGAGAACAGATTCAAGTATGCGGACGAACTTTCACGTATGGGAGCAAACATCAAAGTTGAGGGAAATTCAGCAATTATTGATGGTGTGAAGAAGCTTACAGGTGCGAGAGTAAGTGCACCGGATCTGCGTGCAGGTGCAGCCCTGGTGATCGCAGGTCTTGCAGCAGATGGAATCACAGTTGTTGATGATATCGTATATATCCAGAGAGGATACGAGAATTTTGAAGATAAGCTGAGATCTCTCGGTGCTGAGATTGAGAGAGTATCCAATGAGAAAGAAATCCAGAAATTCCGTCTCAGGGTGGGATGATAAAAAATACCAAAAAATTACTTGACATTTGTAAGGGTTAAGTATATTGTATGATATGCAGCAATCTTAATTAATGCAAGTTAATAATTAGTAATAGCCTTTTATTCAGAGTGGTGGAGATACAAAGGATCTGCGAAGCCACGGCAACCCCTGTTTGTGTAGGAAGGTGCCAACCTGAGCGAGTGATCGAACAATAAGAGGATTGTTGAGATAATCAGACAGTCCGATTACTTCGGGCTGTTTCTTTTTGTTAACGGAAAAGTATCAGCGGAGAGAAATAATCTGTTGATACAGTACATAAATGGCTGTGGGTTATTCTGCGGTCGGGAAACAATTGTAAATGAATAAAAAAGGAGAACACAATGGAGAAAATTTTATTTACTTCTGAATCTGTAACTGAAGGCCATCCGGATAAAATGTGTGATGCTATTTCCGATGCTATTCTTGACGCTCTTATGGAAAAAGATCCTATGAGTCGTGTTGCATGTGAAACTGCTACAACTACAGGTCTTGTACTTGTTATGGGTGAGATTACAACAAATGCATATGTTGATATCCAGAAAATCGTAAGAGATACTATCCGCGAAATCGGATATACACGTGGAAAATATGGATTTGATGCTGATACATGTGCAGTTATCACAGCAATCGATGAACAGTCTGCTGATATCGCTCTTGGCGTAGATAAAGCTCTTGAAGCAAAAATGGGTGAAGATGAAATTGATGCTATCGGAGCAGGTGACCAGGGTATCCAGTTTGGTTATGCTTCCAATGAGACAGAAGAGTATATGCCATATGCCATCAACATGGCACACAAACTTGCACGTCAGTTAACGAAGATCCGTAAAGACGGTACATTAAAATATTTAAGACCGGACGGAAAAACACAGGTTACTGTAGAATATGATGAAGCCGGAAAACCAATCCGTATCGATGCAGTAGTATGCTCTACACAGCATGATCCGGATGTAACTCAGGAGCAGATCCATGAGGACATTAAGAAATACGTTTTCGATGAGATCATTCCGGCAGATATGGTAGATGAGAACACAAAATATTTCATCAACCCAACAGGACGTTTCGTGATCGGCGGACCTCATGGTGACAGCGGACTTACCGGACGTAAGATCATCGTTGATACTTACGGTGGAACCGGACGTCATGGCGGCGGTGCTTTCTCCGGTAAAGACTGTACAAAGGTAGACCGTTCCGCAGCGTATGCTGCACGTTATGTTGCAAAAAATATTGTTGCAGCAGGTCTTGCAGATAAATGTGAGATTCAGCTTTCCTATGCGATCGGTGTTGCTCATCCGACATCTATCCACGTAGAAACATTCGGAACCGGTAAACTTTCTGATACAAAGCTGGTTGAGATCATTCGTGAGAACTTTGACCTTCGCCCGGCGGGAATTATCAAGATGCTTGATCTGAGAAGACCGATTTACAGACAGACAGCTGCTTATGGACATTTCGGACGTACGGATGTAGACCTTCCATGGGAGCATCTGGACAAAGTTGATGACCTTAAGAAATACCTTGCTTAAATAAGAAAATCGTAACTGTTCAGTACTTGCACAGACAGTGGAATGCTGAATAATTACAGAATATCACAAAAATTGCAGTGCAATGGGATAAAACAGGAATTATCTGAAAGAACAGGACAGATGATTCCTGTTCTTTTTATAGAAAATTTAGATATGTAAAACAGACTTTATGATATAATGCTTGCAGAGGGCAAAATTATAGAAACCTTATAAATCAACAGATAAAGGATGATCGGGATGAAGTTAAAAACAAGGATTATAGTTGGATTCGGTATGAGTATTCTGGTTCCTCTGCTTTTATTTTCGGCAACTTTGTACGGATTAGGTCACACAAAGTTTGCACAGCAGACAAAGGATTCTTCGGAAGTGGTGTATGATATTTCAGTAGGGGAATCCACCCACAGCCAGACACAGGTAAGGATTATTGCAAAAGATCTGCTGTTTACTGCGACGGTAATATTAGTATTCACAGCTTTATCTATTGGATTATGGATTTACAGAAGTATTGCCACACCGCTGGTTAAATTAAAGAAAGCCACTCAGAATATCAAAGAGGGAAATCTTGATTTTGTTCTGGAAGTAGATGGTGACGATGAGTTTTCGGAACTTTGCCGGGATTTTGAGGAGATGAGAAAGCGGCTGAAGGAATCAGCAGAAGAGAAAGTTCTTATGGATAAAGAAAATAAAGAACTTATCAGCAATATTTCTCATGATCTTAAGACGCCGATCACAGCGGTAAAGGGATATGTAGAGGGGATTATGGACGGCGTAGCGGATACGCCGGAGAAAATAGACCGTTATGTGAAGACTATTTATAATAAGACGAATGAGATGGATCATCTGATCAATGAGCTGACTTTTTATTCAAAGATTGATACCAACAGAATTCCATATACTTTCAGTAAACTGAATGTAGAAGATTATTTCAGTGATTGCGCAGAAGAAGTAGGACTGGAACTGGAAACGAGAGGAATTGAACTGGTATATGCCAATTATGTTGAGGATAATGTGCAGGTGATCGCAGATGGAGAACAGATTCGGCGTGTTATTCATAACATTATCAGCAATGCTATCAAATATATGGATAAACCCAAAGGTATCATCCAGATTCGCATAAAGGATGTGGGAGATTTTATTCAGGTTGAAATTGAAGATAATGGAAAGGGAATTGCAGCAAAGGATCTGCCGTCTATTTTTGATCGTTTTTACAGAACAGACGTGTCGAGAAATTCATCCAAGGGAGGAAGCGGAATCGGTCTTTCCATTGTAAAAAAGATCCTGGAGGATCATGGAGGAAAGGTCTGGGCAACCAGCAGGCTTGGAATCGGCACAATCATGTATTTTGTACTTAGAAAGTATCAGGAGGTACCAATGAAATGAGCAGAATTTTAATTATAGAAGATGAAGAGGCAATTGCAGATCTGGAGAAGGATTATCTGGAGCTTTCCGGATTTGAAGTTGAAATCTGCAACAGAGGAGACACCGGACTGACGCGTGCGCTGAATGAGGAGTTTGACCTGATTATTCTGGATCTGATGCTTCCGGAAGTGGATGGCTTTGATATCTGCAGGCAGGTAAGACAGGAAAAAAATACTCCTATCATCATGGTATCTGCAAAGAAAGATGACATAGATAAAATCAGAGGTCTGGGACTGGGGGCAGATGATTACATGACAAAACCATTCAGTCCAAGTGAACTGGTAGCCAGAGTCAAGGCACATATGGACAGATATAATCGTCTGATCGGTTCCAATGTACGCAAAAATGATATTGTGGAGATCCGCGGGATCAAGATTGATAAGACTGCACGCCGCGTATGGGTAAACGGAGAGGAGAAAACATTTACTTCCAAGGAATATGATCTGCTTACCTTCCTTGCAGAGAATCCGAACAGAGTGTTTACCAAGGAAGAGTTGTTCCGGGAAATCTGGGATATGGAATCTGTGGGAGATATTGCAACAGTCACTGTCCATATCAAGAAGATCCGGGAGAAAATTGAATTTAATACTGCAAAACCTCAGTATATTGAAACAATCTGGGGCGTAGGATACAGATTTAAAGTTTAACTGAATCAGGGAAGTTCCATATTTCAGGCACGAAAAGGCAATAATCAGTGGGAAATTTGGAACGCAAGATTGTTCGAGAAATCAACTTGTTGGCACAATAGTATAAAAAGGAAAAAAATGGAAAGATTATATAAAAAATTAGAAAGCTATGGGCAGTCTGACTATTATCCGTTTCACATGCCGGGGCATAAGAGAAACCGGGCATCTTCAGCAGATGATTTTCTTTTTGAGAGAGATATTACAGAGATTTCAGGATTTGACAATCTTCATCATGCGGAAGGAATTTTGAAAGAAGCACAGGAATATGCAGCTCAGATTTATGGGACAAGGAAATGTTTCTTCAGTGTAAATGGAAGTACGGCGGCTCTTCTGGCAGCAGTCAGTGCAAGTGTAAATAAAGGTGGGAAGATACTTGTCGCGAGGAACTGTCACAAGGCTGTTTACCATGCATTGTATTTACGTGAGCTTCAGCCGGTCTATATTTATCCACATGAAGATCAGAGACTGGGGATAAACGGAGGAATTTCCCCTGAACGTGTGGAAAGATATCTGGAAGAAAATACGGATGTGCAGGCTTTTCTGCTTACTTCGCCTACATATGACGGCGTTGTGTCTGATATAAAGACAATTGCAGAAGTTGTACACAGACATAAGATTCCTCTTATTGTGGATGAAGCACATGGTGCACATCTTCATTATTCTAAATATTTTCCGGTGTCTGCTGCTGATCTGGGAGCTGACATTGTAATACAGAGTTTCCATAAAACGCTGCCATCTATGACTCAGACGGCGGTGCTTCATATATGCAGTGATATGGCAGATGTGGAAAAGATAAAGAGATTTATGGGGATTTACCAGACCAGCAGTCCGTCGTATATTCTGATGGCGAGTATGGATGCATGTATGGATAAACTGAGAAAAGACGGGCAGCAAATGTTTCGTGAATTTACCTTCAATCTGGAGAAGGCCAGACAGCGTCTTTCAAAGTGTGAAAAAATAAAACTGATCGAAGGTTCTATGATCGAAGGCAGTGGAATCTATGATTTTGACAGATCCAAGCTGTTGTTCTCCACAGTCGGAACTTCTGTTAACGGACACCTTCTCCATCAGATACTTCGTGACAGATATCACATTGAAATGGAAATGGCGGCTGAGAAATATGTTCTTGGAATTGCAGCAGTGGGAGATACAGAAGAGGGATTTGAGAGACTGTGTACTGCAATTGAAGAGATTGATGCAGAGATACAGCAAACAGATGAGTCGGAGGAATCGCAGTATCATACTTCTCATGCGAGAATGACACAGCTTATGACAATTTCTCAGGCAGTGGATGCGCAGCAAAGGCGATATTCTCTGAAAGAAAGTGTTGGCAAAGTCAGTGCAGAGTTTGTTTATCTGTATCCGCCCGGAATTCCGATTATTGTGCCGGGAGAGCAGATAACTGGACAATTTGTAAGAAATGTGAGAAGATACATGGAACAGGGGCTGGAAGTACAGGGACTCAGTGATACATCTGCTGAAACAATCTGCGTAGCTGCCCGAAATGAAATTGGACAGGAAGAATACAGTCCGGCAAAGGAATAACATAACAGATATGGGAAAGATTTTTTACATCATGGGAAAGAGTGCATCCGGAAAAGACAGAATCTATTCACTTCTGGCCGCACATAAAGAATTGAATCTGAAAACACTTATTCTGTATACAACCCGCCCGATCAGGGCAGGAGAGCAGGATGGAAAAAATTATTATTTTGTAGATGACGGAAAACTGGAAGAATTCAGAAAAAATGGAAATCTTATCGAGGAGAGAGCATATCATACGGTTTATGGGATATGGACTTATTTCACTGCAGATGATGGTCAGGTGAACCTTGCAGATTCCGATTATCTGGGAATCGGTACTCTGGAGTCATTTAAAAAGATGCGTAAATACTATGGGGAAGATGCAGTCTGTCCTGTTTATGTCCAGGTAGAAGATGGAGAAAGACTGAGTCGTGCTCTTAATAGAGAGAGAGAACAGGAAAATCCAAGATATGAGGAAATGTGTAGAAGATTTATTGCAGATCAGTCGGATTTTTCAGAGGAAAATATTCTGAACGCAGGGATAGAGAAACGTTTTCAGAATATAAATCTTGATGACTGTGTGAAAGAAATCGCAAATTATATAAAGTCTGTGCAATAGTTCTTCTTTTATGGTATAATATCTTACAAAACGGACTGGTGAGGTGATTCTTATGATGGGATTTAACAATATTATCGGACATGAAGAGATTATCGGACATTTAAAAAATGCAATAGAATCAGGAAAAATATCGCATTCTTATATTTTTACCGGCGAACCAGGTTCTGGTAAGAAGCTCCTTGCAGGGACTTTTGCGGCAACACTTCAGTGTGAGGCCGGAGGTACAGAACCCTGCCAGAAATGCGACTCCTGCAAAAAGGCGATGGGTAAGAATCATCCGGACATTATTATGGTCAGTCATGAGAAACCTGGAACGATCACAATTGACGAGATCAGGGATCAGGTGATCAATGATATAGATATCAGACCATATTACAGTCCTTACAAGATTTATATTATTGCAGATGCAGATCTTATGACACCACAGGCACAGAATGCTCTTCTTAAAACAATTGAAGAGCCGCCGGCATATGCAGTGATTCTCTTGCTGACTAATAATATCGGGGGACTGCTGCCGACTATTCAGTCAAGATGTGTTCGTCTTGATCTGAAGGTAGTGGATGACGGTCTTGTAAAGAAATATCTGATGGAGCATCTTCATGTTCCGGATTACCAGGCGGAGATTGACGCATCCTTTGCACAGGGCAGTATTGGAAGGGCAAAAGAAGCAGCTACTTCTCAGGAGTTTGCAGAGATGACTCAGAATGCACTGAGGATTCTTAAATATGCAAACACCATGGAAGTTTATGAACTGTCAGATGCGATTAAGAGTCTTTCTGAGGACAAACAGAATATCAACGATTATCTGGATATTTTCCAGTTCTGGTTCAGAGATGTCCTGATGTTTAAGGCAACACAGGAGATTGACAATCTGGTATTTAAACAGGAAATTAATTTTATCAGAGAACAGGCAAAGCAGCGTTCCTACGAGAATCTGGAGAACATTCTGGATTCTATTCAGAAGACAAAGGTACGTCTGAAAGCAAATGTTAATTTTGATCTGGCATTTGAATTGCTGTTCCTGACGATCAGGGAGAAATAGAATGACAAAAGTAGTAGGCGTGAGATTTCGTAATGTAGGCAAGATTTATTATTTCAGTCCGAAAGATTATGAAATTAAAACAGGCGATCACGTGATCGTGGAGACAGCCCGAGGAATTGAATACGGGAAAGTCGTACTTGCACCAAGAGAAGTAGGTGAGGAAGATGTTGTTCACCCTCTCAAAGAAGTTCTTCGTGTGGCAACAAAGGAGGACGACGAGAGAGAGGCACAGAACAGAGTCAGAGAGAGAGAGGCATTTAAAATCTGTCAGAAAAAGATTCGTGAACATGGTCTGGAAATGAAACTGATAGATGCAGAGTATACATTTGATAATAATAAAGTGCTGTTTTATTTCACTGCTGACGGCAGAATTGATTTTCGCCAATTGGTAAAAGATCTGGCAGCAATTTTTAAAACGCGTATCGAACTTCGTCAGATTGGTGTTCGCGATGAGACAAAGATTCTGGGAGGAATCGGTATCTGCGGAAGATGTCTGTGCTGCCACACATATCTGTCTGAGTTTGCACCTGTATCCATAAAGATGGCAAAAGAGCAGAATCTGTCCCTTAACCAGACAAAGATTTCCGGTGTGTGCGGAAGACTGATGTGCTGCCTGAAGAACGAGCAGGAAACATATGAAGAGCTGAATAAAAAGCTTCCGGGACTGGGAGATACAGTTACAACTCCGGATGGGCTTACCGGAACTGTACACAGTGTAAACGTGCTTCGTCAACGTGTAAAGGTAATTGTAGAGATCAATGACGAGAAAGAAATTCAGGAATTTCCGGTAGATGACCTGAAATTCAGACCGAGAAAGAAGAAAGTCAAAGTCTCTGAAAAAGAATTAAAAGAACTTGGAAATCTGGAAGATAAAAAAGGAGATTCCAAATTAAATGACTGATCAGCTGGTAAAAGATAATGAACGTATAGATGATCTTCAGAACGGATATTATGTGATACAGGATCCGGATAAATTCTGTTTTGGGATGGATGCAGTTCTTCTTTCCGGCTTTTGCAAAAGTAAAAAAGGGTGAGACTGCTCTGGATCTGGGAACAGGAACGGGAATTATCCCGATCCTGCTTAAAACCAAAACAAATGGGAAACACTTTACAGGTCTTGAGATTCAGAAAGAGTGTGCAGATATGGCCGGACGCAGTGTCAGATATAATCATCTGGAGGACGATGTTGAGATCGTACGGGGTGATATTAAGGAGGCTGCTGATATTTTTGGGGCAGCTTCTTTTGATGTAGTGACAAGTAATCCGCCTTATATGATCGGACAGCATGGGCTTCGCAATCCGGATATGCCAAAAGCAATTGCCAGACATGAAGTACTCTGTAATCTGGAGGATGTGGTGAGCCAGGCATCAAAGGTTCTGAAAGAACGTGGAAGATTTTATATGGTCCACAGACCGTTCAGACTGGCTGAGATTATGAATGTTCTCACAAAGTATCGTCTGGAACCGAAAAAGATGCAGCTTGTATATCCATACATAGACAGAGAACCAAACATGGTTCTGATCGAGGCATTAAAGGGAGGAAATTCCAGAGTTACAGTGGAACCTCCTCTGATCGTATATAAAGAGCCGGGAGTCTATACAGAAAATATACTGAAGATTTATGATATGATTTAACCGAACTTTATTTGCAAAGTAATATGAGAGGAAACAAATTATGAGAGGTAAATTGTATTTATGTGCAACACCCATAGGAAATCTGGAGGATATTACACTCCGGGTACTTCGAACATTGAAAGAAGTGGATCTTATTGCAGCAGAGGATACCAGAAACAGTATTAAACTGCTGAACCATTTTGATATAAAAACACCTATGACCAGTTATCATGAGTACAACAAAATTGATAAGGCCTATGTTCTGATCAGTAAAATGCAGGAAGGGCAGAATATTGCACTGATCACAGATGCGGGAACTCCGGGGATCTCAGATCCGGGAGAGGAGCTTGCGGCAATGTGTTATGAAGCGGGGATTGAAGTAACTTCTCTTCCGGGACCTGCTGCCTGTATCACTGCCCTGACTCTGTCCGGACTTCCAACCAGGAGATTCGCTTTTGAAGCATTTCTTCCGGCAGATAAAAAGAAGAAAACTGATTCTGGAAGAACTGAAGAATGAAACGAGAACTATCATTCTCTATGAGGCTCCTCACAGACTGGTAAGAACTCTGGAGGAATTGAAGGAAACTCTCGGAAATCGCAGAATGACTCTTTGCAGGGAACTGACGAAAAGACATGAGACTGCATTCCATACGACTATCGAGGAGCTGATCCTCTATTATCAGACAGAGAAGCCGCTTGGAGAGTGCGTGCTGGTGATTGAAGGCAGAAGCAGACAGGAGATGGAAGAGGAACAGAAGGCATCCTGGGAAAAAATTACCATAGAAGAACACATGGAAATCTATGAAAATCAGGGACATTCAAGAAAAGAAGCTATGAAAATGGTAGCAAATGACAGAGGAATGACGAAGAGAGATGTCTATCAGTACCTCATCAATAAAACCGAAGAATAAGATTAACATACAGAAGAATTCCCGTTTTCGGGGATTCTTTTTATTCAGGCTGTGGCAAGGAACGGGCTTTTGTGCTATAATAAATTTGTATTATTATGTCCAGATACCAGAATATATTTGAAAACCTGTCTATAATTTTCACGCAGGGGTTTTCAGATATATTCTGGTGATAAGTATATATAACAGGAGGAAAGAAATGGGCGGAGAAAATACAGAATACGGAGCGGATCAAATCCAGATTCTGGAAGGTTTGGAAGCCGTACGAAAGAGACCAGGTATGTATATCGGAAGTACATCCGGCAGAGGTCTTCATCATCTGGTTTATGAGATTGTAGATAATGCGGTTGATGAAGCACTGGCAGGATTTTGTACAGAGATTCAGGTAGTTATTAATCCGGACAACTCTATCACAGTTGTAGATAACGGACGTGGTATTCCGGTAGGAATCAATCATAAAGCAGGGATTCCTGCTGTAGAAGTAGTATTTACCATTCTTCATGCCGGCGGTAAATTTGGAGGCGGAGGGTACAAGGTATCCGGTGGTCTTCACGGAGTAGGTGCGTCTGTAGTAAATGCACTTTCCACATGGCTTGAAGTAAGGATCTATCATGAAGGTAAGATTTATCAGCAGAGATATGAACGCGGTAAAACTATGTATCCTCTGAAGGTTGTGGGAGACTGCCAACCGGATAAGACCGGAACAACAGTTGTCTTCCTTCCAGATAAAGAAATATTTGAGGAAACAGTATATGATTATGACATTCTGAAACAGCGTTTGAGAGAGATGGCATTCCTGACAAAGGGATTGAAGATTTCTCTTAAAGATACCAGAGAAGGAATGGAAAGAGAGAAAGTTTTCCATTATGAAGGTGGTATCCGTGAATTTGTAAGCTATCTGAACAGAAGCAAGGAAGCGCTTTACCCGGAAATCATTTACTGCGAAGGACAGCAGAACGGTGTGTCTGTAGAGGTTGCCATGCAGCACAATGATTCTTATACAGAGAACTGCTATGGATTTGTAAATAATATTAATACACCTGAGGGTGGTACTCATATTGTAGGTTTCAGAAATGCCCTGACAAAGACGTTCAATGATTATGCCAGAAAGAACAAGCTGCTTAAAGACAGTGAACCCAATTTGAGTGGCGATGATATCCGCGAAGGTCTGACTGCAATCGTCAGTGTTAAGATTGAGAATCCCCAGTTTGAAGGTCAGACAAAACAGAAGCTTGGAAACAGTGAAGCAAGAGGGGCTGTTGACAGCGTGGTGAGCAAGCAGCTTGAGATTTTCCTTGAGCAGAATCCAACAGTAGCGAAAACTACAGTAGAGAAATCAGTTCTTGCACAGAGAGCACGTGAGGCTGCACGTAAGGCTCGTGATCTGACTAGAAGAAAATCAGCACTTGATAATATGTCACTTCCTGGAAAGCTTGCAGACTGTTCAGATAAGAATCCTGAGAACTGTGAAATCTACATTGTAGAGGGAGATTCCGCCGGTGGCTCTGCAAAAACAGCCAGAAATCGTGTAACACAGGCTATCCTTCCACTGAGAGGTAAGATCCTGAATGTAGAGAAAGCACGTCTGGATAAGATTTATGCAAATGCAGAGATCAAAGCTATGATCACAGCTTTCGGAACAGGAATTCATGAAGATTTTGATATCAGTAAACTTCGTTATCATAAGATTATTATTATGACTGATGCCGATGTCGATGGTGCGCACATCGCAACCCTTCTGCTGACTTTCCTGTATCGTTTTATGCCTGAGCTTATCAAACAGGGATATGTGTATCTTGCACAGCCGCCATTATACAAGGTGGAGAAGAACAAGAAAGTATGGTATGCATACGACGATGATGAACTGAATCAGATTCTGACAGAAATCGGACGTGACGGAAATAACAAGATCCAGCGTTATAAAGGTCTTGGAGAGATGGATGCAGACCAGCTTTGGGAGACGACAATGGATCCTGAGAAACGAATCCTGCTTAAGGTTACCATGGATGAGGCTGCGACTTCTGAGATTGACCTTACATTTACTACACTGATGGGTGACAAGGTAGAGCCGAGACGTGAATTTATTGAAGAGAATGCAAGATTTGTAAAGAATCTGGATATCTGATAATAGGGAGAATAGATAAATGGAAGATAATATTTTTGACAAAGTCCACGAGGTGGATCTGGAAAAGACCATGAAGGACTCTTATATTGACTATGCCATGAGCGTTATCGCTTCCAGAGCACTGCCTGATGTAAGAGATGGTCTGAAACCGGTTCAGCGACGTGTATTGTATTCCATGATAGAACTGAATAATGGTCCTGACAAACCGCATCGTAAATGTGCGCGTATTGTCGGTGATACAATGGGTAAATATCATCCACATGGTGACAGTTCTATTTATGGAGCACTTGTAAATATGGCACAGGAATGGTCTACCAGATATCCGCTGGTAGACGGACATGGAAACTTTGGTTCCGTAGATGGTGACGGGGCAGCGGCCATGCGATATACTGAGGCACGTCTGAGTAAGATTTCCATGGAAATGCTGGCAGATATTAACAAAGATACTGTTGACTTCCAGCCAAACTTTGATGAAACAGAGAGAGAGCCGGTTGTATTGCCGTCCCGTTATCCGAATCTTCTGGTGAACGGAACTTCAGGTATTGCAGTAGGTATGGCTACCAATATCCCTCCTCATAATCTGAGAGAGGTTGTGGATGCTGTTGTCAAGATTATAGACAATATCATTGAAGAACAACGCGAAACGACTATGGAAGAGATTCTGGATATTGTAAAAGGTCCTGATTTTCCTACAGGTGCGACGATTCTTGGAAGAAGAGGGATTGAAGAAGCATACAGAACAGGTCGTGGTAAGATTCGTGTACGTGCAGTGACAAATATTGAGACTCTTCCAAACGGAAAGTCCAGAATTATTGTCACAGAGCTTCCGTATCTGGTAAATAAAGCGCGTCTGATCTCAAAGATTGCAGAACTTGTAAGAGATAAAAAGATTGACGGAATCACAGACCTGAATGACCATTCCAGTCGTGAGGGAATGAGAATCTGTATTGATCTGCGCAAGGATGCAAATGCAAATGTAGTTTTGAATTTACTGTATAAGCATACGCAGTTACAGGATACTTTTGGCGTAAATATGCTTTCACTTATTCCGAATAACGGAAGTCTGGAACCGAAGGTATTAAACCTGAAACAGATGCTGGAATATTATCTGGCTCATCAGGAAGATGTAGTGACCAGAAGAACGAAATATGACCTGAATAAAGCAAGAGAGCGAGCTCACATTTTAGAAGGTCTGCTGAAAGCACTGGACAATATTGATGAGGTGATCCGTATTATCAGAGCTTCGCAGAATGTGCAGATCGCAAAACAGGAGTTAATGGATCGCTTTGAACTGACAGATGTTCAGGCACAGGCAATCGTAGATATGCGTCTGCGTGCTCTGACAGGTCTGGAAAGAGAGAAGCTGGAAGCAGAGTATGCTGATTTAATGGAAAAAATCCGTAAATACGAGGCTATCCTTGCGGACAGAAGTCTTCTTCTTCGCGTGATTCGGGAAGAAATTCTTGCAATTGCAGAGAAATACGGAGACGACAGAAAGACTTCTATCGGATATGATGTATACGATATTTCTACAGAGGATCTGATTCCGAGAGAGAATACAGTGATCACAATGACCAAACTTGGATATATTAAGAGAATGACAGTAGATAATTTCAGAAGCCAGAACAGAGGTGGAAGAGGAATCAAGGGAATGCAGACTCTTGAGGATGACTACATTGAAGAACTTCTGATGACAACTACCCATCATTATCTGATGTTCTTTACAAATACAGGAAGGGTATATCGTCTGAAGGCATATGAGATTCCGGAGGCAGGACGTACTGCAAGAGGAACTGCGATTATTAATCTGTTACAGCTTATGCCGGGGGAATGCATCACTGCAGTAATCCCGCTCCGCAAATTTGAAGATGGTCATTATCTGATGATGGCTACGAAGAATGGCCTGGTAAAGAAAACACCGATTAAAGAATATGCGAATGTGCGTAAAAACGGACTGGCAGCTATCACATTGCGTGATGATGATGAACTGATCGAGGTTAAGCTTACAGATGATAAGAAGGATATAATACTTGTTACAAAAGATGGTATGTGTATCCGTTTTAAAGAAACAGATGTAAGAAGTACAGGCAGAACTTCTATGGGCGTACGCGGTATGAATATCGATGATGGAGACGAAGTGGTAGCAATGCAGCTGAATTCTCAGGGAGATTGCCTGCTGATAGTTTCTGCAAATGGTATGGGTAAACGTACTTCTATGGGTGAATTTACCTGTCAGAATCGTGGCGGTAAAGGTGTAAAATGTTATAAGATTACCGAGAAAACCGGTGATGTAATCGGAGCAAGAGCTGTAAATGAAGATAATGAAGTAATGCTGATCACTACGGAAGGTATTATCATCAGAATCGCCTGCGCTGATATTTCCATTCTTGGAAGAATTACATCGGGTGTAAAACTGATCAATCTTACAGAGGGTGTCACTGTAGCCAGTGTAGCTAAAGTGAGAGATAAAGAAGAAAAAGATACAAATGCACAGCAGGCAGCAGTGGAAATTACGGACAGTGCAGAAACAGAAGAATCTGATCAGCCGACAGATCAGGAGACACAGGATGAGAACAGAGGGGAAGAGGAATAACCATGAAGAAATGGTACAGATATCTTGCAGCCGGAGTGTTGGTATTACTGACACTCTGTGTGGCAGGATGCGGGGGAGTGAGTCATAAATCACCGGAAAAAGTAACAGAGGAATTGATTCAGTCCTATACTGACGGGAAAGAAAAGAAAGTGAAGGAGTGCTATAACCAGGTAGATAATACAGAAGCAGATCTTCAGGCAGAGATTACAGCAACACTCAAATATTTTGCGGCACATAATCCTAAGAAAGTATCTGTTCAGGATTGTGAGATCCTTTCTGAAAATGACAAGTACAGTTATGTATACATAACCTACAATCTGATCCTGGAGGATGATCAGGAATATCCATGTGTTGGAACTTATATGGTTGGTAAACAGGATAAAACTTATTATATCATGGCACCATCACAGATCACAGATGATATGAAAACTCAGGCGGCTACAGCATATGTCCAATTTATGAAGACAGATGCTTACAAGACGTATACCAAAGCATATGAAACATTTATCAAGAAGAATCCGGGATATGAAGACAAAATTTCGGAAAAAGCAGGAGTGTAATATATCGAGGGCAAAAAAATGAAAAGAATATTACTGATGGTATTTAGAAATCTCTTTTTTGTTCCATATGGATGGTTTAAGTTATGCTGGTATGCATCGCATGCAGAACGTTACAGTGAAGAACAGAGATATCAGCTTCTTAAATATGTAGATAACAGAGCAGTGAAAGGCGGTAATCTGGTAATTGACGGTCATGGTATGGAAAATATTCCAAAAGAAAATGGGTTTATTTTCTTTCCCAATCATCAGGGATTATTTGATGTACTTGCAATCATACAGGTGTGTCCGGTACCTTTCTCGGTAGTGGCAAAAAAAGAGCTGACAAACGTACCATTTCTGAAGCAGGTATTTGCATGCATGAAAGCGTTTATGATTGACCGTGATGATGTCAAACAATCTATGCAGGTAATCATTAATGTTATCAAAGAAGTAAAGGCAGGAAGAAACTATCTGATTTTTGCCGAGGGAACCAGAAGCAAAGACGGCAATCATCCGCAGGAATTTAAAGGTGGAAGTTTTAAAGCTGCAACGAAATCAAAATGTCCGATCATACCCGTAGCACTGATTGATTCTTATAAAGCGTTTGATACGGGATCTGTCAAAAAACTTACAGTGCAGGTACATTTTCTGGAACCCATATACTATGATGAGTATAAAGATATGAAAACAACAGAGATTGCAGCAGAGGTAAAAAAACGTATCGAAGCGACAATAACACAGTATACTTCTTGATGGAAGTATGAAATTTGCAAGTCCTGAAACCGGATTTTAGGGTAAAAATAAAAATATGAAAAAAAGTAAGAGGGGAAAAAGCAAAAATATGGTATAATTTTCTATATCAGACAGGGGAGGAAACAGGTGTGGAAAAAGTGAGAGAGAAGGTACTTTTTGCACTGCAGGAAGTACAGAGAGCAGTGATCGGAAAGCAGGAAGTGACAGAGACGGTGATGAAAGCATTTTGGCGGTGGGCATGTGCTGGTGGAGGATATTCCGGGGACTTGGCAAGACGACCATGGCGATTGCTTTTTCCAGAGCGTCCTTCAGTTCGTCACGCTCATGGACTACCACGCCTTCCACACCTGCCAGTCTCATCCCTGTGCAGGTATCGATGTTGTCACTGATCAAAACATTTTCATAATTATAATTTACCGATGATCATGAAGGAAATGATCAGACCGTAAAGAGCAACACCTTCGGCAAGACCTACGAAGATAAGGGATTTACCAAGAATAGAGCTGTCTTCACTGATAGCGCCCAGTGCTGCACTTGCTGCTGCAGATACTGCAATACCACCGCCTAAACAGGAAAGACCGGTTGCAAGAGCCGCTGACAGATAGCCCATTCCAGCTGCGCTGTTAGAAACGGCTGCTGCTGTTTCCTCTGCTGCAAATGCATTCCCTGAGAACATGAAAGCTGCTGCTGCGATCATGGTCCCGAAGAATAAAAAATACGTTTACACCAAGAGCTGTTTTATAACGTCCCTTTGTCTTTTCTCCTGCTGCAAATGCTCCAAAAGGTACACCGATGCTTAATACTAATGCTGCGCTTAATGTCATTTTAACTAATAAACTCATGATTGATTTTCTCCTTTTTCTCTTTGAGATTAAGATATCTGGATCTCCCATGTCTGCCTGACCTGCCAGGCGGCACATGTTCCAGGTTCATTTTATTATCTAATGT
>ENA-OQOA01000149-OQOA01000149.1-human-gut-metagenome-genome-assembly--contig:-NODE-149-length-38225-cov-3.439393_pt1 | contig 38225 bp, 50 predicted proteins | sample MGYA00242633_ERZ504888 | MGnify/ENA primary metagenome ERZ504888 (study PRJEB26092, sample SAMD00036372) | human gut metagenome | host: Homo sapiens | study: EMG produced TPA metagenomics assembly of...
CAGCTAAATTTAAAAAGGTAAAGATGGTTACTATTCTACCAACGTGTGGGATGGCACATACAAGGATAACGGTAAAAAATATAAACACCTGCGATCTCCAAAAAGCTCTAAGGACCTTGAAAAGAAAGTAAAAGAATTTGAACGATTAAGGGATGAACGTCGTGGAATCATTGAAACTGACATATTATTTATTGAATATGCTGTACAATGGAGACATTTATACAAAGAATTTAGTCGTGCTAATAATACAAACAAAATGTATGAAAACATTATCAACGTACATTTTATTCCAATAGCTTATACCAAATTGCAAGACATTGAGCGAAAACATTTCCAATTGCTATTAAACCATGCTACAGGGCATCCACGAACTCAACAGCAGATTGCTATGACATTCAAGCAAATATTGCGTAGTGCTGTACGTGATCGTATTTTCTCCGCTCAAACATTCGCAGACATTTTTGACGATTTTGAGGGAATCAAATATAAAGCAGAAGAACAACGTGCTTTGACACCAGACGAACAGAGAGCCGTTTTTACGGCAGATTTTAAAGCAATGGATAAATTGTATGCCTACATCCTTTACGGCTGTGGATTAAGGCGTGGAGAAGCTCTAGCACTAACAGAAAGTGACTTCGACTTAGAAGCCCATACAGTATCTATCACTAAATCTCACGACATATCAGATAATATTCCTTTTGTAAAAACGGTAAAAATATAACTAACGGAGAAAGAATACTTCCAATTCCTAACAGTGTATTTGATTATATAGCCGACTATATATCTATGCTGAGGAAAGACAAAAGAAAATATCTTTTTGTAAACCAAAACTACAAACCTATGACAAAATCTGGTTTTCGAAGAATGTTTGACAGAATATTAAAAGCTATGCAGGCAGTCAGCCCTAGTATCATCGAGGGATTGACAAGCCATGTTTTCAGACATAATTATTGTTCTTGTTTATGCTACCAGATTCCACTTATCAGTATCAAGATGGTTGCTAAATTAGTTGGAGATTCAGAAGAAGTTGTAATGAAAGTATACAACCATATCATGATGGAAAAAGAAGATAAAGTGTCTGCTGTAAATAATGCATTAAGTTTCGTAGATTTGGAACAAAAAATGGAACAACCAGTGGAACAAAAAATGGAACAACTCAGAGATTTATTATCATGGCTTTTCAAGAATGTTTCTGGAACAAAAATGGAACATGGAACAGCTATGGAACAAATACTTCCCTAAACTTCAAGTTACTTTCGGTTACTTTTAAGGGTATGATTTTTAGATAAGTCATATCCTTAAAAACCGCATAAATACAAGAAAAGCACGGTATTTAGCCATTTGGCAACCGTGCTTTTTTATAGTGAGCGTGCGGGGATTCGAACCCCGGACAACTTGATTAAAAGTCAAGTGCTCTACCACCTGAGCTACACACCCTTATATAATTAAATTACTTCACCACATATCTATTAGGCAAAATAATAGGGTGGGTAATGGGATTCGAACCCACGGCCTCCAGAGCCACAATCTGGCGCGCTAACCAGCTGCGCTATACCCACCATATATAAAAAACGAGCCTGAAGGGATTCGAACCCCCGACCCACGGCTTAGAAGGCCGTTGCTCTATCCAACTGAGCTACAGACTCATGAAAGCGGGTGATGGGAATCGAACCCACGTGATCAGCTTGGAAGGCTGGAGTTCTACCATTGAACTACACCCGCTTACAGTCGGGGTGACAGGATTCGAACCTGCGACCTCTTGATCCCAAATCAAGCGCTCTAGCCAAGCTGAGCCACACCCCGTAAGTGCTTTGCTGTTTCTCTATTTCCTCAACAGCAAGATTTATTATATAGAATCGTCCTTTAAATGTCAACAACTTTTTTCAACTTTTTTTATTTTTCTTGAACACTTTGTCGCAAATCCCCTGTTTATGCGGTTTCTGATCTTATATTTTTTCATTATCCTTTTTATTTTCTTAGACCTTCTAACAAAATCATAGGAAAAAGCTACTAATTGTATCAAAAAAGAACACCAAAAACAGGTGTTCTTTCTTCGTTTCAGTTTCCTATATGAAGCTTTCTTATTCCACTTCCTCGATGTCTTCTTCTTTCACATCCGTATCATCTTCTTCATCGAAGAAATCATCGTCAAAATCATCATCAAAGTCTTCATCAAAATCATCCATATAATCTGGTGTCAGATATTTATATACCGCAAATGCGATTCCTGCAACTGCTGCGATCGCTCCGATGATCGCTAACGCCCAAACGATTTTGTTATCTTCTTTTTCTTTTTTGTTGCAATGATGTCTGAAACTTTTGCCATTTCTAAAAGATCACTTAATTTTTCCATGCCGCTCATTCCTTTCTTATGCGTTTTCTTTATTATATCACTTCTAACTATATTTTACTAACTTTTTCGTTCATTTTATTCGACTTTTTTTAGTTTTGCAAAGGATGCGAACATTTTTTTCACTCCTGCTTTTTCAAAGTCTACTGTTACCTCGTAATCACGGCCTCCAGAGACAATTTCAAGCACTTTTCCTTTTCCAAATTTTATATGTTTCACCATATCTCCAACATCATATGGTAAAGTATCCATTTTCGTTGAAGTAAATGATTTTGCTTGATATGGTTTTCTAAATCGATTACTGCGATTTGATGAAAACAATGCTTTATCTGGACGTTTTCTTTGAAGTTGACCCCTGTGTCTAACTGTAATAGCTGTTCCGGAATCTCATCGATAAACCGTGAAACTTTATTAAACTGAGTTCTTCCTTGCATCATTCTTCGTTTTGCCGCACTTAAATAAAGCTTTTCTTTGCTCTTGTGATTCCTACATAGCAAAGACGTCTTTCTTCTTCCATATCGTCATCATCTTCAGACATCACCGTCATATAACTTGGGAAGATTCCATCTTCCATACCACAAATAAATACGTATGGAAATTCCAGACCTTTTGCACTATGCAGTGTCATTAATACAACCCTGTTATCTGAATCTTCTAGATTATCAATATCTGCAACCAATGCGATCTCTTCTAATAATTCTGACAGACTCGCTTCTTCTGCTTCCTGTTCATATGTTACAACTTTATTTAAAAGCTCATTGATATTTTCAATTCTTCCTTCAGCTTCTTCCGTTCCTTCAGCTTTCAGATTCGCAATATATCCTGTTTCATCTGTAATATACTTAAATAATTCTTCCAGCGACCCTTCCTGCATCTTGCGTCTGAATTCACGGATCAGATCAGCAAATCCATTGATCTTTTTCTTTGCATTTCCCAATGTATCAATGCTATCCGCAGAAAAGCATGCATCTAAAAAACTAATATTATGCTCAACTGCATACACATTGATCTTCTCGATTGTTGCTGCACCGATCCCTCTTCTTGGAACATTGATGATCCTTCGCACTGCCAGATCATCCAGCCCATTATCAACAACTTTTAAGTAACTCAAAATATCTTTCACTTCTTTTCTCTGATAGAAGTTTGTGCCTCCCACAATACGGTATGGAATATTTTTGATCATAAAACTTTCTTCAAATACACGAGACTGCGCATTAGTACGATAAAGGATTGCCATATTTTTATAATCATAGCCTTCTTTGGATAGATCTTCAATCTCATGAATGATCTTTCTTGCTTCTTCATATTCTGTTCCATACTGATGGAATTCGATCAGATCCCCTTCTTCGTTCTCAGTCCAAAGTTTCTTCGTTTTTCTTCCCTTATTGTGTTTGATCACCTCATTCGCTGCATTTAAGATATTCTTCGTGGAACGATAATTCTGCTCGAGTTTGATCGTAACTGCTTCTGGAAATACATTTTCAAAGTTTAAGATGTTCTTTACATTCGCACCTCTGAATTTGTAAATAGACTGGTCATCGTCACCTACAACGCAGAGATTCTGATATTTTCTTGCAAGCATACTGACTAACTGGAACTGGATCGTATTTGTATCCTGATACTCGTCAACCATGATATAACGAAATCTCTCCTGATAATAATCAAGCACTTCTGGATGGAACTGAAATAATTCCACGGTCTTAAAGATCAGATCATCAAAATCCAGTGCATTATTTGCCTTTAACTGCTTCTGATATTCTTTATAAATCTGTGCGATCTTTTTCTTCTTAAAATCATACTGATGTCTTGTTTCGTACTCGGAAGGTGTCATAAATTCATCTTTGGCAGAAGAAATCTCATTGATGATCCTTCTCTCTGGCATCATTTTTGTATCAATCTTATACTGCTTGCAGATCTGTTTGATCAGGGATTTCTGATCATCTGCATCATAGATCGTGAAACTGTTTCCATAACCAAGCTTATCAATATGCCTTCTTAAGATTCTCACACAAGTTGAATGGAAAGTACTGACCCAGATATGCTCTGCTCCAAATCCGACCAGATCATCGACCCTCTCTCTCATTTCCTTCGCTGCTTTATTTGTAAATGTGATCGCCATAATATGATAAGGATTCACACCCTGATCCATCAGATAAGCAATCCTGTGCGTCAACACACGAGTCTTTCCAGACCCTGCACCAGCAAGAAGCAAAAGCGGTCCCTCCGTACAAAAAACGGCTTCCTGCTGCTGTTCATTTAATGTATCATAAATTCCCATAGATAAATTCCTTTCTCAAAGCTTAACTGCTATTATACCTTATCAAGCGAAGCGAGTCCAGTCCGTTGCACCTGATGTTTTTCTCTTGTCATATGGTTTGAATAACCGTATAATATAGTCATAAGATAAGGAGAAATCATTATGGAATTTGAAAAACAACTCGAAGAATGGATGAAACTCGATTATGTGCTTCCAGAAGACCTTCCAAACATCGAATTGTATATGGATCAGGTCACTACTTTTTTAGAAGAACAGCTAAAGAATACGAAGCGTTTCGAAGAAGATAAGATATTTACAAAAACCATGATCAACAACTATACCAAAAACCATCTTCTTCCACCTTCTAATAAGAAGAAATATTCCAGGAATCACATGATTCTTTTAATTTATATTTATTATTTGAAGAATTTTTTATCAATTTCAGATATTAAGAATCTGTTAGATCCTTTAAATGAACATTTTGATGATCAGGACTCAAAGAATTCTTTTTATACGATTTATAATGAGATTTTCAAGCTGGAGCATAATCATAATACGGCGATCCGAGATTCGATCGCAGATGTATTTCATAAATCTGAGGCTACTTTTGCTGAATTAAAGGAGTCGAAGAAGAAAGAACAGCTGCAGCAATTTGCTTTTATTACACTTCTTGGATATGATATCTATCTAAGGAAACAGGTGATTGAGAAAATGATCGATGAACTCTATCAACCAGAGTCAAACAATAAAGCAGAAAAGAAAAGAAGAAATAGGCATCTGCCTATTTCTTCATTCGTTTAAATACCATATCATAGCCATCACTTCCATAATTCAATGAACGATTCACTCGGCTGATGGTTGCCGTGGAAGCACCTGTCTTATCTGCAACTTCTAAGTATGTATGCTTATCATATAACATCGAAGCCACCTCAAATCTCTGAGCTAACGATTCTAATTCATTTACTGTACAAAGATCTTCAAAAAATGTAAAACATTCTTCTTCTGTCTTTAATGTCAGTACTGCCTGAAATAATCTTTTTGCCGCTTCTGTCTTGATTTTCTTGCTCATTAGCATTTACTCCCTTTCTGATCTTATAGTTCCACTATACTATATCAGAGTGTTAAAGTAAAGCAATATTTTCTTTATGCTTCTCCTACTGTTGTTTTCACAATACCAACTCTTTCAAGATATCCTCTTGTCTCAGATACAACATCTCCGTTCAACGCAAGCAGTGCTACAAGGTTCGGGAATGCCATTAATCCATTACAGATATCCGCAATAGTCCATACAGCACTAACTGTCATAAATGGTCCAATAAATACTGCTAAAATATAAAACCATTTGAACGCTGTGATAACGAATTTCTTTCCATTTACCAGGTATTCCAGACATCTTTCACTATAATATGCCCATCCAAGAATTGTTGTAAATGCAAAGAATACCAGACACATCATTAATACAAATGCTGATGCTTTTGCAGGGAATGGAAGTCCTAATGCAAATGCCTTTGTTGTGACTGCAACTCCTTCAAGTCCCATATCCCATGCACCTGTCATAACGATTGCAAGTCCTGTCATTGTACATACGATGATCGTATCAATAAATGTTCCTGTCATAGATACAAGTCCCTGACGTACTGGTTCATTTGTCTGAGCTGCTGCCGCTGCGATCGGCGCTGATCCAAGTCCTGCTTCGTTAGAGAAGATTCCTCTTGCAATACCTTTCTGCATTGCAACTGTCATAGCTCCGATTGCTCCACCTGCAACTGCTTTTAGTCCAAATGCTGACTGTACGATCTCAGCAAATGCTGCTGGTACCTGTGGTAAATGTGTGAATACAATGATCAGACAGACACCAATATATGTCACTGCCATAAATGGCACGATAACCTCTGATACCTTAGAGATTCTCTTGATTCCTCCAATGATAACAAGTCCTGCACAGATTGTTACGATAATTCCTGCTACAACAACGCTAATAGAATAATTCATTCCAATAAGCTGATCGTATGTACATTGGATGGGTCAAAGAAGTTATTCACTGCTGATGTGATTCCATTTACCTGTGTAAAACGTTCCGATTCCAAACAAACCTACCATTGTTCCAAATACACAGAACAATTTTGCAAGCCATTTAAAATTCTTACCCATTCCTTTTTCAATGTAATAGAATGGTCCGCCAAGTGTGTGACCATCTTCTGCGATCACTCTATACTTAACCGCTAACATTCCTTCAGCATATTTTGTTGCCATTCCAAAAAGGCTGCAAGCCACATCCAGAATAATGCTCCTGGTCCACCTGCAACGATTGCTGTCGCACATCCTACGATATTACCAGTTCCGATCGTTGCTGAAAGTGCCGTACATAATGCACCAAAACTTGTAACTTCTCCTTCTCCATCATCTTCATTATGAAATACATAATGTAGTGCCTTTCCAAGATGTCTGATCTGTAGTCCTCGAAGCCTGACTGTCAATAAGATTCCTGTAAAAAGGATCAAGATGATAAGGGGCATCCCCCAGATAAAATTGTCGACGTTGTTTAGTACATCGTTTAGCGTGTTTAACATTTTTCATTCCTCCAAAAATAGATCTTTGCGAATGTAACCTTGAACAGCTTGATTTTTGCATATCTGAGTATACAAAAAAGAGCTGATTAAATCAGCTCTAAAGAGTATCGAATACATTGCTTATAAAGCTCTGTCCTTTTGCCTGAGAGATTAGTTTCCTAATAGAAACTGTACACCTTCGGCGCTCACTTATGAGACTCTCCAGAGTTCATTTCTTTTTGTTCATCAGAAAGAAATGCCTATGTTTATTTTTCTTATCCGCAATATTTACTTTATATGATGATTCTGATATTTGCAAGTATTTTTTTTAATAATCAGTCACTTTCAGCACACTATACAAAAACATTTGTCTTTCTATGGCATACATATGTAATATTTTCCATACAATATTTTTATCAGTTTCTTTGCTTTTTTCCTGCTGCTGTGTTAAACTGATTCAGATACGCTCAATGCGTATGGAAACATTAGTTAAAGGAGACAATTTATAATGAAGAAACACAAAAGAAGCACTTTCTCTGGAAAGCTTGGCTTTGTATTATCAGCTGCTGGTGCTTCCGTAGGGCTTGGAAACATCTGGAGATTTCCATATCTCGCTGCTAAATATGGCGGTGGAATCTTTTTACTTGTTTATATCATACTTGCACTGACCTTCGGTTACACCTTGATCATGGCGGAGACTTCTCTTGGACGCATGACAAGAAAAAGCCCTGTTGGAGCATTTGAAAGCTTTGGAAACTCACGTTTTATATCTATTGGTGGTTGGATCAATGCAATCATTCCGATCCTCATCGTTCCTTATTATTCTGTGATCGGTGGATGGGTGATCAAATACCTGATTGAATATTTTGCCGGACATAGTAAAACTTTAGCTGGCGATGCTTATTTTACGACATTTATTTCCAATGGGTGGTCTACAGAAATCTGTTTTATCATTTTTACATTATTTACACTTGGTATCATTTACGCCGGTGTACGAAATGGAATTGAGCGTGTATCAAAATTTATGATGCCGATCCTGATCGTTTTATCACTGATCATCGCTGTGTATTCTGTAACCAGACCAGGTGCTATTGAAGGGGTAAAATACTTTCTTGTGCCAAACTTTGATCATTTTTCATGGATGACCGTTGTATCTGCAATGGGACAGATGTTTTATTCTTTATCCATTGCAATGGGAATATTGATCACATTTGGTTCTTATATGAAGAAAGATACTTCCATTGAAAAATCTACAGAGAATGTTGAGATTTTTGATACTGCGATCGCGATCATGGCTGGACTTATGATCATTCCTGCTGTTTTTGCTTTCTCTGGCGGTAATGCCGAAACATTAAAGTCTGGACCTGCCTTAATGTTTATCACAATCCCGAAAGTTTTTGCAAACATGGGATTTGGAACTGCGATCGGTGTTGTATTTTTCTTATTAGTACTGTTTGCAGCTGTGACAAGTTCGATCGCACTGACAGAAAGTGCTGTTTCGACGTTCGAAGATGAACTACACTGGAGCCGTAAAAAATCAACTGTGTTCATGGGAATGGTTATGTTACTGCTTGGAACGCTTTCCTGCCTTGGGTATGGACCTCTTGCGAATTTTAAGATTCTTGGAATGCAATTTCTTGATTTCTTCGATTTCATAACAAACTCTGTGATGATGCCGATTGCCGCGATCGCAACCTGCCTTCTGGTATCAAAAGTTGTTGGAGTTGATAAAATAGAAGAAGAAATCAAAAAAGACGGACAGGCATTTCGCCGCAAGAAGATTTTCTGTTTTATGATCAAATATCTGTGCCCGCTTTTTGCAGCGATCATTTTGATCAGCTCAGTTGCAAATGCTTTTGGAATTATCACAATGTAATTTCATATATGTGTACTACTACAAAAAGGATGGCTGATTTCTCAGCCATCCTTTTTATATGATCATCCTTTAAAGATTATGCTTCATCAATTGCTTTTCCGATGTCATTTCTCTTATATTTGTTTGCAAAATCAATCCATTCTGTTGCTTTGTAAGCATTTGCTCTTGCAGCCTTTAGATTTTCTCCTTTTGCTACAACACCTAAGACACGTCCTCCATTTGTCACGATCTTATCACCATCAAACTTTGTTCCAGCGTGGAATACATAATATCCATCTTTGTCTTTGAATGTATCTAATCCTTTGATTTCGAATCCTTTATCGTATTTCTCTGGATATCCGTCAGATGCTAAAACAACGCATACTGCTGCATTATCTTCAAATTCCAATTCTACATCAGATAATTTTCCATCAATGCAGGCTTCCATCACGTCGATGATATCATTCTTCATTCTTGGAAGAACAACCTGTGCTTCTGGATCTCCAAAACGTGCATTGTATTCTAAGACTTTTGGTCCGTCTTCTGTGATCATCAATCCTGTAAATAAGATTCCTGTAAATGGTCTTCCCTCAGAAGCCATCGCATCGATCGTTGACTGATAGACATATTTTTCACAGAATGCTTCTACTTCATCATTGTAGAATGGACTTGGAGAGAATGTTCCCATTCCTCCTGTGTTAAGTCCCTGATCTCCATCTTTAGCACGTTTATGGTCCTGTGCGGATGTCATACATTTGATCGTTTTTCCATCACAGAATGCCAGAACAGATACTTCTCTTCCTGTCATAAACTCTTCAATAACGATTTCATTACCAGCATCGCCAAACTGTTTGTCAAGCATTAATGTCTTAACACCTTCTTTAGCTTCTTCTAATGTGTTACAGATCAATACACCTTTTCCAAGTGCTAATCCATCCGCTTTTAATACGATTGGCATCTTAGCTGTTTCTAAATATTTGATAGCTTCATCTGGATCTGTAAAATTCTCATATGCAGCTGTTGGAATCTTATATTTCTTCATCAGATCTTTAGAAAATGCTTTGGAACCTTCGATGATCGCTGCATTCTTTCTTGGTCCAAAAACACGCAGTCCTTCTGATTCAAATGCATCGACAACACCACCAACTAATGGATCATCCATTCCAATGATCGTAAGATCAATTGCATTTTCTTTCGCAAATGCAACCAGTTTATCGAATTCCATTGCTTTGATATTTACACATTCCGCAAATTCAGCAATTCCTGCATTTCCTGGTGCACAATAAATCTTGTCTACTTTTGGGCTTTTAGCGACAGACCATGCGATCGCGTGTTCTCTTCCACCGCTTCCTACGATTAAAACTTTCATCTTTCATTTCCTTTCTTTCGTGATCTGAATGATTTATAGATAAATGACTTTTCCTTCTTCGACTTTGATCCTTCCATTAGCAATGTCATCAATGGCTTTCGGCATAATAACCCATTCTGCCTGCTCCATGATTCTTCGCTGAAGAACTTCTGGAGTATCTCCCTGTTTGATCTCTACTGCCTTCTGGGCAATGATCGGACCTGTATCCGTTCCTTCATCGACAAAATGAACGGTTGCTCCAGAAACTTTAACTCCCCTTGCCAAGGCTTTCTCATGAACCTTCAATCCATAATAGCCTGTTCCGCAAAATGATGGGATCAATGATGGGTGAATATTGATGATCCTGTTTTCAAATTCATGAATGATCTTCTCCGGAATCACAACCAAGCATCCCGCAAGAACGATCAGATCAATCTTACGGTCTACAAGCTCGTTATACAATGCTTCGTTAAATAAATCTCTTGTCTCAAAATCTTTGGGAGAAAGTGCAACTGCTTCGATATCATGTTTCTTCGCACGCTCAAGTGCATATGCATTCTTATTATTGCTGATCACAACATCAATCTTCGCATTTGTGATGCTTCCATTCTCGATTCCATCGATAATGGCCTGAAGGTTTGTTCCTCCTCCGGAAACAAGTACTGCCACTTTTAGCATAAAGTAACTCCTTTTTCTCCAGCTTCCATATGCCCTACGATATATGGTGTATCTCCTGCTGCTTTGATTGCTTCCATTGTTTTGTCAACATCTTCTTTATCAACCGCAACAACCATTCCAAGTCCCATATTGAATGTGTTGTACATCATCTCTTCTGCGATATCTCCTTCTTTGGCAAGAAGTTTAAAGATTGCTGGTACTTCATAGCTGTCTTTCTTCACAACTGCTTTCATTCCTTCTGGAAGCATACGTGGGATATTCTCATAGAATCCACCACCTGTGATATGACTGCATGCTTTAACTGTAACTCCTGCATCTTTCACACTCTTTAATGCTTTTACGTAGATTCTTGTCGGAGCAAGTAATGCTTCTCCTAATGTTTTTCCTAATTCATCATAATATGTATTTAAAGATTCTTTACTCATATCAAATACTTTTCTTACTAAAGAGAATCCGTTGCTGTGAACTCCTGTAGATGCCATACCGATCAAGACATCTCCATCTTTTAAGTTTTCTCCTGTGATCAGGTCTTTTCTGTTACATACACCAACTGCAAATCCTGCAAGGTCATAGTCTTCTTCTGGCATAAGTCCTGGATGTTCTGCTGTCTCTCCACCGATCAAGGCTGCATCTGACTGTACACATCCTTCTGCTACACCGCTTACGATCTCAGCGATCTTTTCAGGATAGTTTTTACCGCAGGCAATATAGTCTAAGAAGAACAGAGGTTCTCCTCCTGCACATGCAATATCATTTACACACATAGCAACTGCATCGATACCGATCGTATCATGTTTATCAAGGATCATTGCAAGTTTTACTTTTGTTCCACATCCATCAGTTCCTGAAAGTAAGACTGGATCATCCATATCTTTGATCTCTTTTAAAGAAAATGCTCCGGAAAATCCTCCTAATCCACCAAGTACCTCTTCTCTCATGGTTCTCTTTACGTGTTCTTTCATCAGTTCTACAGATTTGTATCCTGCTTCAATATCCACGCCTGCTTTCTTGTAATCCATTGTTACTTCTCCTCCTGATTATTTAAAATATTGATCAATACCATTTGCAATGCCGTCTACCATCTTCTTCTGTGTCTGCTTCTTCTGCATCTGTTTATCTTCGGTCTTATTTGTCATAAATCCCATCTCTATCAGTGCCACTGGAATCTTACTCCAGTTTGTTCCTGTAAGATCGTCACGTTTTGATAAACCACGTTTCTTGAATTTGGTTGACTTACAATAACTGTCCAGTATATTCTTTGAGAGTTTTTTACTCTTCTTGCTTAATTTTGCTACATAAGGATTCTGCTGTGATGGGTATAGCACAGAAACACCACGAACATTCGCTGATGCTGCATCCGCATGTAGTCTGATACAGATATCAGCACCACTTTTATTTGCACGGATCGCTCTTTGCTTATTGCTAATGTTTACATTCTGTTTTCTTCTTATCATATACACATCATAACCGCGTTTCTTTAACTCTTTCTCAAGCTTTAATGCAATCTGCAGAGTTAATTTGGATTCTGGTACTTTCGTTTTGACTCCCTGCGTTCCGTATGCTACTTTGGGTTTACGCATCTTCGCGCCCGGTCCGATAGGTTCTGTCTTACTGTTTCCCTTTCCCTGGTGTCCTGCATCAATTGCAATCTTGTATGTCTTCTTTGTTTTTGCTGCACTTACTGGAAAACTTCCTGTAACTACAACCATACATACGCATAAAAACGCTGCAAGAATCTTCTTATTCATAATTTTTGTATCCAACTTTGTCAAGTTTCTCTGCTTTCTCTACAACTGACTGTTTCATCTCTTCGCTGTAAGCTTCTAATTTCTCAAGTAATTTCTCGTCTGATGTTGCAAGGATCTTCGCTGCAAGGATTCCTGCATTAAGTCCTCCATTGATCGCTACAGTCGCTACTGGTATTCCAGATGGCATCTGTACGATAGAATATAAAGAATCAACACCACCGAGGTCGGAAGTCTTCATCGGAATACCGATAACTGGCATTGGGAATAAAGCTGCACACATACCTGGAAGATGTGCTGCCTTTCCAGCACCTGCAATGATCACTTTCACTCCACGGTCCTTCGCACCTTTTGCCCACTCAAAGAAAATATCTGGTTCTCTGTGTGCGGAAATGATCGTCATCTCAAAATCGATCCCCATCTGATCTAAAAACTCTGCTGCTTTTTTCATGATAGGCATATCAGAATCGCTGCCCATTACAATTGCTACTTTTGCCATGTTCTTTCTCCTTATCTTATGAAATTAACAAAAACTTCCCTTTCAGGATTTTATCTTTCTTATCATTGTACTGATTTAACCGATTTCCGTCAATGGTTCATTTAATGTTTCTGTACCAGAAAGTACAAATTTACCATCTTTGATCAGTAAAATCTCATCTCCGCCAAGGGTGATCGCACAAATAGAATCCAGTTCTTCATATGGAATCGTAATATCTGTGTGACACTGGAAATACTCGCCTTCTTTGGAGCATTCATTATATTTTGCAACGATTTCTTTGCCATCTGGATTGTGAACTTCAGTTTCTTCACAATGACTGTAGCAAGTATCTCCCACTGCAAAATGAGGTCCCATCTTCTCAACGATCAGGATCGGAAGCTGATATAAGATATCATATGTCTTCGCCATCACATATGCTGTTGTATTTGTTCCGATCGCAAACTCGCCCATTGGGAGCGTATCTCTGTTATATAAGAGATTCTCTTTGATAAATGTCTTATTTTCTTCCTCTGTTTTAAAGTTTTTGCATGTATATTCAGAAATCATTCCATCCTTAAAAGTAATTTCAAGATCAATGAATTTCAGATCATTTAAATAGACTTCTCCAACATGCAGTACTCCATTGGTCCCTGTTAATTTTGGTGAGGTAAACACTTCTCCAACTGGAATATTGACATCTGCAAGGCAGTTTTCAAAATTCGTTTCTTTGGATGGGTCATCCATCTCATGCATCGCTACGTATAGGTCGGTCTTATTCTTTCCTTTTCCTTTGATATGAACTTCCACTGCCTGATTCAGGGCATCGATCAAATGCTGCTGAATCTGTCTGTATTTGTCTTTATCCAATGTATTAACTTTCACGACTTCTTTAAAAATCTCTTCAAAATTATCCCCGATCTCAGGAATTGGATATGAAATAATCGTAAAGCTCCTCTGCTCTGGTTTGATATATTGATTCATGATCTCTGAGGCTTTCATCTGAAATTCCACAGAAAGCTCCTGCTGCTTCTTGCTTAATTTTAAATTCTCTTCTTTATTCTCTGGTAAAAAAGGTATTTCCCCAAATGTTTCCATGCAAGCTGGTCCAGCAAACACATACGCTTCATCTTTATAATGTTCATATGCATTATGATAACATTCTAATTTGTGTTTCATAAAACGATTATCAAAGAATATCGCCTGATCATATCTGTGGTCATATTCATACTGTGGGTTTGGAGAAGATGAAACATAACCAATCTTATGAAGTCCTTGTGTTAAAACAGATACGCCACTTCTATAGATGATCGGTGCAAGCCCAATTTCTGAAAATAAACGAACTGCCTCTCTGACAACTGGTTCAAATCCGATCGTATAACGGATATTAACACTTCGTTTTGGACTCATATCAATGTTATTGATGATAAATCCTTCATGAAATCCATCAACATATGTTTTGGCCATTGCTGTGATCTCTTCTTGTGGCAATTTATTTAAAAACTTTAAAGTATCAATTTCATTTTCGGAAATATATTCTCCATATTGATACAAAATATCTGGATCACTGAGATCAGATTCCATCACGATCTTTGTTGCAAAATCAAGTTCTGGGTCTAACTGTTCTCTAATTCTGTACTCAAAAACATCCTCGCTGTAATCTCTCATATGATCAAAAACAATATGCTTGATCTTCTGCGGATGTTCTTCTCCTGACAAAAATAAATTGCTGATTTCCAAGAACAATTCATTGTTGATCACAAGGTCAAACAGTCTTCCTTCGATCGCATAGATAAATCCACTGCGCATCTCTGCATATAAAAATGCGAAGATCTGACCATACTCTTTTCCAAACTTTTCTGTACAAAATTTTGGATTCCCAAAACTATGTGCATATTGTTCCTGGCTGATCTCTTCATACCATATTCTATTCCACTGTTTTAACTGTTCTAATGTCCTCTCTTTGGTATCGTAAATCTCATTTACATATAATAAAAGATCTGCCATTTTAGAAAAATATGAAGAAAATTCTCTTGTTTCTTCTACATCTTTCTTTAATTCTAACAGTGCGATCTTATTTAATTCATGTCTTTCTGATAACATTGTATTCAAGTCATCTCTTCCTTTCTTTACTTAGATCATTGCAATTATTCCAATCATAAAAATGATCACAGATACTGCCAGCACAATTCCGTTGCAAGTACATCCAATGATCTTCCATTTCATCACTGCTGCGGTATCTTTCATACTTTGTATTCCAAAATATAATCCTATAGCTGATACTACCAGCAAGATCCATCCTCCAGCTCCACTTAATGGACTACTTGTTCCTCCTGTCTTTATGGAACCGAAAAGCAGCAGGTAATATCCAATGATCCCTGCTGCTCCTAAAATCACAGAAACAATTGATTCCCGTGAAATAATTTTGTCAGATGGACGATATGCAAATGTTTTTCTTTTGTTTCTCTTCATTTTGCCGCCCTCTTTCTGTTATATAAATCATATACTGCTACTACGACCCTGTATATCATATACCCGATCAATCCACCAACCGTATTCATCAGAAGATCATCTACATCAAATACCCCTACTTTCATGATCAATTGACTTGTCTCGATCACTAAACTAAAAAAGGAAGTTGCAAACACTGCACGAAAAAATGCCTTTTTCTTATTGATCACGATCGGGATCATAAAACCAAATGGACTGAATGCAAAAATATTTCCAAACAGATTTGTGACCACTGCTTCGGTGGACAAAAGATATCTGTATGTCCAGAACCTGTTGATTTCTTTGAATAAAATTAAGTTCACATGGGAGGTATCATATCCTGTATCCCTCCCATATCGTTCACTCAATAATACAAAATAAAATATAACTATGATATAAAGATAAAATATAACTTTTATTCCTCGTCTGGCTAACTTCTTTTTCTCAACCGTCACAAGAACCATCCTTAATGTTTTGCACCATACTGTTCATAGTATGCATCAATTGCTGCTTTTAATGTATCATCAATCACAACTTTTCCATTACATTCTTTGTTATATAAACATTCTACAACTTCTTCCATATCAACGATCGCTGCTGTATCAAATCCATATAATTCTTTCACTTCATCCAGTGCACATTTTTCTCCGCCTTTACCGATTTCCATACGGTTTAAGGATACCATTAATCCAACGATCTCTACGTTTGCTGCTCCTTTTACTTTTGGAACTGTCTCTTCCATGGATTTACCAGATGTTGTAACATCTTCGATCATGATCACGCGGTCACCGTCTTTTAATTCGCTTCCAAGGAAGTTTCCTTTATCTGCACCATGATCTTTTGCTTCCTTACGGTCAGAACAATAACGAACTTCTTTTCCATATAATTCGCTGTATGCGATCGCTGTTACAACTCCTAATGGAATTCCTTTGTATGCAGGTCCGAATAACACATCAAAATCATCTCCATAAGTACTATGGATTGCTTTTGCATAATATTCTCCAAGTCTCTTTAACTGAGATCCTGTCACATAAGCTCCTGCATTCATGAAAAATGGAGATTTTCTTCCACTCTTTAATGTAAATTCTCCAAATTTTAATACATCACTTTCTACCATAAATTCGATAAACTCTCTCTTATACTGTTCCATCTTCTATTTAAACCTCCATCTTATTCATTCTTTGCTAATTTGCGGTATTCGTCATGATAAAAACGAATCACATCTTTTCTTGTCACGATCCCGATAAATTTCTCCTGATCATCAATGACCGGAACAAAATTCTGATCTGTGATCACATCGACAAGATCATCCATATCTGTGCTGATCGTCACTGCCTGAATGTTTCTCTTTCTCTTTACATCCATAAGTTTGACTTTCTCAGCTTCTGATATATTCCAATGGCACATAGATTCCATGGCACGCAATACATCACCTTCTGTGATCGTTCCTGCGTATTTACCATCATCAGTTAATGTCGGCACTGCTGAATATCCATGATATTTAGTTTTTCAAACGCCTGCCTTAAACTTTCATCGGCAGGGATATAGGCAACCTCACTTTTCGGAGTCAGGAAAATAAAATATTCATACCCTCATCCTCCTTTTATTATCTATTTGACACATCCGATCAATTCGTTAATATCATTGATCTGATGTCTTTCCATGTAAGTTTTGATTCCATCAACCACTTCAAGTGTCGTTGCAGGATTGATAAAGTTTGCTGTTCCTACTGATACCGCTGTTGCACCAGCCATGATAAACTCTAATGCATCCTCAGCTGTTGAGATTCCACCCATACCGATAATTGGCACATCCACAGCGTTAGCAACCTGATATACCATACGGACAGCAACTGGTTTGATCGCTGGTCCGGACATCCCACCTGTCTTATTGGCAAGCACAAAATCTCTTCTTTCAATATCGATCTTCATTCCTGTTAATGTATTAATCAAAGAAAGAGCATCACTTCCTGCATCAACTGCAGCTTTTGCCATCTCTGTGATATCTGTGACATTCGGGCTTAACTTCATGATGATCGGCTGTTTTGCTTTTGCTTTCACTGCCTTCGTAATATCATATAACGCTTTGGGATCCTGTCCAAAAGCAATCCCGCCTTCTTTCACATTCGGACAAGATACATTGATCTCTAATAAATCTACTGGCTGGTCAGCAAGTCTTTCTACAACCTCGAGATAATCCTTTTCGGATTTTCCACAAACATTAACAATGATCGTTGCTCCGGCTTTCTTAAGATATGGAATATCTCGTTCAACAAACACATCGATCCCAGGATTCTGCAATCCGATCGCATTTAACATACCACCATATACCTCTGCAACTCTAGGCACAGAATTCCCCGGCCATGGAACATTAGCAACTCCTTTGGTTGTCACTGCTCCTAATTTGGAAAGGTCAACAAATTCACTGAATTCTTCTCCGGAACCAAATGTTCCTGATCCTGTTGTCACAGGGTTCTTCATTGTTACTCCGGCAATATCAACTGATAAATTCATTATAGTTCCACCTCCCTGGCGTCGAATACTGGTCCATCTTTGCAAACACGTTTGTTATGAACATGTGAATGGGAATCCACGTCTTTTGACTTGCAAACACAGGCTAAGCATGCACCGATTCCACATGCCATTCTCTCTTCCATGGAAATCTGTGCTTCGATCCCCATCTCTTCTGCATATGCTTTGATTCCTCGAAGCATTGGTGTTGGACCACATGCATAGATGATGCTTCCTTCCACGCCCTGCTCTTTGATCGCATCAATGACATTTCCCTTCGTTCCAAAAGATCCGTCTTCTGTAGAGATCACAACATCTCCAACTGCCTCAAATTCGTCTTTTAAGAACATATCACTGTCACGGTATCCTAAAACTGCTGTTTTGTCGCAATCTAACTGCTTCATTAATTCTAACATCGGAGGAATTCCGATTCCGCCACCGATTAAAATTGCTTTTTTGTCTTTCTGTGTAAATCCGTTTCCTAAAGGTCCTAAGATTTTGACCATCTCACCTTCTTTGTAATCGGATAATTCCTTCGTTCCATCTCCAACCGTACGATAGACGATCCTTAATGTCCCTGCTTCTTTATCGATCCCACAGATACTGATCGGTCTTGGAAGGATCTTACTCTTGTTATTCAGATAAACAGAAATAAACTGTCCTGCTTTTGCTTCTTTCGCAATCTCTTCTGCTTTCAATGTCATATCAAAGATTCCGTCTGATAAAGATGTATGACGAATGATCTCTGCCATTACCTGTTTCTTACTCATCTTGCAATTCTCCTTTATCTGGCTGTTTTCTTTACTCACAAAATAGGTGTTCTTTTATTTTACCCAGGCCTGTTTTAAATCTTCTTTCATATCGAGAACAGCCTGTCTTGATGCATCTGCGTAATTTTCTTCTCCAAACTGACTGTAAGCATCCTGTTTATATGCACAGATGATTCCTCTGGAAGAATTAATGATCGCACCTAATCCATCTTCGTTAAAGAATGGCGCAAGATCCTTTGCCTGACCACCCTGTGCTCCGTATCCTGGAACTAAGATGTATGATTTTGGCATGATCTTTCTTAATACTTCTCCCATCTTAGGATAAGTTGCTCCAACAACGGCACCGATATAGCTGTAAGAATCTCCCATCAGTTCTTCTCCCCAGGAAGCAACTTTCTCGGCTACCATCTCATATAACGGTTTTCCATCGATCTCCTGATCCTGGAATTCTCCGCTGGATGGGTTTGATGTCTTAACTAAGATGAACATTCCCTTCTTCTCTTCTTTACATACTTCCATAAATGGACGGATTCCATCACTTCCAAGATATGGATTAACTGTTACAAAATCTTCACAAAATCCGCTGTATGTCTTGCTTCCCACTGCAACCTTTCCTACATGACCGATCGCATAAGCTTTAGATGTTGATCCAATATCTCCACGTTTGATATCTCCGATGATCACAAGACCTTTGCTCTTTGCATATTCACATGTCTTATTAAATGCAACAAGTCCTGGAACTCCAAATTGTTCATACATAGCAATCTGTGGTTTAACTGCTGGAATCAGATCATAAGTTGCATCAATGATTCCTTTATTATACTGCCAGATTGCCTCTGCTGCTCCTTCTAAAGTCTCACCATATTCAGCAAATGCTGCTTTCTTAATATATTCTGGTACATAATCAAGCATTGGATCTAATCCAACAACAATAGGGGCATCTAATTTTTTAATATTGTTTACTAACTGATTGATCATCGAACTCTCCTTTATATCTTTCTTCTTATATTTCAAAAGATTATACCCTTTCTCATTTATTGATTAAGGTATATTCAATTTATCTTATCACAAAAAGGGAGTTTCGTCTACGAAACTCCCTAAAATCAATTTTAAATTTGTATTACAATTCTTTTGCAAAGGAAAAATCCTGCATAACTTCTATAACTCCTGGACGTTTTAAAAATTCTTCTTCATTTTCCTTGTCACAGATCACAACGATCTGTTCACATCCTGCATCATATGCATTTCGGATTCCAGAATTGGAATCTTCATAAATTCTAATGTCTTTCATATCAATGCCGATCACATCGGCTGCTTTATGAAACATTGCGATCTTATTCTCATATGTTCCATCATCATAAACGATATCTTCTGGCTTGATCCAGCGGTCCAGTCCAAAGGACTCAATAAAGAAATCAATATTTTCTTTGATTGATGCACTAGCAATCGTAAATGGAATATCTTTTTCTTTCAAATGATCAAAAAACTCACATACACCATCTACCAGATGAAATTTTTCCGTATCTTCTTTACAGAATTGACGATAATATTCTTCTTTTTTTCTGAGAATATTTTTCTAATTCTTCTTTTGTTGCCTTCCCATCTGTAAAATATAAAATATTTTTGTATTATTTGGTGTTCCGTTTAGTTTCGTATGTAATTCCTCTAACGTGATTTCTTTTCCTCGTAAGATCTTAGAGATCTCATTCCACGCTTTCACATGTTTATCATTGTCAAAAATAATGTTCCATTGAAATCAAAAATGATTCCCTGATATTCCATTTCTCATTCCTCCATTGCAATTTTACAGTTCTTTTGTCTTGCTTACTTCGCGATACCAGTCTGTCTTTGGAATTCCTTCTTTATCCATACGTTCTCCTACACCTTTTAAGCAGAATCTTGAAGTACCTTTTTCTCCTGTTCCATTATGAAATATATCATTTTCCCCATCATAATATCTGATAAAACGGCTCTGGTAATAGTTGATTCCAAGATAATCATTGTAAGATGCAGCTTCTTTTAAGATTTCCATATCATCTTTGCTTGCATGAAAGCTTCCGTTGTTTAACTCTACCAAACGATTGATGATCTCCATTGTTTCATCCCTGTATTCCCTTCATAGCCTGCTTCTTTGTATGCAATAACAGCTTTTGCATGAGCCACCATCATATTGTGCATTAACTGGATCGCACTTGCCATATCATATTGTACACCATTCGGGAAGGTTCCTTCAATATATATATTGGTTGCAACCGCCCAGATCTCGGTGACATGCTCCCACCACTTAAATCCCTGATTTTGAAGTGGGGGCTTCTTGCTCAATGGCTCTACTGAGCCAAGTATCTACAAGCTATATTATGTTAAAAATCCTTGATCTTTCTCTATATTCTTCTTTTTAGGAGCGGCGAGCTTTTATTACATAGGGGATTCCATCGGATTTTCCTAGGATAAAAATCCCGGATCTTTTATTTTGATCCGGGATTGTGTATACTATATACTTTTTGTTTTCTTATACATAAATATAATCTGTCATAACTGGCTGCATGCCATTGTCCTCGATCATTTGATAAATCTCATCAACTGACCTTCCATCACTGATTTCGAACTGTTCATCACCTTTTTCTTCTTCCTGACTGTGTCCACCGATTCCAACATTTACTCCTGCTGAAATCTTCGTCGCTGCGATCTGAATGATGTTGTCACGGTAATCTTTCACATTCACGTGTTGAGATCGTAATGCTTGCAAATGGCATAAAGATTCGATATGCACAAATGATCTGTAGAAGCTGTGGTTCATGAACATCTTTTGGATTGATCTTATCGTTATTAATGATCGGACGTAATCTAGGACATGAAAATGCGATTTCTGCATGTGGATATTTTTTCTGTAAAAGATATGCATGCATTCCTGTTGCCAGTGCATCTTTTCTAAAATCATCCAATCCTAAGAGAGCAGCAAATCCGACACCTCTCATTCCACCCATGATCGCGCGTTCCTGAGCATTGAGACGGTATGGGAATATTCTCTTTCTTCCACCCAAATGCAGTGTCTTATATTTGTCTGAATTATATGTTTCCTGGAAGACTGTAACAAAATCTGCTCCACATTCATGCAGATATGCATAATCTTTAGAATCCATTGGATATACTTCAAGACCGATCAGTTTAAAATATTTCTTCGCGATCTTACATGCTTCTCCGATATACTCAACACTTGATTTGTTTGGACTTTCTCCAGTCAGGATCAAAACTTCTTCCAATCCTGTCTCTGCGATCGCCTGCATTTCTTTTTCAATCTCTTCTGCATTAAGCTGTGCACGTTTGATCTTGTTGTGGCAATTAAATCCACAGTAAACACAATAATTTTCACAGTAGTTTGCAATATATAACGGAGTAAAGATCGCTACAGAGTTTCCAAAATGTTTTCTTGTCTCTTTCTGTGCTTTCTGTGCGATTTCTTCCAAAAACGGCAATGCCGCTGGCGATAATAAGGCTTTGAAATTATCAACAGAACAAGTTTCTGCCGCCAATGCTTCTTTAACATCTTTTGCTGTATAAATGTCTGCATCATAGCTGTTCATCTCTGCGATGACACGGTCCATGATATCTGAATCAATTGCTTCCATGTCATCCGTATATTTCATATGATCTGTATTCTCATCAATTCTTACACTCATGATTAATCCTCCAAAAATCCTGTTAATGGTGATGATGCACTAGAACCTTTTTCAATGACTCTTCCAAGTCCTGCCAGATATGCGCTTCTTCCTGCCTCAATTGCTTTCTTAAATGCTTCTGCCATGGCTGGAATATCACCTGCAGTTGCGATTGCTGTATTCGCCATCACTGCAGCTGCACCCATTTCCATTGCTTCACATGCCTGAGATGGTTTTCCGATTCCTGCATCTACAATAATCGGAAGATCGATCTCATCGATCAAAATCTGGATAAAGTCTTTCGTACAGATTCCTTTGTTAGATCCAATTGGAGATCCAAGAGGCATAACTGCAGCTGCCCCAGCATTTACAAGATCTCTGGCTGCATTTAAGTCTGGATACATATATGGCATAACAACAAATCCTTCTTTGGCAAGGATTTCTGTTGCCTTGATCGTTTCATAGTTATCTGGAAGCAGATATTTAGAATCATGAATAACTTCAATCTTAACGAAATCTCCGCATCCTACTTCTCTTGCAAGTCTTGCAATACGAACTGCTTCTTCTGCATTTCTTGCTCCAGATGTATTTGGAAGAAGTGTGACACCTTCTGGAATATAGTCAAGAATATTAGCTGTATCATTTGTGTTCGTTCTTCGAAGTGCTAATGTAATGATCTGTGCTCCTGCATTCTGCACTGCTGCATTGATCAGATCTAAGGAATATTTTCCTGATCCTAAGATAAATCTTGAATCAAATTCATGTCCACCGATGATTAACTTGTCCTGTTTCATGTTATTCTCCTTTATATATGCATAATTTTCTTATCTCTTTGTATCTGTTATCTTCAGATCATCCGCCACCGACAAAGGCTACGATCTCTAATGTGTCACTGTCACTTAAGATCACATTCGCATATTCCCCTTTAGGAACGATTTCTCCATTTCTTTCCACTGCGATTCTCTTATCTGAAAATCCTTCCTGTGTTAAGAAATCAGATAATGCGACAGGGTCTTTTAATGTTTTTGTCTCTCCATTTAATCTCATCTGCTTTCCTCCTTGACTGACTTTCCTTTTATCTTTAAAAGGAACAAAAAGGGTCCACAAAGAAGCATCACACCCGAGGTGGTGTGCCCCTTCATGGACCCGATAGTTCAGATTCACTCTTGTTGTAGATTATCATATTGATATTTTTTTGTCAAGTGATTATTGCATTTTGTTTTTTGTGTGATATAATATCTTTGTGCTTTAATCAGCACTTTGACATTTGTTTGAATCCTCTTTGGCATTTTATATGCCAGGGGGATTTTTTATTTCTTGATCGTTATATTTTTATTCCAGATTTAATATTTCAAAAACTTTAACCCTTTTCTTTAACCAATTTTAAATATAAACAAAATAAAAAAGCTACAAACCGCATAAATACGAAGTTTGTAGCTTATGACTCCAACGAGAATCGAACTCGTGATTCGACCTTGAGAGGGTCGCGTCTTAACCGCTTGACCATGGAGCCAGATTTATATTCGAGGTGGTCTGTTGCAACCACCTCTATCTATTATACATATTATTTTTGTAATGTCAAGAACTTTTTCAATTAAATTTCTTATTTTCAGATAGTCCAAAATCATTTTTACACATCCATCGATTCCAAGGATTCCTTCGTCCAGACATAATTCATATCCATTGGACATTCCCCATATTTCATTTGTGTAATATTTATGAAATTCATAACGTTTTGAATCTTCTGTTTCTATTTCTTTTTTAGCTTGTTCTTTGCTTATTCCAAGATATTTCATAAGATTTTTAATTCGAATGTTCTTGTCTGCATGCATAAAAATTCTTACCGTATTCGGACGTTCCCTGAAAAGATAATTTCCACAGCTATCCATCACGACGCCTCCCGTATTACCAATAATCTTTTGATAATCCCGAAAGGTACCTCATTAGAACTCACATTTTCACTCATTGCAATTGCATATAACAGACTGTTTACTTTCTGTCATTAAAAAATGCATTTAATTCATCATAATCATCCGTTCCTTCTACTACTCTTAGAAGATGTGCCTTGTCATAAAGTGGCAGTTCAAATTGTCTTCGAATTTTTTCTGCGACTTTATCTCCCATTGTTCCATGTTCTCTTCCGATCGTGATGATCATTTTCTCATCTGCCATGATTTCTTCCTCCTATTTTAAATAAGCTGAGCAAATCCTGATACAAATACAACAGTCAAAAGTCCTGCTACTGCTACTGCCAGACTGCTCATTGCACCTTCGACTGGTCCCATCTCAATTGCTCTTGCTGTTCCGATCGCATGAGATGCTGTTCCAAGTGCCAGGCCTTTTGCCAATGGATTTTTATTTTAAAGATATGAAATACTGTATCTGCGATCACATTTCCAAGAATTCCAGTAATAATGATCACTGCAACTGTAATTGTCACGATTCCACCTAATTCTTCTGATATTCCAATTCCAATCGCTGTTGTGATCGATTTAGGAAGCATTGTTACATACTGTTGGTGGTTGAATCCAAATAACATACAAAGAACAAAAATTCCTGTTAAACTTGCTAATGTTCCTGATAATATCCCACAAACAACTGCAACCTTATTTTCTTTAGTAATTCTAATTGCTCATATAGAGGTACAGCAAGACACACTGTTGCTGGCGTCAACAAATAAGATATGTATTTCGCACTTGCGTTATATACTTCATAACTGATTCCAAATACTTTCAATGCCAGGATCACAATAACTATAGATACTAATAATGGATTTAATATTGCTAATCCCAGCTTTCTCTTTAAAAATAGTCCGATCTCATATGCGATCAAACTGATCGTTACTCCTGCAAACAATGATTGTCTGAACATTTCATTCATTTTTGATTCCTCTCTTCTGTGCTATCATTTGTGCTATTTTTCCTGTGACTACCATAACAAATATTGTGATCACTACAGTTATGACTAGTATTGGCAGTAATAATGGCTGTAAAACTTTCCACGAATCAATTAATCCAGCTGCTGCTGGAATAAACATAACGGGCATGATCTCAATCAGAAAAAATGCTGCCTCTTTAACTTGACTCGTCTTCAAAATACCAGTCACCAGACATAACAACATTAACACCAGTCCATACACACTTGCCGGAATTGGCAATGGTATGAACATCTTAAGCACTTCTCCCAAAAAAAGAGAGTAGTAAAATAATCATAAATTGTCTAAGAAATTTCATACACTCCTCCAGTTTTTCATATTAAGTCTTTTTTCTTGTATACAATATTATGGTACTACCAACTTTTAATGTCAATACTTTATTTATTGTCATTTTTAAAAAAAATAGAATCCTGCATCGACAGAATTCTATTTTTTCACCTAAATTATTTTACAACTTTTGCAGCTTTGGCATTGATATATCCAATGAATTTTCCTGATTTGGTATACAATGCAAGATATTTATTTCCATTCTCATGTTTATATCTATATTTTGCTACATATGTTTTCTTATAAACTTTTGTTTTTGATTTCTTCCATTTGAAATTCTTATATAGTTTATATTTTTTACTCTTGATCTTTACACGTTTTCCATAAGTGTATGCTTTTCCTTGCTCTGGCTGTGTTGCTGATCCTAATCGTTTTACCGCTTTCTTATTAATGTACCCAACAAATTTACCACCTTTTGTATAAAGAGCAAGATATTTATTTCCATTCTTATGGTCATATCTATATTTTGCTACATATGTCTTTTATAAACTTTTGTTTTGGATTTCTTCCATTTGAAATTCTTGTAAAGTTTATAATTTTTCTTTGTAACTTTCACTCGGTAATTATAACTGATCGCAGGTCCTGCTGCTGTTCTTGTATATACAACTTTCTGTACTGTATTACCTTCCTGTGTTCCCTTTAATGTCATGTTATATTTTTTATTCTTTGGATAATATCCAGAGAATTTTGGTAATGTGATCTTGCGGGTCTTTCCTACTTCAACTTTGACATACTGGGTAGGATATACTTCTTTTCCATTTTTATCAACGATCTTCAATGCTATGATTTGTTCTTTTCCTTTGGATACAGAATCTTTATAGAATTTTAATGACTGTAATGGATATCCATTGGAATCAAATAACGTCTGGTTATCCCAGCTGCTTCCGCCCCATGCTGGTTGTCCATTATAATACATCTTGTTATCTGGATAGTATCCTTTTGCTCCCTGAGCCGCCCATCCAGTTCCATAACGATCAGACATATCCTTATTGTACTTCCAATTAGTCCATCCCGCTTTTACCGGAATCCATGCTCCCTCCCAGTAAAAAGCTCCAAGCCCATTATCATTTGATAACAATGTCTGATACATATCCGTCAATGCATCCACCTGTCCCTGTGGATCATCAGAATATACTTTTGCATTTGCATGTCCTTCACCAATGACATTTGATGTACCATCCGCATCCTTTAAACTGTTAAGCCAGCTTGTTTCCATAACCGCATACATTTTTCCTCTTGACTTGGCAAGATTTTCTATTTTCTGAAGTCCAGCTAATGCATTTTTACTGGAATTTCCTTGCCAGAATTGATAAAATGAGCTACCGAAAACATCATAGTCCACTCCATTTCGTTCCCATGCATTCATAATTTCTGAACATTTTCCATAACCCATACTTTCAAGATGCAGTGTAACTAATGCTTTTGGTGTGCATTCTCTGACTGCTTTGATCCCTGCTTTCAAATATCCACATAAAATCTTGGCATTCTTTGCATTTCCCCATGTATCTTTATAAGTTTCTCCCTTTGAATAATCTGGCATGATATCAAGCATTCCATTTGTAATCTCATTTCCAACTTGTACCATTCCGATATCTGCTCCAACTTCCTGGAATTTCTTTATCGTATCCTTTGTAAAATCGTAAACATTTTGTTTCATCTTTTCTGTATCATTTTTATCTTTTTCCCAAGCTTTTGGTATCTTTTGAAGTGCTGGATCCGCCCAGAAATCAGAATAGTGGAAATCTAGCAGAAGTTTCATATCATACTGTGCAGCTTCTTTTGCAATTTCAAGACCAGCTGCCACATCATTCGCACCACCTCCGTATGTTTCTCCTTTTTCATTTGTTGGATCATTCCAGATACGGATTCGAATATAATTAACTCCATTATCATGCAATACTTTTAACAATGATGTTCTTTTCCGTCAAAATCATAGTATTTTACGCCTGCTTTCTTTAGTGCTGTATAGGATGAAATATCCATTCCTCGAATGGAACTTTGTGACATATTATTAAGTTTTTTGACAGAAGCTGTTAGATTCTTAAGTCCTGTATCTCCACCATATTCCCATGGATCTTTATAAGTGCTTACATCGACCTGATTTCCCTGCGCATAAGCAAAGATTGCAAGTGAAGACATTGCTTGTCCATTTTCATCAAAGAATGAGTCCCATGCCCCGACAAAATCTGCATCATTATAGATCAATCCACCTGCATTTTTCTCATCGATCGTTGCCTGAAGATAATCATAAATGCTCTTTGTCTGTGTCGTTATACTGGCTTTTCCTTCTGAATCTTTCCATGGACATTTGACACTGGAAATGATCATCTGCTTTCCTGCTGCCTTTTCTTCTACTGTATTCTTTAATGTTTTTACATAATTGTCATTGTGTGTATCCGGATAGATGTTTACTCCAATATAATCATAATCAACATCAGCATTTCCTAATTTTCCAATGATCCATTGAATATCTGAAGCATCTGTTGTTGGTGCCGATACACTAACAGCCGGTTTGATTCCTTCTTCTCTGATCATTTTCGAGATTTTGCTCATTGCAACAAAGCCTTCCCATCCATCTCCACTACTCATATTTAAGAAATTATAGTTTACTTCATTTCCGATCGTGATCATCGTTGGGACTGCATCTGCTGCCTTCAATTCTTTGATGACGTTTTTTGTATACTCCAGTGCCTTTTCTTCTGCTGAATCAGTATCCCAACCATCTGGTAATTTCTGCACCCCTGCATACGTTATATCATCAGAATATAACAATGTAACATTTGTTTTTAATCCTGCTTTCTTGGCTTCTTTTAATGTCTTCTTAGCGTTTTCTAAAGACAGATAGCTTTCATTACCCTCTTTATCTTTTGTTGGATTCACTGCAACTTTCACAGAAATCGTATTGATTCCCTGTGATCTTACATATTCAAACACATTGGAAACTTCGATTCCTTTGTAATTTTTCCAGACTTTTTTCCACGCATTTTTTTGCAATTGATAATGAGAAAAATCTGTTCCTAAAACCGTCTGACTGCTGATTCCATTTATTTTCTTATACTGTGACATATCATTCGTATCACTGCTTATTGTTTCTGCCTTTGACTCCGCTTTTACGTTATGTGCAAACATTGGCATGGATGTTAATCCTGTTGAAACAGTTAATGTTGCTGCCATCAATGTTGTCAATATCTTTTTAACTTTGTTCATTTAACTTCTCCTTCCCTATCCTTTGTTATTTTTTCTTACATTTTAACGCATGTAAATCATAAATGTGAATAAATCCTTCTGAAATTGTATTCCTTTTGCACTTTCATATTTCCATGCCTGTCCTGGCACTCCATAAATATAATATGCAGATGATGTCAACCCTCCTCTCTCTAATCGTTCTCTCTTAAACCAGTTTCCAAAAGAGCCGGTTGGTCTGCTCTTGATCGGATGAGAATCTAAGACCAGATATTTTTTGTCTTGGGATTAAAATCAGCAACTGTTACATAATGTCCTGGTACATGCGAGATTGCTACACAACCTTTTTTCAGATATTCTCTTACTTCTGATGTACTGTAAGTTGTCTTAATATAAGTGAACCCATATGTGTCTCCAAATTTCTTCGCTGCCGCCTTAAAAATCCCATCATGTGTTCCGGCACCTATGATCCTGTAATGTTTCTCCACTGCATAATCTGCAAACAACATTGGATCAACAAATTGCCCATTCAATGCATATACTGCATTTGTGATCGCCACAACTCCGCAGCCTGCTGCTGCCATTTTCCCACTGTAATCCGAAACATTTCCATAATCTTTTCTGGCCCATGCAGGATCAAACTGCATAAAATCACGATACGGATATACATTTTTATTGTTAAGACGCATTACCTGCCATTGATAGGACTTCTGTGCTGCTTCTTTCTGTGGTTTTGTGAAACAGTTGTTCATATCTTTTATTTTACCGTCTGTCAAGGTACCATTTTCATCCATTGACAGATATTTTTCATTTTTCATATTTTTGATATAAAAATGATCGTACTCACGTATTAGTTTCCATGTGTAATCTTCTTTGCTTTGATTCAAAATCGAAACTTGATATTTCTGATTTCCCTGAAAAATGATCTGTACACGAATTCCTTCTCCAGAAGCTTTATTTTGTATCCAATAAGTTCCATTTCCTAGCAACTGTTTTTCATTCCCATTATATGGAATAGTTTCCTTATGATACAAACCTCTATCAATCCATCCAATTCCATATGCTTTCTTTTTCTCATAGATCACCTGAACATAATCGGATGTTTTACTAACCACGATCACTCCTGAATATCTTGGCGCTACCCCTATCTTTTTACTTCCTGAAGATGTTTCAAAAACATTCATCTTTTTTTCAAAAATGCATAACTCTTTTTGAATGAACGATCATAAATCTTCCCAGCAAATTCATCATAGACCGTCTGGGGATTATCAAAATATCCTGGCTGTGCTGCCTGTATTTTGATGCCTGAGATCATGCAAAGAACAAGGCATATCACTACACAGATTCTTCTCTTATTTTTCCTGTATTGTTTTGTCATTTGATTTTCCTTTTATTTTGTTAATTCTATTGACAGTATATCATTTTCATGATAAATTATTAATCAGTTCTGCTGCTGTGGCACAGGAGGTAGCGCACCTCATTGGTAGTGAGGAGGTCACGGGTTCAACTCCCGTCAGCAGCTTTATAAAGAAGCTTAAAACATCTGTTTTAAGTCTTCTTTTTATTTCTCTTATCTTTACTTTAACTTTCCTGATCATTTCTGATCTTCCTGCGAATCCTCTGAATCGCATTATCAATGGATTTATCACTTTTTCCAAGTTTTTTTTGCAATCGTTGTATATGTTTCTCCATTCAGATAATGATACATCACCTGTTTTTCGAATTTACTTAAATTCTGGTCAAGCATTTTGTAATAATCATTTAATTCTTCCTTTCGAAGCATCATCTCCTCCGGAGTTTCCTCCGGAGTTTCTAAGATTTCATCCAATGATAATTCTTCTTCCTGATTCTTTTGTTCAAACAGAGAGATTGCTGTATTCAACGGAATATGTTTTTTTCTGTTAAATGCAGTGATCGTTGTATAGATCTGTCTTTGCACACACAGATAAGCAAACGTTGAAAACGAAGTGTTTTTTCTTCCTGATAGGATGTCACTGCTTTAAAAAGCCCGATCATTCCTTCCTGGATCAGATCTTCTTCATCCCCACCTGCAAGAAAAAGCTCCTTGCCTCTTTCCTTACCATATCCCTGTATCTCTCTAACAGACATTCCATCGCATCATCATTACCGCTTTGGATCTGTCTGAGCAATTTCTCATCAGAAATTGTTTTTAATTCTTTCATTCTTTATTTTCCCAGTCGTTGTCTTACAACTTCAAACGCCAGAACACCTGCTGCTACAGAAGCATTCAGTGAATCAATATCTCCTTTCATTGGAATAGATGAGATAAAGTCACACTTTTCCTTTACCAAACGACTCACACCGCTTCCTTCATTTCCAATAACAAGCCCGATCGATCCTGTCAGATTCTGACGATAGATCACTTCTCCATCCATATCTGCACATGCAAACCACATACCGCGTTCTTTTAATTCATCCATTGTTTTTCCAATATTTGTTACTTTCACAACTGGTGTATAATTGATCGCACCTGCAGATGTTTTTGCTACAGTTGGTGTAATTCCAACTGCACGATGCTTTGGAATGATCACTCCATGTGCACCTGCAAGATTTGCTGTACGAATGATCGCCCCAAGATTATGAGGGTCTTCAATCCCATCTAACAGGATAAAGAAAGGATCCTCACCCTTTTCTTCTGCTCTTTTAAACAGATCCTCAATCGTTCCATATTCATATGCTGCGACAATTGCAACAACTCCCTGATGATGTTCATTTGTCAGCTGATTCAAGCGTTCTTTATCTACAAATTTAAGAATCGCATCTGTTTTCTTTGCCTCTCTTACGATCGTACGGATCGGTCCATCCTGACATCCATCCAATACAAAATCTTGTCGATTGGTTTCTTTGCTCTTAAAGCCTCGATCACGGCATTACGCCCTGCGATCAGATCTTCTTTATGATTCATGTTCTTCTCCTATTTCTTCTTTTTATTCAAATCAAAACCGATCCCGATCAATTCGATGATGCGGTCCATATCTCCTGCCAGATATAAATATCCAACCAAAGCTTCCACTCCAGTTGCTTTTCTGTAATCCATCATAGATGCATTCTTTGCAACAGAACCTGATTTGGAATTTCTTCCACGTTTATAAACAGCCATTTCTTCTTCTGTCAAAAATGGCTCGATCTTTTCAAACACTTCTTTTTGTGCAGAAGCTTTGACCATACTGCTTGATTTTTTGTGATACTTATTCACACTCATATTCCCTGCAGACATAACGATCGTTCGGATCACGATCTCATAGATCGCATCTCCAATGTAAGCGAGAGATAATGGAGAGTAACTTTTGGGATCCAATCCATCAAGATACAATCCTTCTTTGATCTTTTGAATTAAGCTCTGCTCCATTTTACACCTTCTCTTGTATCTTTTAATACGATACCCTGCTCTAATAACTGGTCTCTGATCTCGTCTGCTCTTGCAAAATCTTTGTTCTTTCTTGCCGCCTGACGTTCTTCGATCAGTTTTTCGATTTCTTCATCTAGGATCTCTTCTTCTTTTGTTGTTTCAATTCCAAGAACGCTGCAAAGATCTTCTAATACTTTTAGTATTTTCTTTGCATAGTCTGCACTGAAATCTTTCACTGTTGAGTTTGATTCACGCACGATCTCAAAAATAGCCGAAACTGCATCTGCTGTGTTAAAGTCATCTTCCATTGCATCTTCAAATTTCTTTACAAGTACTTCTATATTAGCAAAATGTTCTGTTTCTTCTTTGCTTAAAGAACCTGTTTCTTCTTTAGCTGCCATCTCTCTGCATAGATCAATTGCTGTCAAGATACGGTCTAATCCTGTTTTTGCACTTTCTACTAAAGTATCACTGAAGTTTAATGGTGTTCTGTAGTGTGCACTTAACATGAAGAAACGAATCACCTGTAATGGATACTTTTCTCCAATTTCACGCACTGTAAAGAAGTTTCCTGCTGATTTAGACATTTTCTTATTGTTGATATTTAAGAAACCATTATGCATCCAGTAATTCGCAAACTTCTCCCCATTGCATGCTTCACTCTGTGCGATCTCATTTTCATGATGAGGGAAGATCAAGTCTTCTCCACCTGCATGAATATCAATTGTATCTCCGATATATTTCTTAGACATCTCAGAACACTCAATATGCCATCCTGGTCTTCCTTCTCCCCATGGAGAATCCCATGCGATTTCTCCTTCTTTCTTTGGTTTCCATAATACAAAATCAAGAGGATCTTCCTTTCCTTCTTCTCCTGTTACCTTGATCTCGCGATGTCCTGCTTCTAGATCATCAATATTTTTCTTGGAGAGTTTTCCATAATCTTTAAAAGATCTTGTCTTAAAGTATACAGTTCCATCTACTTCATATGCATGCCCTTTTTTGATCAATGTCTGAATCATTTTGATCATTCCACCGATTTCTTCTGTCGCTCTTGGCTGGTGGGTTGCAGGTTTGATATTTAACGCTTCCATATCTTGTTTGCATTCCTTAATATATCTTTCTGCGATCTCTGTTGCTGTTACACCTTCTTCATTTGCCTTCTTAATGATCTTGTCATCGACATCTGTGAAGTTTGAAACATAATTTACTTCATATCCTTTATATTCAAAGTAACGACGCACCGTATCAAAAATGATCATTGGTCTTGCATTTCCAATATGAATGTAGTTATACACCGTTGGCCCACAAACATACATTCCAACTTTCCCTGGATGCACCGGTACAAATTCTTCTTTTTGTCTTGTCAGTGTATTGTAGATTTTCATTTTTCTTTTTCCCTTCTGATTGCTTCTGAATTTTGATAATGTATAATAAATGTTTCCAGTGCCTGTCGTAATTCAGCATTCTCTCTTGCTAGCTTTTCGATATCCATATCGACTGGATTTGGAAGATCGATCTGGTCAAGCACAATACTCTGAATGCGATTGACTCTCTCTCCATCCTGTTTAACTACCTTACCTGGAACTCCGACAACAGTGGAATTCGGCGGTACATCAGATACAACAACACTTCCTGCACCAATCTTTGAGTTCTTTCCAATTGTAATAGATCCCAAAACCTTAGCACCTGAACTGATCATAACATTATCTTCGATCGTTGGATGACGTTTTCCAGTTTCATTTCCAGTTCCACCTAATGTAACACCTTGATATAAGGTCACATTATTTCCAATGATCGTCGTCTCGCCAATGACCACTCCATGCCCATGGTCAATAAAGAACCCTTCTCCGATCTGTGCACCTGGATGAATCTCAATTCCAGTTTTTCTCGCCCATTTCTGAGAAATCTTTCTAGCTTTGTAAAACTCTCCTTTCTTATATAATTCGTGTGCAACACGATGCCAATACAGTGCTTTTACATAAGGATACAAAAAAACTTCTTTCTCTTCCCTTAACGCAGGGTCTCTTAGTTTGATCGTATCATATTGGCTTTTCGCAAATTCTCGAAAACCCATCATAATTTCTAAACCTCCAATATATAGTATGTAATTTACAGGACTTTTTATATCATAGAGGATTCCATCAAATTTTCTATAATACAAAAAACTCCGTCTCTAAATAAAGAGACGGAGTATATCCGCGGTTCCACTCTTTTAAAAGTTCCTGATCTTCTTATTATATATCTGACTAATATCACTTGATCAGGATACTTTCACTCGAATCCGTTAACGCCGGCAACGTACAAAACTACTTTATTCATCTTGTCTGCTCCCAGATGCATTCCAGACATCTTCCCTCAAAGCCGCTTCCAGCCGATGGCAGCTTCTCTCTGACAGTTCCAACTTGTCTGTACTAATTCTGTTCATTGCATTTAACTACGAATAGTTTATGCTTTTTCATACAAAATGTCAACAGATTCTTATTTTTCATACAAAGTATTTGTTATTTATTCTGGTAAAACTCTCGCCTTCACAACAGCCTTCTTCACTGCACTTCCTACAATGATCGCGATCACAATCTTTGCCGCATCTCCTGGAAGATATGGAATCACACCTGCATATAATCCCTGTACAAATGTTAAATGCATCTGTGCACACAGCCAGATTGTTCCAAATGCATATGTTACTGCTGTTCCAAGTACCATACCAATTACTGCCATCACTATGTTCCCTGAGAATTTTTCTACAAAGAATCCACTGATCAATGCCAAAAAGATAAATCCAACCAAATATCCTCCTGTTGGTCCTGCAAGTTTAGCAAGCCCACCACTAAATCCTGAAAATACTGGAAGTCCTACTGCTCCGATCAGAAGGTATACAAGATAACTGATCGTTCCACGTTTCATCCCAATAACCATTACTGCAAAATAAATCACCAAGTTCGTAAATGAAATCGGTACTGGTGTAAATGGCAATGTGATCGACATTGGTCCTAAAATACAAGTTAATGCTGCCATTAATGCAATCAGTGTTAAATCCTGAATTTTCATTGTTTGTTGTTCCATAATAAATTTCTCCCTCACTTTTATTATTTTCCTGTACTGACTGCCATTATATATCATCAATCCCTTATTGTCAACTTTGTTTTTTAAAAGTTAACAATAAAGGGGTCTTTTGATCATTCTAAAAAAAGAAAGGCACCACCGATGCCTTTCTTAATCTTCGTTCTCTTCTTCTAAAATCCCAAGTTCTTTGATCCGCTCCTCAATCTTCTTTAAAGATTCTTCATAAGTTCCTTCTTTTGTCTCTTCCCTCTCCTGATTCATTCCATCAAGTAATTCGTCAATATTCTTACTTAATGGATTGCTGTCCGTTTTTCTCGTCAATAATCCCATATCTGTCTCCTTCTTCCGCTTCTTTGATGATCCTGCATGGATTACCTGCAGCAACTACATTGGCTGGAATATCCTTTGTTACAACACTTCCTGCACCGATCACACTATTGTCGCCGATCGTAACTCCAGGAAGAATCGTAACCCCTCCGCCAATCCATACTTTATCTCCAATCTTAACTGGGAGGGCCCATTCATATCCCTTTTCTCGTCTCTTCACATCTGCTGGGTGGTTCGCAGTATAAATTCCTACATTCGGACCTATAAAAACATGATTCCCGATTTCAACTCCTCCACCATCTAAAATCGTCAGATTAAAGTTTGAGAAAAAGTCACTTCCAATCGTTGTCCTATATCCATAATCCAGATAAATGGGTGCTTCCAGATGAACATTCTTCCCAAGACTTCCAAATATCTGTCCTATCAGATAATTCCGACGTCCTTTATCTTCCCAATGTTCATTAAACTGCCTGGTTAGAGATTTTGCATGGTTCCTCTCTTCTATCAGAGCTTGATCCTCTGCATTATATAAAATTCCCATCAACATTTTTTGTTTTTCCGTCATCTTTTTCCCTCCGTTGTCTTATATTTTATCATACTTCTTTTCTGTTATCTATCGAATTTGACTTTCTATCAAAAAAATTGTAGGATAAAAGAGATTTAACCATTAAGGAGGTTTAAACATGGATACCAACTTTATTATTTCTCTTGATTCCATTGCAGACGTGAATGCATTTGCAAATACGATCGCACATTTTAAATCTGAGATTGATCTTTCTTCTGGAAGATATATCGTAAATGCAAAATCGATCATGGGAATTTTCAGCCTTGATCTGACAAGACCTTTGACTTTAACCGTACATGGTAAAGATGAACTTGAAGAAATCAGCTCTGCAATTGCACCATACTTAAAAAATAAGTTTACTTGTGATCAATGCGAGCATTTGAAGTCTCTGTTTTTAGAGGCTTCTTTTATTTTGTGAATTTTATTTAGTAAAAGAAAAAAGCATGATCTAAGTTCATTCTTAAATCATGCTTATCAACTGAGCGTGCGGGGATTCGAACCCCGGACAACTTGATTAAAAGTCAAGTGCTCTACCACCTGAGCTACACACCCTTAAACTGGGGTAGCTGGACTCGAACCAGCGGTGCAGGAGTCAGAATCCTGTGCCTTACCACTTGGCGATACCCCATCAATGCGACAGCTCGTTTATATTATCATATGTTTCCGACAACTGTCAACACTTTTTTGAATTTTTTAAATTTATTTTTCAAGAGTGAATTCTTTCAGATATTGACTGTTCCAGAAACGGTCCGTTACTGGCTGCCAATATTCAAATATGATTTTCCCCTTATTCCCTTGTTCTGAGAATCTCCCTTTATCTTCTCCCTTTCCAATATAAATTTCGAGAATCTCTCCTCTTCCAGATTCTTTTCCTTGATTATCATAAAAGCAAAGTGTCATTCCCTCACTCAACTCTCCTCTGACAAACTCAACTTCCATGGAGCCTTTCCCTTCTTCGATGATTTCCATTCGTTCAATATAAGTAAGGCTTCCTTCTAATTGATGCAGCTTATAAATTCGTTTTCTTGCTTCTTCATTTTCTTTTGAAGGTTCCTGTTTTTTTAAATATTCAAAAAATCTCATGCTCTTTCCTCCATTGCTCTGTTCTACTTTATCATAATTTGTTTCCATATGAAAGTCTTCTCTGTAAAGAAAGTTCTCTTTATATTTTACATTTTATCAGTTGACACTTCCTGATTTTTATGTTAGATTGTCATTATTGTAAATGATTTAAATACAATGATAAGGAATAGTAGAATATTTAAGACATTCAGAGAGTTGCTGGATGGTGCGAAGCAATTGTTGATGATATTTGAACTCGCCTTTGAGTAGCATGCTGAACTTACAGTAGGTATTGCCGGAGTCCAACCGTTACAATGGAGAGATATCGGTTTTATAACCCGTATCAGTAAGAAGTGCACGTTTCTTTATAACGTGAATTAGAGTGGTACCGCGGAAGTTTCTTCGTCTCTATCCTGATAAGGATCAGATTCGGAGTTTTTTTTATGTTATCGTACATTTATTTCATCCGATACATGATACCCCGTATCCACCTTTCAATACTTAAAACATACCTACAACAATCATTAATTTTTGAAAGGAGCTTCACAGCAATGATGAACCCAAGCAAATATGAAAGACAATATTTTATGCCACCTGAAACGTCCCTTGACTGGACAAAGAAGAATATATCACAAAAGCACCTACATGGTGTAGTGTTGACCTTCGTGATGGAAATCAGGCTCTGATCATTCCGATGAGTCTTGATG
>ENA-OQOA01000150-OQOA01000150.1-human-gut-metagenome-genome-assembly--contig:-NODE-150-length-38200-cov-4.599375_pt1 | contig 38200 bp, 45 predicted proteins | sample MGYA00242633_ERZ504888 | MGnify/ENA primary metagenome ERZ504888 (study PRJEB26092, sample SAMD00036372) | human gut metagenome | host: Homo sapiens | study: EMG produced TPA metagenomics assembly of...
GCTGGATGTGCTGATCACGCTGGTCGCGGACGCGGTCGAAGTGCAGGAGTACGAGCAGTATGCCGCCAATCTGGAGCGATTAACGAACTGGATGGAGGGCGACGAGCAGATCATCGCCGGTTCCCGGTACGGGATCGAAGACGAGTCGCCGGCTCCCAAGGCCGTCGGAGTGCTCGCCGTGGTCGGCCGCCCGAACGTGGGCAAGTCGACGCTCGTCAACCGCATCCTCGGCCGTCGCGCCGCGGTCGTCGAAGACACGCCCGGCGTGACCAGGGACCGTGTCAGCTACGACGCGGAATGGTCCGGCACCGAATTCAAGCTCGTCGACACCGGCGGCTGGGAGGCCGACGTCGAAGGCATCGAATCCGCCATCGCCTCGCAGGCGCAGATCGCCGTGCAGCTGTCTGACGCGGTCATCCTCGTCGTGGACGGCCACGTGGGGCTGACGGACACCGACGAGCGCATCGTCAAGATGCTGCGGGCCAGCGGCAAGCCGGTCACGCTCGCGGTGAACAAGGTCGACGACGGGGCCAGCGAATACCTGACCGCCGAGTTCTGGAAGCTTGGCATGGGCGAGCCTTACGGGATCTCGGCCATGCACGGCAGGGGAGTCGGCGACCTGCTTGACGCCGCGCTGGATTCGCTGCGCAAGGCGGACAAGACCTCGGGCTTCCTCACGCCGACGCATCTGCGGCGTGTCGCGCTCGTCGGCCGCCCGAACGTGGGCAAGTCGTCGCTGCTCAACCAGCTCGCCGGCGAACAGCGCGCCGTGGTCAACGACCTCGCCGGCACGACCCGCGACCCGGTCGACGAGACCATCGACATCGACGGCGAGGACTGGCTGTTCATCGACACCGCCGGCATCAAGCGTCGACTGCACAAGGTGTCCGGCGCCGACTACTACTCGTCCCTGCGCACGCAGGCCGCAATCGAGCGCTCCGAGCTCGCGCTGGTCCTGTTCGACTCGTCCCAGCCCATCTCCGACCAGGATCTGAAGGTGATGAGCCAGGCGGTCGACGCCGGCCGTGCGGTGGTGCTGGTGTTCAACAAGTGGGACCTGATGGACGATTTCGGCCGGCAGAGGCTGGAGCGCCTGTGGAAGACCGAGTTTAACCGCGTGACGTGGGCGCAGCGCGTCAACCTGTCCGCGAAGACCGGATGGCACACGAACCGCCTCGCTGACGCGATGCGCAACGCGCTGGAATCCTGGGACAAGCGCATTCCCACCGGGCGTCTCAACGCCTTCCTCGGCCAGATCCAGGCCGCGCACCCGCATCCGCTGCGCGGAGGCAAGCAGCCACGTATCCTGTTCGCCACGCAGGCGTCCACGCGTCCGCCGCGCTTCGTGATCTTCGCCACCGGATTCCTGGAGCACGGCTACCGCCGGTTCCTTGAGCGCTCCCTGCGCGAGGAGTTCGGCTTCGAAGGCACCCCGATCCAGATCTCCGTCAACATCAGGGAGAAGAAGCGCCGCAAGTGACGCGGGGTCTCTCCCTGCACGGATGAGCGTGCATGCGCGGCCGTCGCGGATTCCTCCGCGGCGGCCGCTTTCGTTGCCGGGCCACGATCCCGGCCCGCTCCGGCCCGCGGCCACGCCCAGAATGTAGGACGGAACGCGCGGTTGTCGTCTGCCATGAATTACAGTGGCGACTGACCGAACGATCTATAAGGGAGCATTATGTCGGTTTTGGACGAATTGGTTGCCGGGGCGTTGGAAGACCAGCGTTCCCGCGAATGTGTCGTGTCTCTTGAGGATGTGAGGCGGGCCGCTCTGGCCGCGCCGGCGCCTATCGACGCGACGCGATGGCTCAAGCGTCCGGACGGCATCCCCGTGATCGCCGAAATCAAGCGCGCCTCCCCGTCCAAGGGGCATTTGAGCGATATCCCCGACCCGGCGGCCCTGGCCCGCGAATACGAGCGCGGCGGTGCGAGCGCGATTTCCGTGCTCACCGAAGGCCGGCGGTTCCTCGGCTCGCTGGACGATTTCGACAAGGTCCGCTCGGCGGTTCACATTCCGCTGCTGCGCAAGGACTTCATCGTCACCGACTACCAGATCTACGAGGCGCGTGCCCACGGCGCCGACCTAGTGCTGCTCATCGTCGCCGCGCTGGACGACGATGAGCTCGCGCACCTGCTTGAACTCGCCCACGAGCTCGGCATGGCCGTGCTCGTCGAAACGCACACCACCGAGGAGATCCGCCGCGCGGTCGCGGCCGGCGCCCGGATCATCGGCATCAACGCGCGCAATCTCAAGAACCTGAAGGTTGACGTGAACAAATACGCCGAACTCGCCGAAGGACTGCCCGATGACGTGATCCGCGTCGCAGAGTCGGGCGTGTTCGGTTCGGTCGAGGTCGAGGATTACGGTCGCGCCGGCGCGGATGCCGTGCTGGTGGGCGAAGGCGTGGCCACCGCCGACGACCATGTGGCCGCCGTACAACGACTAGTAAAGGCAGGTCAGAGAGTGAAAGCATCCGAATCGACCCCGTTGAGCGAGCATCAGGGACCATATTGGGGACAGTTCGGCGGGCGATACGTGCCGGAGGCACTGATCACCGCTCTGGACGAGCTGGAGCGCGTCTATGATCAGGCCAAGGCCGACCCCGAGTTCCGTAAGGAATTCATGACGCTGCAGCATCGGTACGTCGGCCGTCCGAGCCCGCTGACGGAAGCCCCGCGATTCGCCGCGCTGGTCAAGGACAGGACCGGACTCGACGCCCGCATCTTCTTGAAGCGCGAGGACCTCAACCACACCGGCGCGCACAAGATCAACAACGCGCTCGGCCAGGCGTTGCTCGTCAAGCGCATGGGCAAGACCCGCGTGATCGCCGAGACCGGTGCCGGACAGCACGGCGTGGCCACCGCCACCGTGTGCGCGATGCTAGGGCTCAAGTGCCGCGTGTACATGGGGCAGATCGACGCCCGACGTCAGGCCCTCAACGTGGCCCGCATGCGCATGCTGGGCGCCGAGGTCGTCGAAGTGACACTGGGCGACAAGATTCTCAAGGATGCAATCAACGAGGCGCTGCGCGATTGGGTGACCAACGTCGCCGACACGCACTACCTGCTCGGCACGGTCGCCGGACCGCACCCGTTCCCGGCCATGGTTCGCGATTTCCAGAAGATCATCGGCGAGGAGGCCAAGCAGCAACTTCAGGACTGGTACGGCATCGACCACCCGGACGCGGTGTGCGCGTGCGTCGGTGGCGGATCCAACGCCATCGGCGTGATGAACGCGTTCCTCGACGACGAGCGCGTGAACCTGTACGGCTATGAGGCGGGCGGCAACGGGCCGGCCTCGGGCCATCATGCGATCCGTTTCGCACCGGGCACCGGACAGCTCGGCATGTTCCAGGGTGCCAAGAGCTACCTGTTGGAGACCGATGAAGGACAGACTCTCGACACGTATTCGATTTCGGCCGGTCTCGATTACGCTTCCGTCGGCCCCGAGCACGCTTGGCTCAAGGAGATCGGGCGCGTGAACTACTCCTGGGCCACCGACGAGGAGGCTATGAACGCCTTCCGCGACCTGAGCCAGGCCGAGGGCATCATCCCCGCCATCGAGAGCTCGCATGCCGTCGCTGGCGCCTTCAAGGCCGCCGCTGATCTGAAGGCCAAGGGATACGACAAGGCCGTGATGATCGTCAACATCTCCGGCCGCGGCGACAAGGACATGGCCACCGCGGGCAAATGGTTCGGATACCTGACCGACGAGCAGGCCGCGGCGCTCGATGTCACCGGTGCGCAGGGCGACACCGTCGCCTGAACCGGCCCGTGAAGCAGAAGGAGTTTTTGATTATGACGAATACAGCAACCACGCCGTCCGGACAGCCGCTCGGCATCAGTCACAAGCCCAGCGCGACGGAAGCCATGTTTGACCGGCTCAAGGCCGAAAACAAGCCGGCCTTCATCGGATACCTGCCGTATGGCTTCCCGAACCCCGACATCTCACTCGACGCGCTCAGGACCATGATCGAGCACGGCGTCGACGCGGTCGAGATCGGCCTGCCGTACTCCGACCCGGTGATGGACGGTCCCGTCATCCAGGCGGCCAGCCAGATCGCCCTGAACAACGGGGAAGCATCAACGGCGTGTTCAAGGCGGTCGAGACGGTGGCCAACGCCGGCGGCGTGCCACTCATCATGAGCTACTGGAACCTGATCTACCATTACGGCGTCGAACGGTTCGCCTGCGATTTCGAGAACGCCGGCGGTGCCGGCCTGATTACCCCCGACCTCATCCCCGATGAGGCTGGCGAGTGGATCGAGGCTTCGGATCGTCACGGACTCGACCGCATCTTCCTGGTCTCCCCGGATTCGGCCTCCGAACGTCTCGAACTGGTCGCCCGCAACGCACGCGGCTTCGTCTACGCGGCATCCCGTATGGGCGTTACCGGCGAGCGCGACACCATCAGCGCATCGCCCGAAACGCTTGTCGAGCGTGCCCGCAACGCCGGGGCGAGAAACGTGTGCGTGGGTATCGGCGTATCCACCCCGGAGCAGGGCGCGAAGGTCGGCGCCTACGCCGACGGCGTCATCGTCGGTTCTGCTCTGGTGCACACCCTGCTTGACGACGACAACGTCACCGCGAAAACGCCGAAGGAAGGACTGCGCGACCTGGCCGCCAAGGTCGAGGCGCTGTCCGAGGGCATCCACAACGAGTCACGCTGACACACCCCCGCGCCGGCGGGCTGCCTTTACCGTGCATCCGCCGGCCATGGGGTAGGGTAGATGGCGGTAACAGCGGTCTAGACAAACGAGGCACTGCATGAATCTTGCGTATATCCCCTCACCGGGGTTCTCCAAGTTCTCCATCGGACCGGTGACGATCCACATGTATGCGATCTGCATCCTGACGGGAATCATCTTCGCCGTGTGGATCCTCACCGTCAGATGGAAGAAGAACGGAGGCACCTTCGACCAGGTGCTGGACACCACGCTGGTCGCAGTGCCCTGCGGCCTGGTCGGGGCTCGTCTGTACCACTGCATCACGACGCCCGACATCTACTTCCCGCCAACCGGCAACCTCATCAACATCCTCAAGGTGTGGGAAGGCGGCATGGCCATCTTCGGCGGCATCGGGTGGGGGCCTTGGCCGCGTTCCTGTGGTGCCGCCACCGGCGTTATCCGTTCGCCCTGCTGGCCGATTGCATCGCGCCGGCGCTGATGGTAGCGCAGGCCATCGGACGACTGGGCAACTGGTTCAACCAGGAACTGTACGGCATGCCGACCACGCTGCCATGGGGCCTCAAGCTCAACGATGCGGACGCCATCGGCAAAAGTGAGATCTGCTACAACGGACAGGCATGCCCGACCGGCACGCTGTTCCACCCCACGTTCCTGTACGAGATGATCTGGAACCTGATCGGCGCCGCGATTATCGTGTGGCTCGGCCACAAACTCGTCGACGTGCTCAAATCCGGACAGCAGTTCGCCATGTACATGATGTGGTACGGGCTTGGACGCACCTGGATCGAAAGCATCCGCATCAACTATTCGACGATCATCCTCGGCCTGCGAGTCAACGTGTGGACCGCGATCATCGTGTTCCTTGCCGGGTGCATCCTGTTCGTCGTGTTGTGGCGCTTCGGCAGTGAGACACGCGACCTGACATCCAGACTGCGCGCGGTCACGGCCGACGAGATGGAACGTCAGCGCCAGCTGGAAGAGCGGGCCGCCGCGAAATCCGGCAAGACGGCCAAGACCGCGAAGCCCGAGACTCCCGCCGAAACCGCCGAGAGCGAGATCCATCAGGACTGAACGCCCGCATCCGTCCGAATCAGGATATCGCACAAGATCATAGAAAACCGCAATACCATAACACACAAACAAGAACGTCGTGTAGGCGCAAGCCGTCTCGTCGTTCTTCCACCATAGAATGAGAGTCATGAGCATACAAATCGCACCCAGCATCCTTTCCGCTGATTTCTGCAACCTCGAACGCGACCTCAAGGCCATCGCCAACGCCGACCTCGTGCATGTCGACGTGATGGACCACCACTTCGTGCCGAACCTCACCCTTGGCGAGCCCATCGTCAAGCGCATCTGCGAGGTCACCGACCTGCCGGTCGACGTGCACCTGATGATCGAGGACCCCGACCGTTGGGCCCCTGAATACGCGAAGCTCGGTGCCGCCTCCATCTCGTTCCATATGGGCGCCACCCACGCGCCGGTGCGTCTGGCCCGCCAGCTGCGTGACATGGGCTGCAAGGCATGCTTCGCCGTGCGTCCCGCCGAGCCGGTCGAACCGATTTTCGACATCCTCGACGAGTTCGACATGGTGCTGATCATGACCGTCGAACCCGGTTTCGGCGGACAGAAGTTCCTGGACAACCAGATGGCGAAGGTTCGTCGCCTGCGTGACGAGATCACGCGTCGGGGCCTGTCCACCCATATTCAGGTCGACGGCGGCGTCAGCCCGAAGACCGCCCACATCGTCGCCGAGGCCGGCGCCGACGTGCTGGTCGCCGGCTCCGCCGTGTACGGCGCTGAGAGCCCGGCCCAGGCCATCGACCAGATCAGGGACAAGGCCGCTGCCGCATACCGCGACTGACGGCGGAAACGCAGAACATGGCAGGCGACGGCTCCGACACCAATGCCGGACCGCGATCGCGGCGACGCCGTCGAGTGCCTCAACCATGCACAATCTCAAGGGACACATATCATGAAGACGTTTGAATCGCTATTCGCCGAACTGTCCGAGAAGGCCGTCACCAAGCCCGAAGGCTCCCTGACCGTGGACGAGCTCGCCAAGGGCACGCACTTCATCGGCAAGAAGATCATCGAAGAGGCGGGGGAGACCTGGATTGCGGCCGAATACGAGGGCGCGGACCGCACGGCCGAAGAGATGAGCCAGCTGCTGTACCATCTCCAGGTCATGATGATCGCCAAGGGTATCACCCTGGAGGACGTTTATAAGCACCTGTGACAAACAGACCGGCCGGTCTGGAGGGAGAAACACCATGCTCAGAATCGCAGTGCCCAACAAGGGCATGTTGTCGGAGCCTGCTTGGAACATGCTGTCCGAGGCGGGGTATCGTCTGCGTTCCAATCCGCGTCAGCTCGTGGTGGAGGACCCGGACAACGACATCGAGCTGTTCTATCTGCGGCCGCTCGACATCGCCGTGTATGTCGGCCGCGGCACCATCGACGTCGGCATCACGGGCCATGACCTGCTGCTGAACTCCGGCACCGAGGCCAGCGAGCACATGGAGCTCGGCTTCGGTGCGTCCACGTTCCGCTTCGCCGCGCCGAACGATTCCGACTTCCATACGCTGCAGGACATCCAGGGCAAGCGTGTGGGCACGTCCTTCGACAAGCTCGTGCACGACTATCTGGTGGCGCACGGCATCGAGGCCGAGACCATCCACCTCGACGGCGCCGTGGAGTCCTCGGTGCAGCTGGGCGTGGCCGACCTCATCGCCGACGTGGTGTCCACCGGCACCACGCTGCGCAACGCCGGCCTGCGCATCTTCGCCGACCCCATCATGCACTCCGAAGCGGTGCTCATCCGCTCCCCGCGCCTCGACCCCGAGGACGAGCGGCTCACCATCCTCAGCCGCCGCCTGCAGGGTGTGCTGACCGCGCAGCGCTACGTGCTGATGGACTATGACATCCCCGTCGGCAAGGTGGCGGCCGCCGTCGCGGTGACCCCCGGATTCGAGAGCCCGACCGTATCCCCGCTGCACGACAAGCAGTGGAATGCGGTGCGCGTGATGGTGCCCAAGGCGAAGGTCAACCAGCTGATGGACAAGCTGTACGAGGTGGGTGCCCGGGCCATCATCGTGACCGCGCTGCAGGCCTCCCGCATGTGACGAACGGTGTTCGACAATGGGTACACAGCAGCACGCCGGCGGCGGATACCGCCAGAAGATCAAGCAGAAGTTCAACCAGGAGTACAGCCCCGAGCCGAGGGACATCTACTTCACCGTGCCGAACCTCATCAGCGTCCTGAGAATCGCGTCCATCCCCTTCATCGCATGGCTGGTCGCCGATCACCGGATGGTGCCCGCACTGATCGTCCTCGCCGTTTCGGCCATCACCGACAGCCTCGACGGCATCATCGCGCGCGCCTTCAATCAGGTGAGCAAGATCGGGCAGATCCTCGATCCCATCGCCGACCGCCTGCTGATCATCTGCAGCGTCCTCGCATTGGGCGTCGCCGGGATCATCCCCTGGTGGATGATCATCATCATCGCGGCCAGGGACGCATGGATGATGCTGCTCGTGCTGTGGCTTGCTCAATACGATTACGGCCCGTTGCCGGTGCATTTCGTCGGCAAGGCCGGCACTTTCATGCTGATGGTCTCCATCGTCGCGCTGATTTTCTGCGACATCTGGGTGAACCCCTTCGTCGGGCTTCTGCACCTCGCCGCGCTGGCCGCCGGCATCTGGGGCGTCGGACTGTACTGGCTCGCCGGTTGCATCTACAGCAAGCAGGGCATTTCACTGCTGGTGAAAGAGAAACGTGCCGATGGACGCTGATCCGATCAAGCCGCTGTCGTTTCCCGTGCCGGCCGAGAACGCGCCGGTGAAACGTCGCGCGGTGTTTTCGGATTCCGTGGCCCAGTCGCAGTCCCGGCATGTCAGGCCCGCGGAAGGCGGGCAGACCATGCCGGCCCGCCGCAGACGGCTGCATGACGATTCGCTCAAGCTCATCGACGATCTCACCAACCGCCCCATGGATCCGCTGTTCTCGGATTCGAGGCTCGACCAGCGTCCGCGCTCGCGCCTGTCGACGTGGGCGACGAAGTTTCTGGTGTTCGCCATGTGCATCGCCGTCGGTTTCTACGGGTCGCTGTTCATCGAACGGCTGCATTCCGACCCGCGCAAGGTCGTCAGGCAAAGCCTCGCCAGCGAGCTGCGCGAGACGCGCGGCCAGGCCGACACGCTCATGAACGAAGTCAACGATCTGCGCAACCAGGTCACGGAACGATCGAAGAAGCTGGGTGGCACGGGGGAGAATTCGACGCTGGTCAACGACGAGATGGTCAACGGGCTTGTCGCCGTGGAGGGGCCGGGCATCAGCCTGACCCTGGCCGACCCCATCGCCGCCGGCTCCGACGGGGCATCGACGCCACGCGAGTCCAGCGGCATGCAGATTCGCGTGGTCACCGACGCCGACCTGCGGCTGCTGGTGCGACTGCTGTGGCAGGCGGGCGCCGAGGGCATAGCCATCAACGGCAACCGGCTCGGCGTGCAGACATCGGTGCGCAAGGCGGGATCGAACATTCTCGTCGGCGTCACCGCCGTGACCAGCCCGTACACGATCCAGGCGATAGGGGACCGCGACACGCTGGCCTCCGCGGTCAGCAAGTCCACGCAGCGCAGTCTGTATGATTCGTTCGCCCAGGCGGGCATATACCCTCAGGTGAATAAAGAGAGTTCGATTACACTGGAAGCGGCACCTTCCGGCGAATTGTCCTATGCAAAGAGGAGCGAGTAGATGGCAGCGGTACTAGGTCTCATCATCGGCGTGGTGCTCGGCGTGTTCGTCAAGCCGGATATCCCCATCATTCTGCAGCCGTATCTTCCCATCATGGTGGTCGCCGCGCTTGACGCGCTACTGGGAGCGGCCCGCGCGTACTTCGAGCGCAGCTTCTCCGACAAGGTGTTCGTCATCTCGTTCATCTCGAACGTGGTCACCGCGACGCTGCTGGTGTTCCTGGGCAATCAGCTGGGCGTCGGATCCCAGCTGCAGACGGCCGTCATCGTCGTGCTGGGAATCCGTATCTTCTCGAACGTGTCGGCAATCCGTCGCTTCATCTTCCGGGGGTGATGAACCATGGTGGCGCACAAATCGTCTCGTGACGTGCTGTCGCAGCTGCACGAGCAGCATGCGCAGGACAAGAAGAACGATCGCATGGAGACCGGCTCGTTCCCCGTAGTGCGCAAGAAGCCGAAGCGCCCCGTCAAGGACGGCTCGGCGCGCATGCGCCTGATGACGAGCGTGCTCATCCTCATCATGTGCGCGTTGCTGGGATACGGGTACATGATCCAGATCAACAACGCCGACGCCACATACGAGACGCTGAGCGAGGACGAGCTGACCAGGCTGATCAGCGAGACCGGCACACAGGTGCAGAACCTGGAGCAGCGCAAGTCGGAGCTGACCAATCAGCTGGAATCGCTCAAGGCCGCGGCGAACAAGACGCAGGAGGCGGAGCGCATCGCCAAGCAGAACGAGGAGACCAACGGCATCCTCGCCGGTCGTTTGCCCGCGACGGGCAAGGGCGTGTCGATCAGCATCTCCCAAGGGTCGAAGACGAAGATCGACGCGGCGACGATGTACAAACTCATCGAGGAACTGCGCAACGCAGGCGCCGAGGTGATGGCCATCAACAGCGTGCGTGTCGTGACGAAAACCTATGTCAGCGACACGGACGACGGACTGGAATGCGACGGTGTCGCGCTGCGCGCGCCGTATCGGATCCTGGCCATCGGCGATCCCCAGAACCTTCAGAACGCCGTCAATATCGCGGGTGGCGTGGGTTCGAGTCTGAAGGTGAAGTACGGCGCGACGGTGAGCGTGACGTCCTCGGATTCGATTACCATCAGCCAAATTCGCAAGTCAACCGACAATACGCATGCAAGGGCTGTAGAATAGCGTTTATGACAGATCCGATTCCAAGTGCAGGCGAGACGACCATCATTGGTCTGCCCGCCATCCAGATTCCCATCACCACCACAGGTGACCGTCCCCTCACGCAGGAGGACATCGAAACCATCGCGCGGCTCGCACCGGGCACCGCACTGCTCATCTCGACCAGAGGCGCCGTTTCCGGGTCCCGCTACCTGCTCGATGAGGACGAGGTGACGGTCGGGCGCGACTCCCGCGCCGACATCCTGCTGGACGATTCGACGGTATCCCGTTCCCATGCCGTGTTCCGCCGCGTCGGCGACACATTCGCGGTATACGATTCCGGCAGCCTCAACGGCACCTATGTGAACCGCCAGCGGGTGGACCATCAGCAGCTGCGCAACGGCGACGAGATCATGATCGGTAAGTTCCGTCTGGTTTTCTTCACCAAATCCGCCGTTATCGCGTGATGATGCGAAGCCGTGCGCGTTAGACTGGGACGGTACGACATTCATGTGATCGTGCATGTGCCGGTTCGGCTCATGCACAGGACGGGGGAGTGCGATGGCTGAGCAGACAGGGAGCCAGACGGCCGGGCTGCATCTGGTCGTGCCGCTGGAGCAGAGGCTCGATCTCGGTGCGTCCGACGCCGTGCAGGGGGAGCTGTTCGTCGACGAAGGCGCCCGCCGCCCGACACGGGGCTACCGTGGTACGGTGGCTTCCAAGGTCGCCGGCATCACGTACCGTCAGCTGGACTATTGGGCGCGCAAGCAGATCGTCGAACCATCGATCACCCCATCTCACGGATCGGGGTCAAGGCGACTGTACTCCTTCAAGGACGTGGTGATTCTCGCGGTGTCCAAGAAGCTGCTGGATGCGGGCGTGAACCTGCAGAACGTCACTACGGCCATCGGGTTCCTGATGCAGCGCGATGTCGACCAGCTTGAGCATGTCACCATCATGTGCGATGGGGAAGAGGTGCATGAATGCACCACCAGCGACCAGATGATCGCACTGCTGCAGAGCGGCAAGGCCGTGTTCGGCGTGTCCGTCGGCTCGCTGTGGCATCAGATTCATGACGCGCTGGAGACCGAGGACTACGTCGATCTGCAGTCGTCCTCGGCGAACGTCGGCTCCGCAGGGTCGGGACGTGTCGCCGGTCGGCCAATCGACGAGCTTACTGCCATGCGCATGCGCAGGAAGATTGCCGCCCAGCGTGCCGCACGCGAGGCGGCATAACCGGAGGTGGCGTATGGATGATCTGCTTCCGCTGTTGTTGTGGGTGTTCGCCGTCGTGTGGATGCTCTCGGTGTGCGGCATCTGCATTGTGAGAAGCCGGTTCGGCACGGGGGAGAGGCACCCCGAGGTGAACCCCGTCAGCTGGAATGTGGTGCTGGCCCAGATGGTGTCCGTGCTGTTCGCGGGCATCCCCTTCATGGTGTATCTCATGGCGAGCGAGGAACTGTCCCCCGCATTCCACGATTTCTACACCGACCACTTGGTGATCGGCGCGGCGATAGTCATCGCGCTGGTTTTTGTGGAGCTGTTGCTGATGGGTATCCAGGCGCATCGTGCGCATTTCACCGAAGTCGACCGTGTGGTCCGCGGCGCCACGCATACCGAGGCGTGACGCATGCGTCTGTGAGACGAGAATATATCGTTATGGATTGGGGTTTACCATCATATGGCAAACCCCAATCCTATTGATATCTGGCCGTACGTTCACCGCTGCAAGTGTTATAGATTACGTTGAATGCGTTCGTACCAAGAGCATCCGGCGTCAGTTTCGTCGCGTCCAATTCGATGTTCCATGATCCCGAGCTGTCGGTTTGGAACGTGATGGGCAGTTCCCCAACAAAGTGTCTCCCCGCACCTCGTTGTCGTCGTTGTCGAACTTGACCTCTACGACCGGCATGTTGACCGTCTGCTTGCTGGTGATGATGATGCATGAGAAGTCATCGAACGCGTTCATGGGCGCGCGCCCGCTCATGGACCGCGCGCACGAGTACGACAGGCTCGACGAGGCCTTCCTCGCCGACCTCCGGCTCATCCTCACCGCCACCTACCTGAAAAAAAACACAGCCAAAATCTGCACGAAGATATCTTTATCCGGCGAAAGTCCCATAATCACGTCTTGAAAAATAGGACTTTCGCCGGATAGAAGTGCAAAAGCGGAACGTCAATTGCACCGAAGATCATAAATCTGACATAACGTACATTATCGGCTAACTATTCGGGAATCTTAGAAACGGCTTAATTTCAACGGTCTTCATTTCGCACAGGTAACTGTGGATGCCTCTGGGTGGCCCGTTGTGGCTACGCATTTGGCTACGCATTTCACACGACGGGAGACCAACGATGGCAATGGGTGGCGGCGGCTCGACATACCAAGAGCGCCGATGGAATCTGGCACGCCGCGATAGACATAGAGCCCCGACAGGGCCACCGGGCGCAGGCGGCGGCTCACGGCCCAAGGCAAGACCAAGGCGGTGGCGAACGTGAGGCTCAGGATGAAGCTGGACGCATACGTGCGCAAGGGAGAACCCGGCCAAGATGGTCCGCCCGGTGAGCGCTTCGAGCAGTTCGCTGAAAGTCAACCCACCTTCACTACCGGATGACGGATGACGGTTTTGAGGTTTTCCGGTTTTGCTCGGCGCGGATCGGATATGTAGATTTCGTGATGTCGGCGGGCGCCGGAGAGGTCGAGCTCGTAGCCTTGCGAGCGCGCGTAGTCATCCAGAATCGCCACGGTTGCGGGCTCGTCGTCGTACGGGCCTTTGTGCATGACCTGCGCGACCACGCCTTCATCGAAATCGAAGAGATATGCGCGATTGACGTCGGATTCCGGGTGTTTGGCGGCAAACGATGCCTTGGCCCACGCAAAGACCTCATCGGTCACGAATTCCGGCAGACGAATCATCGAAGTCCAATGGAAGTCGGCTTTGTGCGCGTAATCGACGCCGGGCACACCCTCCCCCATGCTCCATAAGCCCTCCAGCGGAGGCACGGTGTAGTCGAAGTACCCGTCGATATGCTCGGCCGGGTTCTTTGACTTCTTGCTCATTTTGACGGTGAACGAAATGCCGTAAAGCAGTTGCATCGCCTTGGCGTAATCGCCGCCTTCTTCGTTCGGGTCGCCCACACCGTCCACCGCGACGAACCGCATCGCCGGTACCATGACGATGGCCGGCATGGTCTTCGGCTGATACAGGTCCTTATACTCCTTCTTATAATCGAACGCCATCGCTCATTCCCCTTCCGCCACCGCATCGATCTCGTCCTGATGCCGCCACCGCTTGAGGTTTGGCAGCAGCGCCGACATGCAATCCTCGGCCTGTTCGACGCTGATATGGCAGGATTCCGCCATCATCGGCGCACACGCGGCGACCAATTCATCGCTATTGGCATAGTCCTGAAGAAAAACGCCGTCGTCATAGCAGTAGTTGCAATAGTCTCCGCTTCGCGTTCCATCCGGTTCGGTGCCATGGTCTTCCGGGCGATAGAACGGCATGGCGCAACTTTGGCAAAAACCGTTGTCCGGCATCTCCATAAGCCTCGCCATCGGCACCTCAAAACGGGTGCTGATAAGCCGAATCATGTCGATGCTCGGCTCTGCCGTTCCCTTCTCCCAGCGGGAAAGCGCCTGTTGGGTGACGAACAGCTCGTGCGCGAACTGCGACTGCGTAAGACCTCGCTCCTCGCGCACGACTTTGATAACCTGACCGATTGACATGACTTACCTCCCGACATCGGAAAACGATTCGAGCGCCTCGCTGTGCGCTTGCTGATTCCATTCTAAGGGCATGGCCCGTTCGCCAAGCGCGGGTACAACAAACCGTTGTTCGCGCTTGCATCCCGGAGGAAGAAACGGCTCGGTCGAACCTATTTCCTCTCCGCACCCTTCAATTCTCCCGGTTCCTCTGACTTCAGCGTCTCCGCGCAGGACATCGCCGGGTAGATCGAGGGCCCCGGCCACTGCACCATCGCCAAGGCGACGAAGCGCTCCGTCCTGTATGCGCCCGCTTCGATTGCCGTCCGCCAGACGCCACGCGCGTACCGGCGTATCCAAGCCCTGTGCCTCGCCCTCGTCGTGGAGGACACCTTGGTCAGTGAGGACATGAAATGCTCCGTCGGGATATGGAACTCCACCGCGTAACCAGTCATGCCCTTGGCTGTCCGGCCGCTTTCCGCGCCATGCCTTAGATGGATAGGAAAACAACATCGAAAGGTTGGCAAGCATATGTCGAAGGAGCTGGAGACCATCGCGCTGTGGCGCGACGGGGGCGGCGGACTGTGGATGGGGCGGGACAGGCCGGAACGCCCGTGGAACTGGCTGACGGGAACGGACGCCTCGCCGGACGACCTGCTGTCGGGCGAAAGCCGGAAGGTCGAGGAGTCATTCGGGAGAATCGACCCCGACGACGTGCGCCCGACGCCCGACCTGCCCGACCGCGACCCGCGCAACGTCCTGACGGACACTTGGCGCGTGGTGCCGGACGACCGCCTCGTGACGTTCGAGCCCGGCGGTCTGCCGAAGTCATGGCGAATCTCCGCCGTGAGGCGCAACGCTGCCAACCTGAGTCTGGTCGTCAACGACCCTGTGACCGGCGAACCCGTCGAACCCGATCTCATGGCCCTTCTGAGGGATGGCTGCTTCGACTTCGACAGGAGCCGCGAGACGCCAGAATGGCAGGGCTTCTGGAGGTCGGAGCGCGGCACGGTGGCCTACCACGACGCATCGGGGCTCGTCCGCAGATGGACGCCGGGTATGATGAAACCGGCCCACGGCAAGGGCAATGCAAACCGAGGCCGTGGGCCGCTCCATCCCCATAGCCAATTGTCATATACGGGTTTGGCTACCTTTGGCAGGCTTCGGTCCAAACCACTGATTAATATGGCTTCACACCGTTGGAATAAGGCCATTCCTGAAGCCCGGTCGAATCACTGTCGCACAGCGTAATTATCGGATAATAGTACGGTATGTCAGATGGTCACTTCGCGAAATAATCATTCACCGCGGCGGCAAGCTCATCGACGGTATCGATGATGCGGTATGCGCCATGTTCCTCAAGCTCACCGGCTTCGGCGTACCCCCAACGGCAACCCAGGCAATCGAGCCCGCATGCGATGGCGCCGTCAACGTCGGTCCAACGGTCGCCGACCATCAGGGCGCGGTCACCGGCATCCGCATCGAATCCGATGCTGTCGAAGCAGTATCGGATGACCTGATCCTTGTCGATGCGCGAATTGTCTGTGCTGGCGCCGTAGATGCCGTCGACCATGGTATCGAGATGGAAATGCTCGCACACTGGCTCGGCCTGATATTGCGGCTTGCACGTGGCGATTGCCAGGTGCAAGCCGTCGGCGCGCAATGCCGCCAGCTGCTCGGGAATACCGGCGTACACGCTGTTGTACAGTCGTCCGGGAATTTTGTGGCCGGGATTGTTCGGGTCGTCGAACACCGCCTTGTCCGCATAGTATTCGCGGTATATCTCCACGCCGCGGTCCAGCAGCTCGTCCGGCATATGGTTGCGTCTGAACGACTCGATGATGGCCGGTCCGATGAACCGGTGCATCTCCTGATCGTCGGGAACCGGCAGGCTGAGCTCCTCGAACGCCTTGGTGGCGCAGGCGATGATGCCCGGGTCCGATTGCGTCAACGTACCGTCAAGGTCGAGCAGCACCACGTTCCTGCGCTGCCGGGTCGTGACCTGATGCTGAGACATGCCTCTCCCCTTACTCGTAGTCGGGAATCCAGCCGCTGTGGTGCATTTCAAGACGCTTGTCCAGCAGCTTCTTCAGTTCGTCCTCGCTGCGACGCTCCAGCAGCATGTCCCAGTGGGTCCTGGTGGGCTTGGCGATCTCGTTGGCCTCCTCGTCGCCGTCGCCCTCGCGGTGCGCGATGGTGCCGCAGCGGCATTCCCACTCGTCGGGGATTTCGGCGCCCTCGGCGAACGGCAGGATGGTCCGGTGTCCCTTGGGACAGATGTACGCCACCTCGCTGCGTGCGGCGAAGTCCACGTTGTCGTCGGATTCCAGTGATTTTGCGCCGATGCTCATACCGCGTAGGCTGCGTTCCGCCATGACGTTCCTCCTTGTGGTCTTTCTTGTCAATCTTTCCCGAAAACTATTATCACGCTACAAAACAGTTCGGACGAGTCGTATATTCCCCGTTCCGGTCCTGCCTTGCCGCCTGCGACGATTCCGTCAGCCCTCGCCGATGCCCGAATAGGCGACGATGCCGCGGTTGACCAGTTCCATGGCCTCGTGCGCGACCTGGGCGAGGTGCGCGCTCCCCTGCGGCAGATACGGCTCTGCCGCCGAGATCTGCTGGAGGATGTCGGACAGACGCTTCGCGTTGCGCACGAAATCGCCGCCGGTCATGTCCCGGTCATGCAGCACATATGCCAGACTGTTGCCGCTGGCCCAGTCGTACATGATGTCGACTATGCCGAAGTCGAGTTGCTGCAGGTCGTCAAGCCCCTCATCCTCGCACAGCATCGTGAGCTGCGCATGCAGACAGTCCAAAGATTGCGAAGTCTGGGCGACCGGGCCTTGGATGCCGCCGGGCCAGCGCCTCGGTTCTCCCCCGGTGCCTCCCCTGGCTTCGAACACCAGGGCGGAGAGCACCGCGGCGAGCTGTCGCGCCGTCAGATGGTCGAACATGCCGCGTTCCAGCGCTTCGGCAAGCACGATGTCCTGCTCGCTGTAGATGTGGCGCAGCAGTTGCCCCTGCTCGCTCAATCGCATGTCCGTCCCGTCGCGCTTCACGTATCCCAGCTGTTCCAGGATGGAGCAGATACGGTCGAACTGCCGGGCCACGGACCCGGTGCGCGACTCGTACCTGTGCTGCACCCGCTCGTATTCGCGCATCTCGCGAATCCAGCGATGGCCCCATTTCATATGCTGCTGCATGTCGGGGCACTGCCGGCACGGATGTTCGCGGTCGCGCTTCTTCAGGGTCTCGATGGACTGGTCCAGCTCGCGGAACGTGTTCTTGCGCTGCTCGTCGGTCGGGAAGGCGGTCTGCTTGAGCTTGCGCCGGCCGTTCTTCTCCAGGTCGGACAGCTCCATGCGGATGCGCATCAGAGACGCGAAATCCCCGTACTCGCAGTGGAATGCCTGCTCATAGCCGTCCAACGCCTGTTTCAGCGTGGTCAGTTGCGATTCGAGCTGCCAGGCCGACTCGTTGGCCTCCCACTGGGCGAAGGAATGGTCCAGCGTGGCGCGAGTCGTCTCGTAGTCGCTGGTGTTGAGCAGATTGACGGCCATGTTGAACGTGGCATGGAAGCTCGAATGCAGCGGGTAGACGCGCTTGCTGGACAATGCGGCGGCGGTCGCAGGTACGAAATCGCGATGGTCGACGACGATCGCGTGTCCGATCGTATCGATGCCGCGACGGCCGGCGCGACCGGTCAGCTGGGTGAACTCCCCCGGTGTCAGCGGCACATGCCCGCTGCCGTTGAACTTCTCCAGCTTTTCGACGATGACGCAGCGCGCAGGCATGTTGATGCCCAGCGCGAGCGTCTCCGTCGCGAAGACCATCTTCACCAGTCCCTCTTCAAACAGGCGTTCGACTATCTGCCGGAACAGCGCGACCATGCCGGCGTGATGGGACGCGAAGCCCTCCTCCAGCGCGAACCTGAACCGGGAGAACTGCAACGCCTTGAGATCCTCCTGGCTCAACTGCCCGGCGACCATCTCGTCGACGATGGCGCGGATGCGCCGCATCTCGTCCTCGGTGGTGAGTTCCAGCCCCGCATTGATGCACTGCTCGACGGCCTGATCGCAGCCGTTGCGCGAGAATATGAAATAGATGCCGGGAAGCATGTCGAGATAGTTGAGCTCGTCGACCACCGCCCAGCGCTTGGGCGTGTGGCGCTGCGCCGGCGCGTGGCCCCGCGAATGGCCGCGGCCGCGGGAGCGTGAGTTCTCGGTGCCGCGGCGGCGCGCCGCCTGACGGTCAAGCTGATCGAGCCGGTCGATCAGGCGCGCGTTGAGCTTGGTGGTCTGCTCGCCCTGGGCGTCACGCCGGTACAGGTCGAGCAGCTCCGGCTCGGTGTGGTCGTCGGCCTGCACGAGCACATGCTGCTCCAGCGGGACGGGACGGCGCTCGGAGACCACCAGCTTAGTGTCGCCGCGGACGGAGGATATCCAGGACGAGAAATCCTCGACATTGGAGACCGTGGCGGACAATCCGATGACGCTGACCTGCCGGGGAAGATGGATGATGACCTCCTCCCAGACCGGACCGCGGAACCGGTCGGCGAGGTAATGGACCTCGTCGAGTATGACGAACCGCAGCGCGTTGAGCATGGTCGAATGCTCGTAGAGCATGTTGCGCAGTACCTCGGTCGTCATGACGACGATGTCGGCCTCGGAGTTGATCGAGATGTCGCCCGTCAGCAGCCCGACGCGGTCGGCACCGTAAACGGCGGTCAGGTCATGGTACTTCTGGTTGCTCAACGCCTTGATCGGCGTGGTGTAGAACGCCTTGACATTGCGCTCGCGGGCCAGATACATCGCGAAGTCGGCCACCACGGTCTTGCCGGCGCCCGTCGGGGCCGCGACGAGCACGTTCTCCCCCCGCTCCAACGCGTCTATCGCGTCCTGCTGGAAATCGTCCAGGTCGAATGGCAGCGTGGCTGCGAAACGCGCGGCGACGCTCGCGTTATGCGCCTGACGCTTCTGGAATGCGGCATACCGCTGGGAAGGCGATGGGCCGGGTCGATCCGCCGCCGAATGTTTGCGCTGATGTTTGACCATGCGTGAAACCCCGTTCGTCACAGACGGCCATCGCCGTCGGATTCTCGTATTCGCCTGCGTGCATGAGACGATGCCGCGGGCCGCGCCACAGCTTGCAGCCGCAGTCCGTCAACGGTTGAAGCGTGACCACCGCGCCCACGCACGTGCGTGACGTTCGCGCTTCGCGTTCCGGCGCCTGATGACGTCGACCTGCGCATCGTCATACCGGCTGATGGCGCTGTTCAACGGTTGGGTGAATGTCGGAGGGGCGAGCGGCTCGCGCGCGTCCGCACCCTGCGGAACGTCCGCGAGCTCGGAGAGGGGCTTGCCGAGACGGCTGCCGATCTCCGCAATGCCGTTCAACGCCCTGAAGCCGTGAAGGGCGGCGTACGCGATGCCCGCCACGATCATCGCCAGCATGAACAGCGAGAGAATGAGCCAGATCCACCAGGGCATGAGATCACTCCTCTTCCGGGGTGTCTTCTTCACGTGTGCCGAGGCTGAGCTCGCGCTGCGCACGGGCGACGATCATCGTGCGCAGGGTCTCGGGTGCGACCGCGGTGATGTGACGCGCATGGGCGATGCAGAAGGCGACGAACCAGGAATCGGACGACACGATGATATGCACCTTCTCGCCCGGGCTGCACGGCTCGACGGTGGCTCCCGGCATCGACTTGATGAACGGAAGATCCGGCTGATCCGTGATGAACACGGCCGGAGTGCCGTTGTCGAAGCTCCACTTGCGCAACTCGCTCACCGGCATGTCGGGAATGTCCACGCGCTTGACCGGAGCGATGACCTCGGCGTGCTCGATGCGGGCGAGCCTGAGCACCTGCCATGTGCGGGGCTTGCCGTTCGCCTTGTTGATGAGCTGGTCGCGTGAAACGAACTTGCGCCGGTCCTCCGGAGTGGAGTCCAGCACGTCGGTCCAGACGGCGGCATAGTAGACGCCCTCATCCACGAAGATCTTGGAGGGGGCGACGACCTTGCGGCGGGTCCGTCCCGCGCCGTCCGTGTATTCCATGTCGAGCAGCGATTCGGTGGAGATCGCGCGCTTGACGACGGAGAAGCAGTGGGGCTCCAGCTCGTAGCCGGTCAGGCTCAGCCAAGGGGTCTCCCCCGGCTTGACCAGCTGACGCAGACGCTGATACAGCGAGGCCGCCTGCGTGCGCTGCGCCTCCGGCAGCAGCGGCGAATGCGCGAGGTAGCTCACCGAAGCGGTGAGCATGCTCAGGTATTGCGGGGAGATGCCGGCGAGGCGTTCCAGTCCGAGCGAATTCGTCGCGGACACGATGCCTTCGGCGTCAAGCAGCGACCAATCGATGTCGAAGAACTGGCTTCCGGCCATCTCGCCGTCGTCGGAGACCGTGGTCAGCGTGTTGATGTCTTTGTGGATCACGTTGACGTATTTCTTGAGCTCGTCATCCGACTTGGGTCTGCCGATGAAGCGCTCCGCGAGTTCCGCGAGGGAGAATTCCTCACCGAGGTGGGCGGACAGGAAGAGCATCAGGCGCAGTCTGCGGTCGACCTCGCTGCCGGTCTGGAACGAGGTCCCGGACTTCTTCTGGTGGTTTTTCTTGGGGTCGGCGTCCTCCGGCTCGGGGGTCGTGCTGGTGATGGTGGGCGTGGCGACCGTGGCGCTGCCGGTATCGTCCGACGATCTGTCGGCCAGCATCATGTTTGACGCCGCCTGGAGACGACGGTTGAAGGCGTCGACGGCCTCCTGCGGGCTGACGATCACTGCGCCGGGATGTTCGAGCACGAACATGGCGAGGTCGTCGGAATCGGTGTAGGCGACGTTGATGTTCTCTCCGTCCACGTCGACCGTCGCCGCGAAACGGCGGGAGTCGACGACGCGCACGAGAGCCGGCGGAATCGTCTGCGTGCCGAGTCCCGGGGCGATGGAATCCAATCCGAGGCCGGGGATGGGCGTCTGCGGCACCCTTGGCGTGGTGCGGGACACATGCTGCGGCGTCACGGTCTGCGATTGCGTGGACGATACGGAAATCGAACGTGCGAGATAGTTGGCCGCGGCGAGAACCGGCAGATCCTCCTGCTCGAAGCGCAGGCGGATGCGCGGCTCGTCCCCGAGCTGCAGTCGGTACGACGCGAAGTCCTGTCCCTCGGACTTCGAGGAGTATTCAGGCTGGCGTGACTCGATGGCGATTCCCATTGCCGCGAGCTTGGCGCGGTCGCGCTGGAACTGCTTGGCGAACGCGGCCTTCGCGGCCTGATCGGCAAGCTCCCCGTAGGAGTCGGCATATGCCTTGACGCGCTGGGCGATTTGCCGCGAGGTCAGCCACTGCGGAAACGCAGACGACAGCACGGCCAACACATCCAACTCATGTTTGCCCCATTTGTCGGAAAAGCGGCGTCTCCCGTTCGATCCCTCTGCCATTAGTCCTCACGTATCGTTAGCATTCCGATTAAGTATGCATGGGTATCACGCACACCACATCCCATGATAGAGGGTTTTGTTGTGTGCGGCTTGCATTTTGTCAAAAATAGGTATTTTTTCTTCGTACGGCGGACACATCACACCCAATCACCGGGCTCGATGCCCATCGGTCCGACGTATTCGCCGTTGGGTACGTAACTGGGCTCGTTTCTATCCTCCAGACGCGCGTCGGCGAACATGATGACGTCACGTCCGAATGTCCAGTCTCCCTTGATGCTGACCGAGTTCGCGGCGGCGAGCGACGGCACGTTGTAGGGGAACCGTTCGTTGAAGTCCTCGATGTTCTTGTAGTACCGCGGATCGAGGTCGACGTTCGGGAAAATGTAGTTGCCGTCCTCCATCTCATACGAGTCCGTAAGGTGGAACCGATCGGAACGCATAATGAACAGGTCGTTGGTCGTCTTCACTGGCAGGAACCGCATGCGGTCCACCTGCACACAGATCGCGCCTTCGAACAGGCCGATCGCCGCGCCCATCGCGGTCTCCAGCTGGACCACCGCCGGGGACTGGGGGTCGGTCGGGTCGACGGTCTTGTTGTTGATGATGACGGGAAGCGGCAGCACGCCGTCATGCTCGGCGAGCATGTCGCGCAGCACGTCGATGCGCACCCAGATGTTGTTCGTGTTGAAATACGGGTGCTTGGCGATGTCCTGGGCCGCGTCCTTGTCGTCGGGATGCACCTGCGACATCTCCCGCAGGATCAGTCGGCCGGTGGCCGTGTCGCGCACGATATGGCCACCCTTGCGGTCCGCGTACGTGCGATTGGCGATCTCGACCATGAACGGGGCGCCCGTATCCTCGAAATACTGGGCGAGCGTGCGAGACGGGCGCGCACCCAGATTGTCGGAGTTCGAGATGAACAGGTATTCGAAGCCATGCTCCAGCAGAGTGTCCAGCAGGCCGGACTCCCGCAGCGTCGAGAACAGGTCGCCGTGGCCGGGCGGGCACCACTCCAGATCTGGGTTGGCCGGCCAAGACGCCGGCGCTCCGGTGGCCGCGTCGATCTTCGGCTCCTGATGCTGGATGATCTCCAGAGGGATGTCGGTCTGCTTGAACTTGCGCTGGTGTCGCAGTGCCTTCATCGTGTCATCCGAAGTGCGGAACGAGTTCATGAACGTGACCGGCAGAGGCACGTTCAGCCTCGTGCGCGCGGTGAGCACCTGACCGAGGATGATGTCGAGGAAGCGCATCTGCCGAGCCTTGTGGCGGCGCACCGGCAGCAGCGACTTCGCGCATTGCAGGCCCATCGAGGTTCCCAGGCCGCCGTTGAGCTTGAGGAATGCGGTCTTGGCGAACGCGTGCACTGCCTTGTCATGATCGATGGTCTTGTACACGTCATGGAAGCTCCGTACGCCGCGCAGCGGCTCGACGGCGTCCTCGCGGATCCACGCGCTCTCCTTCTCGCTGGCCCACACATGGTATGCGTGCCTGAACTGCGAGATGGCGATCTCGCTCATGCCCTGCTCGCGCATCTTCTGCGCCGACTGCTCGAACACATCGTCCACTGTCATCTTCTCCGTCCGTTTCAGATCTTCGGCAAACATTCCTATAGTCTACTCGCGTGGTGCTTCGTTCGCCAATCATCCCGCAGACGTATCCATTACGGGGGTATCCGGGGTGGGGCGGCTGGCTGCCGCACTGCAATGGTATGCGCAGATGGAACTTGGATAAGACTTGGATGGGCCATGCCGTCTATGTAGCTGGTGTCTCCCTATTGCGAGGTGATAGTCGGGAATTACCCGAGTCGCGACACGCTTGTTTTGCGTTATTGACGTCATATGGGTAAATTCTCTTCTCGGTGCTTTTTCGCACTGTTCGGGCCGTAGCGCAGTTTGGTAGCGCACTTGACTGGGGGTCAAGGGGTCGCGGGTTCAAATCCCGCCGGCCCGACAAGAATGGCGGGATCCCAACGATTACAAGTCGCTGGAATCCCGCTTTGTCATACTTGGGGGACATGAACTTCACGAACACGGTTCCACCACGTGTTCCGCGATGAACCGCCCCCGACGCGCATGAGCGCCACCGCGATACGGCGCAGCCGCCTGCCGGCCCCGAAGGTCCCGGCACCCACATTCAACCCGGCGACGCACCAGTCAGCACAAGACGTGACGGCTTATCCCGGACACACATTCTGGCCTATAACCCGTTTTTACCGTGCCTCATTGCCTCCGCTGGCAGGCTGATACCCGGTATCTCCGCTTCGAGGGGTTGATTTCGCGCTCTCGGAACATCTATCTGCGTTTCAAGGGGTTGCCCAAACGCGATATCCGGAGTATGCGGGGACATCCCGCATTGGAATCATGCGGTTTCCGGCCCGGCTCTACTCAGGCACCAACCCCTCGAAACGCAGATAGATGTCCGAACGAGGGCGTGGTCGGCAAGGCTATCCGCGAATCAGAGGTGCCGCGAGAGGACATCATCGTCGCGTCGAAGCTGCCGGGTCGTCATCACCAGTACGATCAGGCACGCGTCACGATCGAGGAGTCCGTGGCCCGCATGGGACTCGACTACATCGACCTGTATCTGATTCATTGGCCCAACCCGTCGCAGGGCCAGTTCGTCGAGGCATGGCAGGCGCTCGTCGACGCGCAGAAGCAGGGCATCGTCAAGCACATCGGCGTCAGCAACTTCCTGCCGGGTCATATCGACTTGCTGATCCGCTCCACCGGAGTCACGCCGGCCGTCAACCAAGTAGAGCTGTACCCCTTCTTCCAGCAGGCCGGGCAGCGCGCCTACGATCAGGCGCATGGCATCATCACCGAGGCGTGGAGCCCATTGGGCCACGCCAACCAGATGCTTAAGGATCCGACGATCGTGCGCATCGCCGCGATGGACAATCCCGAGGGACGTTCCTTCGCGTAGAACCCGCACTGGCACGAGGAAGCCTGACGGCCCGCGCCGACTGTCACGCCTTCGCCGCCGCGTCGGCGATGCACCGCAACGCGTTGAGCGTGCGCGGATAACCGATATACGGCGTGCACTGGGAGACGACGGCGATCAGGAACCTCTCGTCGTTGCCCACGCGCATGTTGGCCGCCGCATGGGAGGTGAGCTGCGGCTCGCACCCTCCCTGCGCGGCCAGGAAGCACAGCGTGATCATCTCGCGTCGGCGCGTGTCGAGCCCGCCGCGCGTGTAATAGTCGCCGAAGCAGTTGCCGGCCAGCCACTTGTTGATGTGACGGGTCTTCTCCGGCCCTGATTGCGCGAAGCCTCGCATGCGCTCGCCGAAGATGTCGATCTGCGCCTGCTCGCCCGCCTCAGCGCGGGTTTCGGGCGTCGTGGTGGATTGCGGTTCGAGCGGGAGGTGGATGTTCTTCGCCTCCAGTATCTCATTGGTCTTCTTCAGGAACGGCAGTACACGGCCGAAACCGAGATATGCAACCGCCTGGTAGACGATTTCCTTGACCTGGACGGCACCGACGCCGGATTCGAACGCGACCGGCACCATCAGCTCGAAGTCGTCGAGACCCTGGCATCCGATCAACGCCGCCAGAATGGCCATGGAGCGTGTGGCGTCGTCCAGATCGGGGTGATTCGCTCCCGGCTCGTTGACGACCTCGTCATAAGCGAAGTTCGAGAACAGCTCGATGAATTCCGGGTCTGTCTGTGCCAGCGTCCTGTCATCGTTCCAGAACTTGTTCATGCGGCTTTTCAGCTCATCGAACATGATATCTCCTTGCGGTTTGACTGCGATCGGCGGTCATTATGACTCGCTTTGAGATGTCACGGTAGCCGCTTCGAGCGCTTGAAGTACAGCGGCGGCGACACTTCCGCGTGTCGCCGCCGCAGCCGTCACGCGAGAGCCACCACGGTCCAGCCGTCCGCCGCGATTGCTCGTACCGCTCGCGCGCGCGAACTCGTGTAACGGTATCGCAGACGCGTCGCCGCGACGGCTTGACAGCGAGTAGAGTGGAGGGGACGGGCAAAGTCCGATTGATGGAAACGATCCATGAACCAAGGAGGATGCATCATGCCAGGGCAGACAGATGAGAACAGGCTCCACGTTCTTCGTCACGCCGCCTTCACGGCGCGAGACGTGCGGGAGATGGAACGGCCACTGCTTGAGAACGGTGTCCCCCTGATGAGGATGGCTTCCGCCGCCACAGCCCATGTCGTCGCCGAAATGATCGAAGATGAGGGCGTCGCGTTGGAGGAGTCGAACATTGTGCTGCTCGCCGGCAGCGGCGACAACGGCGGCGACGGGCTGTTCGCCGCGACGATGCTGGCGAGCAACGGCGCTTCGGTCACCGCGTCGCGGTCGGCCGCACGCTGCATGGCGAGGGCTTCGCCGCATTCGTCCGCGCCGGCGGCAAGGTGCTGATCCTCGACCCGGCCTCCGAGATTCCGGGGTGCGCTGCCGGCTTCAGCGCTGGAGAGGCCGGTGAAAGGCTTCGGGCCGCGGTGGAACTCGCCCAGCACGCGCATGTCATCATCGACGCGATGACGGGCATCGGCCTGAGCGGGGCGCTGCACGGCATCGCGGGCACGGTCGCATCCTCGCTGGGCGTCGACGGCACGATCCCCGACCGCACCGCCCTTCCCGCCGGCGACTCGACCGGCGAGTTCCCGTTGGTCGTCGCGGTGGACGTCCCCTCCGGCGTGGGAGTCGACGACGGTGCCATCACAGGCCCGTATATCCCTGCCGATGTCACGGTCACGTTCGGCGCCCTGAAGCCGTAGCCTTATGCTGCCTCCGCGGCGTACGCCTGCGGTCGCGTGACGCTGGTGGACTTCAGTTTCGACATCGACGGCCATATGCCGTTCGTCGAGGCGGTTTTCCGGCGACAACGCGGCTGAGACCGTCCGACTCCCCCGGCTTGCAGACACGAAGTACTTACGTGGCGTGACCGGTCTGATCACCGGCTCCGAACGATACCCCGGCGCCGCGGTGCTGTCGTGCAAGGCCGCGGCCAAGACAAACATCGGCATGATCCGCTACATGGGTCCGCAGGTGTGCCGTGATATGGTGCTCGCCGCGGTCCCGGAGGCCGTACTCGGCAAGGGGCGCGTGCAGGCCTGGGTCGTGGGCTCCGGCGTTCCGACGGGTGAGACCGAGGATGATGATTTCCAGCGTGAGACCATCGCCAAGCTTCTGACGCATTATGCGCTGTCCTCTGACGATGACCCGGATGACGATGATGACCTCGCCTATGATATGCCCCCGCTGGTGGTCGACGCGGGCGCTCTCGACCTGCTGCCCGACGAGGTGCCGCCGCAGGTCGTCATCACCCCGCACGCCGGGGAGCTCGCCTCGCTGCTCACCGCCAGGGGCGAGGATGTGGATGCGTCGGATGTGCAGAACGAGCCATTGCATTGGGCGTTGCGGGCTCATGAGCTCACCGGCGCCACCGTGCTGCTCAAAGGTGCGGTCACGATTGTCGTGGGCGAGCCGGCCGACACCGATCGGGAGTCGGATGCGCAGGGTGGATTCGCGGATGATGAGCAGCATGTGCGTGTGGTCGTCTCCGGCCGCGCCCCGGCGTGGCTGGGCACCGCGGGGGCGGGCGATGTGCTCGCCGGCATGCTGGGGGCGTTGCTCGCCCAACAGGACGACGAGGACGTTTTCGGCTCCCGATGTCGCCGCCTGCGCTGCCTACCTGCACGGATATGCAGCCGCTCAGGCGTCGCAGTCGGATCAGCGCGGGTTCACGCCCCCGACGATTTACGGTTCCGATGACCGTCATCTGCGCACCAAGCTGGGGCATCCCATCGTCGCATCCGATGTGATCGGCATGATTCCCGCGACTTTCGCGGAACTGCTGTCGTAAGGGCGCGAGGGCGGTCGGGATGCGGAGGCCGGTATCGCATGATACCCGGCGTCGATGCATCCCGACCGCTTGCGCGACTGCGCCGGCCGGAGACCTATTCCGTCCGGATCAACAAATCAGACACCATCCTATTCCCCCTATTCCAACGTTGAGGAGCATCATGAGCAACTCCCCCATCACCGATGTGATTTTCGATTTCTGTGGCGTTCTGCTGGACTGGCAGACCCGCGCATGCCTGACCGGGCATTTCCCCCAGGACACGGTGGACGCGATATGCGCGCCCGACGACCCGCACGGGTTCTTCCGCTATGAGGACCGCATGGACGCCGGCGAGGACTTCTCTCACATCTACCCCGACGTGGTGCGGGAGCAGGGCGAGGACATCGCTCCGATCTTCGCCTACTACATCGAACATTACGGCGACGCCCTGCCGCGCATGCTGCCCGGCATGGAAGATCTGCTGCGCGACCTGAAGCGGCATGGGTACGGTGTGTGGGGACTGACGAACTGGTCTCATGAGACGATTCACATCGCGTTCGAGAAATTCCCGCAGATTGGCGAACTGCTGCAGGACACCGTGGTCTCCGGCATCGAGAAGATGCACAAGCCGAACGCCGACATCTACGAGCTCGCACTGCAACGATTCGGCCTTGAAGCCGGGCATTGCGTGTTCTTCGACGACACGGCGAAGAACATCGTCGGGGCCAACGAGGTCGGTATCCACGGTCTTCTGTTCGACAATGCTCTCCAGGCCCGCGAATCGCTCGCTTCGCTCGGTGTGAGGCTGTAGGAATAACCGGATTCGGTGCTCTCAAAACTCGCAGATATGGGGCAAAAAACGTCAGTCGTCCGGTGTATCTGCGAGTTTTGAGAGCGTGCCTTGCGCATACCGCACCGCAAGCCCGCCGCATGATAAATTGAGCTTATACCCCCGCACCTGGTGAAATGCCGGCAATCCCAATGATTTCAATGGTTTCGTCCATGGTCGGCCTTATAAATGCTGCTTATGACACTGCTGCAGCTGAAATACATCGTGAAAATCGTCGAGTGCGGATCCATGAACGAGGCGTCGCATGAACTGTACGTCTCCCAGCCGGCGTTGAGCTCGTCGGTCAAGGAACTGGAGAACGAGCTCGGCATCGAGATCTTCACTCGTTCCTCGCAGGGCATCGCCCTGACGGTGGACGGCGCCGAATTCCTCACTTACGCCCGTCAGGTGCTCGACCAGGCCGACCTGCTTGAGGAGCGCTACAAGAACGCGAAGCCGCGCAAGCAGCTGTGCTCCGTGTCCACGCAGCACTACATGTTCGCCGTCGAGGCGTTCGTCGAGATGATCGACTCCATCAAGTCCGACGAGTACGAGTTCACGATCCGTGAGACCCGCACGAAGGACATCATCAACCAGGTCGCGAACATGCTTTCGGAGATCGGCATCATCTACCTGTCGGACTTCAACAAGGACGTGATCGGCAAGATGCTGCGCGAGAAGCATCTGGAGTTTCATCCGCTGTTCCGTGCGCCGCTGCACGTGTTCATCTCGCGCAACAACCCGCTCGCCGGCAAGAAGAAGGTCACGATGGACGACCTCAAGCCGTTCCCGTTCATCCAGTACGAGCAGGGCGAGGAGGGCAGCTTCTTCTTCGCCGAGGAGGCCGTGTGGCCGGAGTACTCCCCCAAGCAGATCAACGTGACCGATCGTGCGACGATCCTGAACTTCATCATCGGCCTGAACGGGTACACGGTGTGCACCGGCATCGACAACGGCGACCTGAACAACGAGAAGATCGTCACCGTGCCGTTGGACACCGACGAAACGATGCTGGTGGGCTGGGTCACCAATGAGCGCGCCAAACTGTCGAAGGCCGCCGAGACGTATATCGAGAAGCTCAAGTCCGTGGTTGCCGACCACGGTTACAAGCTGATTGACTGAATGCGATTATGGGCTCCCTGTGGCGGGGAGCCCGATTTCGATCCGTGTCTCGTTCAGAAGCCGCGCACGTTGTAGTCCGCGGACAGGTCATTCATCGCGTGCAGCAGCTTGTATATATAGATGAACGGTCCCACTGCGATGAGCGAGCCGAGGATGCCCCACAGCCAGAATGTCGAGGCGGTGACCGTGACGGGCAGACCGCGCGCGGCCTGTTCTTCGCCGATGCGGCCGGATACGCGGTGATACCACACCAGCCAGCCGATGCCCAGCGTGACCCATCCCACCAGGAAGAACATCAGGCAGTAGTGCATTGTGTGTTTGCCGTCGCGTTTGAACGCGAGCAGGTTCAGGCTGTCTCCCACTTCGCTCATCTGCCAGATGTCGTAGATGCTGAACGTGACGAGACCGAGCAGCACGTATTTCAGCAGTCCGCGCTGCGTACGCAGGGGTGCGACCGGCCGGGGAACATAGGGCTGTTGCGACTGGAACTGGGGCTGCGGTTGAAATCCGGATTGCTGCGGCTGGGCGGCATACGGCGCGTTCGGATTGGTCATGGATCCTTCTTCCCAAGAAGACCTTCACTGTTATGAGCAAACGGCGTTGATTTACCCTGTTTCCCATTATAGGTCCGTGTTCCTGAATTATGTGATCCATCAGTGGATGGCGCATTTTGGCGCACTCCCGTTGCCGTCAGCGCCGGTGGTCGATGATGCGCCGGATGCCGTCGCGGATGGACTGGGGTTTGCGTGGTTCCCCGCCAGCGCCCGGTGCAGTGTCAGGCCTTCGATCATCGCGTCGAGCAGCACCGTGGTCTCGGAGTCGAAGAACCGGCCCATGACCTTCTGTGTCGCCGACATCCAGCGGTCACTGATGTCGCGGAAGGACAGGTCGCGCGCGGCGAGCGTGTAGAACTCAAGGTTGATGTTCAGGTCGCGCTGGTTGCCGAGCATGTCTCGTTCGATGCTCAGCGCGATGGCGTCGCAGGCTTCGTCGACGGTCGAGGCGGACTGCATGCGCGCGGCGAATTTCAGTACGGAGGCCCGGGCGAACTGGTCGAACGCCTGGTGCAGCAGATCGTGCATGCCGTCGAAATAATATGTCATGGAGCCGAGGGGCACGTGCGCCTCGGCGGCGACGACGCGATGCGAGGTGCCTGCCACTCCACGTGACGCGATGACGCGCAGCGCGGCGTCGATGATGTGCTGCTGTCGCTCGGGGTCGACTCGGGATGACTGGGATGGCATATCGGCAATCATAGCATTCATGCGGGTTCCGTGCTGTCCCCCTCGTATATGTACGTTCGTACACATCAGAAAACGGGACCTCTGCCCCTCCTGCAGTCGGCCATTGCCGGCCAATGCGCCGCTATTGCTCGGAATCGAGCACCGAATCCACAGCGGCCCAGCGCCGACGCAGCAGCATCCACAATCCGATGATCATGGTCAACGCTCCGAGTCCGATGCCGAACAGCCCGGAGGATTGTGCGGCATGTTGCGCGCCCTCGGCCTCCGGCAGAACGTCCTGCGTGACCACGAGCGAGAGCATCGCGTCGATGAACGTCACGAACTTCACCGATGCGTCGACACGTCGCACAGCTGGAAATCGATATCCGGGTAGGCCTTGCGAGCCGCCTCGATCATGTCCGGCGAGCTGTCGACGCCGAGAATCTCGGCGTGCGGGTAGCGTTCGCGCAGCACGGCCGTGCTGTTGCCCGGCCCGCAGCCGATATCCAGCATGCGCTTGACGCCGCCGCCGTCCTCCGGCAAAGGCCACCTACAAGCGCCGGATAGGACTGACACGACATGATGAATGCTACCAATATAGTAGTAATTACTATATATTTTCATAAGTATTGCTAAAATATTAGTATGTATGATTTGTTAGATGAGCCGCTTCCCGGAGAAGTAATGGCCGGTATCGCCCGGCGAATGACCATGAGACGCAAGGAACACGGCATGACGCAGTCCGATCTCGCCCGAAAATCAGGGGTGAGTCTCGGGTCGATTCGTCGATTCGAACAACTCCATGAGATATCACTGAACGCACTGGTCGGCATCGCCTTCGCCTTGGACTGCGAACGGGATTTCGACGCACTGTTCTCCCAGCCGTATTACCGCTCGATCGATGACGTGGTCACAGCGACGCGCCACGGAAAGGACATCGGATGACCCCGCTACTGGATGTAGACCGCGTGCGCGTGCTGCTCGCAGGCAATACCGTCGGAATGCTTACCATGTCACCTTCCCGCACACTGGCGTTCGCCTACGACAAGACCTGGCTGACGCACGGTTTTTCCATCAGCCCGATAAGCCTTCCGCTCAGAGATGGCGTGTTCGTCGCCCAAAGAGATCCGCTGAACGGCATGTTCGGCGTGTTCGACGACAGCATGCCCGACGGATGGGGACGACTGCTGACCGACCGAATGCTGCGTCAACATGGCATCGACCCGTATTCGGTCGGCCCGCTGGCGCGTCTATCGATCGTAGGTCATGGCGGCATGGGCGCACTGGAATACGAACCCGCTTCAACAATCGACGATGACATGCAATCATTCCCCGATCTCGACTCACTCGCCGAGGAATGCCTGAATGTGTTGAGCGCCGACTTCTCGAATGACCTCGACCAGCTGTTTGTTCTTGGCGGTTCGTCAGGCGGAGCCCGCCCGAAAATCCTCACCACAATCAATGGCGAGGAATGGATCATCAAGTTCCCCTCATCCGTGGACGCACCCGATATCGGCGAGATGGAATACCACATATCGAATCTTGCACGCACTTGCGGAATCGACATGCCGGAAACCAGGTTGTTCCCTTCACGTCGATGCGCAGGCTATTTTGGCGTCAAGCGCTTTGACCGCATACCGCTCACGAACGGCGAAATCGGCAAGGTGCACATGGTTTCCGCCGGCGGCCTGTTGGAGACTTCACACCGCATCGCCAATCTGGACTACGCCTTGCTGATGCGATTGACCATGCGCATGACCGGCGGCATCAAGGAATGCGAACGATTGTATCGACTCATGTGTTTCAATGTGTTCATCGGCAATCGCGACGACCACGCGAAGAACTTCTCCTACCTGCATGATGCGGAGTCCGGCGCTTGGAGCCTCTCCCCCGCGTACGACCTTACCGAGAATCCCGGTATCAACGGCGAACACACCACCGCGGTCAATGGTAAGGGGCGCGGCATCACCGTTGAGGACATGGCAGACATCGGCATGAAAGCCGGCATCCCACGAACCCGATGCATATCGATTGCGCGGAACATGCGCGAACGCATCGCGGATGCCGGTTTTACCGTACGCAACTGAAGGTGGACCGAACACCTTCGAGCGAACCCGACCTCACCGGAAGTCGATTCAGCGGAAACGTTCGTCGAGCAGGGCGTCGCGGCGGGCGTGGTGCGGATGCGGCCGTGCATCGGGAAGACGCATACGCCAAGTATTTCATCGGGCAGAGCTATCTGGCACCGCTGGTCTCGGGCAAGGAAGTCAACGTTTCCAACGTCACATTCGAGGCGGGCTGCCGCAACAACTGGCATATCCATCACAAGGCCTGTCAGATTCTCATCGCCGTGGGCGGACGCGGCTACTACCAAGAGTGGGGCAAGGAGCCAGTTGCGCTCAACCCCGGCGACGTGGTGTACGTGGCGCCGGAGACCAAGCACTGGCATGGGGCCGCGCCGGATTCCGACTTCGCGCATATCGCCATCATGAACGCGGTGGACGGCGCCTCGAACGAGTGGCTGGAGCCGGTCGAGGCCGAATACGACGCGTTGCGTTGAATCGAAGGACAGTCGCTCGCGCTCGTCAGAACACCACCGCCGACACGATGGTCAGCGAAAGCAGCGAGAACAGCGTGCTTACGAGCACGAAGCCGACCGCGTAGTCGGGCATGTTGTTCCTGCGGGCGGTGAACATGGCGATGGTGGTCATGGTCGGCAGGCCGGCCACCAACGTGATCATCATGATCATGTCGTGGGTGATCGGCAGCTCCGGCAGCGCTCCGGCGGCCGCGGTGAGTAGCGCGTACAGGCCCAGCGGGAAGGCGATCATCTTGGCGACCAGCCCCACGTACAGTTCGTAGCGTTTCAGCACGCCCCACCATTTGGTCAGCGCGAACAGGCCGCCCAGGTAGATCAACGACATCGGCGTGGCCATGCCTCCGATGGTGCGCAGCGGAGTCAGGACGATCGAGGGAATCCTCACGCCGAGCATGATCAGCACCAAGGCGAGCATCACCCCGATGAACGCGGGGTTGACGAACCTCCCCAGCAGATTGCGCACGCGCAGGCCGAGCGTGGGCCGGCCGGCGGCGTCGGGTGATGCGACGGTACCGGGTTCGGGAACCGGCTCGCACAGCCATACGCCGTACGTCCATAGCAGCGTCTGATCGACGATCGACATCAACGCGACGTAGATCGCGCCCTCGTGCGGCCATAACGCCATGATGATCGGAATGCCGATGAACCCGGCGTTGCCGAAGATCAGTGCCGCCTGGAACACGTGGCTACGCGATCCCTTAAGCCGCAACGCCCACGCGACCAAGCGGAACACGAGGATAAGCAGGGCGTACATCACCGCGGTCAGCAGCATGGCGCCCCAATTGGCCTCGACCTGCGCGCGGTCCGCACCCGCCATGGCGTTCGAGAACACCAGCAACGGGATAAGCACGTTGAGCAGCAGCGAGCACATGCCGTCGAGCGCGGTCTGGCCGTAGAAGCGAAGCCTCACGCATCCGTATCCGACCATCAGCATGATGAAGAAGCCGACCAACTGGCCAACCATAATAGCGAATTGACCCATTGCCCCTTACATCTCCAGCATCGAACGCAGCCATTCGAGTTCGGCGGCGATCTGCGCGTCATGCACGGTGATGATACCCTTGCGGTACGGGTCGTCGATCTGCTCGGCGCTCAACGGATTGCCCGCGTCACAGTAGAAGAAATGCACGTCGTGGCCGTTGAGCAATTCGTAACGGCGGCGCAACACCGCGTCACGGTCGGTTTTGTCTGGCACGACGGACAGGAAGGTAAGCACGACGGTCCACCGGGTGAAATCGGTGAGATTGAAACCACTGGTGCTTTTAAGCTCGTCGATCAACTTGGCGCGACCCGCGTCCAGCAGGGTGAACACGCGACGCTGGCGCCCGTCGCGAATCGACGCCTGTTCGGAGATCAATCCCGCTTCGACGAGCCTATTGGTCGCCGGATAAATCGCGCCGTCGCTGAATTTGCGCGTGTACCCCTGCAGCTGCTCCATCTTCTTGCGCAACTCGTAGCCGCACATGGAACGCTCCGAAAGGAACCCCAGAATCATCATCTCAATCAAGCTCATGATTGTCCATCATAACTCGTTTCAACATACCCGTGGCGCCGTCTCGTCACTCCGTCGGGCGAGGAGCAGCCTCTCCCGGTCGCCACGACTGGAGAAACGACTCGTTTTTTGCCGCATCGTCGCGGTAGGCTTTGCCGACCTCGTCGATGAGCCCATGGAATTCCTGAAGGTCGGCGACGTCCAGCCCGGTGTCCAGCACCACGGGGGCATACGCCTTATGAAACGCCGGGTATCCGGCCGGCGCATCGAAGCCGAGGAACGCGAACAGGCGCCGTGCGTAGGTGTCGGCCACGAACGTGCGGCGGGAGAACACGTAGAGCATCATATCGTCGGCCGTTTCGCCGCCGATGCCGAACAATCCGAGCAGTTCGGCGCGCAGCTCGGCGTCGGTGATGCCATCGGCTCCTTCGGGAGAGGCGTCGCAACGCTCCACATACCAACGGCTCAACGAGCGCAGGGTCTTGGATTTGTTGACGTAGAAGCCCGACGGCCGAATCAGCTCCTGCAAACGCTCCGGCTCCACGACCGTCAACGCATGGGGGTCGAGCATGCTCTCCGCCTTCAACGCCGCGAGCGAACGATCCACATTGCCCCACGCGGTGTTCTGCGTGAGCACCGCGCCCACCATGATCTCGAATGTGGTGTCCGCCGGCCACCATCCGGTCGGGCTCAGTTCCGCGGACAGCGCGCGGTACAGCGACTCGATGTCGCCGGCTGCGGGCCTGCGCCGGGATTGCCTGCCATTGCCGCGCGCCGATGCCATGGTCAACGGTACAGGCGCTCGATGAGAATGTCGGAGACGGTGAGGCGCGCCTCGCTGAGCAGGTTGTCGAGCACCACGCCGGCGAGATCGGCGGCGGGCATGAACGTGTGCTGCTTGTCGAGTGAGACGTAGTCGTGGCTCTCGCGGTAGAAGTCGGTGTCGATGCCGCCGGGGTACACGCCCACGACGGTGACGCTCGACCCCTTGTACGCGGCCTTGAGGCTCTGTGTATACCCCTTCTCACCCCACTTGGTGGCGCAGTACACGGATTCGTTGGCGTTGCCGCGCGTAGCGGCGGTGCTCATCACGTTGGCGATTTTGAGGTTCTGTTCGTCGCATGCCTTGAGCGTCTGGACGCACCACAGAATCATGCCCTTGAGGCCTTTGAGGCATTTGTCCACGTCGGCGGCCTCGTAGGCGGTCGGCGTCTTGAATGAGGGCTGCCCGGCATTGTTGATCAGCAGGTCGATGTGCCCGATCTTGGCGATCTCGGCCACCGAGGCTTTGACGAAGTCCTCGTCGGACACGTCGCCGACGAACCCGCGGTAAGAGCCCCGGGGGAATTCGCCGGCCAGTTCGGTCTGGCGTTCGGCGTTGAAGTCGATGCCGGCGACGAACCATCCGCGGTCGATGAGCTGTCGCGTGAGTTCATAGCCCAGTCCGAGGGCGCTGCCCGTCACGATGGCGATGCGTTTGCCGTTCGTCCGTTCCATGATTCGTATGCCTCCCTGCCTTCGTCGGTTCGTCGCTGTCCGGCGATCACTGCCCGATGCCGCGACGAAACGCTGTTGAAAACGTATGCACAATGCATTTTATCGAATCCGTCCGACCCGTCGTCGCCATCGCCTGCGCATGGGGCGGCGAATCAGCTCAATTCGCGTAGGATGCGGCGCATGAATGGAATGGTGACCGCGAAGGTGAGCACGTCGGACACCGACTGTGCCATTTCCACGCCGAGTACGCCGAACGCCAACGGCAGCACCAGTACGATCGGCGCCAGAAACAGGCCCTGCCGGCACAATGCCAGGAACGAGGCGATGCCGGTGCGGCCCATGGTCTGGGTCATCATATTGCCCATCATGTTGAAGCCATTGAACACCACCGTGCAGCATTGAATGTGCAATGCGGACACACCCACCGCCACCACGGCCGGGTCGGAGCGGAAGATCTCGACCAGATGCGGGGCGAACATCCACAGCAGCGCGGCCAACGCCACAAGCACGCCGGTGGCGAGCCGCACGCAGAACCAGTACCCTTCCTTGACGCGCGCGTACAGGCCGGCGCCGTAGTTGTATCCGCACACCGGCTGGAAGCCCTGGCCGAGGCCCACGATCACCGAGTTGGCGCCCAACATGATGCGCATCACGATGGCCATGCCGGCGATGGCCGCGTCGCCGAACGGGTTGGCGGCGATGTTCACGCAGGTCACGGAGATCGAGCCCGCACCCTGCCGAATCAGCGAGGGCAGGCCGCCGCCGGCCACCTCGCGCATGAGCAGCACATCCGGCCGGCAGTTGCGCAACGACAGTTTCATCACGCCGAATCTGGCGCTCATCGTCGTCAGAATCGCGAAGCTCACCGTCTGGCAGATGGCGGTGGCCAGCCCGGCGCCGAATATCCCGAGGCCCGCCACGAAGATGAGCAGCGGCGCGAGCAAGAAGTTCAGCAGCGCGCCCGAAACCAAGCCGATCATGCCGAACGCCGACTGGCCTTGGTAGCGCAGCAGCCCGTTGAGCGCGAACGACCCGCATACGCAGGGCGCGGCGACCAACAATGGCGTCAGGTATTGCACCGCGTACGGCGCAATCGTGGGAGTCGAACCCAGCATGACGACCAGCGGCCGCAACGTCAGCAGCCCGATCGCGGCGATCGTCAGACCTGAGATCACTGCGCCCGCGAAGCCTACGGCCAGCAGCCGGGATGCCCGCTCGTTGTTCTGTTTGCCGAGTTCGCGGCTCATCGAGTTGCCCGCGCCGTTGCCGAAGAAGAAGCCGAGCGCCTGCATCACGGTCATGATGGAGAACGCGATGCCGATCGCGCCGGATTGCGCGGTGCCCAGCTGCCCTATGAAAAAAGTGTCGGTCAAATTGTAGGCGGTGGTCACCAGATTGGAGATCACCGCCGGCAGACACAGTCTGAGAATCAACGGTTTGACCGGCTGACCGGTCATCTGCCGGTATTTCGCGTCCGCGCTCGCGCGTCTGATGCCATGAACCTGAACCACGGACGGTCATCCTACTCGCGCGGCATCCCTCGCAGCCGTGCATGACCGCCATGTGGGTCGCCCACGGATACAGTCACCTCAGGTACCGGCCCGTGATGCTGTTCGCATCGGCCGCGATCTGCTCCGGCGTGCCGGCGGCGACGATGCGCCCGCCGCTTTCGCCGCCGCCCGGCCCCATGTCGATCACCCAGTCGGCGTTGGCGATCACGTCGAGGTCGTGTTCGATGACCACGACGGTCGCGCCGGACGCCACGAGTCGGTCAAACACGCCGAGCAGCACCCGCACATCGAGCGGATGCAGGCCGATGGTCGGCTCGTCGAACACGAACACGGCGTCCGACTGAGCCCTGCCCATTTCGCTGGCAAGCTTCAGGCGTTGCGCCTCACCGCCCGAAAGCG
>ENA-OQOA01000157-OQOA01000157.1-human-gut-metagenome-genome-assembly--contig:-NODE-157-length-37286-cov-7.237358_pt1 | contig 37286 bp, 31 predicted proteins | sample MGYA00242633_ERZ504888 | MGnify/ENA primary metagenome ERZ504888 (study PRJEB26092, sample SAMD00036372) | human gut metagenome | host: Homo sapiens | study: EMG produced TPA metagenomics assembly of...
AGCTGCACGATCTGCCGCTTGAACGACTCCTCGTAGTGGCGGGGATGCTTCGGGTCGGCCATCGTCGGCCTCCAATCTCATGTCATTCGTCCCTCATCGGACTGTCTAATACATTGTAGCCAATCCACCAGGAGCGTGCTGCGTTCCGTGGTCGCGGGCGCCACGCCCGGCCAGCTCGGCGTGCTGGCCGACCTGTTCAGGGCCGAGAACGCCAGCCGGACGGAATCCAGGCGCGCCAGGCTGATCAGGAACGCGGGATTCCCGTGCGTCAAGGGCTTCGACGGATACGACTGGGGCATGGCGTCGTTCCCCGCCGACTGGGGGCGCGAGCAGCTCATGGACCTCGGTTTCGTGGACCGGGCCGAGGACCTCGTGCTCTACGGCGACGTGGGATGCGGCAAGACGCACATGGCGATCGCCACGGGCATGCTGGCGTGCGAGAGGGGCATGCCGGTGAGGTTCTTCACCGCGTCGTCGCTGGTGATGCGTTTGCGGCGGGCGAGGGACGAGAACCGGCTCGACGCGGAACTGCGCGCGATAGGCCGCGCCAGGCTGCTGGTCATCGACGAGCTGGGCTACCTGCCGATCGACATCGACGGGGCCAGGCTCCTGTTCCAGGTCGTCGCGGATTCCTACGAGAAGCGGAGCGTGGTGTTCACCACGAACCTGGAGTTCGGACGGTGGGGCGAGGTGTTCGGAGACGGCGACATGGCCGCCGCGGTCATCGACCGCATCGTGCACCACGGAAGGATCGTCAGGTTCCGTGGCGAGTCATACCGCAACAGCCACTCCCTGATGAAATAAACGAAAAGAGCGGAACCAACCCGGCCGCCGGTGACGGTGTCCATTTTGAACGCCGATGGTGTTCAGATTAACTGGTGACGACACGCAGATTTATTTGACGAAAGACACGTGGAGACGAGTCCGGCGCACCGGTCGCCGACCACCAGTCTGACGCCCCTCAACCCGCGTTCGATCATGCTTCGGAAGAACTGCTCCCAGCTGGCCGCGTCCTCGCGCATGCCCTCGTCGACCGCGATGACCTCGCGCCGGCCCTCCGTGCTGACGCCGATGGCGACGAGGACGCTCACGTTCTCCACGTGCCCGCCCCAGGATCGCTTGTGCCACACGCCGTCCACGAACACGTACGGGTACTCGGATTCCAACGGGCGTTTCCGCCACTCGTCGATCTCCTTGTAGATCTTCTTGAGTTTGTCGCTCAATGTCTGGGATGGCATCCGCTCGCCCCACAGCAGCTGGCTGATGTCGTCCACCCTGCGTGTGCTCACGCCCGCGAGGTACATCTCCATCAGCGCCTCCTCGACGCTGGATTCGCGCCTCCGGTAACGCTCGATCACCGCCGACCCGAACAGGGCGCCCTTCAGTTTGGGCATCTTGAGACTCAACTTGCCGGCCTTGGCGGTCAGCGTGCGCTCGCAGTGGCCGGCGCGGAACGCCTTCCGGTCGGTCTTGCGCTCGTATCTGGCGGCGTTGGCGATCTCGTCGGCCTCGGCGTCGAGCATGGCGTTGATGGTCTGCTCGACCTTGACTCGAACCAAGGCATCGAGCTTGGACTCGAACATGGCGTCGTCGAACTGTCCGATTTTATCGGACATGGCTTCCGGCCTTCTTTCCAATCGCGGTTTTCATGTGTAAGCGACTGAAAATCGTACCAAAGCCGGGCCATGTCCTTTTCATCGGAACTCACAACCGAATCTACGCAAGAAGACGGGCGTTATCCATTTTCATTTTTAAAATGTTTTCCCAGAAACGATTTTCATTAAAATTTCGCCATTTCTTGGTACTTTTTGCACTCTAATTGAAATGCGAATGTTTGGAAAGAATGCTCGAGTCATATCCTGTGAAGTGCAAATTCCAATTTCAAAGAGGGAAAAGAACATCAAATTTGATTATACAAATGGAATTGCGAATGTTCAACGAGGTATCTGCGATCTTCAAGCTTTTGCACAGACGATTATTCCCGCTATGGTTGATTTAAAAGAATCAGAATATGATTCCTTGTCTCATCTTTTCATGGAAGAAGCTCAAGGAGCTCTTTTCTAACATCCCTGTTAACACTTCAGAAGGAGACATAGATGCAGCAAGGGGTTGAAACGCTCGGCGATGAATGGAATCTAGACCAACCAACTGCAAAGCTCTTCGAGGAACGATTGAAAACAGTAACCCCGACTCCCCTAGCCTGGGTTGTCATCAATCGATTCGAAAGAAAGGAATGCGACAACAAGCACGATAAGGCGGAATATACCCAGACCACGCATTGTGCGCTCATCGACAATGAGAGCGATTCCGTCGCCAAAGCCCTGCACAATTTCAGCATCCCTGGACTAGGCAAATTTGACCTGCGTGTATCAGAGCGAAGCATGACCGGCTATGAACCCTGCTATGGCCTTCGATCAGAGAAAGCTCCATTCTACGGCTTCTTCACGCAAGTGCGCGATGCTCTAGGAAGCACAACGCCGGAAGTGGACATCTTGCCGTCTTTCCTTTGGTTTTGGGATGCGTACAGGGTAAAAGATGAGTGGAAATACACTGACGCGACCGGGAAAGAGTTACCACTACTCCGCTTTACGCTGGACGTTCCCGAAGACGATGAGGCAAATTGGAAGCTCGAGGTCAGAGCGCTGGAATTGCGTACTTTTCTGTACTACTGCGATAAAGAATTGCTGTTATACACGGATGACACCTATGCTGGTCTTCCTTGTAATGATGATGCCCGGCAGGAGAACAGCAGAGACTGGTGTTCATATACTTTTATGAAGGAACCTGAAAACCCTTTGCGGAAAAGCGTAATAGCACTATTCGGGAAATACATAATCCATGGCGCGAAGAACACTCAATTCCCGCGATTTCTTGATGATGAAGCAACAACAGAGTATCCGAGTTTCATCATTGGGCTAGCCTCGGACGGCAGGCCTATTCCCGCAAGCTGCGATCCATCTCAGCTTTCTGGATACCCTAGCTCCAGTCCAAATCATCCAAACAAGCTTGAGCAAGTTTGTTTCAAGCCAGAAGTGTTGCAGAGATACTCAGCCAATCCAGACAAGTATCAGGTATCGGACCGCTCCGTTGCCTGCGTGATTGATGGAAGAGACCTATGGCAACTTGACATCGATATAAACTCCGAAGGGCTTGTCGAAGCGTACCTAGGAGATCTCAGCAGTTTGCCTCGTGAGGAATTGCAGTATTGGAAATCGTTTAATATCATCCCATCCGGCAATCCGAACCCCAATAGAGTATTGCGAGATTACTTCAACATACCCTCGGATTTCAGTGATGCGCCCGTTTTCGAACTTATGCTCTCCTTCAAGAAAGCCTCCGAAAACGTCAAAGAGCAGCTAGGCGTAAGCATCTGGAAAGAGCCGGATAGTCACACTCTCAAAAAGATCAACACGCTCGCAGTGCCAACAGTGGACAGCACTGAAGCATTCAACAATGCGATGTTGGCTTTGACAAAAGCACTTGCAGATACCTTGGACGGGAAGCAGTTACGTAAGCTCTCAGGAATCGTCGACGACAAAATTGGATCCATACAATTAGCAATCTCGTTTTTCCAATCACAAGGAGCCGACACATCCCCCTTCGAATACCTGAAATATGTGCAGGATTTCCGTTCTGGAGGAGGTGCAGCGCATCGTCCTAATGGGAAAGGCGATGCGTCAAAAAGACTTCGCAGACTGTTAGGAGATTGCACATCCACCGATTGGAAAGAACGGTTTGTTTACGTCTGTAATCGGCTTACCGATGGATTTAACTCGCTCGTAGCCTGGCAGATCCAAGACGCGGACAGTCAGGGAGAAAAAGAAACCTCTGACGGAAAGACATCTGACAGATAGGGATAGGCGCCAGTCAGTCGGCATCCGAGAAAATCTCTTCAGATTTGATTGACTCGGAATGCTGTCAAACTGGTTCCCTCCAGCGTCTGACGATAACGCCCGAATTCTTGCGCACTTTCGGATTCCAGCCCTGACGTAAGAGGGCATGGCCCGCGTCCTGTGTACGATTTTCATTCGCCAAAACAAAAACCGCGATTGGAAGCCAGGAGACGGAACCAAGACCCTCGAACATCATGCGGATCGACCAGAACCTACTCGAGACCAGGCTCGACCGGCTGATCACCGAGAAGATGACGCAGATCCTCAACGCGATACCCGACGCTTCAGGCCGACGAGATCACCAACGCCGCCAAGTACGAGCGCACCGGAGAGCGGAAGGCGTACAGGGCCGGCCACTACGAACGCAAGCTCACCGCCAAGGCCGGCAGGCTCGAGCTGAAGGTGCCGAAACTTAAGGGCACCCTGTTCGAGTCCGCGGTGATCGAACGCTACCAGCGGTGCATGGTGCATTTCATGCGCAACGTGCTCTCGAAGACGCCGCCGACCCACAGGGAATGGGCGTCCGCCGCTACCTGGACATGTCCCGGCTTGATGACAACCTCACGGGAGCAAACTGATCATCGCGCCATGGACGGCAATGATCCAAAGTGCGCAACTTTTCGGACACTACCCGCCCTCACGAGCTATCATGTAGATATGAGTGAAGGTATTAAATTAAATGACCTGCTCCACCTCACTGACGAGGAGATCAGCAGGACGAAAATCCGTTTCATGACCAACTACAATGGCACCGAACCCATCAAGGTGTTCAGGAGAGACCCCGATGAGCTCAACACCGATTGGCTTCTATCCCGAAAAAGGAACGACAACGGGAAAGATGCGGAGCACCTGCACAAGGGGGAGAACGTGATCGGCCTGGTACGTCTTCCAGAAAACAACGACCTCTGGGGGCTCACATGTCTCAAGCGTATCGGGGACCCATTGGAATGCCCAAAGGAAAAGAGCGAAGACGACGACCCCCACTATGTCGGCTACGAGGGAGAGGAACTGACCGAATACCGCAAATTCTACGGCAGAGTCATCGTGCGCTATCACAAGGACACATGACAGCCCATACAATACGCAGAAGGACTTTTAGACAATCTCATCGTCGAGAAAGTCCTATCCTCTGCAGAATCCCTATAGTGACGCCTTCGTAAGATACGGAAACAGCACCGCATTACGATTCAGGCATTAAAAAATCCGTGCGATCAGATGAATGGTCACACGGATTTCTAGTATGCAGAAACTCGCGCACAGCTATGGCATGATATGGCCACAACAAACGATGACAATCCGTCTTACATTAGTTTAGCTTTATGAAATATAATCGAAAGGATTTACATGAGAACGCTGTATCTTCTTGGTAATGGCTTCGACTTAGCATGCGGGTTGAAATCTCGCTATGCAGATTATTTTGAATCACGTTTCAAATGGTACAAAGGATATAACTCTTCTGATTCAAAAGCGATTCCAGCAATTTATAAAGAAATTCAAGACGGAGGCATCAAGAATATTCCCTCTGCTTGGTTCATTGTTTTTGCCTATGAACATGATCAACCTGGTTATAGGAATGATTATGTTCTTTGGAAAGATATAGAAAAAAATATCGATACGTTTTTACAGGATTATCCACAAGAAAACGAGATATCTATCAGCGAATATTTTAAATATTTTTCCAATAGCCCAGAAAATACACCTCCTCAAAAGAAGAGCATGTATGAGCTTTTAACACTTTACTTCCAAAAGAAGGATATCGCTTTCCGTACAGAAGAAAATTTATTTGACATATTTGATCAAGAGCTAAGCAATCTTGAAAACGATTTTGCAAAATATTTAAGGACAATAGACCAAAATCCCAACTATCAAGCCAACGCAAAGCTACTATTTGAAAAAATTCAGAAAGCCGAGACCTCAAAACGGATTGAATATGTTACCTTTGGAACCATCGGAGGACATATGTCCAGTATGCCCAAAGAGCCCCACGAAGAATTTGTAATGTCTTTTAACTACACCCGGCCATTGGAAGACATACCTAACTACGTTAACCTTCATGGTGAAGAGAATCAGGGCACTGCCATGTTTGGCATCGCAGACGACAACGGTTACCCTACTAAAACTGAGATGAAGATTACATCAGGTTACCGCTCTTCTTTCTTCAAAGACACAAGACGACAACAAAAAGAATGCTTAGATAGGCAATCTGCAAGAACCATTAATGAATTAAGTAAAAACAAATTGACGAAATCAAATGTTTCGGATGTTCATTCAGCGATGCTGATTTTGATTATTTCAGAAGATATTTTGATCTTGCAAAATTTGACAAATCCGACTCTACGTTGGGTATATATTACACGAACGGCATATCCAGAAAATCTGCAATAAAAGATTTACGCAAACTGCTTAATAAATACGATTTAGCTCACGAATCTGATAATAATACGTATCAAACCTTGGAAAATAGTGGCAGAATTTCTTTTGAAGAAATCCAACTTCCATTAAGCAATACAAAATAACGAGTATTTCGCGAATCTTATTACGCTTGAGGATTCTTCAGCCACTAGATATACAAGGTTGCGCATTTGGGAATCATGCATGTGACGTAAAATCCTAGGTGCGCAACCTCTCGGTCACTACTCTGCTGATTCCAGATCACCTTTTAAAATATCTGTGGGCTAAACGTCCAGCTTTTCTTTCAATGCTTTCCTCATAGAAGAACCTATTAAATCTTCCAGGGCAATCAGTCGTTCTCTCATTCTGGCAGGAATTTCCTCAGTAGATTCAATCACCGCTTCAGCTACCCATTCTTTTTGAGCAAGCGTACCGTTCGCCATTATGTCCTCAACAGTTTCGGTTACGATCACGCCACCGAAACTGCATAGCTCAAGTTTGGTCAACGCGCCGGCCGCAGTATCGCACATGCCAGCAGGTCCCATTTTCAGCATGGTGACCATCAACTGTACGTACCTCTCAGCGGGGAACCGTTGCACTATGCGAGCGACCGCATTATATCGCTTATTCGATATCAGATAATCAATAATATTTTGACGTTCATCCTCACACAGTGATGCCATCGCCTCATACGCTAGCCAATAGACAATATTGGCCTTATCCTCAAAGCTTTTGACAAAACACGACAACATGCTGAAAAGTTCCTCTCGAATTCCATCAGGCAATTCATTACTGAAATGTATAAGGAATTTCAAAGGCCATCTTTTGTCTTGAAGCGCCTCAGCGTTGGACAGCATAAGCTTCGCGAATGAATCCCAATCAACTAATTCCGGATGAGCATATCCGCAGAAGAGGAATGCGCTCAGCATGTGATCCACACCATGAACAGCAATAACTCCAGACTGTTCGTAGCTTGCTATTGCCTCAGCACAATATGCAGAAAAACAATCAGAAACCCTTCGAATCTCGTCCTCGGAAAGTTTTTGCGCATCATCGACTCTCTTGATTACATCAACTTGACCGCTCTTCACCTTTACGTGCCATTGCGCTTCCGATTCCTCATCATGAGAGCTTTGCTTATATTCGTACCATTGCTGCAGAGAGCCTGCATCGCCTCGTTGCAGCAAGATTGCCAGATTGCCATCACCCCAAAAGGACTCCGGAAACAGAATCGTCAGATTCTGCGCTTCTGAGGCATAGCTTTCTCCCACGCAAGGCAGCTCCAAGAACCATTGCTCAATCTCTTCCTGTACATCTCGACTTGCAGCCATATAACAAGCTTTAAGCGTCTTGAACAGTTCAATAGGGATATTGAACGTCGCAGAAACCTTTCGGACGTATTCCCGCACAGACGCCATCGTTGTCAAGCACCAACGGCAAACTTCATCAGCCTTATCTGCAGAAAGATAATCACCTATGCACTGGAACAACGTCAGATCATTCAGTGCCGTTGAATGCGTGGACTCATCCAACGATACAGTTTCGGCATATTCAACAATCCTGGAGTTTGAAGTTCTCTGGATGGCGGACCGAAGCGCTTTCCGATAATCATCTCTGGAAGAACACCGTCGAAATGCTTCAAGCACATTGACAATGTCTGCCCCTTCTTCATTACCGTCCTCGATCTGTACATAAGCGTTTTCCGCTTGCATACAGCAATATCTTCTCCACCCACCTCTATCTCCAAGAAAAGCCGTTTGAAGAATAAGGGAGGTGAAATGCCGTTTTAGCGAATAGTTTTTCTCTCTTTCTCCGATACTATGAAGCCACCGATTCGACACTGCGTTACCCGCAATGCTACGCTCTCCCAATTCGAGCCACCAGAAAATTGGATTGTCGGATGACTGAATCACCGCAGCTACATCAACCTGCTTTTCAGATGACTTAACGTTTCCCCAAATCCAATCGTATTGCCATAGCAACCTTACCGCCACACCGCAGATTCCATTAGCGGTAATATCATCTGGATTCTGTAAGCAAAGACTCACTGCATTCGAACCGGCAGAAATAGCTTCATCCTTACGACCGAGTTCAAACATCGCCCATGATTCGTGGACCAACAGCCACGCTTTATCTACAGGATAAAGATCATAAGTCATAACAGCTTCAATATGTTGAAGAGCGGCACTCCAATCATTATTATCTATATCAAAGGCAAATTGCATTACCGCCGATGCGACTTGCTCTTCAGGAGATTTCGCAACCGAAAAAAGCTCATCCAAGCGTCCACCCCGTCCATCAAGATAATCATAAAAAGCCGCGGCCGCCTTCCAGCACCAGTCAGATGAAGCCCATGCCTCATCCTTTCTTTTCCCCTTCTGCATGGCCACGTCAGCCATGGAACCACTTCCCGCTCTCCAGTACCACTCCAATCCATACTCATTCCCATATAGCAAGGAAGCCAAGGCCTCATGACCTTTTAAGTTATCTATATGTTTATTCACATGCGGGGCTATCACACGAGGAGCGAGCATTGCGAGTCGAATGCGATCCTGGTTTTTAATGTTTTTCAGGCCATTCCACACAACTCCGTTGAATGCAGACTTCTCATACGTGCTGCACGCGAACTCGGAGAGCTCCTCCTCGTCCGTCTTTTTCAGCACATGGTCCTTACGTACAAGAATTCTGGGCATCTGACAAGAGTGATCGATCTGCGAAGATTCAATCTTGGACCAATACATTGTCCCTTCATCAGAAATCAAAACAACAATATGGGCAATTCTCCCATTAGTCCATGAAACTTCATGATTGGCGTCAAACACGAACCACCAACCGACCAAATTGCCTTGCTCATCTTTTTTGGGATACTTAAAATAGCTTGCGCCCTTTTTTACTTGCACGCCAAGGACTGCGAATGAGGGCACTCCTTCAGCGTTCACCGGCATCACCCATAAATCAGTGCCAAAATCAAGGTCCTTGGACATCACGCACCATTGGAAAGTATCAGAGAAAAAGGCCCTTACCTGGCTCTCGCCGCCTTCTCCCCTCCGAGATTCAGCTGGAATCTTAACTCCAAGAGTTCCAGACATTGTTACCCCCTCATAGACAACTTCGATGTACGCTCCACTGGTTCTGTTTTAGATTTCACAAAACTGAGATTCGTTTTATGCCTATAGTGCATCTTGTTTTTCCAAAACTAGCAGTTGCACAAACCCAGACTTCACCAGATACATACCATTGCGAAACGCAACAACAATTTCAATTCGAATTACCTATCAGCCTATTCAATCCCACAATAGCAAGAGCATTAAATCAACTTGCCCACGTACAACATCGTTTCAAAATAACCTACGGTATTGTTGCATATAGCACGGAAATCAATTCAAAGGGATCACTATGGCGACAACCGAGTTCAACGAGAAAGTGCACGATGCGGTGCTGTCCGCTCTAAAAAGGACCAATCGCATTCCATATCTGTTTGTCGGTTCAGGAATTTCTCGGCGTTACATGGGGACAGAAAATTGGAATGACTTACTTGAGTGGGTGTGTAACATCGTCGGAACACCGATGCGTAAATACGCCATATACAAGCAAATGATTCAAGCAGCAGGCTACGACAATGAATTAGGCCCTAACCCCGCGATCGCCAGCCGCATGGAAATAGATTTTCTCAACGCGTTAGAAAATAACTCCCTTACAGAATGGACAGAAAAGCGTAGCTCCGATATTTACGACAATGTTCCAGCAATGAAATTGTTCATAGCCGACCATTTGCGCAATGATTTCAGCACTAGGCTGATGACCGACGAACTCAAACTTCTGAAGAAAGCCACAAGAAGCATCGCAGGAATAATCACGACCAATTACGACACTCTCATGGAGGAATTATTCAACGGATACAAAGTCTATGAGGAACAAGATGACTTACTTTTCACACAATTTGCAGGAATCGGCGAAATATACAAAATACACGGGTCAATCAATCACCCTGAATCCATGGTTCTCGACGCAAAAGACTATGAACAGTTCAATGAAAAAGCCAAATACCTCATCGCCAAAATATTAACCATCTTTGGAGAATATCCTGTAATCTTTCTTGGATATTCAATAAGCGATCCCGATGTACGAAAAATCGTCAGAGCAATTGCAGATTGTGCTGGCCCTGAAAGAATCAGCGAAATGGAAAATAGATTCATTTTCGTGGATTACTCGCAAGATAAATTCGCCATCATGCCTTCCTCAATTGATGTCGGAAAATCTGTATCTATGACCACTATAAAGACAAATGATTTTTCTCCAATCTATTCAGCAATAGCAGAAATGAAGCAACGCTATACACCACGTGTAATCAGTCAGTTTAGAAGACAAGTCTTTGTCGGTACGAGCACATCCGAAAAAGCAGAAAAGATGCTTCCCATCGCTTGGTCTGAATTGGATTCACTTCCACAAGATACGCCGGTAATTGTAGGACTCGACCAGCGTGACTACGGGAAGCCAATCCGCTATGAGGAATTATATGAGGATCTACTTTTTGACAACAAGGGATTTAAATCAGACCTCATCATTGGCGCGTACATGGATAATCTTTTGAAGAAGAATCCTTCAGGATTACCAATGTATAAATATCTGCTTTTAGCTAAAATCCCTGTTACCGGAGAAAAGATCCGTCAGAACATCAAAGAATATTGCTGCTATGACGCATACTTATCGCCAAGCAATAAAAAGACCAGCCTCGTTACAGAAAGAGGCTTAAAGAAAAAAGCGTAGATGGACTTATCTCAACATTCGGTAAGAAAACCGCATTTAAACATCTGACTTGTCTTTATGAAGACGAAATAGACCCAGATTGTCTATATAAATATCTTCGAGAAGTCGCTTGTTCTGATGTGCCAGAGGATCGCAGAAACAAACTCGAATCAATGCTCGAGGATTCAGAGATGAGAAGATGTATCCGCATATACGATTATCTCACATATGGGAAGCAATATTTAAATAAAAACAGCGCCTCCACAGTCGCCGCCAATAGTGCTTCTCTCTCAGGTCAAGAGGAACACCTGGCAACTCAGTGAAGGCGCCTCGCCAACGGACCCAAACACACAGCCGACAGCTTCTCGACGTTGTAAGTCCACTTGAGATAATACATCAAAAAACATGACTACACGACGCACTAGCCAAAATAAGATATAGCAAAGTTGTCGATAAGGCTAGAGACTAACTTGAATTATCTGTCGACCGACGCGCTCAAGCGTGATGAGAACTACAGATGACCATTGATAAACAGAAATCCGTGCAACTGACACAAAGTGGTCGCACGGATTTCTGGTATGAGAGCTGGCACAGGGCCGCTGAAAGGCGGGTGACCGGAATGTCCACCACCGGAACACCCGCTATATGAACAGGGCTTCGGGTATGAGCCTCGGAAAACACGCCCTTCGTCAGCTCTTCTGATTCGGTACGAGCATGATATCGCCGTCAGCGATGCCCTTCAAATGCTGCCCGTAGGGACTCTTGCCATAGCGTTCCGCGGACTCCATGAGCTGGTCGCGCATAATCCAGCCGTTCTCGTAGGCGATCTCCTCCACGATCGCGATGGGCAGGCCCTGTGCGCGCTGTACGGTGCGCACGAACTCCCCGCCTCGAACAGAGAGTCCATCGTGCCCGTGTCCAGCCACGCATAGCCTCGGCCCAGCGTGCGCACGTTCAGCATGCCCGCGTCCAGGTACATGCGGTTCAGGTCTGTGATCTCCAGCTCACCTCGCGCTGAGGGTCTGACCCGCTTGGCGTACTCGACCACGTGCTCGTCGTAGAAGTACAGGCCGGTCACCGCGTAATGCGACTTCGGATGCGCCGGCTTCTCCTCGATGGACACGGCCTTCTTGTCCTCGTCGAACTCGACCACGCCATAACGCTCCGGATCGTCCACGTAATAGCCGAACACGCTCGCACCTTCACCGGACTCGGCCTTCGCCACGGCCTTGCGCAAGGTCGCGCCCAGGCCGTTGCCGTAGAAGATGTTGTCGCCCAGCACCAGTGCGCAAGGCTCGCCTGCAATAAACTCCTCGCCCAGGAGGAACGCCTGCGCGAGCCCGTCCGGGGACGGCTGAACCTTGTACGAGAAGCGCACGCCATAATGCGATCCGTCGCCTAGGAGCCGTTCGAAGTTCGGCAGATCCTTCGGCGTGCTGATAATCAGGATGTCGCGGATCCCAGCCATCATCAGCACGCTGAGCGGATAGTAGATCATCGGTTTGTCGTACACCGGCAGCAGCTGCTTCGACGTGACCGTGGTCAACGGGTACAGTCTCGTGCCCGAACCGCCAGCAAGAATAATGCCCTTCATTATGAAAGATTCCCTTCTCTGCGGTTTATAAAAACCTAATTACACAAGTCTCGGGCGGTTTCGCTGAGGAAACCGCCCGAGACAAATCTGTTACTTCTTGAGTTCCTTGGTGACGTATGCCTTCAGAGACCCCTCCCAGTCCGGCACGTCCAGGCCCGTGGCCTCGATCTTGGCCAGATCCAGCGCGGAATACGTCGGGCGCGGGCTCACCGGCGCCTTCGCGTTCGCGAAATACTCCGCGGTCGAGATCGGCTTGATCTTCCCGCCGTTGCCGTTCGTCAGATCGAATACCGTGCGCGCGATGTCCGCCCAACTCTTCACAGCCCCAGAACCGGTCAGATTGTACGTGCCGTACGCCGCGCCGCCATCGAGCAGGTGGAAGATGGCATCGGCCATGTCCTTGGTGAACGTGAGGCGGCCGTGCTGGTCGTCCACCACCGTCACCTCCGGCAATTCGCCCTTCGCGACCCTGTCGGACAAGCCCATCATGGTCTTGACGAAGTTACGTCCCTCGCCGATCACCCAGCTCGAACGCAGGATATAATGACGCGGGCAATTCGCGACCGCGATGTCCCCGGCGGCCTTCGACTGGCCGTACACGCCCAACGGCGCGAGTGCCTCCTCCTCGTCATGCAATTCGGCGGTCCCGTCGAACACGTAATCGCTCGACACGTGCACCAGGGTGATGTTGTGCTCCGCGCACACGCGCGCCAGCAGGGCGGGGCCCTGCGCGTTCGCCTTCCACGCCAGCACGCGCCCCTCCGGGGTCTCGGCCCTGTCCACGGCCGTATAGGCGCCCGCATTGATAATCGTGCCGTACAGGCTCCAATCGTACTGCTCGTATGCGGCCGGATCGGAGAAATCGAATGTGTCGATATCCACATATTCGAGCCCCTCCAGATGATGTGCCTCGGCATAGGCGCGAATGGCATGACCTAGCGGGCTGTCGCAGCCGGTCACCAACGTGCGACGAGGCGCCATCGGCTTCGCATCTTTGAGCATCGGATGATGCAGGTCCGCCTCCGAACGCTCGGATTCCTCCAACGGAATCGGCCACTGGATGTTAAGCTCAGGGTCCGCGAGGTTCACGAACGTGTAGGTTTTCTTCTGCTCCAAACTCCAATGCGCGTTCACCAGATACGTGTACGCGGTGCCGTCCTCCAACGCCTGAAACGAATTGCCCACACCACGCGGCACATAAATCGCCTTCGACGGGTCCAACCGGGTCGTATACACCTGACCGAAGCTCCCGCCCGGACGCAGATCCACCCACGCGCCGAAGATCTCACCGGTCGCGATGCTGATGTACTTGTCCCACGGCTCCGCATGGATGCCACGTGTGACGCCGCGCTTCTCGTTGAAGCTAATGTTGTTCTGCACCGGGCCGAAATCCGGCAGTCCCAGCGCCGTCATCTTCGCCCGCTGCCAGTTCTCCTTGAACCAACCGCGACTGTCGCCATGCACCGGAAGATTGAACACCAGCAAACCCGGAATATTCGTCCGAGTAACCTTCAAATCCTTCTCGAAATCCATCGACGATGCCTCTTCACTGTCCCTGTCGCTTGTATTTGGCTTCGGTGGCGGCCTTCACGGGCTCCCACCAGTCGCGGTTGTCCGTGTACCACTTGATCGTCTTCTCCAGACCGGACTGGAAATCCGTATGCGTCGGCTTCCAGCCGAGCTCGGTCCGCAGCTTGGTGGAGTCGATCGCGTAACGGCGATCGTGGCCCGGACGGTCCTTCACCCAGTCGAATGCGTCAGGATCCTGGCCCATCACGGTCAGGATGTCACGCAGCACCGTGATGTTGTTGCGCTCCCCGTTCGCGCCGATCAGATACGTCTCACCCAAGCGGCCCTTGGTCAGGATGGTCCACACGCCCGTGGAGTGGTCGTCCGTGTGGATCCAGTCACGCACGTTCTCCCCGTTGCCGTACAGCTTCGGCTTCAGCCCCTCGAGGATGTTCGTGATCTGGCGCGGGATGAACTTCTCCACGTGCTGGTACGGGCCATAGTTGTTCGAGCAGTTGGAGATGGTGGCGCGGATGCCGAACGTGCGGTGCCAGGCGCGCACCAGCAGGTCCGAGCTGGCCTTCGTCGAGCTGTACGGGCTGGACGGATGGTACGGAGTCCGCTCCGTGAACTTGGCCGGATCGTCCAAAGCCAGGTCGCCGTACACCTCGTCCGTGCTCACGTGGTGGTAGCGCACGTCGTACTTGCGGGCCGCCTCCAAGAGGCGGAACGTGCCCTCCACGTTGGTCTTCAGGAACGGCTCCGGGTTCGCGATCGAGTTGTCGTTGTGGGATTCCGCGGCGTAGTGCACGATGGCGTCATGGCCCGGAACGATCTTGTCGAGCAACTCGGCGTCGCAGATGTTGCCGTGCACGAACTCCACACGATCGCCCAGGATCGGACGGATGTTCTCCAAGTTGCCCGCATACGTCAACGCATCCAACACCGTCACATGCACGTCCGGATGATTGTTGTACACGTAATGCACGAAGTTCGACCCGATAAAACCACAGCCACCGGTCACAATGATGTTATGAGGAGTAAACACTTCATCAGCCATACTTCCGAATCCTACAAGGGCAGGCACCCCAATCTCAAGGTTTTCGGTGAGTTGTGGGGAAATACCGTAATCATCCTCACGGCATCGTCACGTTCCGAGCCGGTCTTCGGCGGCCCGGCCCATCCTGCCACGAACGCGACGATCCGCTGACGAACGACGCCAAGCGAATCCTCATGTTCCGTATCCGCTCCCTGTGCCGCGCCAATCGGGAAGCCGACGTGCAACGGCACAGGCTACGATGGACGCAGATTCCGGCGTCATCGGACGGTGTCGCGTAGATATGGCGCGTTGCGGTTCTTGTCGGAGAGGATATCCGGACGCAGGGGGACGGTCCCATTCATCGTCCAGTCGATGTCCAAATCGGAATCGTCGAAGCGAACGCTTTTCGCATGCCCGTACGAGTATGTGTTGTCCGTGAGATACTGCAGTTCCGTGCCGTCACGCAGGGTGACGAAACCATGGGCGTATCCTCGCGGCACGAACATGCTCCGGTGGTTGTCCGGCGTGAGTTCGAACCCGCACCACTTTCCGAACGTGTCGCTGGACGGGGTGATGTCGACGCCGACGCTGTATACCGCGCCCGCGATGCAGCTGACGACCTTCGCCTGCGCATACGGGTCGGCCTGATAGTTCAGGCCACGCACCACGCCGGCGTGTTCGGTATACGAATGGTTGAGCTGCTCGACATGGTCGAACGACAATCCCGCCTCCTGCAACTCGCGCACGGAGAAATCAATCTGGAACCATCCGCGATTGTCCTCCAAACGACTTGTCGACAATAATGCGCATCCCAAAGCGCGATCGATGAGCTCCATAAGCGGCATCCTAGACGCCGCCCCCAACAGCGTCCACGTACGATCCGCGGTCCCAGGCCGGTACCGGCCTTTCTCGTCTGGGTACCGTCGCATGATGGCATTGTGTCCGACAGCATCAGCTTCAACAGGTCCTCCGCGAACGGTCCCGCATTCATCCGTCATCTTGACATAGTCGACCATTCCGATTACGTGTTCTATGCGGCTCTTCTTCTTTTGCCTGTGGATGGCACGGTGCTGGGTTTCTACATGCCGTTCTGGACTCCGATCAGCCCCTGGCTGTTCATGGTGTACGTCTTGCTGAACCGGAGCCTGCTGCCGCAGGTGCGCCGACGGTTCCGCACTTTTTTCCTGTTGCCTGTGGCATTGTTCGCCTTGTCGATCGTAGGATGGGTCACGTTCGCTTTCCATATCCTGCCGGCTCTATGGTCCTTCCTCGAGATCAGTGGCGCCTTGGCGTGTCTGTCAGCGTTGGAAATCGCGATACGCATCAAGCGACTGGACTGGCGTGACATGATTCGGACGCTCATCGCCGTGTATTGGGTGGCCTTCGCCATAGGTGTCGTCCAATTTCTCGCCATCAAACTGGATGTGCCGCTCATACGCGACTGGTTCAGTCATCTTATGAGCCGTGAATACATCACATCCGACTCTCAGTGGGGAGGCGACCGTCCGCAGTTCCTGTTCGCCGAACCCAGCTATATAGGCATGCATCTCTATGGGGTGCTGCTCCCCCTCATGTGGATTATGCGTGACCACGATCGTATCTACATGAAACGGCTGCGCGATCTGATCGTCGTGTTCGCCGTCGGGGCGATCCTCATGGGCGCCGGCATCCGCATCATCATCGATACCGGCGTGGCGCTGGTGATCACGCTTGCCATGCATACGGATTTTCATAATCGCGGACAGGCCAAACGCACGTACGAGGTATTCGGTGTGATGTTCGTCGCCGGCGTCGTCATCGGAGTGCTCAACAGTCGTATACGATCGATACTGATGCAGGGGCCGATCGCCGGAGACGGTTCGACTTCCTCCCGCATCGCCTACATGCTGAACCCCTTCATCGCCGGGATCATGAATCCTTTCTACGCATTTGTCGGATTCGGCGCGGGCAATCTTTCCGAGGTCGAACATACCGTCAGACAATCAGAGCAGCTGATCCCCGGCATATCGAATCCCGGACCTACCTGGTGGTGGTTGAAGACGGTCTGGCGTCCTGATTCCGTACGTACCGGCACCATCACCATGAGCGCGTATTCCAGTCTCATCGGGGAATTCGGCCTCATCGGTTTCATCGCACTCGCAGCGGTCATCATCCGCTACGTCCGGGAACAAAGGCCGTGGAACAGAATGATCGTCTGCTGGCTTATCCTAACAGCTTATCTCTACGTGCAGTTCGAGGGATACGCATTCTATGCGCTGCCGTTGTTCATATGGACGATCGGCACCGGGACATCCGATGCGCCGTCCCGCTCACCCGTTCGGAGGAATCGGGAGATGGAGACATCTTGCAGGCGATAAGACGATTTACAATAACGAGTACAGGATGGCTCCAACGTCGCAGGAAAGGATAGGGCAATGGCTCAAACTGTTCTGGTAACAGGCGGCGCAGGTTTCATAGGCAGTGAGATCGTTCGCCTGCTCAGTGAAAAGACCGACTACGGAATCAGGGTTCTTGACAGTCTTACGGAACAAATTCACGGCGAGAATCCCGAAGACTCATACTTGTACCAGTCCATCAAAGATCGTTGCGAATTCATTCGCGGCGATGTCCGTGACTTCGACACGGTGTCCGAAGCGCTTGAAGGCGTCGACTACGTCATCCATCTCGCCGCCGAGACAGGCACCGGCCAGTCGATGTACATGATCAACCAGTACAATTCGGTCAATGTCATGGGACTCTCGAACATCTTCCAGGCGCTGTCGCTGAAAGGCTCCGAGAACACAGTCCGCAAAATCGTATTGTCATCGTCACGATCGGTGTATGGCGAAGGGAAATATTGTTGTCCGAACTGCGGTGTGGTGTATCCGCGCGGACGTCATGCGGACGATATGATTCGGGGCGATTTCTCGATGCATTGCGATACGTGCAATGCCCAACTTACGCTCCTGCCGACTACGGAAGATAGTAGGACGACGCCGAATTCCCTGTATGCGTTCACCAAGCTGGCACAGGAGTCGATGATTGAGACGATGTGCCCGGCCATGGATATCGACTATACGATTTTCCGTTTCCAGAACGTCTATGGTGCGGGACAGTCGTTGAAGAATCCCTATACGGGCATTCTTTCCATCTTCTCCACGCTGCTTCTGGATAACAAGGATATCAACATCTTCGAGGACGGGAACGAAAGCCGTGATTTCATCCACGTGAAGGATATCGCGGCGACCGTCGTCAAATCGCTCGACATCCCCGCGTCCAATGGGGAGATCATCAATCTCGGATGCGGCAAGGGCACGAGTGTGATTGAAATCGCCGAGACGTTGAAGAAGATCTATAACAGCACGAGTCGGCTGAACATCACCGGAGACTTCCGTATCGGCGATATCGCCCACAATATCGCCGATATCAGTAAGGCCAGGGAGATTCTCGCGTTCACGCCCACGATCTCCTTACAGGAGGGACTTACCGGATTCTGCACATGGGTGCCTGGGCAGGAAACCGATAACAGCCGATATGAACAGTCCCTGAACGAGATGGAGAAATCAGGCATGTTCATCCGTCGTGCAGAACACTGATACACAGTCGACGACAATTCCAATGGCTCGAAAACATAGCCGATTCGTTCACACGAGCCGTATAAGTTGAATGGGCCCCGGAAAACCCGGAGGCCCATTCAACTACATCGCACGGTTACGATGTCTACCAAGACGCTTCTTGCGCTCGACCCAACTGCGGAGGAACGGAATCTTCCCCTTTGAAACCGAATTAATGAGTGCGATACACGATACAAACGGCGGGAAGAACTGGTACGTCAGCACAATAAGAGCATTGGGAACGATGAGACAGATAACAAGCTTAGCGACAATTTCCGTGATGCCATGCAATGGAACAACGGCACAAGCCCAATAGGATACGAAGGCGATAACGGACGCCAACAATGCATATCCAATAATCTGCCTGACATATCCGGCCATATACTTCTGCTGATATATATACGTGAACATGTTATACATAATCCACGGCATGCTGATTACCAGAGTAGAGATGATCATTCCAAGCAACACACCAAGTACGCCGCAGAAATGAACAAGAATAATGCTGAGAACGAGGTTGGCGGAAGCGGTGATCAGAGGCCGGAAACGATCCTGGTGCCAGATTCCTGCGGAATCCTTATGGGCACTGAACAACTGGTCGATTTCGTAAACATAGAAATACACACAGAAGAAAATCACAGTAGTGAAATCAAGAAGCAGATTCTTGCCAACCCATATGGTCATGAATGGCTGGAACAGGTTCAGGAAGCAACAGGCACAAATGGTCGCAAGCCATGCGATAAGCATGCTGAACTTCTCGAAATTCCTGTAGTTCTTTTCAGGGCTTTCAAGAATAAGGCTGTTCCCGATACCCGCCATAACGGATTGGAACACGACGGTGAAGATGGCCGCGACGGCCGTGATGAGGTAGAAATAGTTCTGGTAAATGGCCAGTGCGGCAAGGCCCAGGAAGGACGAGATGACGATCGAGCCCGAGGACGTCACAATGACATTGCCGACCTTGGTCGTGAAAAGGTCGATGACACGACGGTTAATGTCATGCACCTGTTCCTTCGGGAGTTTGCCTTCCGCCTTATACTGCGGGAACAGATGGTCCACAACTATGCTCTTACCAATATTCTGCAGAATCTGGGTGAAGAGAATCGCAATGACATACCAGTAGTAGTCGTGCAGCAGAAGAAGCGCGCCAAACTGGATTACATACTTGATGGTATCCGTGGCAATCATGACCTTTGTCGCCAGATCCTGACGTTGGAATGCCTGAAGAAGGCTGTTCTTGTAGGAGTACAGCCAGTAGGTCAGAACCGTCGCGAGCAAATTCATCAAGTAGAGGATATAGACATTCACATCCGGCGGCACATCACCGTGAATTAACGATGGTATGAACGGAAGAAGACAAACGCCTATCACTAGAATAATCAAGCCGATAACGCGATAGTACAGCTTGTATAGATTCATCAGGGCGCAGATGGTCTCATCATCATCTTCCGCGATGGGCTTATACATCGAGAAGACCAGAGCGGCGCCGACACCAAGCTCCGTCAGGTTCAGAACCTGAAGAATGGACGTGAACAGGCTGTTGAGGCCAAGATATTCCACACCAAGTGTGTAAATCATCACTGTTCGCATCACAAACGGCACAAGCATCTGATATAGACGCTGGATAACACCGAATATGGTATTTCTTCGAGCGTTCTTCGTTCTTTCCAAACGCATAGCACACCTCTTTATGAGATCAGAACAACCTGAAACGAATCGACTTGAACAGACGCTGCGGTTCCGGAAGCGGAATGTCCCTATAGCGGTATCCGAACAGGAGAAGCAAAGCAAAGAGCGCATTCTCATACGGATGTTCAGATATCATCTGCACGCACATGGCGAGAAGGAAGGCCGCAACAACGGATGTATACGGGCTTGGCTCATCGGACGTAATCGACCAGAATGTAAGGAAAAGAATGATAAAAAGAAAGACAAGCCCGATAATGCCGCCGGAGAAGAGCACATTCAGAAGCTGATTATGCTCATATGTAATCGGTTCGCCGAATTCGTAGATGAACGGAATACCCGAGCCGACACCATGTCCGAAAAGGTAGTGTCCCTGCATTTTGGATAGAACGGAATGCCAGATACTGACACGTCCCGTCAGGGTAAGGGACTTGCCGAGGATGCCTTCGATGAGCCAAGAGAACTTATTCTGGAAATTAAAGAATACGATAGCAAAGTTCAATGCCACGGTTGCGATTACAGCTGTCAATGCGATTCGCTTGACGAACTTCTTATACACGATAAACAAAAGAAGCAGAATCAGCGAAAGACTGGACGAGACCAATGCGGTGGAGACGTTCTTCTGAATAAAGAAGGTGATCGCCAACGCATATACCGCAATGAGAATCGGCAGTTTAATCAATTTGCTAATCTTGGAATAAATGCAGAACAATAATGAGAAAGCCATTGCAGGAAGGGCAAATCCGGCAATACGAACCCTGATGCCAAGCCAATACATGGCATTATCAACATTGAGACTCGACGTTCCGGCACTACCGAGTGCCTCGTTGATGGCCAAATGCGCCAAACAGATAAGCGTGACGGTACCAAGCGCAAAAACAGGCCTTTTGCTAAGCATGTAGTCGAAAACACAAATCAACGCTATACGATACAGTGCGAATTGGGCCCAGCGATTGACGTTGCCGTCAAATGCGATTGTGGTAATCAGCAGATAAGCATCGAAACCTACAATCATCGTGGCGATAAGGGAGGGCTTATACCTCTTCAACAGGATAAGCACGGCGATAAGTGCAATCACCGCATATTTTGCATTCATATATATGGCGCTCAATGAAGGCACATACGAATAATAGCCGAGCGGATACACGCAGGTCGCAGCACAAACAACGAAGATGATATCTTCCACCCTGAGTCTCTGCATGAGATTCTGAAGGGAAGACACCTTCTCAAGCTTGCCACTGTAACTCATCCGATTCGCAGCTAGCGCCATATTCCAATATCCTATCGCAACATCAATTGTTGGCCGCCCGTAGTGCAAACTCCGGGCGGCCAACCTAGTTTTCTCATCGGGAAATATATTCCTTGATTACATCGCGAATCTTCTCACACCGCTGCATCATGGAGCCATAATCATAGCGGGTGGAGCCACGTGAGGACAATACGCTCTGAAGCATATCGGGGAAATCATCAGGCGTAGCCAGCTTGATGAAATCATATTCCTTCAACCAAGCGTTGTACGATTCGGAAACCTTGTGGTTCGCATTATCGAATGCGACACACGGAGTTCCCGTGATGGCGGAGAAAATCATTCCATGCAGGCGATCGGTCACGACGATTTCAGCGTTCGCGAATTCCGACAGCTTGTTCAGGACAACGTTGCGACGCTCCTGAAGCGTAACGCTACGGTCGAAAATCGTATCGGAGAATCGGACTCCCTCATTCCCGAAGACTTGGGAGAGCTCACGCACCACAAGTAATTTCACGCCATCACCATCGAGCAGTTTCTCTCCGTCCTTGCGAAGGACGACAAGCGAACCATGGCGCTTGCCGATCTGCGATTCGTCGAATTCCGGACGGTACGTCATAACGATATCCGTGGAAAGCTGAACATCGACACCACGGAACTGTTTCTTCATGAGTTCGTAGGACCGACGCTCACGTGCGAAGATATGGACATCTCCATGCTTGATGTATACCGAGCGCATATACTTCAGCAACGCTTCGCCCAATTTGCCGTTATAATCCGACGTCTGGGGCATAATCACGATGCGGTTGTTGGGGAAAGCTTCGACGACACCGGCACGCTTGAGATCCAATCCGAAATATCGATCTCCCATATTGCCGCCGCCTTGCAACACGATCACGGCATTCGACGGAATGGCTTGACGGTAGTAGGTCAGTGCATCCCACCGATCGTTCTCGACGTACTCCTTGACTTCACCCAGATCGATACGCTCCAGGTACGACTCCTGAGCGACGGCGATGGCCAGGTCACCGATATTGCGGTAGAGAGGAGTCTCACCGAGCAGGATGGAAAAGGTCTCCGGCGTCTTGGCCGTCTTCGCCTTCTCCTTGCCTCTACGCATCCCAGACCGATCCAGCAACCAACCGATGCGATAGGCTCCGATAAGACGGAACATGGCAAGTTCCGCAAAACGGAACAGACTGTTTTGCGATGTCGACATTCGCTTACTCCTTACGCGTGGATACCACTCACGAATTATGCTTCTTAGCAACCAGGAACAGTCTGCCCAGCACTTTGACGGCTCGGTTGAGGAACGCCGCTCTCACAGATATCTCAGCAAGGATAAAAGAGTGCAAGGACATCGCCGTGATATACAAAGGCGAATTCACGGAGGCCGAAGAACCATTGCTCTTCAGATGCGCATGGTAGAAATCAGATTGGATTCGGAAGACGAGTTTCCTGCACTCCTTGGGAAGACCTTCGATACGGCACTGGTTCAGATAGAACTGATTGCAGACTGCCGTATGGAATACGGGGCCGTCCAGATAGCCTTGCGGAGCGATCCGCTCCACATGACGAAACACCAAATCGGTGATGTACACCGTGTCCAATGCTTTGGGCTTGCCCTTGGACGACAGATTGATGCCCTGAAGATTATGCCTGTACATGTAAGCGCAATCGCCCACGGAGGCATACCTGTCGATACGGGGATAGACCAGATGGCGCAACGGGGTATCCTCAAACCAGTATCCTTCGGGGAAGACGACTCGCGCCAGCAGTTCACGTTTGAACATCTTGCCCCAAGCCGTACCAGTCAGGACCGACCTGTCATGGTCGCCATGCGGCATGAGCCTCTTGTACTGCCTGCTCTCATCGAATGAGATCTGCCCGGCGGCGACGACATCGGCATTCTCGCGCATCGCCGCGGACATGGCGTTTCCAATGAATCCGTCGCTGACGTAGTCATCCGAATCCACGAACGTAAGATACCTGCCGCGAGCCTCACCGATTCCCGTATTACGGGCGGCCGCCAATCCGCCGTTTTCACGATTGATGACATGCAGGGCGTCGAACCGCGAAGCATATTCGTCAAGGATCCTGCCGGTACCATCCGTAGCACCATCATTCACTGCGATGACCTCAAACGTATACTGGGTCTGCTGGTGCAAAAGCGAATCAAGACATTGCGCTACATATTTTTCGACATTATAACAAGGAACGATTACAGATAAATCCAAATCCGGGACCGCATGCTTGAAGACGTCTTTTTCAACCATGCATTCGCCATTCGGCTGTTCGGAATAGCTACCCAGTTCCAATCGGTCTTTTTCAGAAACAATCAGCTGCATTATCGTATCCCTCAGGAGATCATTGGAATCGCTTCACCCATTCGCCGATAGAATAGTATCGACGAACATCTTCGGAATATGGATGGAATTCGCTCGCGAAGAATTCGGCAATCTGGTCCCGAGTGACCTCATCCGAATCGAGGACCAGTATGTTGGCGGGATCATAGAAACTCGCATCCTTCAACGCGGTGTTTGTGGATACCAGCTTCTTGTTCAGGAAGATGGCTTCCATGACGCGCATGGAGAATCCATCCTGATTTTCCTGCGCGATATCCAAAATTCCACGGCTTTCCGCGACCATGTCCAGATATTCCATATACGGAATGTAACGGTCATGGAATTCGAACGGGTACTTTTTGGCTTCGGCATCAGCCTTGACGATAACGAATCGAGGAGTGAAGCCGGCTTCCTGAATGGTACGATACAGATTGTTCAATTTGCTGCCGCGATCCTTAACGAACCCGAGGAACAGAAGATCAGCGGTCGCAGGGCGCTCCGGAAGGGAAACGCCCTCATAATACATAATCGTATTGAACTTCATATTGAAGCGTTCGCAATTACCATGATCGTAATGGTAAAGCGAGAAACCGGTTTTATCGGCCAGCTCCTTCCGGTGCACATATCTCGCTTCGTCTTTGATGATGTTCCAGTAATAAATGAAGCGTCGGCTCTCAGGCGCCTTCTTGGCGATATTGAACAACAACTGCTCATCCTGGAATACCACAAAATCAAAAAGAATAATTTTGTCGTATTCTTTGATTCGCTTATACCATTCACCGTAGAACAAGCTGGTCAGCGGAATACTGAATCGCCTGAATACCTTAAGAAGGAAAGCAAAGATTCCAGTGACCCTTTTGAAGGGTTCATCGATGTCAAAAGCATCATCGTGAACCAAGCCGAAATAATAAGCGTCTTTCGGTTGCATTAAGACTAAACTTTTGCTTTTCATAATCTCATCATTTCTATTATTATCGGCGAATCAATCCGACGATGGCGAAAATAATCGCATCATTATCGTATTCGTATTCCTTCGCCGATTGCTGCATGGACTGAATCTCCTTCGGAGATTCAAGAAGCCGGCGCAATGAATCGGTCAGTCCGGCCACGCTGTTTTCGCAGATCACGCCGAAAGGCTTATTCCCGAGGAGCTCACGTACGGATGCGAAATCCGTGCTGAGGACCGGAACGCCCAACGTCAACGCCTCCATAACAACCATCGGCTGCGATTCATACAGCGACGTCAGTACGTACAGGTCCGCCTGACGCACAAGCGGGAACGGGTTGTTGCGGGCTCCGATGAAACGCACGCAATCCTGCAGGCCTTTGGTTTCCAGCTCTTCACGAAGGCGGGGAAGATCCGGCCCGTCTCCGATCACGGACCATTCGATGCGCTGCGACAGCGTTCCCAAACCGTCCAGGACCTCCGGAATACGCTCGAAGGCCTTCTGTCTGGCGACACGTCCAACCGAAACGATATGGATACGATTCGGGTCCGTGAATATCCTCTCCGCGTCATCGTCCGAAGCGCTCTCACGAATACGGTCCTGCGGCAATATGTTGGGAATCACCCGCATCTTATCGGCAAATTGCGGGTATGCCTCGACGAATGTCCGTCTGGTTCCTTCCGCCACGAACAGGATGGAATCCAGCTTACTGAAAATGGCCGGCGTTCCCCTCTGCTCACCCTGCAGGTTGCCGTAATCGTTATGAATCCATGCCAGCCTGCACGGGGAAGGCACATATGTGGCGAATTTGACGCAGTCGCCTTCCTGGAAAGCGATAACGGCATCGTAGTCGTTGTTTTTGAAGTGCCGCTTCGCATATCCTCTCATAACATGATCATAGAACCGCTTTTCTCCGAAGACCTTCTTGAGAATCTTCTGAACGGCTTTCATCAGCACAAGATAGGACGGGGCGTATTTCTTCAGCGTCTGCTTCGTGGCGTAAATGCTCTGCATAAGGATATCGCCATGAAGTACACGCACTCCATGGGGAATCTGGTTCATGAAATCACCATAGGGCGAGAACAGCAGCAAATCGCACTGGACGCCCGCTTTGACCATTTTCTCCAAGAGATTGAGCAGGCTCCTGCGGGTACCGCCGATCTCCATGTTGTACATGACGAATAGAATCTTCATGGCGAATCCTTATATCAATCCTTTACTGTTTGCGTCGCCGTGCTCCAGCTATCGCTTCACCTTCTGAACCAGACAAACCCAATGTTTGATGTTCTCGTCCATATACAGGCGCTTGACGGTATTCTGGGCGGACGAACGAATCGAATCCATGTCGTCCCCGGATTCGATGGATTTGATGCAATGCCGTAATTCATCAGTCAGCTTATGCTCGTCGCCCACCGGGAAGAGCCATCCGTTCTTTCCAGGCACGATGAGTTCTCGAGGACCGCTCACGCAATCACTCGAAATGCAGAGGTCCCCGGCGTACATGGCTTCGCACAGCACATTGGGGAAACCCTCATAGTGTGACGAAAGCACGAAGATGCTGGAACGGCGCATCTCGTAGTACGGCTTGGGCGTGCGTCCGCACAGATGAACCGAATCGCTCAGACCCAATCCATCGATATGCCGCTGCAGTTCGTCACGCATATCGCCCTTGCCGAAGATGTTCAGCTGCCAATTCGGATAATCCTGATGAATCCGCCCCATGGCATTGATGAGCGTGACGAAATCCTTCTGCGCCTCCAAACGGCCGACGGACAGTATCGTCTTCTCGCGCTCGGGAGCGGCCTCTACTTGGGCATCCAGAGCCTTCGTATCCAGGGGGTTCTCGATAACCGTGATCTTCTTCTGCAGGAATTTTGGATAGAATCCCTTGATCTGCTTCGTCTGCACGACGACCTGATTCGCACGCTTATACAGCAGGCTGCTTACGGCGAAGGTGAGCTTGGAATGCTCGCGCAAAGGATTGTTGCGATCGCAGACGACGATTCGCTGCCTATTGAAGAGACCGGCGGCGAGCACCAGAAGATTGCATCGGCTCAGGAACGAAATGGCGATATTGGCTTTCCTGGACCTCATATAACGACGAAGGTCGAAGAAATCCTTGACGGCGCCAAAACGCTGCTTGTTGTTATCGAATTTCACCACGGTGATACCGGATGGAACCTGATAGAACTGGGGACGCTTTTCCAGCGAGACAATGGAGACGTCATTACCCATTGCAGAGAATGCAGACGCGAGGCTTATAAGAACCTTCTCGGCACCGCCTCCGGAAAGACTGCTGATGTAGAAATCAATCCTCATTGTGTGTCTCGTTCCTCATACGCTCAGGCGTTGCGCGCCTGCAGAATGGCCTGGATCTTCGCGTCATTACCCCAGACGGCCTTGGAATCATACGGGCGGTCCGGGAAAGCGCCATACTTCAGCGCAATCGCATAGTGATTCTCCTGGATGAACCGCTCGACACGGTCGGCCAGTTTCTCGGGCTTGCCGGAGCAGATATTGATGATTCCGTTGACGGCGTCCTGCTCCACGGCGGAGGCCACCTGCAGGCAGAAATCACCGTAGTCGATGAAATCATACTGGTTCTGGCCCATGGTGAAGGGGAACTCGGTCTTGCCTTCGTTGGCCGCGGCGGTGATCTTGGAGAAGATGGAGCTACCGTACTGGGAATTGCCCACGATGTAGTAGCCGCGCAGCCACTGAAGCGTGGCCTTGTTCTGCGCCGCCAGCCACTCGGAGGCCTCACGGAGCGCGTTCTTGGCGATGCCGTACAAGGTCGCGGGATGGCAGGCGGTATTTTCGTTGATACTGCCTTCGTAGAAGCCGATCTCGTGCATGCTTCCCATGACCGCGATGCGGGAGACGCCGGACTCGACCATCGTCTTCAGGAAGGCGAAGTGCTTCGGAAGGTCTTCCAGATGGGCCGGGGAGTTGTGCACGAAGCCGTCCCTCCACGCCAGATGGAGCACGACGTCCGGTTCCTCGAAGTATTCGTACGGGTTTTCGATCGCGAACATGTTGCAGTCCTTCTTGACCGCACGGTCGTCCACATGATCGGTTTTGAAATCCGCCGCGATAACCGTATGGCCGTCGTCAAGAATCTGATGGACGATGCCTTGTCCGAGGTAGCCGTTCGCTCCGGTAACAAGAATCTTCATTTTTTCTCCTAAAAACAAAATAGGTTTTCACATCATTCGGACGCGTTTCGCTCATGCTCTGCATCGTATGCTTCTTGAGCGTCGCAGACACGTTCCGTCATTTCCCGGAAGGTCTCGTTTTCCTTTTGGGATGCGTCTCCGTATTTCACGCGCCATGACTTGCATTTTTCGGCATAGTCACGGGTCGACATCAGTCGCTTAGCGGGCACCCCCCCCCAGACTTCGCCGGCGGGAACCGAGGATGCCACCACGGCCCCGGCAGCGATGATGCTGCCGGTGCCGATATGCACTCCGGGGAGGATAGTCGCCTTGGCGCCGATGAAACAGTCGTCACCGACGGAGATTCGACCAAATCTGACGATGTTTTCGTAGCCTGGCTTTCCACGGAAACCCCAGGTCGCCCCGTCATGGGTGATGAACGTGCAATCGAACGACAGGGCCGTATGGTTCCCTATCGTTATCAGCCAAGGTTCACTGCCCCAATTCGTACGTCCGGAGATCCTGCATCCTTCTCCGATCCGCACGCCGATTTTTCTCGCGTAACGAATCGGATTGGCTTGCTGCTCCAGCAGTCCCAGAAACTTCTTACAGAAGCGGGCAGCTTTCCCCATGTCGATCAGTCCCTACGGAACAGGTCGCGGGTGTAGACCTTCTCCTGCACATCGTCAAGGCAAGAGTCGTAACGGTTGGCGATGATCGAGTGGGAGCGCTTCTTGAACTCGTCGAGATCGTTGACAACCTCGGAACCGAAGAACGTGGAGCCGTTCTCGAGCGTGGGCTCGTAGATGATGACGGTCGAGCCCTTCGCCTTGATACGCTTCATCACGCCCTGGATGGAGCTCTGGCGGAAATTGTCCGAGTTGGACTTCATGGTCAGGCGGTAGACGCCCACCACGGTCTCATGCTCCTTGTCCGCGGACCAGTCGCTGTTCGGGCCGTAGGCGCCGGCGAGCTCGAGCACGCGGTCGGCGATGAAGTCCTTACGCGTGACGTTCGACTCCACAATGGCCTGAATAAGGTTCTCGGGCACATCCTGGTAGTTGGCGAGCAGCTGCTTGGTGTCCTTCGGCAGGCAGTAGCCGCCGTAGCCGAAGCTCGGGTTGTTGTAGTGCGTTCCGATACGCGGGTCGAGGCACACGCCGTCGATGATCTCGCGGGTGTTCAGGCCCTTGGATTCCGCGTACGTGTCCAGCTCGTTGAAGTAGGAGACACGCAGAGCCAGGTACGTGTTGGCGAACAGCTTCACGGCCTCGGCCTCGGTGAAGCCCATGAACAGCGTGTGGATGTTCTCCTCGAGGGCGCCCTGCTGGAGCAGCTTGGCGAAGGTGTGCGCGGCCTCGACGAGGTGCTCGTCGTCCGGGTCGGTGCCCACCACGATGCGGCTCGGATACAGGTTGTCGTACAGGGCTTTGCTCTCACGCAGGAACTCGGGACTGAAGATGATATTCCCGCTACCGGTCCTTTCACGAATCGACTTCGTATAGCCAACCGGAATCGTGGACTTGATGACCATCACCGCATCCGGGTTTGACTTCATCACCAAGTCAATCACTGATTCGACCGCCGACGTATCGAAGAAATTCCTCTTCGAGTCGTAATTCGTCGGAGCCGCAATCACCACGAAATCCGCATCCTTGTAAGCACTTTCGCCATCCAGCGTCGCAATCAAATTCAGATTCTTCTCGGCCAGATACTTTTCGATGTAATCATCCTGAATCGGTGATTTGCGGTTATTGATCAAATCCACTTTCTCCGGGATAATGTCCACCGCCGTGACATGATGATGCTGCGCCAGCAATACGGCCAAACTCAACCCCACATAGCCGGTACCCGCAATCGCAATCTTCAACGAACCAAAGTCACGCATTTTCTTGTCCTTTTCTAATTTTTTGATAAAAGTTATTTCTTATCGGAAGTGTGATAGAAACCCGCATACCACTCGGCGAACCGACGTAGCCCTTCACGCAGGGATGTACCCGGACGATAGCCGAAATCATGCTCCAAAGCACTCGTATCAGCATAGGTGACCGGAACATCACCCGGCTGCATCGGAACCAGTTCCTTATGCGCCTCAAAGTCATAATCTTCCGGTAGCACACCGGCCCGGACCAGTTCCTCTTGCAATATAGTCACGAAATCCAATAGATTCTCAGGATGACCATTACCAATGTTGTACACGGCATATGGCGGTACGGGAAGCCCATCATTCCCTGTGGAACGATCCGGAGCCTTCTGCATCACACGAACGATGCCTTCGACAATATCGTCAATGTACGTAAAATCACGCTTGCAATTACCATAGTTGAAAATCTTTATCGTCTCACCTTTAATCAATTTATTGGTGAAACCAAAATATGCCATGTCCGGCCGGCCGGCCGGCCCATAGACCGTAAAGAAACGCAGTCCCGTGGAAGGAATGTCATACAGTTTACTGTATGCATGTGCCATCAATTCGTTGGATTTCTTCGTAGCCGCATACAGACTAACCGGATTATCCACTTTATCGCTCGTGGAAAATGGTACTTTCGTATTACCACCGTAAACCGACGAACTCGACGCATATACCAAATGCTCAACAGAATGATAACGACATGCCTCAAGGATATTGAAAAAACCTACAAGATTGGACTGAATATAAGCATCGGGATGAGTAATGGAATAACGGACACCAGCCTGAGCGGCAAGATTTACGACGATTTCCGGCTGATACCGACTAAATAAAGCATCAATGGCCTTCTTGTCGGATAAATCCGCTTTAATGAACTCAAACCGCTCGTACTGTTCCAACTCGGACAAACGGGCATATTTTAGATGAACATCATAATAATCATTAACGTTATCCAGTCCAATGACCTGCACTGCGGGAATCGTTCCTAGCAAACGCTCCGCTAAATTCGATCCGATAAAACCAGCAGCTCCCGTAACTAGAATTGTTTTCCCCTCAAGACTGACTGCAGTCATCATGATTCCTTTCTTTATAGGTTCTCTTCGTCGGTTGCATATATGGCCAGCGTCCGTTCCGTCACCGCGTCCCAGTCGTATTTGCTGGTAATGAAACCGGTCGCATCAGCCTTGTATCGCTGCACGGCCCGCGGATCCTCCAACAGCCCCTGCAACGAATCCCGCAACGAATCCACGGAACCGTGCTCGAACGTGGCGGCCTTGTCCTCCACCACCTCCGTGCACTCGGGAATATCGGAAGTCAGGCAGCAGTTGCCGTAACTCATCGCCTCCAGCAGACTCATCGGCATACCCTCCAAATCGCTGGGCAGCACATATATATATGAGTTGCTGTACAGCTCCTGCAACGTGCGCCCCTCGACAAAACCGGTGAACACGATCCGCGGCTCCCCGGCCGCCTGCTGTTTGATCCGCTCAAAATACTCGTTGGAATCAGACGAACCGCCCGCAATCACCAGCTTTTTGTCCGTATCCAGCCGTTTGAACGCGTCGATCAGATAATGCACGCCCTTCTCCGGCACGATACGTCCCAAAAACAGTATGTAACCGTCTTTCGCCAAGCCGAACCGTTCCGTGATCTCCTGTGCCGGCACCCGCTCGCCACGCTCGATGCCGTTGGGAACGAACCGTGTCTCGCGTCCATATGTTTCATGGAAGTAATCCTGCACGTTGCGGCTCAGCACAATCACCTCGTCGGCGCATTTCGCTGCGGTACGTTCTCCGAACTTGAGATATGTGGAAGCGAACTTGCCCCATTTGGCACGCTGCCAGTCAAGACCGTGAATGGTCGCTACCGTGCGGATTCCGGCCCAATGTGCCAGGCGCAACATGACGCAGGGACCTTCGGCATGATAGTGGATCACGTCCGGTTTAGCCTTGATAGCTTGTAGTGTGGCGAAAAAAGAAGAGGATAGTGCGGCAAGTCCCTTGCCTTCAATGGTGGGAACGGAAACAACATTCACCCCGTGATAGGAAAATCGTTTGCCGTGCCCATTGGCCACGCCGTCGAATTCGGATCCGGCGACGTTGTGCCCGCTACGGTTATATGCAATGACCTGATGTCCACGATCGACCATTCGCGTAGCCAGCTCATCGACCACGATCTCAATGCCACCCTCTCTGGAGGGGATGCGTTTATGCCCAATGAATGCAATCTTCAAAGAACCCAAATCCTTACTGCCTTAACCGCATGCACGGTACCCTTGTAATCCTTGTTACGTCCTTATGCCTTCTATTAGTATGCACCCTTATGAGTGACGACGGCACCGACAGTGCGGAAAAGCAGCACGATGTCTCCCAACACAGACCAGCTTTGCACATAGCTGACATCCAAAGACTCCGACTCCTCCTTACTCAAGTTGGATCTGCCAGACACCTGCCACGGGCCAGTAATACCAGGCTTCACCAGCATACGAGTGGCATACGTCTGGTTGTATTGAGCCACCTCCTCAGGTAACGGCGGACGCGGGCCCACCACGCTCATGTCGCCCTTGAGTACGTTCAGGAACTGCGGGAACTCGTCAATGGAGAACTTACGAATAAACTTGCCCACCTTGGTGACTCGCGGATCGTCCTTCATCTTGAAGATAAAACAACCATCCTGACCGGTTTCTTTCGCCAGTTCCGCCTTCATCTTGTCCGCATTCACCACCATAGAACGGAACTTAATCATCTTAAACGGCTTGCCACGGCGCCCAACGCGAGTCTGCGTGTAAAAAAATAGGACCGCCGTCGGTAAGCTTGATAGCAATCGCAATAGGAACGGTAACAATCGCAGTAACAATCACGGCAAACAGCGAAACCAGCACATCAAAAACGCGCTTTTTGCACATATCCCATGGCGAATACTGCGGCAGGCTGATCGTCATCACCGTTGTACCCTGAATCACACGGATATTAGTCTCATGGCCACTCACGTCCACTGCGGAAGTGACCACCGCAATCTCCAGATTCATGGTTTCCATGTTCAGCACAAACGTGTTGAAATCATCCGAGAAGCGCTGCATAACATCCGTGACCATCACCGTCTGCGCGCCCATGGAAACGGCACGTTCGGCAAAGTTCTTGCAATACGGGAGCGTTGCGATGTCTCTGCCGCAAATCTTACGAATCCGCTGCTTGAACTCTGCGGGAACATCAACGGCCCTCACATAGCCGGTCTGCGCATCCAGCCCAATCGGGCATATCGCAATAGCATGGTAGTTCAACTGGCTCTTCCGGCTCAAAAACTGCAAGGCATGCTCAATACCCTCCAGCGAGCCGACCACCACAGTGCCATACGAGTACATGCCCCGCTTGCGTTTGAACAGCACGAATTGACGGACGGCAAGACGCACCACCATGGTGACCAGCAGCGCACACAACAGCTCCAGCACCGTGGACAACAGCGACACGTAAGTGTTCAGAATGAACTCAAACGCGCAAATCATCAGCCCCGCGAACACAGCTCCCTTAAACAGGAGCACATTCAGCTGGTAGCCATCCCCCATCACATGGCGGTGGTACACCCCCACACTGTGCAGGCAGAAGACCCCACACCAGTGCACACACCACCACATACGCCCACAGATTGATATGGAAAGTGGAAGCGGGAGGAATACAGGTTAATTTCGCCCTGCGTCATCAGTACCACGACCGCGGCGAGAATAAACGAAAGCATGTCGCAGAACACCAGAAGAGCATTGACGAAGAAGCGCCAATACGCGACGCTCAATACCCTCCTCCTGGAGGTCTCCTTCAAATCCGTTCTCACACTGCCGGCCTGGGACATTTTCCTTCTCTTTCTCATGCCTCACACCCATAAGGGGGCAATCGATTTTAGAATAGCGTTAGAACCGTACAACATTCCAGACGCGGTTGCATACCCTCGTTGTGTAGGGGACGAATACACCCTTGCAGAATTTCTGTGGAAGGCTGTGTGATAGCTAGGCGACAATCTGCGAGCGCACGCGTCGTGGTGCCTGCGCATGCTGACGAAACCTACGCAATCCGCGCACAAATCATGCGAGACGGGCAACAGGTAGCGAGAGCATCAGCAGAAGCCCAGCAAGCGCATCGCAGCAAATGAGCATGAAATCAATAGCACGATACCTTAAGCAACATCAATTTGAATGTTTGATTATTGAAACAAAACAGTGTACAGTATTGTTTCAATAATCAAACAGTAGATAGTTTGTATGAAAAATCAAACAGGTACACAATGACTGAATTCCAAACCCAGCTCAACTCGACCAACCAATTGGCCACTTCAATCCAAGACGCACGAAGAGCCAAAAACATGACCCAAACAGAGCTCTCCTCCATCACCGGAATCCCCCGCCCCTGGATCAATCAACTCGAACACGGGCACATAGAAAATCCCGGGTTCACCAAACTTCTTAAAATCATGGATGCGCTAGAAATGCGCATATCCATAAGCTATGCCATTCACGAATCAGCGCAAGATTCACCGGAAGAAGAAACCTCGCCAACCCCCACGGCTACCGCATTCGCCAACGCCTACGCGAGCCTCGCGAAAAACATAGGGCATTCCCTCCAAACCTCGTCAATGATTCCTTCCATGGACACGGTACTAGAACCGGTACTAGAACAATGGAAAACCATCGAACAGCGGAATCTCACAGAAGTAAGCGAACACCTAGGAGGATTCCTCAAGAATTTCGGACAGAACTACGCCAACACGTATGCCACACTGCAAAACCGGTCAAAACTCATCGAGCAGCAAGCCAAAGAACTCGACAAACACGAGCCCGACAATAACGAAGAAGCTTAATTTCCCATGACTGACAAAAAACTCATCGTATTTCTCGAAGGACAGCGAATCGGAATACTGCAAGAAGACATATCCGGAAAGCATTCCTTCATTTACGACGCCAATGCCCCTGCGCAATTATCCCTATCCATGCCCAGACGATCCGAACCTTGGACCGACAAGCCAATAGAAGCCTATATCGATGGCGTGTTACCTGACGACCCCATGATGCGCAGAGCAATCGGCAAGCAATATGGAGTCAATGGAAATAATCCCTTCGCATTGCTGAGCGCAATCGGATTGGATTGCGCGGGAGGAGCGCAATTCGTTCCGCCAGAGCAAATCGAGACAGTAAAAGACGCACCATATTCACTCGTCCCTATCTCTGAAAAAGAGATAGAACAGCGCCTTACCTCCATCGCAGGCACAAGCAATGCCTCATGGCAAGCCTCCGACGAACACTGGTCGCTGAACGGCGCACAAGACAAAATTGCGCTCCACTATGCCAATGGCAAATGGTACGAAGCACATGGAACCGCACCAACAACACATATCATCAAGCCCGGCATACATGCCTTGCATGAGCAAGCTTTCAACGAATACATCTGCATGAAACAATTGGAGCATTGGGAATTCCCGTGGCACAAACCACATTCCGCATGTTCGGAGAGACTCCCGCTCTCGTCAGCACACGATGGGACCGTAAAATCTCCACGGTAAAAGGCAGCCCCATTGTGCAGCGGATTCACCAAGAAGACTTCTGCCAAGCAACCGCTCATTCAACACAAGAAAAATACCAGTCGGACGGTGGCCCCTCGCCCAAGACATCATCCAATGCATGAGAAACAACAATTTGAGCGAAATTGATATCGACCAGTTTTACATAGCTCTTGTCGTCAATTTCCTCATCGGCGGCACCGACGCCCATGCAAAAAATTACGCGCTGCTGGAACCCACCGGAGCCAAGCCATCATTCGCACCACTATACGACACCGCATCCATGTACGCCTATGAAACCCAACGCAAACAACGCAAACTTGCCATGAGTATCGGCGGCGAATACAACTATGAACGTATAGAGCTCAGGCATTGGCAGAAACTTACCGAGCCATTCGGAAGCAAGGATTTTAAATTCTGTTGTTCCACGTTATACACACTCAGCCAAACCATGCCGTTTGCGTTCATGGCAACCGCAATTAATTGTTTGCAGGAAACCAGCGCTCTAGAGAATTGTAACGATTCCGCTTTAGAGAACCGGAAGATTCTCATACAAAAAATCGAAGAGGGGCTTGTCAAACAATGTAAACGCGTTGAAAGTTGGTTCGCCTGAGTCAGGCAACGATTTGGGAGCGGATGGGGGCGGGGGTTACCGCACGGTGCTTGCGCATGCTTTTCAGGATTTTGCGGATCGCACCGTTCGTCTGTTCGGCGGCGACGCAGAACATGCTGAATTCGCGGCCATGCGGGTCGGCGATGTCCTTCGGCTGGGGAATCATCGGACGAATCATCGAGGACTTCTTGATTACCGACTGAAGGCGTTCCTGGATGGTCAGTCCGGCAATCATATTGTTGCGAGCGCAGTAATCGCACATATTCGCGAAATCGTCAAGCAGGAACGTGTATCGTACGGCGGCTGGCGCCAACGTGACGATTTCCTTGCGCTGCTGCTTTTCGAAGCAGAGGATCAGGTCGGCTTCGTCGGCCATCTGTCGGGTCAGTCGTCGGGAACGGAAGCCGCTCGACTCAATGCCGACGCTTTGCATAAGGCGGCCGCTCGACGGATCGATCGGATGCATCGGCAAACCACGCGTGCCGGCGCTCGACACCTGCACGGTGGTGCCGTTCAGATAGTGGGTCATCAGAAGCTCGCCCATAGGGGAACGGCAAATGTTGCCCGTGCAGACGAACATGATGTGCATACCAAACCCCTTGAAAACTTCTTCAACCAACGGTTTTCCGCGACGCAAAGCCTTGCGGTGCTCTGCAGCGCGCTCTCACAACCTGCTATTTTATCGTGAAGCATGCCATTTGCGAAAAATCGTGCCCAGAGCTTCACAACACCCGCCATCGGCGAGACGTTTCAGCATACTTCGAGGGTGGCAAGGAGGGCGCGGTGGTCGGAGCCGGGGATGTATGCGGTTTTGAGGTTGCCTACGGTCACGCCTTTGTCATGCACGATATGGTCGATTTCGGCGATCGGCATCATGGCCGGGTACGTCATGTGCAGGCCTTCGCCCGCCTGCTGGCCGGAATCCAGAAAACGGTTGCCGAGCAGGTATCGAAAGCTGGCGTGGTCCCATGTGGAGTTGAAATCGCCCATCAGCACGTACAGATTGTCGTAATGCTGCAGTTGGGCGAGCGAGTCGAGACTACGGTTCCACAGACCTTGGTTGCGGGGGCGCGGCGAGA
>ENA-OQOA01000159-OQOA01000159.1-human-gut-metagenome-genome-assembly--contig:-NODE-159-length-36779-cov-3.570092_pt1 | contig 36779 bp, 40 predicted proteins | sample MGYA00242633_ERZ504888 | MGnify/ENA primary metagenome ERZ504888 (study PRJEB26092, sample SAMD00036372) | human gut metagenome | host: Homo sapiens | study: EMG produced TPA metagenomics assembly of...
CATGTGTCTGCAACCCACTTGCGTTCGGACTCCCACGTAGCTGTACTAAGCTCCTGAATGGTCATTCGACCATCCACTCGCTAAGTGCAGACGTGTCCGTACGGTTGCCGACACATGATCTCTTTTTATAATATTCAAATAATTTACGTGATTCAAACCATTACAGAGTGTGTATGTTAAACTGTACTGGATTTCAACTTTAGATGATTGTTATCGGAATTTTCTTTTTAACATCACAGATATTAATAATCCCCCATATCCATTACATTATCATATTGATCAATTTCTATTGTAATTCAAAAAAGTAATCTAATCTGGTATGATGACTCTTCTCCATACCGGTGGATGTGTATCTTCTATTACAATTTTGCATGTGTAACCTGGCATTTCATAATTTCCCTTTGATTCTATCTATGAAGATATTTCTCTTTCGTTGCAAGCCCACCCCTGATGTGACGTTCAGATTTATTGATGTCTAGTACCTTTCTTGCTTGTCTGGCAAGTGTTTTGTTGATCGTTTCTAACCGTTCTGTCACATCTTTATGTACTGTGCTTTTGCTGACGCCGAACTGCTTGGCTGTCTGGCGTACTGTAGCATTATGTTCAATGATGTAGATCGCACTTTCAATGACTCTTTCTTCCATGTATTTCTTCAATGGAAAAGCCCCCTGTAAATGTTGTTTTTACAGTGTATGCTTGGGGCAGGGTTGCTATGTCCTTAAAATCTAGAAATATACCAATTGTTCTTTTGGCGGTTCTGATTTTTCGATTCTGATCGCTGTTAAGATTGGCATTGTCTTATCATATGCTTCATTGTATTCTGAATGGATCTGTGCTGTTAATGTTACCCATTCGTTATTGAGAATTCTCTTTAATGTCTTGGATTTCGTCTGGTTTAATCTGCACAGATATCCAATAAATGTCATATCATCTTCACAACATGTCATTGCTTTACGTCCAGGAATGATCATTCCCGGTGGCATCTTTGGACTGCGCTGGACCTGAACACGCATTTCCACAGTCTTTCCTTCGTAAACCTCTGGACGTTCCATCGCATCGATATACCAGATTCCATAATCTTCGTCTTCGATTTTGATCACATCTGCATTCACATCATATGGCAGCAGTTCATCCTGTGCCATCTCTTTTCCATCGGCACGTTCGAAACCTACCTGTGCTCTTGGATTAACTGCTTTGATGCTTCTTCGGAAACTTCCCATATTCGTATTGTCATCACAGCGGTTAAAAATAACAAGATCTGCCATCTTAAACATTTCCATAAACATAGATTTCATATTTTTCAAATACAAATCTGCTGTAGATGCATCAACTGTTACGATCACCTGATATAACTCAAGATCTGTCTCATCTACTACATCCATCAGATCGTCAATAGAGTACATTCCATTGTATTCGATCATGACACGGTCTGGATAATAATTTCTCTGACATCCTCTGACAAATTCTTTTGTGAAATCTTCCATATTTTCAATATTCACCACAAATGAATTTGTCTTCTCTAGCATCTCTTTATCGTATTCGACTTCTCCTTCTTCAAACGTAAGGATCATTGTTTTCTCGCCGTCATTAAAATAATCCTGGCTTAATGTTTCTTTGATCAATGTGGATTTTCCACTTTCTAAAAATCCCCATACCAGATATGCCGGTAATTCGTACATTCTTTTTCCTCCTGTTATTTAGAAGAATAAATCTTCTAATTCATCTTCTTTTAATTTTGATCCGATCACACAGATTCTTCCTGTGTAATCCGCACTTCCTTCACGGATTTCATATTCTCCTGGAACAAGATCAAACTGAATCCATGATCCATCTTCTGTCTGTAAAATACCTTTGGATCTTAAGATCATACCATAGCTGTCATCTTTGGATAATTTCTGTAAGATCGTATCCAATTCTTCCTTATTATATTTCTTAGGTGTTTCTTTGCCCCAGCTTGTAAATACTTCATCTGCATGATGATGGTGGTGGTGATCATGGTCATGTCCACATCCACAGCTGCATTCTTCATCATGATCGTGATGATGATGTTCATGATCATGGTCGTGATCATGTCCGCATCCACAGCTGCATTCTTCATCATGATCGTGATGGTGATGTTCGTGATCATGGTCGTGATGATGTTCGTGATCATGGTGTCCACCGCACACAGGGGCAGATTTTCCTCTTCTTCTAATAATTCTTTTGACCATATCATTTCCATCTTCCATAACTTTTAAGATCTGTTCTCCAGAAAGCTCATCCCATGGTGTTGTGATGATCGCAGCTTTTTCATTATGTTCACGAAGCAATGCTACACTTTCATTTAATTTATCTTCTGCTACATCTCCTGTACGGCTTAAGATGATAGATCCTGCATATTCTACCTGATTGTTATAGAATTCACCAAAGTTCTTTATATACATCTTGCATTTCTTTGCATCTGCAACTGTCACAAAGCTGTTTAAATCTAGTTCAACATCTTCCGCAACACCTTGTACAGCTTTGATAACATCTGATAATTTACCAACGCCTGATGGTTCAATGATGATACGGTCTGGGTTGTACTGTGTGACTACTTCTTTTAATGCACTTCCGAAATCTCCAACTAAAGAACAACAGATACATCCAGAATTCATCTCTGTTACTTCAATCCCTGCGTCCTTAAGGAATCCTCCATCGATACCAATCTCGCCAAATTCATTCTCGATCAGTACGACTTTCTCTCCTTTTAATGCTTCTTTTAATAATTTCTGAATCAGAGTTGTTTTACCTGCTCCTAAAAATCCTGATATGATATCAATCTTTGCCATTTTATATTACCTTCCTTTATGTTCTATTCTTATCTTTCCTGTCACCTTAGACTTTCCGTTTTTTACTTTTGAAAAAAGCAGAAAACTTGAGGTTAGGGAACAAATATATTTTACTACTTCCATAATATTTGTCAAAACATTCTTTCAAGAGTATAATGAAAAAATTAACAAAACAGAAGGAGTTATATGACTTATGAGAAAATACTACCCAAATTACTCCATTGGAACCGACGCATATGCCGACATCCCTATGGTATGTGAAAAATACGGAACAAAAGCTGTGATCATCGGAGGAACACATGCCTTGGCTGCCGCTGCCGATCTGATCAAAGAAGCTGTTGCTGACAGCAATATCATGATCACCGGTGTCTTTGAATACGGTGGTGAAGCCAGTCGTGAACACATAGATGAATTAAATTCTCATCAAGAAGTTATTGATGCTGATATGATCTTTGCATGTGGTGGCGGAAAAGCGATTGATACTTGTAAAGTATTGTCACAGGAAAGCAACCGACCATTCTTTACATTTCCAACGATTGCTTCTACTTGTGCTTCTTGTACATCACTTGGTATCATCTATCATCCAGATGGTTCCCTTCGTGAATATTCTTTCCAGGAGAAACCTTCTGAATGGATCTTTATCAATACACAAGTGATCGCCAATGCTCCTGAAAAGTACCTGTGGGCTGGAATTGGTGATACAATGGCTAAATTTTATGAATGTACAACCAGTGCCCGTGGTGATAATGATCTAGACCATAGCACTTCCATGGGCGTCCAGATCAGTAATCTTTGTGCCAGACCATTAGTAAAATACGGTGTAGAAGCCTTAGAAGAATGTCGAAATCATACTCCTGGAAAAGCTCTGGAAGAAGTCATTCTTGGAATTATCGTTTCTACTGGTTTTGTATCAAATCTTGTCGGAATTGATTTAAATACCGGACTTGCACATGCCTGCTATAACGGATTTACTGTATGTAAATCTACCGAAGAACATGGACATCTGCATGGTGAGATCGTTGCTTATTGTATCCTGATCTTATTAAAAGTTGATCATCAGGAAGAGGAATTTAAGAAAATCTATGAATTCTCCAAGAATATGGGATTTCCTGTGAAACTTGCGGATATTCATGCGACGATTGATGATATGGATGCTGTGATCACAAAGGCTTTATCTGGAATTGATGTACGTGTATGGCCTTATGAAGTAACTCCTGATATGATCCTTGATGCTGTAAAAGAGATCGAGCAAGTTGCTTTATAAAATAACTTTATCAAGGGGATTCCCTTGGAATTTCCTATGATATAAAAAGGATATTGGTGTCACGATCAATATCCTTTTTCTTTATTTTTCTGTATTAAATTTCTTAAATGGCCGCGGTGTCATAAATGTCCCGCTGGCGCTTCCGACGAGTTCTTCTCCTACATAGGCTTTTCCAACAAAATTCATGATCGTTTTTCCTGTGGACACTGCTTCTACCTCTGTTCTTACGGTTGCTCCTGTTGGTATTCCTTTTAAAAATGTTGTAGAAAGCTGCACCGTTGGGGCTACACTATAATCGCCCAATCCAGCAGTCAATGTTCCAAATGCAATATCAAACATCCCTGCCAGAGAACCTCCAAACATGATTCCAAATGCATTTTCATGAAACTTTGTGGCCTCGAACGTCATGGTTAAACTTTTGGTATCATAGTTAAAATCTGTGACAGTTCCTTTTAATTCTTTAAATATTCCATGTTTATTGATCTCATCTAACTGCTCCATTCTTTTTCGGATCTGCTTCTCAAAATTTTCTTTGCTCATCTTTTTCTCCTGCTTATTATTTCTTTTCACCATAAAATCGATGTATGTGGATTTCATTTTATGTCTGCCATTTTATCATATTTCCACTTTTATGTATAGAAACTGTTATATGGAACATCCTATGAACAAAAGGAGTTTTACAATTATGGATAATGAAAATTTATTAAACAGTATTTATCAGAACATTGCAATGGTTTTAGAAACCATTCCTGAGATTCGAAAGGTCACGACAGACTGTGATTTTAAGGCTTTGATCATCAGCCAGGAAGAAGAATATCAAAATTTATCAGATTCTATAAAAGATACGATCACTTCCAATGGTGATTCTACAGAAGAATTAAATGATCTTTTGAAAACATATTCTGAATGGATGACCAAATTAAAGGCTATGTCTGATAAAAATGTCAGTCATCTTTCTGAAATGTGTATTCAAGGATATACGATGGGAATGATCAAAGCAATCCAGAAAAATCATCTTTACTGTGATGCCTCCAAAGAAGCAAAACATTTCGGTGACAAACTTATTTCTCTTCACGAAAAAAGTATTCAGGATTTAAAAAAGTATTTGTAATCGTTAAGTTGTTGTGCTATGATTAATCTTGTATTGATAGATTTTAATGTTCACGACCGATACGGATGCATTCATTTATTTCTATGAATGCATAAAGCAAGTAACGGTTCGTGGACTTTTTCTTTTTTATAAAGATTTTTATTGAAACACCTGTCATTAACAGTTACATGTATTTTTATTTAAGAAAGTAGAGGTACCCAGATGAGTAATGGTACAGTAAAATGGTTTAACGCAGAAAAAGGTTATGGATTTATTTCACAGGAATCCGGAGATGATGTATTTGTTCATTTTTCTGCAATTCAGGGAAAAGGATTTAAGACTTTGGAAGAAGGTCAGAGTGTAAGTTTCGAGATTGAAGAAGGACCTCGCGGAAAACAGGCATCTAATGTAACAAAGTTGTAATTTGAATGCGTTGTTCAATGCATATAAATAAAACGAAATAATAGGATAAAAGTCTAAATCTTTTATCCTATTATTTCGTTTTTCTCATATACATGAACAGCTATTCAAACCACCACATGTGTGTATGTTAGACGGTGTTGAATTATAATTTTTTTATATATTCAAACAATTCCTGTCCACTTGTTACTTCTACGTCCGGAACAATGTCTCCTTCTGGCATTGGGCGGTTTCTATGGTTAAACCAGATGACATGCCAGCCAGAATTCTTGGCTCCTACGACATCTATTTCAAAGGTGTCTCCGATAAACCATGTTTCCTCTGGATCAAGCTTCATTTCTTTTTGAACGGTATGAAATGCTTTGACATCTGGTTTTGCAGCTCCGATGCTGTCTGAGATGAACATTGTTTTAGGATCAAACCAGTGGTCTAATCCTAATGTCTCTAATTTCTTTTCCTGATTCTTTGTTGTTCCATTCGTTAAAATTCCGATTCTGTAATTTTCTTTGCAATGATCAAGGATCTGTTTTGTAATTTCTGGTACCTGAATATGCTTTTGGTAATAACGGTATCGTTCTTCGAATTGTTTTGCCTCTTCTTTGCTGACTTCTACTCCAACATCTGCATATGTTTTCTGGACACGATATGCAAATTCTTCGTCTTCAGAGATTTTTCCTTCTCTTGACATACAGAATGCTTCATCACTGTAAGTTCTTGATGCTTCAAATAATTCCTCACAGTCTGCATCTGTGCGGGCTGCCATCAGTTCTTTGTGGGCTTTTTCAAATGGTTCCATTAAATTATATAATGTATCATCTACATCAAAATAATATTCTTCATCTTAGATCAATCCTAACTTCTTAAGTGCCATTGTAATTCCTTCTTCTTTGACAGTTCCTGTCACCATAGATGCGACTTCTCCTACTTTCTCACTATGACGTCCCATCGCGATTCCTGTTCCAACTGCCTGCATCATTTCTACATCGTTATCTGCATCTCCAAATGCATATGTGTCTTTCTTGTCAATTCCAAGTTTCTCGATCAGTTCTGTGATCGCATCTCCTTTTGTTACACCTTTTAATGTGATATCAATAAAATTTTCGCGAACATGTTTAGCGCAAGTAAATACATCTTTAAACTCTTCTTCAAAATCCTTCTTCACCTGAATATCCTTGTAATTCATAACAAGTTTGCTGATGTGAGTGTTTTTTGTGCGGAATTTCCATGGCGCATACCATCGTTGTGGCAGATTAAAAAGTTTGCAGTGATTTTTGAAAAACTCTTCATCCATATGTAGATAATAACTGATATCTCTTGTCTCAAAATGAATGATCGTATCTCTTGGGAAGTATTCGTTGACTACCTGAAATACCAATTCATCTGGAATACAGATGTCTCTGATCACTTCTCCCTCAACTTCTGTATGTGAACCATTACATGTGATCGCTCCCATAAATTTATCAATATCCATCTCTAAAAATCGCTGTGTTCTTCCTGAGCATAACATTGTCAGATATCCATTTTCTTTTAATTTATTCAATGATTCTACAGTTGTTGGTGTTGCTGTTTTAATCTCATCTACTTCATCAACTGTTGTTCCATCATAGTCAAAAAATACGACACCTTTGTACTTTTTCATAATTTTGCTTTCTCCCATTTTATTCATTTCTTATTTTCTCTATATATAATACACACTTTATTTTACTTTCTACAGCTTTTAATTTCAAGATTTTACCAACAAAAATACCAGATTCCTATGAATCGAAATCTGGTATTTTTATTTTATACTCACTTAATATATTTACTTTATTTCTATTTTCTGTTTCTGTTTTTCATTGAGAACTGCTTTCTGTTTTAAGAAATTAATCTTCGCTGCTTTCGTATAATCAACGCCTTTGAATGCATTGTAAAATTCAAGTACCAGCTGTTCTTTTTCATAATCTGTCCATGTGTCAATACTTCCACCATCTTTGATCAGGGATCTTTCCTTGTTATCTACGATAAATCTGCCCTCTAGTCCGTCTGTTAAGATTGCTCCGTCATAATCTAGAACTTTAAAGTAAATTCTCAGATTGTGTTTTTGTTTTTTACATCTGCCACTTTTAATTTGGTATGATCACTGACTTTGACAATCTCATTTTTCTTCAGATTTAATACTGCTTTCTGTACTTTTCCATTCTTTGTTACCACAGATTGTTTTTTAACTGGAATGATTTCCAGTGATCTTGTGTGTGTATGTTTGAAAAACTGATAGATATCTTGGCTTTTTTCTGAATTAGTTTTTTCTTCATAGTAGAGATATCTTCCTTTATTATCTCTGATCACAAGATCATGTTTTTTGTCATTGCTTCGCAAGGTATTTCCTAATGGAGATATAATAACTCTGTCTACGATTGATTTCTTAGATCGTGTGATCACTTTTGTCTTCTTTGCGACCTTGCTTCGATCAACCGCAAGCTGCATAGACCAGTCACCTTTGGTATCCCATAAATAGTTGGTTTTAATATCCAGTTTTACTTTCTTTTTAATTTTCCAGTAAGATTAAAACGATAAACTCCTTTAATCTTATGGTTGTTGATCCTGTAAGCTTCCGTTACTCCCGTTTCATTTACTTCATCATTTGCTTTTCCATCAATGGAAATCTGTGGTCCAAGCCATATACTATTAAGGTTCCAGCGCTCTTGTAAACTATCTTTTTTAACTTTTTCAAGCTTTTCGGCTGTCGTTGTTTTATTTAATGACACTGTATAATACAATAATAAATTACCTTCATCCAGACCGACATTGTCAATTCTTAATGTAATTCCCTGATCTGTTCTGCTTATTCCTGCCTTTGCATTATTTTTTTGAATCTCGTTTAGTTTCACAGACCTTTGATATTGCCTGCTTCCATGTTTTGTGTCCAATTTTCCTGTTCCTAATGTGATCAATTTCGCACCTGCAAACACTGTCACTGTTGATAAAGATAATACAGCCACAAATACCACGGCATTTTTCCAGATTCTATGAATTTTACTCTTTTGTTTCTTCCGGCAATCCATCTAACAGATCATCCATCCTTTTTCTGGTTGATTCTGGCATCTGTTCCTGTATTTTTCTCTCTTGATCCTTTTTCTTAACTCATGCTCCTTCATATGCACCTTCTCCTTCCATCTCTAATAAATCCTTTAATTGTTTTCTTCCTCTGGCAAGTCTTGATTTTACGGTTCCTTGCGGTATATCTAAGATTTTGGCGATTTCTTTTGTGGAAAATTCATCATAATAATATAAGATCAATACTTCCTGATGCTGTTTTGGCATTCTTAAAATATAACTTAAAATTTCTCCATCCTCTGATACCATATCTTCTGTCCAGTAATCACTGGAATGTTCCTGTTCTGGAAATTCAAACGGATCTGTTGGTTCCTGTCTCTTCCTGTTTCTTAAGATCTGATAACATTCATTTGCCAGGATCTGAAAGATCCATGCTTTGAATTTTCTTCTTGAACGTAATGTATCAATATTTTCATAAGCCTTTAAGATGCTTTCCTGCATCGCATCTTCTCCATCTGCCTGGGTTCCCACGATACTTTTTGCAAATCGAAACATATCTGTTTCATACTGTCTGATATACCGACAAAAATGTCTCTTTCTTCATTCTTACCTCCTCTCTTTTCTTTTTTCCCTCTTTTTATTGATTCACATATTCGATGGATTTACTTGCCGTTTGGTTCCCTTTTTTATTTTTTTTAAGATTCATAAATCAGAAAAAGACACTTCTATCTTCTCTTGATAAAAGTATCTTTTTTCACTACTATGCAATTCTCAAGGACTTTAAGACCTCTTGGAATGCTATGGTTACATATTATCTAAAATCTCGGTTAAGATCTTATTAACGATTCCAGGGTTTGCTTTTCCCTGTGTTGCTTTCATTGTCTGTCCTACTAAAAATCCGATAGCTTTCTTCTTACCAGCTTTGTAGTCTTCGACAGATTTTGGATTATTTGCTACGATCTCTTCGATTGTTGCTTTTAATGCTCCTTCATCATTCATGGATTTTAATCCATGTTCTTCTACGTATGCTGCAGGATCAATATCTTCTTTGAAGACTTTCTCGAAGACTTCTTTTCCTACGCTTCGGTTGATCTCATTGTTCTTGATCATCTCGATCAGTTTCGCAAGATGTTCTGGCTTAAATGATACATCATCGATATCCATCTCTGATTCATTGACCAGACGGATCGTCTCTCCCATTAACCAGTTTGATACTTCTTTTGGCTCTGATCCAAGTGCGATCGTTGCTTCAAAGATATCTGCAAGGTGTTTTGATCCTGTGATGATGTCAATATCATAATCTGGAAGGTCGTATTCTTCTTTATAACGGACTTTCTTCTCATCTCTGAACTCTGGCTGGGCAGCTCTTACTTTGTCCATCCATTCATCGCTGATCTCAATCGGTACTAAGTCTGGATCTGGGAAATAACGATAATCCTGTGCGTCTTCTTTGGAACGCATTGCATAGGATGCTCCCTTCGTGTCATCCCAACGTCTTGTTTCCTGTACGACTTTCTCGCCTGCTTCGATCAGATCAATCTGACGTTCCATCTCTCCTTCAATGGCTCTCTTGATAGCTTTGAAAGAGTTTAAGTTCTTCATCTCTGTACGTGTTCCAAATTCTTCCGCTCCCACTTCACGGACAGATAAGTTCACGTCAGCTCTCATGGAACCTTCCTGTAATTTACAATCTGATGCTCCTAAGTACTGAATGATCAGACGTAACTTCTCAAGATATGCGATAACCTCATCTGCAGAACGCATATCTGGTTCTGATACGATCTCGATCAGTGGCACTCCAGAACGGTTAAAGTCTACTAAAGAATCTCCTGTCCATGGATCATGCACTAATTTTCCTGCATCTTCTTCCATATGGATCTCATGGATTCTGATATCTTTCTTCTCTCCATCTACATCGATCTCTACTTTACCATTTCGACAGATTGGTAAATATAACTGAGAGATCTGATAGTTCTGTGGATTATCTGGATAAAAATAGTTCTTACGGTCGAATTTACAGTTCTGTGTGATATCACAGTTTGTTGCAAGTCCAACTGCCATCGCATATTCTACCACCTGTTTATTCAACACTGGTAATGATCCTGGCATACCTGTGCATACAGGACATGTGTGTGTATTTGGTGCTCCTCCGAATGCTGTGCTGCATCCACAGAAGATCTTTGTCTTTGTTGCTAATTCTACATGGACTTCAAGTCCGATGACTGTTTCGTAATTCTTGCTCATCTATTTAGCCCCTCCTTTAGCAATTGCTGGAGCTTCATATGCTCTTGTCTGCTCAAATGTATATGCTGCCTGAATGATCTTTTTCTCATTGAAGCAGTCTCCGATCAGCTGAAGTCCGATCGGCATTCCATTCTTGTCCTTACCACATGGAAGAGAGATTCCTGGAAGTCCTGCAAGGTTGACAGAAATCGTATAGATATCTCCTAAATACATCTTGATCGGATCACTTAAGCTGTCTCCTAATTTTGGAGCTGTTGTTGGTGCGACTGGTCCTAAGATCACATCGTATTTCTCAAATGCTTTGTCAAATTCTTTCTTAATCAGTGCTTTTGTTCTTAATGCTTTTAAGTAGTATGCATCGTAATATCCTGAACTTAATACGAATGATCCTAACATAATACGACGTTTCACTTCGGCTCCAAATCCTTCGGAACGAGTCTTCTTGTACATGTTGTGAAGTCCTTCGTAGTCTTTGGCTCTGTATCCGTATTTGACTCCATCAAAACGAGATAAGTTAGAACTTGCTTCTGCTGCTGCGATAACATAATATGCTGGAATTGCATATTCAACTAATCCAAGGTCGAATTCTTCTACGATTGCTCCCTTTTCTTCTAATGTTTTTGCTGCTGCTAAAACAGCTTCTTTGACTTCTTCATCAAGACCTTCTCCAAAGTAATCCTTTGGAATACCAATCTTCATTCCTTTGACATCGTCTTTTAATGCTGATGTAAAGTCATAAGATTCTAATCTGACAGATGTAGAATCTTTCTCGTCGTGAGATGCGATCGCTTCTAATAATGTTGCACAGTCTGTCACATCTTTTGCTAATGGTCCGATCTGATCCAAGGATGATCCATAAGCGATCAGTCCGTAACGGGATACTGTTCCATAGGTTGGTTTAATCCCTGTAACACCACAGTAAGATGCTGGCTGTCTGATAGATCCACCAGTATCAGATCCTAATGCCATGAAACATTCGTTAGCTGCAACAGCTGCTGCTGAACCACCTGATGATCCACCTGGTACTTTCTCTAAATCCCATGGGTTCTTTGTCACACCATACGCAGAAGTCTCTGTTGTACTTCCCATGGCGAACTCATCCATGTTTGTCTTTCCTAAAAATACAACTCCTTCTTTGATCAGGTTCTCAACTGTCTGTGCGGAGTATGTTGGTACAAAGTTCTCTAAGATCTTAGAACTGCATGTTGTTGTATATCCCTTTGTACAGATATTATCCTTAATTGCCATTGGAACTCCAGCTAATGGTCCTGTGTAAGTCCCGTCATCGATTCCTTTCTGTACTTCTTCGGCCCTCTTTAATGCACTTTCTTCATCGTAAGAGACATATCCATGTACATCACTTTCGACTGCCTTGATCTGTTCAAGTGCTACCTTTGTTGCTTCTACAACTGTGATCTCTTTGTCTTTGATCTTCTTGCCTAATTCTACGGCAGTTAATTCTAAAATGCTCATCTTCTGCCTCCTATATGATCGTCTTTGGCACGACAAAGGCGTTGTCCTGCGCTTCTGGTGCGTTCTTTAATGTGTCTTCGCTTCCGTCTCCATTCGTTACCACGTCTTCTCTGAATACATTCTTCACTGGAAATACGTGAGACATTGGTTCTACACTGCTTGTATCTAGTTCGTTTAATTTATCTACATAGTCGAGCATACTTTCCATATCTTTCTTGGCCTGTTCTTTTTCTTCGCCAGATAATTCAAGCTTTGCTAAAATTCCGACATATTCAATCGTTGCATCATCAATATGATTTGCCATAAGTCTTCCTCCTGTTAAATTGCCTATAGAGTTAATGTTACCATAATTTTTATCTTTTTAAAATATAAAAATGAACAAAAGTCTGCCGTTTTTCTTAAAAATGACAGACTTTTGCTTACTTTTTTAAAATTTAATCCATTCAGGATCTGATTTATAAAATCTTCTATGTGAGTGAATGCCTCTGGTACAAGATCTGCTAAAAATGACAACAGATAAAGAATAAAGACGATCACCGCCCACTTTCCTTTTTTGATCTCTTCTTTTCTTTTTATTTTATAGGTTGATGTTTTCCTCTGTGTCTTCATTGACTGCGTCTTTGTATTCTTGATATTTTTAAAATCTGGATGTCGTTTTTCATCATGAATATATTTTGGCTGAGAAGTCTTTTTGTCAGTCGTTAATATATCCCAATGGCCATCTTTTAATATTCTTGACCGGCCTAAGCGATTAAAATCATAACCACACATTGGACAGACACCATTTCTTAACTTTTCTTCACAGATTGGACATTTCTCGTATTTCATAGGCCCTGCTTTCTTACTGATTCGTTTTTATCTTATGGAAATGGTATCATATAATCTTAGTGTTTTCAAGAATTGCTCGACTTTATCTGTTATATATCAACAAAAAAATATGGCAGATTTCTCCACCATATCTTTTCTAAATTAAATTAATTTCCACATTTTCTGGAAATGCACGAAGGGTCATTGTATCTTTTCCATCATTTAGATAAATTTCAATAAATGTATTATCATAATATATCTCAATGTTTTTGAGTTCTTCTGACATTGAAACTTCTCTTTGAATTCCGTATTCTGTACTAAACTGATGCTTAAGTGTACTTCGGTCTGCAACTATATGTCCTGCTGCCCAGTCAATCTTAATACTTAGATGATCTTCTTGATCTCCGATCTGAATTTCTGAGATCTGTTTATCTGTCAGATTGATATACCATGTATCTTCTTCTGGTTTAATTCTTTTACTGTCTATATCAAGATGTGCATATTCATTCTTAATATTTTCTGGCACTTCCTGGCATAACTTTCCTTCTTTGATCGTTAAGAACCTTGGCATTGTCAGACTATGGATCCACATATCTTCTTTTGCATATGGGAGTTCCTGTGCCCCACACCCAAGCCACGCAAACATCATTGGTTGTCTGTCTTTTCCATAGAATGCCTGTGGTGCATAAAAATCAAATCCTTTGTCGATCTCATCAAATGATTCCACATGAAATGTTTTATCTTCAAGATTTAACTCTCCGATAAAATATACACTGGAAAACTCATTGTGAAAACGTTCTCCCATTAGTGTACGTCCCATTAATGATAAGAATAAAACATCTTTTCCATCTATTTCAATGTAAGATGGACATTCATACATATAACCAAGCTCCAGGTCAATTCCTGTCAGTTCAATATTTCCCTGATATACCCAGTTTTCAAGATCTGTACTCTTATACAAAATCAATCTTGCCTGCCCATCGGTGCTTCCACCACCTAAAAGCATCCAGTATGCTCCTTCTTTTTCAAAGTACAAATGGGTCTCTGATCTCCCCGATCAGTCCTTCTGGCTGTTCATCGATGATCGGATTGTTTGGAGATTTAAGAATTGTACCATCACTGTTCATAACTGCCATTGCCTGTTTTGGGATCTTTCCCTGTTCTGTCTTATAGTTTGCTGTGTAATAAAGATAAAGCTTACCATCTGCTTCTATGGAATTTCCTGAATAACATCCATTTTTCTCATATTCCTGATCTGGAATGAGCATCTGATCAGACCATTCCCATTTTACGAGATCTTCCGAGATCACATGTGCCCAGTGTTTCATTCCGTGTTCTGGTCCAAATGGAAACCACTGATAAAACACATGGTATTTTCCTCCAAAATACGCCAGTCCATTTGGATCGTTCACTAGTCCACATGGGGGATGAATATGATAGGATGGATGCCGTGGAGTATCTTTACAATACTCCATAAGCTCCTTTAAATATGCTTCATGGCTTTTTTGGATCGGTGTATATTTTTCTACATCTAAAAATTTCATATTATTCCCCGATCACGTCTTTTCCTGCTTTGACATTGATTCCTGTCTTAAATGCCACAGGTGTCTGGTTACCTTCATCCGTTTTGACAAATACGACGACTGGATTTAATCCTTTTGCTTCAATCTTTGCTTTGTCAAATTTGAGAATTGGCTGACCTTCCTTCACGTGTTGTCCTTTCTTTACAAGATATTCAAATCCTTCTCCATTCATGGATACTGTTTCGATTCCTACATGGATCAGAAATACACTATTGTTTGTTGTTCGGACACCGATGGCATGTTTTGAAGCTTCCATCACTGTACAGATTTCACCTTCTGCCGGCGCTAAGACTGTTTCACTTGTTGGGATGATCCCCACCCCGTCTCCTAATACTTTTTCAGAGAAGATTCCATCTTTTACATCTTCAATCGCAATAACTTTTCCGTCAACAACTGCTTTGACTGGTACTTTCGCTGTCTCATCAATTGTTAATGCAGATTCAGCTTCTTCCTCTTCTTCACCATGTGGAACACCTTTTGTTTTATTATAAATAACGATCAGTACGATTGGTACGATAAATGCGATCAGGTTTCCAATGACATAAAATACTAATTTATTTGGTACTACGATCAGAAGTCCTAATATTCCTGTTAATCCCTGTCCAATGGCTCTTACGCCTGCAAGTTTCATGAATGCTCCTCCACATCCAGCTCCTAAGCAAGAACATACAAATGGGATCACGGAATATTTTAAGTTGCAGCAAAGATGGCTGGTTCTGAAATTCCTACTAATGTTGGAATGAAACTTGACATTGCGATATCTCTGTCTTTAGAATGTTTCTTCGCTAACAAGTACATTCCGATGGCTCCACCACCCTGTGCAATGATCGATACAGACCAGATTCCCTGAATGTAGTTAAATCCTGTCGTAGCGATCAGATTTGCTTCAATTCCCTGAATCGCCTGATGTGTTCCTGTAACTACTAATGGCTGTAATAACGCTGCAAAGACAAATGCTCCAAATGCTCCGAAACTGTTGTATAAAACATCGATCACTGCTGCTAATCCGTTACCGATCATATTTCCAACTGGTCCGAATACTGTAAATAATGCTACGTTTGCAAAGAAAATAGTAATTGTTGGTACGAATACAAATGATACCACAGCTGGTACATATTTCTGTGCGATCTTTTCTACTTTAGACATAAACCATGCGGTTAAGATTGCTGGGAATACTCCACCCTGGAATGCAACTTTTGCAATTGCTAATGGTCCAAAATGCCAGTAACTTGCGGCAGATGGGTCTAATACGAATGTATTACGGTTTACAAGATCTGGATGTACCATAACGATTCCGACTAAGATACCAAGGATCGGATTCCCACCGAATCGTTTGACAGCACTATACATTACAAGGATTGGCAGATAATTAAATGTTGTTGCCATGATCGCTAAGAATTCTGCAATATCTGCAACAAGTTTGCTCTGATCTGCTAAGGATCCCTCTAATCCAAATAATCCATTGGCTGTCAATAATGCTTTGACACCAGTCAGGATCGCTGCTGCAACAAATGCTGGAATGATCGGAATAAATATATCAGAGAATACTTTGAATCCCTGCTGTAATTTTCCCATCTTGCTCATTCCTTCTGCCTTGGCATCAGACTGAGACATTTCTTTGACACCTGTTAATTCAATAAATGCATCATAGACATTGTTAACTGTTCCTGTTCCGAAAATGATCATCAGCTGCCCACTATTAAATAAGACACCTTTAACACCTTCGATATTCTCTAATGCTTTACGGTCATATTTTGTTTCATCATTTAAAATCAGTCGAAGTCTTGTCACACAATGTGTCGCACCTTTGATGTTACTGATCCCACCAACGTGATCTACCACATCTTGTGATATTTTTTTTGTAATCCATCTATACTTGTCTCCTTTATTTCTCTCTTTTTATTTGTTTATTTTTGTTGCTATTTTTGTGTTTTTCGCTTCTAGTGTACCATCTGTCACTGTCAGTGCCAATCCATTTCCTGGATGATCACATAATCTTGCATTTAATGCCGTTCCATTAATATATAATGTTGAAATATCCTGGTCTATGATCAGACAGATTTCATATTCTTTGTCTGCTTCCAATTTGATCGGACGCTCAAGTCCAATGTTAAAGCACTGATACCATGGATAATTTGGACATTTGTTAAAGACAACTTTATTTTCTTCCACAAAGAATCTGTATTCATATGAAACTTCTGTTTCTTCATCTTTGTAAAATCTGATAGAAAATTCTTTCGTTCCTTCTTCAAATTTTACAGTTGTTTTGAATGCTGCGATGCTTCCTGTATCTTCACAAAGAAGTGTTTCTTCTTTTGTGTCAATCGTTTTCATACAAGGGTTAAATAAATCTTTCCAACCATCGAATGCTTCCATCATCTGGTCTACCGGTTTTACCCCAAGTGTTCCATCTTCTTTCTGGAATACTTCGTGTGGCACGAAAGTTCCTCCCCACAAGTATGCGTTCTTGTCATCGTTATCGATTCTTGTTGGCACCCATCCAAAAAGTACTCTTCGTTCTCCATCAAATGCTGTACGTCCTGCATAGTATGCTCTACCGTCAAATGCATCATCAAATGGTGCTTCCCAAGGTCCGTATAGGTTCTTGCTTCTTCTGTAATGGATTTTATTACCCTCACTGTATTCTGAGAATACAAGATACCACCAGTCTCCCATCTTAAAGATCTCTGGCATCTCAAACATTGTGTAGATTCCTGGTGCCCAGAAATCTCCTTTAAATTCCCATTTCTTTAAATCTTTTGATGTGAAATGTACGAGACGTCCTGTCTGTTTTCTCTTATCTTCTCCCTTTCTTGCTCCAAGGATCAACAGATATTCTTCTCTTTCCTCATCCCATAGGACAAATGGATCTCTCCAGTTTCTCTTATCATATCCTTCCTGTGGAGGAATCTCTAATGCTTCTTTCGATTTCTCCCATGTGATCCCATCTTTGCTTGTAGCGTGAAGCAATGTCTGTGATGTCTTTCCTGCCTTTAAGAATTCTCTATTATATCCTGTATAAAATGCATGAAATCCTGCCTCTGTTTCAAAAACACTTCCTGCATAGATGAACTGATCTGCTTCTTCATCCGTTCCACGCTTTAAGCTTTCTCCATAGTCTTTGTAATCTACAAAAATCTTTTGTTGTTGCTAATGCCCAACCGAATGGTTCTCCAAAAGGTCCTGGATTTCTTGTATCTCTCTGATGATATACATAAAACTGACCTTCTTTTCCATAAGGCATAATATCTCCTACCCAAATACCTTCTGGCTGATAATATAACTGATACATAATTTAATCCTTTCTTTGATTTACCTTGTTGCTTTCTATGGCTTTATTATATGTCAAACGTTTTCATATGTCAATCGTTACCATATTAATTTTTGCACAAATATTTGGGTGATTTTTGGTAGTTTTGCATAAAACTTATCTTATTTTGTACGTTCTAGCATATTTTTAGGCATCAAAAAGGAAGAGTAGTATTTTCTCTTCCTTTTTTATTCTCTGTTATGTTGTCTGTCCTTCCAGTAATTTTACTGGAAGATCCATGCAGCTTTCTGCTGTTTTTCCTTCAATCAGATCGATCAGCTTATCCACCGCTACCTTTGCAATCTGTTTAACTGGCTGCTGGATCGTTGTCAGTTCTGGAACAAATCCTAAAATCTGCTTTGTTCCATCTACTCCGATGATCTTTAGATCTTTCGGAATATTGATTCCTTTTTGCCTTGCGATATGAAGTGCAATCACTGCAAGCGAATCATCTCCTGCAAAAATACCGTCAATCTCAGGGTGTGCATTTAACATATCATAAATAAGTTTTTGCTTCTCCACATTCTCCATGATGAACGGTACTTCTAAAATCATCTGAGGAAGCCCTACTTTCTCCATCTCTTGAATATAAGCCTGACTTCGATTGTTACCTGGCATCTTTAATTTACTGTTTCCTCGGATACATAAAATGTGCTGACATCCTTTATCGATCAAATGTCTAGTTGCCATCTGCCCTGCTGCATAGTTATCACATGAAACGACTGGAATATGTTCTCCAAGATAACGGTCAATTCCTACGACTGGCATCTTTAACTTGGAGTATGTCTCTACGACTGCGTTATGTGTTCCAACGATCATTCCATCTACCTGATTGCGTCTTAGCATATCAATATAGGCTTTCTCTGTATCCATCTGATTTTTGCTGTTACACAGAAGCATCTTATAATTTTTCTGTGATAAATAATATTCTATCTGTTCTACAACTTCTCCATGAAATGGTGATGTTACAGTAGGAACGATAACCCCGACAAAATACGTTCTGTTATTTAACAACGCTCTGGCAATCTCATTTGGATAATAATTGATCTCTTCCATAGCATCATATACTTTTTCTTGTTTCTTCGCTGATGTATCCTCGGTTATTTAATACCCTGGATACTGTTGTGGGAGAAACTCCCGCTACTTTTGCCACATCTTTTATTCCAGGTTTCATTCCATACCTTCCATTTCTAACTTATTCTTAAAGTATCCCATCTTCTCGAAGCAGCTTTCCTACTTCTACATATTCTTCTCTGCTTCCCTCAAGATATTTGATCTCGTCCTCTGTCAATGTACGTTTGACTCTTGCTGGACTTCCCATAACTAAAGATCTATCTGGGATCACTGTATTTTGTGTTACAAGACTTCCTGCCCCGATCAAGCAGTGATTACCGATCTTTGCTCCATTCATAACAACAGATCCCATCCCGATCATGGAATTATCTCCGATCTGGCATCCATGGATCACGCTGTTATGTCCAACTGTCACTCCATCGCCGATTTTTACACTATTCCCTTCATCTACATGGATCGTACAATTTTCCTGTATATTACTCTGATTTCCGATCACAATAGACTCTTCTCCTTCACAGCGCATTGCTGTAAAGAACAGTACCGTAGATTCTTCTCCTATAGTAATATTCCCAACTAAAACAGTTTCTTTTGCTACTTTTGCTGAATCAGCGATCTTTGCCTGTTTGTAATTCATGTTCTATCTCCCGATATTCTTCTTATTGCTCTTCTGAGAGTAGTTCATTCTTCCTTCTTTCCAACCCTTCTTGTCTGTCTTATCCCAGTCTAGGTTGTCTCCGAAGATATATCTTGTCATCCATAATAAGCTGACCGTTGGAACCACTACCCATAATACTCTGTATTCAAGTTCCATTAAAAATGGTAAAAATGCCAGTCCTGCTGCGTGGATCAGTAAGATCACTGCCCATGCGATGATCAGCCAGTAACCGATCTTAAATGCTTCTGGCATATCTCTTCCCATTTCTTTTCCAAATAAAAACGTTCTGCTGATAAAATGGCGGCAGCTAATACTGTCATGATCACACACATTTTATAGAATACGTTACCATCCATATATTGTCCTAAAAACATTCCGATCAATGATACGATAAACATCAGGATCAGAACAGCCCAGAGAACCTTTTCAAGCTTACTTGTTACTTTGTTTGTTGTTACTTTTTCTTTCTTCATCTTGTATAACCTCAATCTCTACTTTCTATCAGAAGCAGTTTTCCTTCACTAAATGAAATGATTCCTTCTTCTGCTTCTAATTCATTACTGATCGCGAGCGATTGCTCAAACACTAATGTATGGTCTTTTAATGGATATTTAAATCCTGTTAGTGTGACACCTCGTGTCTCATATATTGGTATCAAAGATACATATTTACCAAACTGGTCTTTCTTTGATATTGTATCTTCATGATTTAAAACCCTGATACGATTGTTTGCATCAACAAGTTCTGCCTTCACACCTTTGCTGTGTGCGTAAAACAACTGTCCGAAATTGCCCATAACATGATCGAGTCTTGTTCCAGTTCCACCTATCATAAGGATTTCATCTGCACCTGTCTCAATTGCTTTTTGTATTGCAAGTCCTGTATCAGTATCGTCTTTTTCACATGGTACGATAATCTTCTTGTCTGTTGAAAATTCTTGCATTATATCCTTACTGCAACTGTCAAAATCACCTAAAATAATATCTGGTTTTATATTCAGTCTCTTAGCATAAAGCAGTCCTTTATCAGCTGTAATAACCTGATCTGGGTTCCATTTACTGATATAGTCTTTCGCGAAATTTTCTTCGACTGTTCCGCCTGTTAAAATCAATACTCGCATTACCATTTTCTCTTTTCTTTTAGTTCTGTATAAATATTTACATAATTATCATAACGGATCTTTGAGATCTTTCCTTCTTCCAATGCCTTTTTCACTCCACAGTCTGGTTCATGTGTATGACTGCATCCCTGGAATCGGCATTCATCTTCATATGGTGCGAATTCCTGAAAATAGTCTTTGATCTCATCTTCTTCAAACATATGAATGAATAAAGAACTAAACCCTGGGGTGTCTAGGACATACGTATCTTTCTCGATACGTATCAGCTCTGAATGTCTTGTTGTATGACGCCCTCGCTTGATCTTCTCACTGACTTCCCCTGTTTCCATCTGTGCCTCTGGCTGCAGAAGGTTCATCAAAGATGATTTTCCGACCCCCGATGGTCCAGCAAGAACCGTCGTCTTACCGTGGATCAGTTCCCTGATCTCATCAATTCCTTCTTCTTCCTTAACGCTGATAAAACGAACGATATGTCCACAGTTTTCGTAGACTTTCTCTAATAATTTCAGTTCTTTTCTTTTGCAAGATCTACCTTGTTAAAGCAGACGATCACAGGAACATCCTGTTTCTCCATCATCATCAGAAAACGATCTAACAGATTATAATTTGGCTTTGGATTCTTTGCTGCAAATATGATCAGTGCCTGATCTACATTTGACACAGCTGGACGGATCAGCTCGTTATGTCTCTCATAGATCTTTGTAATATTTCCTTCCTGCTCTGCCTCATCTAAAATATCGATTTCTACATTGTCTCCGACTAACGGTTTCATCTTCTTGTTTCGGAAGATTCCTTTTGCCTTACATTCATATAATTTATCTTCTGTCTGTACGTAATAAAATCCTGCGATTCCTTTTATGATCTTTCCTTGCATGAAATATCTCCTGCACCTGCTTTTCCTTTATTCTTCATCTGTTGTTGTTGATTCTTCATCCGCTGTTGTCGCTGTCTGACGAGGTCCAAGACTGACATAGATCCCAACGGCTGTTCCCTTCTTAACCTTGCTTCCAGAACTGATCCTCTGACGAATGACAAGTCCTTTTTCCACACTGTCACTATATTCTGTTAAAACACTTCCCAATGATAATCCGAATCTTTGCAGTTCCTGACTTGCTTCAGATTCCGTGTAATAACGAAGATTTGGAACGCTGACCGTCTGATCTTCCTTCTTGCCTTTGCTGACTGTGATCACAACAGTTGTATTTTTCGAAACTTTACTTCCATGTGATGGAGTCTGAGAGATAACTTCTCCTTTCGCAACATCATCACTGTAAGCTTCTTTTATTGAGACTTTGAGTCCTGCTGCTTTTAATTCACTCTGTGCACCAGACTTCGTCTTACTTCGCACATCAGGTACTGAAACTTTATCTTCGATCTTCTGTCCTTTGCTCACAACTAACTTGATCGTTTTTCCTTCTTCTAATTCCGTATCGCTTTCTGGATCTTGCTGCATGACCAGTCCTTTTGCATACGTATCGGAATATTCTTCTGTCACGTTGATCTTGAACTTGTTATCAATCGCCTCTCTAGCTGCTTCTAAAGACAATCCGATATAATTATCAACTGTGTATTTTTCTGTAGTATTGTGATGTTTGGCTTCTGTTGTTGCTGCGATCGTACTTTGTGTTGTTGATTTTCCTGATTTGAATAATCCAGAACTTTTGACAACAAATACGACAATAGAAATCAAAATGATCGCACCTACCACTGCTGCAAGAACAATGACAAGTTTCTCGATCTTTGAGTTCATTCCTGTTTCTTCTTCCTCATCATCCTCTTCCAGATATGCATTGCTATCTGAATCTTCCACAGGCTGTGTGTCATCATTTGTCTGGATTCTCTGTGTCAGTTCGTTCTGATCGATCATGATCGTTGGAGAATCATCGATCGTTGGAACAATTCCCACATATTCACCAGAAGTATCTTCAAACACGAGTTTCAGATCTGCGATCAATTCATCTGCTGTCTGATAGCGGTCTTCTGGCTTCTTCATTGTACATTTTAAAATGATCTTCTCTAAACTGTCTGGAATTCCATCTCTGACCTGACTTGGCGGTGTGATCTCATTCTGCAGATGCATCAATGCGATCGTTACACCATTTTCATGATCAAATGGCACATGTCCTGTTACCATCTCATACATCGTGATACCTAAAGAATAAATATCACTTTTTTCATCACAGAATCTTCCTTTTGCCTGCTCTGGAGAAATGTAATGCACCGATCCCATCGCTGTTGCTGTTGATGTAACGGTATTGCTGCTTGTTGCCTTTCGCAATTCCAAAGTCTGTGACCTTTACATTTCCAATCTCTGAAACTAAAATATTCTGTGGTTTAATATCTCTATGAATAATATGATTCTTATGGGCATGTGAGATCGCTGACGCGATCTGCAGGGAAATCTCTACCGTCTCCTTCGGAGATAAATATCCTTTTCTTCGGATATATTCTTTCAGAGTCATCCCTTCTGCAAGCTCCATAACAATATAATTGATCCCATCTTCAATTCCAACATCGTATACATTCACGATATTAGGATGAGACAGCCTTGCAACTGCCTGTGCCTCTGTCTCGAATTTCTTTAAAAATTTCTCATCTTCTACGTATTCACTTTTTAAAACCTTCACTGCGACGTTCCGGTTTAATTTATGATCTTTCGCCATATAAACGTCTGCCATTCCACCGCTTCCAACGCGCTTTAGCACTTCATAACGGCCTGACAGCATCGTGCCAATCTCTAACATCTATCATTCACCTCATCTCTTTAAATCCACAATTACCAATGAAATATTGTCTTTTCCTCCGTACTCGTTCGCACGGGTGATCATCTGGTTGACCTTATTGGCAATCTGACTGTGCTCAAGAAGAAGTTCCTTCAATTCTTCGTCGGATATCATATTGGAAAGTCCATCACTGCACAAAAGCAAATATCCATCTTTGGCATCAAACTCAAAGAAATCTGGTGTCGCCATTACGGTACCTAGTGCTCTTGTGATGACATTCTTCTTTGGATGGAATCTTCCTTCCTCTCTTTCCATGATTCCTGCATGAATCAGTTCTTCCACATAAGAATGATCCACTGTAATCTGTGTTAATTCTTGATTTCCATAATATAATCTACTATCACCAATATTCATAACCGTTACTTTGCCATCAGAGATGGTTGCTGCAACGAATGTTGTTCCCATTCCCCTATATTCTTCATTACTCTGGCTTTCTGCGATCATTTCCTGATTCACAGACGCAATGGATGATTTCATTAATTCGATCGGATCGGTCTGTTTCGATTCCTCGATCAGCTGTACAAATCGTTCCACTGCAAAAGAGGAGGCATGCCCACCGGCACGGTGTCCTCCCATTCCATCTGCCACGATATAAAGATTTTTTAAGTTCCCAACAGGCTGGTCATGAAAGAAAATCCTATCTTGATTCTCTGTCCTTACCTTGCCTATATGTGAAGCCCCTACGGATCGCATATCGTTCTCCTTTACAATCTTGACTGCAGTTTTTTCTTCTAAGCTGTCCACAGGCCGCATTGATATCTGCGCCCATTTCTCTTCTTATGGTAACATTTACACGATTTTTTTCAAGTATCTTTTTAAATTCCATAACGGATTTCGGCATAGATTGCTTAAAATCACGCTCTTTGATCGGATTAACTGGAATCAGGTTTACATGACATGGAAACCCTTTCAATCTGCCTGCTAATTCTTCTGCATGAACTGGCTGGTCATTAACCCCTGCCACAAGGCTGTATTCAAATGTCATCCTACGGTTTGTCTCTTTAAAATAATAATGACATGCATCTAGCAGCTCATCGATTGAATATTTCATTGCGATCGGCATCAGTCCTCTTCTCATCTCATCATTTGGTGAGTGAAGAGAAATGGCCAATGTGATCTGTAAATGTTTCTGAGCAAGTTCTTTGATCTTTGGCACGATTCCGCACGTTGAGATCGTAATATTTCTCTGACTGATATTTAATCCATCCTCTGATGTGATCAGTTCTAAAAATCTCAATACGTTATCATAATTATCCATCGGTTCCCCTGTTCCCATCATGACAACATTGGATACTCTTTCTTCTGTATCTCTTTGAATATAATAAATCTGTGAAAGCATTTCAGATGGCGTCAGATTACGATCTAATCCTCCAAGCGTAGATGCACAAAACTTACATCCCATACGGCACCCTGCCTGAGATGAAATACAGACAGAATTTCCATGTTTATACTTCATCAAAACACTTTCGATAATATTCCCATCATATAACTCAAATAAGTATTTTCTTGTACCATCAATTTTTGAAATAAAGCAGTCTACAGGTTTTACACCATAAATCTCCTGTGTCTGTTCGATCTTTTCTTTTAATTTTTTGGTTACATTATTCATCTCATCAAGAGACAGAGCAAGATGTTTGTGAAACCATTCATAAATCTGTTTTGCACGGAATTTCTTCTCACCAATGGATTCCATATATTCCTGCATCTCTTGAAGTGTCATTGATTTTAAATCCATAACTTTATTTTCTCCTTAATTTACCAATAAAGAATCCATCACATGGATGTATTCCTGGCAACAACTGAATAAATCCTTCTTGGGCAGTTTCAATCTTTAGATCCTTTGGCAGTTCTTTTGTAATATCAACTGCTTCAAAATCAAAGTGATCAAGAATCCATCGGAAATTTTCTTCATTCTCTGCTGGATTGATCGTGCAAGTACTATAGATCAATGTACCTCCATGCTTGACATATTGCACTGCATTTGCAAGAATCTCTCGCTGCAACTTCACAAGATCCTTCATGCCTTCTTCTGAAATGTGGTATTTAATATCATTTTTCTTTCCCATGATTCCAAGTCCTGAACATGGTACATCTGCGATCACAACATCCGCAGCCTCAATATGTTCTTCATCCAACACTCTCGCATCAAATACTTCGGATTCCATATTCGTAAATCCAACACGATCAATGTTATCTTCGATCAGATCTGTCTTGTATTCCGTTAGATCCCTTGATAACACTCGCCCGCTTCCCTTCAGCTGATCTGCAACATATAAGGATTTACCACCTGGTGCACTGCAAAGATCCATCACAAACTGCTCTTTCTGGACACTGGCAAGTTTGGCACACAACATGGAACTTTCATCCTGTACATAACAACTTCCTTCACGAAATGCTTTCAAAACGATACAAAAAATCATAATCTGAGATCTGCACTGCATTTTCGATCAAACTTCCATCTTCTACTGTAACGCCTTCTGCTTCCAGTTCTTTTCTGACAGCTTCTTTCCCACCCTTGGAAATCAGACAACATAATGTTGTTTTTCTCTCTTCCAGATAAGAAGCTATGATCTTCTCTACTGTTTCGTTATCATATGTCTTCTGAAAGAATTTTATGATCCATTCTGGAATAGAATAAGCAACTGATAAATATGTCTCAAGATTCTTCTCTCTTGATGGATATTGGATCTCATCTTTCTTCCTTGAAATATTACGAAGTACACCGTTCACAAAACCTGATAATCGGGAAAATCCTCGTTTCTTTGCAAGTTTCACTGCCTCATTACATGCAGCAGAATCTGGAACCTGATCCATATAAAGAATCTGATAGATTCCCATACGAAGCAATGCACGGATCAGTGGTTTACATTTTCTGATCTTCGTCTTTGAGAACTGATCTGCAACATAGTCGATCGTGATCTGACGCTCTAAAGTTCCTTCCACCAGTCTTGTAAAAAATGCGCGGTCTCTTTTTTCAGAAAACTGGTATTTTTCTAATACATTTGAAATTGCGATGTGTGATAATTCTTCTTTTTTATCTACTTTGATCAGTACATCCAATGCACATTCTCTCGGATTTTGCATCGTATCATTCTCCTAATTTTGTTCCGGCTTCTACCTGATATCCAAGTAAAAATGCCTGTACCTGCATACGTTTCTTTCCTGCCAGCTGAATCTCATGAAGTGCAAGATCATTGCTTCCTGTTGCTACGATGATCTCTTTTTGTTGACTTCTACGATCGTTCCTGGTTCTTCTTTACTCTGTGCATCAAGCACATCTGCTTCCCAAACTTTCATTGTCTTTCCATCTAAGGATGTATAAGCACTTGGCCATGGATTCATTCCACGGATCAGACATTCGATTTCTCTTGCTGATTTTGTGAAATCAATCTGCCCCATATCTTTACTTAGCATTTTGGCATAACAGCTTTCTTCGTCATTTTGTTTTTCTCTGACGGCTGTTCCATCTTTCTAATTTCTTTAATGTTTCTAATAATAAATCTGCTCCTAATACCATCAATTTATCATGCAGAGAACCAGCTGTTTCTTTCTTATCTAAAACAACTTCTGCTTTATCGATCATATCTCCGGTATCTAATCCTTTTTCCATATACATGGTTGTGATTCCTGTCTTTTCTTCTCCATCAAGGACTGCCCACTGGATCGGTGCTGCTCCTCTGTATTTTGGAAGGAGTGATCCATGAACATTGATACATCCATACTTTGGAATATTTAAGATACTTTCTGGTAAGATCTGTCCATAAGCAACAACAACGATCACATCTGGGTTGAGGTTTTTTAACTCTTCAATGAATTCCTCATCTCTGGCTCTCTGTGGCTGATATACTGGGATATCATATTCCACTGCTTTTTCTTTGACTGGAGGAAACTGCATCTTCTTTCCTCTACCTCTTTGTTTATCCGGCTGTGTCACAACAGCAAGCACTTCATGGTGATCGATCAATGCCTGTAGTGTTGGTACTGCGAACTCCGGTGTTCCCATAAATACTGCTTTCATCTTATTCTACCTCTTCCATCGTGACGTCTCTTGCTGGTTCTTCTGCTACATCTGGATATAAAATTCCATCCAAATGATCTGTTTCATGGCAGAGCGCTCTTGCAAATAATCCAAATCCTTCTACTGTGATCGGATTCATATCTTCATCAAATGCTTCACAGATCACATGATCTGGACGTTTCACAACTGCTACTTTTCCTGGAAGGCTTAAACATCCTTCTTCTCCTACCTGCTCTCCTTCTTTCAGTGTGATCACTGGATTGACAAGAGTTACACATTCTCCCTCTTCTCCAGTATCAATGACTACGATTCTTTTTAAGATTCCAACCTGAGGTGCTGCAAGACCAACACCCATTGCTTCATACATTGTATCATACATATCTTCTACTAATGTATGCATTCTTGGTGTCATTTCTTTTACTTCTTTACATTTTTTTCTTAAAACATCGTCTCCTAATACTCGAATCTGTCGAATTGCCATAATTGTTCTCCCTTTCTTTTAATAACTGTTCATTGGGTTAAAATCAAAATTGACCAGTAAATTTTTCCTGATCTTATTTAAATCGATCCACTGTTCCAGACGGTTCTTTGCTTTCACCAGTGTCTCGTAATCTTTATTCTTAATATATATCACTTTGCGGTATTGATCATTGATCTTGCCAAATCCTGCCTCGCTCGGCCCGATCACCATCAGATCCATATGTTTTACCACATTTGCCATCGCATCCATTACTTTATCAAGCCATGCTTTATCTTCTCCTGATGCAAATACGACCAACATCTGCCATTCTGGTGGATATCTCATCAAGCTTCGGTAGCTGATCTCTTCTTTGTAAAATGCGTGATAATCCTGTTTGGCTGCAGTCTGGATACTGTAATGTTCTGGGGAATATGTCTGGATCACTACTTCTCCTGGTTTGTCGCCTCTTCCTGCTCTTCCCGCAGCCTGTGTCAATAACTGGAATGTTCTTTCTCCTGCCCGGTAATCATTGGCATGCAGGGAAAGATCTGCTGCCAAAACACCTACCAATGTTACATTCGCAAAATCATGTCCTTTGACGATCATCTGTGTTCCCACTAAAATATCTGCTTCTCCATCAGAAAATGCCGATAAGATCTGTTCATGACTATTCTTTCTCTTCGTTGTATCCATATCCATACGAAGCACTTTTGCTTGTGGAAATTCTTTGTATAATGCAGCTTCCACTTTCTGGGTTCCAAGACCGAATGTTCCAATATACGGGCTTCCACACTCTGGACAAACCTTCAGCATCGGCTGTTCATATCCGCAATAATGGCAGCGCAGTCTTCCATCTCTGTGATATGTCATAGAAATATCACAATGAGGGCATTCCATGACATGACCACAGCTTCTGCATGAAACGAATCCCGCATAACCACGCCGGTTTAAGAACAACATGATCTGTTCGCCTTTATTCAAACGATCCTTTATCAGTTCTTTCAGTCTTCGACTGAACATGCTACGGTTTCCCGCTTTTAATTCTTCTCTTAGATCTTCAATATAGACTTGCGGTAACACTGCTTCTTTGGCTCGTTTTGTCAACTCCCACAGCCGATAAGTTCCATCCAGTGCATGTTTATAACTCTCAACTGATGGTGTCGCCGAACCTAAGATCACCGATGCACCTTCCATCTGTGCTTTCTTGATTGCAACTTCTCTTGCATGGTATTTGGGAGTTTGTTCACTCTTGTAACTGCCTTCATGTTCCTCATCGATCACAATCAGCCCAAGATTCGAAAATGGAACAAACAATGCAGATCGTGGTCCAATGATCACATCCACGTCTCCCCTCTGTGCACGAAGCCACTGATCGTATCTCTCACCTTTGGATAATCGTGAATTCAGAATTGATACACGCTCTCCAAATCGTTTGGTAAACCTTGTAACCGTCTGATAAGTCAGTGCGATCTCTGGGATCAGGACGATTGCCTGTTTTCCCTGTTTGATCACTTCTTCGATCGCTGCGAGATAAACTTCTGTCTTCCCACTTCCTGTGATTCCATGTAAAAGATAGGTTTTGTGGTCTTCTCTTAAAAAATCTTCCCGAAATTCATCGATCAGTTCCTGTTGCTGTTCATTTAACACATGCGCTTCTGCTTTTGCTATACTGAACTCTCCAGGATTCCGGTAATAATATTCTGTCACAACATGAAGAATTCCTTCTCTTTCCATGCTGTCTACTGTACTTTTTGAAATCTTTAGATCTTTCGATGCCATTTCCCATGAGATCTTCCCATGGTCTAATAAAGCTGCAAGAAGTCTTGCTTTCGCCACATAATGCTTACTGAAATATTCATCAAGCATCGCTGGTCCATGCACTTTCTCAATGCATAGCTCAATGTATTTTCTCGCTTTTCGTGCAACTTTTTCCTGCACTGGAAGTACGGTTTTTAATGCCTGGATCATTGTTGATCCATAATTCTCTCTGATCCACGCAGCTAACTCGATCATATTTGACTCCACACCAACATGATCCGTCTCAATCCTTAAGATTTCTTTGACTTTACTCTCATCATAGTCAACTGTCCGTGAAAGATTGACTACATATCCCGTCTGTTCCTTATTAGAACGTCCAAATGGGACAACGACTTGCTGTCCCACCCGAATATCCTTGATCATGGAAAAAGGCACCTTATAGGCAAACACCTTATCCAGTGCCTCATGTGAAATATTAATAATTATATCCGCATATAATTTTTCCATAGATTATTTGATTACGTGACCTTTCTCTCTTAAAACTTTGACCACTTTATCTACTTTCTCACGGCAGATCTCATGGCTTCTTGCCTCGACCATAACACGTACTAATGGCTCTGTTCCACTCTCACGTACAAGGATTCTTCCTTCATCACCAAGTTCTGCTTCTACTTCCTTAACTGCCTTCTGTACATCTTCATCTGCCTGTGCAACTGCTTTGTCATATACACGGACATTTTCAAGGATCTGTGGGAAGATCTCAACGGGTTCTGCTAACTGTGCAAGGCTTTGTTTCTGCTCGATCATTGCTTCCATGATCTTTAAGGATGTTAAAATACCATCTCCTGTTGTTGCAAACTTACTGAAAATGATATGTCCAGACTGTTCTCCACCTAATGCGTGACCATTCTTCACCATATTCTCATTAACATATTTATCTCCAACAGCAGTCTTCTCATAAGCAATTCCTGCTGCATCAAACGCTTTATATAATCCAAGATTGGACATTACAGTTGTAACAACTGTATTATTGTTCAAGTCTCCGTGTTTCTTCAGATACTGTCCACATACATAAAGGATCAGATCTCCATCGACAACCTGTCCATTCTCATCGACTGCGATACAACGGTCTGCATCTCCATCATATGCAAATCCAACATCTAAGTGGTTTTCTTTTACATATCCCTGTAAGATCTCGATATGTGTAGATCCACAGTTTGTATTGATATTTGTTCCATCTGGTTCATTATTGATCACATGTGTCTCTGCACCAAGTGCTTTAAATACATTCTCTGCGATCGCAAATGAGCTTCCGTTAGAGCAGTCTAATCCGACTTTGACACCTTTAAATGATCTTGTTGCTGTAGAGATCAGATATCCGATATAATGATTTCTTCCGGCTGCATAGTCTTTTGCTCGTCCGATCTCTTTCTTTGTTGCAAATGGGATTTCATGGATCTCCCCATCAATATATGCTTCGATCTCATTTTCAACTTCTGCTTCCATCTTATGCCCTTTGGCATTGATCAATTTGATTCCATTATCATAGTATGGATTGTGGCTTGCTGAGATCATGATCCCGCAGTCAAACTGTTCTGTTCTTACGACATAAGCCACACTTGGTGTCGTTGTTACATAAAGCATATATGCATCTGCTCCAGATGCTGTCAATCCTGCTACTAAAGCATTCTCAAACATATAGCTGCTTCTTCTTGTATCCTTACCGATGACAATCTTTGCTCTGCTGCTTGACTTCTGGTTAAAATACCATCCAATATAACGTCCGACTTTATATGCATGTTCTACAGTTAAATTTATATTTGCTTCTCCACGGAACCCGTCTGTTCCAAAATATTTTCCCATCTTAATACTCCTTGCATCGTATTGTTTTTGTTTTTACCACCTGACATTATACCATGATTATGATCGTCTATCAAATATAGAATCCATGAAGTTTTTCTTAAATATCTGCTTCTTTTCTAAGCCCGATCAGTTCTTCTCTTGTTGCATTTCCTGTTTCCAATGCGTTTTCCCTCATGACTTTATAAAATTCTGCCCATGTTGTATTAACATACGGATTCACATATAAAACTCCTACAATCCCAAATGTGATCGTTGATAACAGATTCCATCCGATAAATGACAGATCAAGTACGAATGCATTCCATTTTTCTCCATCCATCATATTTTTACTGATTTCAAACGCTCTCTTCCTTGATATCCGAGGGTTTTCCGCAAGAATGTAAGGGATCATTTTATATTCATAACTTTTCACGATTCCTGGTATAATTAAACACAACGTCCACAGCACTGTATAAAGATCCCTGCAAAAGATCGTAGCAACATTTCTTAAGTATGCACCATTGAGGAATCCATCAACGATCAATGCGATTCTTGTCTTATGTTCGCTGTTCTCCTCATAAAAACGACAGCCTCCAACTTCAAACAGGTTTCCTACAAAAATCTTAAACAACAAACCTACACTAAAGGCTGTTATGATCAAGATCAGAATAAATGACACATACATTCCATTATACATCGGACCTATCAGATTTTTATAGATCATATCACCTGCAACTCCAAAAAACGAAAATAATGTTTGTATCAAATTTGATGCCGCATCACCATTTCCTGCTGCTATATTACTTCCTTCCTGCAGGGAACCATTCCCTGCTGCATTACCAGTTCCTCCCGTTAATGCTGTCACTACAAGTGTTGCAAGCACAACGATCCAATAATTGCGATGCAGTGCTGCCTTCCCTCGTTCCTTCAATTCACTTCTTGTCCACATATTCATTCACCTCTCCTTTTTGTAAATTGTTTTGATCCTAAAATCATTTTCATCATAACACAAAAGCAGTACACCTGCTACAAAAACAAGTGTACTGCTTTTTATTCTTGGTTTATTATGCTTAAAAGAAAATCTATTTTACAAATTCTTTTACCTTGGCAGCGATACTGTCACCATCTAATCCGAATTCTTTGATCAGTTCTACTGCTGGTCCTGAATGTCCGAATACGTCATTCACACCGATCTTTAATACTGGTGTTGGAAGCTGTTCAGATAATACATCACATACAGCACTTCCTAATCCACCGATCACAGAATGTTCTTCTACTGTAACAACTTTACCAGTTGCTTTCGCTGCTTCTAATACAAGTTCTGTATCTAATGGTTTTACAGTTGCCATATTGATCACCTGAGCATTGATTCCTTCTGCTGCTAATTTCTCAGCTGCATCTAAGGATTCAGCAACACATAATCCATTAGCAATGATCGCTACGTCTGTTCCTTCTCTTAAGACTTTACCTTTTCCGATCTCGAATTTGTAATCTTCATCGTTGATCACTGGTACAGCCAGACGTCCGAATCTCATATAAACAGGTCCTTCCATCGCTGCTGCAGCTTTTACTGCTGCTTTTGCTTCAATATCATCAGATGGAACGATCACTGTCATTCCAGGGATTGTACGCATTAATGCAATATCTTCACAACACTGATGTGTAGCTCCGTCTTCACCTACGGAAATACCACCATGAGTAGCTCCGATCTTAACATTTAAATGTGGATATCCAACAGAGTTTCTTACCTGCTCGAATGCACGTCCTGCTGCAAACATCGCAAAACTACTTGCAAATGGAGTCATTCCTGCTGCTGCAAGTCCAGCAGCAATACCGATCATATTACATTCTGCGATACCACAGTCAATATGTCTTTCTGGAAAAGCTTTCTTAAACATTCCTGTTTTTGTTGCAGCGGCTAAGTCAGCATCTAAAACTACAACATTAGGGTTTTCCTGTCCTAATTCAACTAAAGCATTACCATAGCTTTCTCTTGTCGCAATCTTCTTTACTTCTGCCATCTTACTCGCCCACCTTTTCTAATTCTTCCAGTGCCTGTTTACATTGTTCATCATTTGGTGCAGAACCATGCCATGAAACCTGATTCTCCATAAAGGATACACCTTTACCTTTGATCGTCTTCATAATGATCGCTGTTGGTTTTCCTTTGCATTCTTTTGCCTGTTTGAACGCATCAGCGATCTGATCAAAGTCGTGACCATCAATTTCAACCACATTAAAGTTAAATGCTTCGAATTTAGCTCCGATCGGATATGGAGAGTTTACTTCATCAATTGGTCCATCAATCTGTAATCCGTTGTTATCAACGATAACTACTAAATTATCAAGTTTTCTGGATCCTGCAAACATTGCAGCTTCCCATACCTGTCCTTCCTGGATCTCACCATCACCAAGAAGTGTATATGTACGATAGTCTTTATTCTGAAGTTTTGTAGCAAGTGCCATACCAACTGCGGCAGAGATTCCCTGTCCTAATGATCCACTAGACATATCTACGCCTGGAATCTTCTTCATATCAGGATGTCCCTGTAAGTAAGATCCTACATGTCTTAATGTTAACAGATCTTCTTTTGGGAAAAATCCTCTTTCTGCTAATGTTGAGTAATATCCAGGAGCTACATGTCCTTTAGATAATACGAAACGATCTCTGTTTTCATCTTTTGGATTCTTAGGATCAACGTTTAACTCAACGAAATATAAATATGTAAATACATCAGCTGCTGATAAAGATCCACCCGGATGTCCGGATTTGGCAGCATGTGTTGACTTAATGATACCTTTGCGAACCTCATTTGCTGTTTTCTTTAATTCTGCGGTTGTCATTGTATCTACCACCCTTTCTTATTCTCCGAATACTGCTTTGTAATCTGCCTGGAATTTTTCGATTCCCTGATCTGTTAATGGGTGTTTCATCATCTGTTCAAATACGTTGTAAGGTACTGTTGCAATGTCTGCTCCCATCTTAGCACATTCTGTTACGTGGATTGGGTTACGTACACTTGCACAAATGATCTGTGTATCGATATCTCCTGCTGCATCAAAGATCTCTCTGATGTCTGCAATTAAATCTAATCCGTTCTGAGAAATGTCATCCAGTCTTCCTAAGAATGGAGATACATATGTTGCTCCAGCTCTTGCTGCTAATAAAGCCTGGTTTGGATTGAAGATCAATGTCAGATTTGTTTTGATCCCTTCAGAAGATAATACCTTTGTAGCTTTTAATCCTTCGATCGTTGTAGGAATCTTAACTACCATGTTTGGATGAATCTTAGCGATTTCTCTTCCTTCTTTGATCATTCCTTCTGCATCAGTTGTTGTAGCTTTTACTTCACCACTGATAGCTCCATCTACAATAGAAGTGATCTCTTTGATCACATCTTCAAACTGTCTTCCTGATTTAGCGATCAGTGAAGGGTTTGTTGTAACTCCACAGATAACTCCCATATCATTTGCTTTACGAATCTGATCTACATCTGCTGTATCCACGAAAAATCTCATAACTTACTTCCTCCTAAAACATTATTTGTTGTTTTGTTCGTTGTTTTGTTTATGGCTTTATTTAAACATGGATAAAATGTCTTGTCAAACTCGAAAAACTGTCAGATTTCAGCAATATTCATTGAATTTATTAATATTTTTCAACTTTATTAATAGTACATGGTTTTCGTTTTTTTTCAAGATGCTTTCTTCAATTTTTTTCAATTAAAAAAACCTCGTTTTTCCTTGTTTTTCCGTAAAAAAATATGCTATGATAAATGTAGTTTTAATTAATAATTATTATTTTATTACTAATATTTTGTTTTTTATTAGTTGTTATTAATTAATTAAAATAATTTTTGATTAAGGAGGATTTTATGGGTTTAAAGAAGAAAGTAACGACCAAAGACATTGCAGATCACGTCGGTCTTTCCCAGTCTGCAGTCTCCATGATCTTAAATAATAAGACTAATGTCTCTTTTTCAGACAGCACCAGACAGAAAGTTTTGGACGCTGCAAAAGAGCTTGGCTATCAAAAAAGAAAAATCCATTGAACAGACATCGAAGCCTTTATCGAAAATCATTCTGATCATGTGTCCGTTCTTATCTAACCATTATTATACAACTCTGGTTCATTCGATCACAGAACGAGCACATGATTATGGATATCTTACCTTTGTTGCACCAACACTGCGAAACCCGAGCACCGAACAATATTATCTGGATCTTATGAAAAATGATCTGGATACTGCTGGAATCGTTTATCTGTATCCAACTTCTTTTCTTCCAGAAGTTAATGATATGTCAAAACAGATTCCAATCGTCAATATCGGGGATAAAAATGACGAGATCACTTTTGACTCGATCCATGTCAGCAGCTCCAAACCTGCCAGACTCGTCGCAGAACATTTGATCTCCCTTGGACACCGCAAGATCACTTACATATCAACACCGATCAGTGATATTGAACGTTCCAGATCAAAACGTTACGATGCACTTGTTGCAACCTTCAAAGAACACGGCTTTGGAGATGACTGCGTCAGTATTCGTTCCCTCTCACCCGGAGAGTATAATCTGCTGTCTCCAAATATGCTGGAATATTCTTCCGGATACAATCTGACAAAACAGATTCTCGAAGAGGGAACGGATTCTACCGCCTTCGTTGGATACAATGATATGGTTGCATTTGGAATCCTAGATGCATTATATGAATTAAAATACAAAGTACCAAATGACTTCTCTGTCTGTGGTTTCGATAATATCCCAATGGCCGATATGAATCGTATTTCACTTACAACAGTGGAACATTCTATCGAAGCAAAAGGAAGAGAAGCCGTTGATATCATTGTACGCATCCGCGACTCAAAAGACCAAGAACCAGCCTCGAAGCTTTGTTACAAAGTTGGAATTTGAACCATTTATCGTGAAACGAAAAAGACACTGGGAGGGCGAAGTTTAAGTTGTATCACGGAAATGTATCGAGTATTCATAAAAACATAAAGAAAGATAGAGGTACGAAAAACGAATTACCATTGAC
>ENA-OQOA01000160-OQOA01000160.1-human-gut-metagenome-genome-assembly--contig:-NODE-160-length-36744-cov-3.214654_pt1 | contig 36744 bp, 40 predicted proteins | sample MGYA00242633_ERZ504888 | MGnify/ENA primary metagenome ERZ504888 (study PRJEB26092, sample SAMD00036372) | human gut metagenome | host: Homo sapiens | study: EMG produced TPA metagenomics assembly of...
TTTCCACTGTCCCTTCGTATTTATATTCACGACATTTATGGAATCCCGGCATGCCGTTATAGAAATGGGCAGTATGAGTAAACCCGGCTTCAAACGCAGCTTTTATCCCCTCGTATTCTGATTCTGTATGTGACACAGCCACTAATACTCCTTTTGACTTCAAATAGCGGGCAAATTCCAACGCACCCGGAAGTTCAGGTGAAGCATCCCAACGCTTGATGCAGTCAGTACTTTCCAATAAAGAAGTATATTCCTCTTTATCAGGATTCTTCAATTTCCCGGCAAACTGCTCACCTGCTCTTTTCGGATTCAGGTAAGGGCCTTCTACATGCAACCCCAAGACAGGACTATCCTTCTCGTTCATCAAAGTTTCGCACACAGTTACCGCCTTACGGATTTCAGAAAAAGGAGAAGAAGACAAAGTTGGGAAAATACTGGTCGCTCCATGTTTCTGATGGGCTTTTATCGCTGCACGGAACGCCTCTTCCGTACATTCATTAAAATCGTGGCCACCACCGCCATGAGCATGCATACACACATATCCGGGTACAATATACATCCCTTTAGCATCAATCAGTTTCGCACCGATCAGTGCCAGGTCACAGTTAGTCACTTCCAGTATTTTATTATCCCGTATCAGTACAGAGCCTTCGTCCAACCAACCTTGCGGAGTAAAAATCTTGCCGTTAATAATTTGAGTTAACATGATTAGCGAGTATTAGATAATATTTATTTAATGCTTTTTGTAACAACAAAAGTAAACACTTCTATCGAGAAAGAAAAGTAAATTCTTCATTATCTTTTTGTTCTTCAATGAGAATATAGGCAGAAACAAAAATATTCCAAGTATAGACATAACTAACCCGCCTATAGTACCTGCCGCCAAAGGAAACCAGAAAGCCTCTTTTCCATCCCCCACCATAAAAGGAATAAACCCCAGAATAGTAGAAACAACCGTCAGAAAAATAGGCAGAATCTTCGAATTCCATGCTTTGGTAAAAGCACGTGCCGGTAATAACAGAGGATATCTTTTTCTTATCGCATTATATTCATTTAGAATATAAATACTGGCATTCACTGTAATACCGCAAAGTAATACAAAAGAAGCAAATCCACCCTGATCAAAATTCAGTCCGAAAAGATAAAACGTAAGGAATACGCCAATGTAGGATATCGGAATGACAAAAATGATAGCCAAAGGCTGTTTCAAAGAATTAAACAAAATAGCCGTCGTAAAGAAAATAATGGCGATTACAATCAACAACAATGCATATTGCTTGTTATCTTTTTTATTCCATGACCAATAATCCTGATCATTTTCGGCTGTATATCCCATAGGTAATACCTTATTAAATTCCTCCAAGTCCTTCTTCAACAGTTTTTTTCCTTGTTCGGATGAACCGATATATTCATATTGCAGGCAAAGACGATATTGTTGGTTTTCTTTTGCAACTTTCTGGGGTGACTGTCCTTTCTGAACAGTAGCGAAATCGGCCAGTTTATAAGAACGGCCATTGATGAAAAACGGTATATTAACCAAGCCCCATACATCATATTGCTGCCCTTGGAGCGATGAAAGCTTCAGTTGTTCCGTCTGATTATCAAACAACACGTTACCACAATAAATATCCCGTCCGAATACAGGGCGCAAAGCGGTAAACAGCTGCGTGGCTGTAACATTCTCTTTCGCCATCCTCAGCTTGTCCAAATCCAGATAAAACTCACTATAATCATCTTTCCACCAAGAAAACTCCGAATTTACCGTCACTTCCTTGATACGGCGGTGTAATAACAACTTCTCCTTCAGCCGTTCCGTCCAATAAGAAAGTTCGTCGTAATTATACCCATACAGTTTCACACGGAAACTGCCGGCACTCTCACGCACATCGTTACTGAATCCCTGATCTTGCAAACCATATACGCTCCAGCTACCACCTCCCAAAGTCAGTGCCTTACTGATTATATTAGCTTTCAAAGTATACGGGAATCCGCTCCGCTGATTTTCTTTTGTAAAATAAATCTGAATATTAGCCTGACGCGCATTATAGATATACGTCTGAAACTGCCTAATTTCCTTAAAATCGCTCAGATAAGTTTCCATCCTCTTTATCAGCACATTCATCTGCTCTAATGTACTGCCATTAGGCAAAGTAGCATAAACGGAAAGCACCACTTCACCTTCATCTCGATTGAAATAACTTCCCTCGTATACTTTCTCTGCAAAAAGACGGAGACTACCACCTAAAGCCTTGTTGATTACCGGCTTTACCTTATCCTTGAAAGTGGAATTATCAAATACCTTATTATAATATTCCACCCATTTACCTTCTCCTTCCATCTTCTCGGGCAGCATAAATACAGGCAGACCGAACCCTAGCAGCAACAGCAGGCAAGCTATCACCCTGAAACGGCATAAATAATAAATCAACCCTTGATAGAAACGGGTAAAATAGACAGTCAACCGTTTCATAAAAGTAGGTCTGAGCAGAAAACGTCTTCTTTTTCTTCTCTTTTTCTTCTCCAAACCTATTTTATCAATCATGGACGGAACAAAGAATAAGGCAACAAACAAAGATACAGCCAGATTGATAATGACCACCGCTGCAAAATCCTGCAAGTTCAGACGTATCTTCTCATCCAGAAAGAAGATAATAACCAATGCCCCGATAGTAGTCAGCGTGGCCGCCAGTACAGAAACAAACGCCTTCAGATTACGTCGATGCAGAATATGGTCTGTCATCACTATCGTATTATCGATCACCAAATTCAATGAGATGGTAATGCCCGCCAATGAATAAAGCTGCATTTCCAAACCAAATGCATAATAAAGAATGACGGCAACAGATATATTAACCGCCAGACTGGTCACAATCAGAAACAGATAACGCAGATTCCATGTTATCAACGCTACAAACAGCAATAGAATCAATACAGTCAGCCCGGTACGGAAATAAATCTTATCCAACTCTTTCTGAATATATTCCGTAGCATCATAACTGATATGTACCTCATACCCCGGAGGCATCTTCTGTTGCAGCTCACCCATAAGGTGCTTCACTTCCCCACTTAATTTTAATTGATTGGCTGTTTCCTCGGCCGTAATATACAGGTAGACAGAATTCAGCCCGTTTATCCGGTAATAACTTTGCGGTCGTTCTTCCACATGCCTTACCTTTATCAGTTTATCCAGCGTAACCATCGTTCCATCTTCGGCTTGCAGTTGAATGACTCCCGGTTCAAATTCCATTTCTTTTTCAGTAGATGTACGTACCAGTCTGATCCACTCTCTGCCCTCCGCACCTTTCTCAATAGAACAGATCCCTAGAAACTCTTTTTCATAATGGCGGTTAATGGCCCGTTGTACAGCCTGCAGTGTGATTCCCAAATGTGAAAGCTGGTCACTGTCATACTCCAACTGCCACTCCATAGGTGTAGCTCCATTCAGTTCCACTTTATAAATCCCCTTCAACTGTCCCAATACCGGCTTGATATTCTCTTCCGCATACTGCTGAATCAAAATAGGATTGGCAGGCGCATTCAGTGTATAAGTAATAAAAGGTCTGGACGCCTTATCATCCGAACGTCGCGTACTGATTTGAGGGTAACTCACCCCCTCGGGCAGTTGAGGCCAGGTCTGTCTGATGATGGTAGACACTTCAAAGCGGGTAACGCCAATATCCGCATGCTTATCCAATTCCAAAGAAATTGAGCCGCTGCCGTTATCCGAAGTAGAGTTCACCTTCCTGATTCCCTTTACTCTGGCCATCATCGCCTCCAGTTTACTGGTAACCTCCGCCTCAATAACCCGTGACGAATTGCCGGGCATACTGAAAGAAACAGTCAGACCGGGCAAGGTACGCGACGGCGCCAGCTTAACCGGCAACAACGGTACTAATACCACCCCTATCAGTGACAGACAGACAAATGTCACTATCAGAGTAAACGAGGAGAGGTTACGCGGATTACTCATCGATAAATTCCAGTATTAAAATCAAACTTGTCCGCCAGAGAAAAACCGGACTCAAAATCGTGCAGCGTCAGTTTACGTATCTTATAATAATTCAACCAATAATTCTGCAAAGCCGAAATATAATTTTTCTGCGCTTCCTGCTGGCGGTTCAACGAAAGAGTAAGACTATTCACATCCGCCTTTCCGATGATAAAACGTTGGCGTGTCTGCTCGTATGCCATTACGGCAAGGTCCAAAGCCTCCTCCGCACTCGCAATCAAACTCTGCTGAATGTTAAAATCATTCACCGTCATAATCACCTCTTCCTCCACACTCAGTTCTTCCTGACGAGCGGCAATCCTCACCACATTCAGATTATTTCTCGCCATATTATATTTACCCTTTCTCACTCCCCAGTCAATCAAAGGAATAGAAACACTGACAGAAACCAAATCCTGTTGCAAAGGATGTCTGTAGGCATCTCCCAGTTTATCCGCCACCTGGTTAAAACCCACACTGGCATTAAAACTAGCATTGAAACGGGATTCTTTCTTTGTCTTGTCCACATTCTGTTCCGCTTCCAGCACATTCTGCCGTTGTTCCAGGAAAGTAGGATTATTCTCTTTGGCCCGCATCAACGCATCATCTACCGGAATCATCTTTCCTGTGGGACGTCCCGGTATATCCAATTCAATCACGGTATTCTTATCCAGATTCAGAAAGGAAGCCAATGAAAACATAGCGCGTTTCAAAGCAATCTGCGCATTCTGCAACGTATTATGCGCATTCACTTTGTCCAGTTGCAATGTCAGCAAATCGGCACGTGATATCGCTGCTATCTTATGACGCTGGAGCCCGATGCTATAAAGGGTATCACTGGACGCCACATTCTCCTCCGCCAAGCGGTAATCCGCCTGTGCCATAGCCAACGCAAAGAAATAAGTCACCGCTTCTTCTGAAACCATTTCCGTGTTATAAATGAATTGCTTCTTCACCTTTTCATACTTCAACGGCTCTATTTTCCGGTCCCAACGAAAAGCATTATATCCCAACAGGCTCTGTTGATATCCCACACGCACAGGGATACTGGAATATTGTGTAGACTTTGAGTCACCGAAATTACGCATAAAGTCCAGTTCCGAATCAATATAGAAAGTACCGCCCGTCCAGTCCAGATTCTGTTTGATACTCAATCCGCCTGATGCACTGAACATCTGTTGTTCACGATACACATCCATATCCTCATTCGAATCATAACGCTGGGTGATATAGCGATAATATTTAGCCGGAGTCAGATCCAGCGTAAGACTCGGCAAACGGTTCGCCTTGTAAGTACGATATTCCCAATATCCCGACAAATAAAGATTCTGATATCTGAAAGCGGACAAGGAACTATCATTCGCAATCTCTATCGTACGTTGCAAATCCAGCTTCACCACCTGCTGCGCCTTTACCCCGAAAGACAGCATACATCCCACTATCCATATACTAATGTACTTCATTCTTGTCATGTTTTCTATAAATAAACCAATATATCAAAGGAATGATAAACAAGCTGACCAAAAGTTCCCACCACCATAGAGCCAATCATGGCAATAGACAAAGGCTTCTGCATCTCCGACCCCATATCCGAGGTAAACAGCAACGGAACCATTGCAAAAATAGTTGTCAGCGAAGTCATGATAATTGCCCTCAACCTGCGCCTGCCTGCTGTATGAATGGCTTCCACCAAAGGCATCCCCGCTTTCCGTAATTCATTGATGGCATCCATTTTTAAAATAGAGTCATTCACCACAATACCACAAGTCACGATAAGTGCCTATGGCGGACATCAAATTCAGCGTGTGACCGAAAACCCATAATGCCAGCAAAGCAAAAGCCGTATCAATAGGAATTTCCATCAAGACAATCAGCGGTTGCAAGAAACTCTCAAACTGCGCGCAAAAGGATAAAATACATCAGCAACAAAGAAACAAAAAGAATCACAGTCAATTCCCCCATCATTTTTCATTCGAAAAGAAACTACCCGAAAAATCCACCTCCCATTCCTTTTCCTCATTAACCACCTCTTTCACCTTCCGCATCAGTCCCGGTGCATCCTTCACATCATAAAAGCTTAAAGGAATATATTCTCCGTTCTTTCCCGCCGTAATACTCTTCAAATCTTCGGCGGGCACTACCGTCACCAGGTTATTCAAAGGAATATAATTCACCTCTCCGTTACCATCTGCCATCGTCCGCACCAAAGTTTCACTTAATACACTATTTACACTCTTTTCCTCCCCGGCAATACTGATAGGCAGATATTGCTGGTAGGAGCGTAAAGTAGAAACCTTGTTCTCTTTGAAAGCTGTGCGGAGTACCCGCGTCAATTCATCGTATGATACGTTATACAACAACAGTTTTTCTTTATTGATTATCAGATTCATCTGGTTCCGGAAAGCGATGCCCGTCGGAACATTGCCCGTCACCTGCGTGATTTCCTTTTCTAACCGCTGCAAACGCTCCGCCTCCGGTGCCTGCGATTTATTCGCCGTATGGAGTTCCGCTACCACATCCGCCTCTCCTGTCACAAACAACTTTTCAAAGATAGTTTCGGGGGGTGAGAAAGTAACCACTGCCAACGGATACTTCTCCCTTATCTCCTTCCCCAATAATTCCTGCAATGAAAAGATTCCGGATGGACTTTCTGTCTTAAAATAAAGTTCCGCTTCGGTAGATGAAAGTTCGCTGCCCCCGTTCAATATATAATCCTGCATACCCACGTATGCCGTATGCTCTGTCACCCGGTCGTCCACCTGTTTCATTAAATCATCCACCCGGCGGTTGTTCTCGTCCACATGGATATTCTCATTCCATTCTATCCGTGCCACCAGTTCATTCTGGTCAATCTGCGGCATACGTTCCTTCTCCATGACATAAAAAAGAAACACACACAGTGGAAGGGTTGCCAGCGTGCCGACCACACAAAGCTTTTTATGTGAGAACACCCAGTCAATCCCTTTATCATAAAAGCTTTCCAGCCACTCATTTTTCAGCAGATTGTCAAAACGTCTGGAAAGAAATCCCTTACTACGGATACCAGCCTTATAAAACAACAGATACAATACGGGCAGCAACATAATACCCGTAATATAAGATATCATCAATCCCACCGTAATAGAAAAAGCCTGATCCATAAAAATAGCTCCAGCTATGCCGCTCATAAATATCAGAGGCACAAATACCGCAATGGTTGTAAGGGACGAACTGAGCATCGGTGTAATCATTTCCGTCGTGCCCACGGCACAAGAACGTTTCAGAGAATATCCCCGTTCACGATACTGCGAAATATTCTCCGTTACAATAATGGCGCTGTCTATCATCATACCCACTGCCAGAATCAAGCCCGAAAGTGATATCACATTCAGCGACACATGACAGAAATAAAAGAAAAAGAACGTAATAACAATAGAAGTGACCATGCTGATACCAATAATCAGCGGTGAACGTACATCCCCCAGAAACAGCACAGCTACAATAAAGATAAACAAGAACCCCAAAGAAAGATTCTGCTGCAAATTCGAAATAGTATAGTCCAACAATTCTGTTTGGTTACGGCTCACACTGAACTCGATATCCGGATACAGGGATGCAAAATAATCGGTCGTTTCCTTCAGCTTCGCCTTCATGGCATCCATATTTTCATCACTCTGCTTGATAATGGCCAGCGTCACCGCTCTTTTCCTCCGGCAACGGAGCGTCCCATCTCTTTTTGCGAAACAACATCCACTTTGCAAAATTCTTTCAATTGCATAATGCGTTCCCCTTTACGGATATAAATATTTCTCACATCCTCCGGCGTACGGAGTAAGGTAGCTATACGGATATTATATTCATAATAGCCATCCCTCACCAACATGCTTCCCGGCTCTACATTATTGGCGGAAAGTGTATTCTCTATATCCTCCACACTGATCCCCGTCATGGCCAGTTTATCTTTATCAGGAACAATTTGCAAAAGCCTTCCGGGCACTCCGGTTATATCCGCCATAGCCACTTCGGGTAACTGTTCGATGCGGCGTTTCACCACATTCTCCGCCAATTCGCACAACTCCAGAAATTGTTGCTCGTCGGTTTCCCGATAAGCACCGTCGTTTTTCAAGGTCATATTGACGTAAAGTACAGGAATATCCGTCGCACTTGCCTTGATGGCTTTGGGACGTGTCACTTCCTTGGGAAGACTGTTCATAGCGGCATCTATCTTCTCATTCACCTCTATAAATGCCAGATCGGTATTCACGCCAAAATCAAACTCCAGACGGATCACACCCGCCCCGTCACGGGTTTCACTTTTTATCTCCCTCAGTCCGGCTACTTGCAACAACTGCCTGCGCACAGGGGTGACCACCGTATTCTCCAACTCGCGTGCCGATGAATTCTCGCCCGTCATCTGTATGGTAATCTGCGGTATGGCAATATCGGGCAGCAAAGATACAGGCAACGAAAAGTAGGTTACCAACCCTACAATAAAACAGGCGGTAAAAGCCATCAGCACCGCAATGGGCCGTTGCAATAAGAACTTAACCATACTTTCAATTTTTAATCACCCTCACCGGTGCTTCATGAGCCAGATTCACATTTCCGGTAGTTATTACCTCCATGCCCTCTTCCAGTCCATCTGTTATGGTATATTCCTCCATATTCTCCAATCCCGTATGCACATAGTTCCACATAGCTTTACCCTCTTTCAGTGTAAATACCACCTGTTTGCCGGAACGTAGTACAACTGCCGTTTTGGGGATAACCAGTTGTTCACCCACAGAACGCTTCACGCCTACCCTTACATTCATGCCGTCGAACAATTTATTACTCCCGTTCACTCGTGCCTTTATCCGTACCATTCCATTCTCGTCCACCAGCGGATTAATCTCACTGATACTTCCCTGGCGCACCCCTGCTGCCGATGCATAAGGAGTAATCTCCACCTTATCCCCCACTTTCAGTAATGGCAGCTCATTTTCAAGTACGGTGAAATCCACCTCCATATTACCTGTATGGATTACCCGACAGAAAGGCTCGGAAGTTTTGGGCATATTATACCTCTTTTCAAAGAGGTTGGCAATTACTCCATCGAAAGGAGCAGTCAACGTAGCTTGTTCCATATCATATTGAGCAGATTCATATTGGGCTTTACTCTGCTCATACCCGCTTTTTACTTTGGCCAGTTCCAGCACATCAGCAGGTATCACCTTCAGATTATCGGGAGCATATCCTTGTCCTATCAACACATCCTGCATCTCCAAGGTAGCCTGCGCCAGACTATTTTTATTCTGTACCAGCGTATTGTTCAGCTTAAACAAATCCAATTGGGCAATCTTTTGACCTTTTCGCACTATATCTCCATTCTTTACCCATACGTTTGCCACCACTTCCGAGGTACGAAAATACAGGTCGGCATAATCCTGCGCCGTCACTTTCCCGTTACTGATCAACTCATGATTGAAAACCTGCTTTTTGAGCGGCATCACCGTCACCTCATTGGGTAAAGAAGGAAGAACTGTTTCCACCCCTTCTTTTCCGTTGTTTCCTTTTTTCTCCCGAGCAGGCAGTGAAAGAAATAGCTAACAATAAGCCCGATGCAAAGATGTGTAATTTCATGGTCATATTTTGTGATATCTATAACAAATAAAAACTTTTTATTTTGAAAAAACTAATTTTCAGGTACTTTTTTTAATAATTCCCGTGCTTTCCGTCTCATCTGCTTGATAGCGGTAGATTGAATTTTCGGTTCTTTCTCCAATACCGTCTGTACCATCCGCTCCAATTTGTCACGCCGATAAAAAGACGGATCCGCATATAGATTGGCCAAAAGATAATAAGGATAAATCCTCCCGGGTAGCCGATGAACGGCACGCATAAACCAATATTCCGCACTTTCATAATGCTTCATTTCCTGTTCGTTTTTCCCGATAATATTTAGTATCATGGGATCGCCACTCACTTTCAAGGCCTCTTTCAGTACCTTGTTAGACAGTTCGGGTTCATGCAGTTTATGCAAGGCATGGCCATACTCAAACATAAAGCGAGCATTCTCTCTCATTTCTTTCTGAATTTCAGCATAACTTTCTACTGCTTGCCGGTAAGCTCCCGAGTGGTAAAACATACGGCTTTTGGTCCATTGCTTACAAGCTTCTACAGTCTTGGATTTCTGCTGATATTTACAGAAACAGCCATAGCTTCCGATTAACAATAAAACAGTAAACAAAATGCGCGGCCAAACTTTCTCTAAAGGAAGAACACGGATACCGCAAGCTAATACTAATATAATCAAAGCCGAAACAAACGCTGGAAATTGTAGTGGATAAGAAGAAAACGCAAATACCGCTAAAGATAGCAATGCGCCGCATAGTCCATAGATGCCTTGTTTATGACCTATGTACATGCTCCCACTTAGTATCAACAACCCGATGCAAAGCACAGGTATTCCCCAGGCAATGGCTACTTGCAGATATTCATTAAAAACATATTCGGGAGCACCTGCCACAAGTTTCCTCCGTTGCCGTATAATTTCCGGCTGCAAAATAATTCTCCTGCGCCTGTCCGTAAGCAGCCGGAACACTGTTCCAGCCGCATCCTGTCCATGGATGTTCATTGACAGCCCGGACAGCAATTTTCCATAAGAACAGACGTCCGTCTGCGGAATCCTTCTTCATTTGATAAATGCCACCCAATGCTATACCGCCCAAAATAAAGGTTACTATGGCAAAAGACACTGCCTGCTTACGATGATGCCTGATATAATGCTGAATTTCCATCCTATAGTGCATACTACAAATATAAACGGAAGAGACCGATGCGGCTATCCATGCCGAGCGGCTCATACCGGCAGGCAACACACAAAGAATCAATAGCATTCCGAATAAAACAATATAATAAGATATGGTTTTCTTATCCTCCTTCCGCTTTAACCATTCATACAGACAGATAGGGAATATCATGGCAAGGTAGCCTGAATAAGGACCGGGATTATAGAATGAACCGGTCAAGGCATAGAGGGAATGGTTGGAAATAGGTAAAATCCCATACACCTGACGGATGCCCCACACGGCTTCAACGACTCCGTATAGAATAAATACCCATGATACGACAGCCGGCAGACATTCCTTAAATCCGTAGCCGGAAAAAGAAATATCAACAGGGTAAAAGCTGCCAAATGAAAAAATACCACAAGCATACATCCACCGCCAGTCATCTTCCAGTATATCGGCAGGCAGTGAAGACGTGCCACAACACACCATGCTGAGACACAACGCAACCGGTATGCCTGCCACCAATGCTATTCCATATTTCAGCCATTTATTTCCCATTTCTACCACCAAACTTGTTTCCCATCTTCGTATGTAAAAATCCGCTCTTCTTTTCCTTGAGTATGATTTTTTAACCACAATAAAGCGCCTTTAGGTACATCATCATAATGAAGTTTATTGTCGACTGCAAATTTTCGCCCTAAACTAATCCATTTCATATTCCAATAGAACAATTCATATTCATTATCGACACATATTTCATTACTATCATATATTATTGCATTATTACTTCCATAATATGGGTATTTACGGTAAAGTATAATACTTTCTTTTTCTGTACTAGCACACAGCTCTTTTATGGTTCCATCTTCTAAAAGAATTACAGGAAACCCTATAGGTTTATTATTCAATCGCCTTTTGGCTGATAAATGCTAAGAAAACGATCCCCTTTCCTTCGTTTAAATAAGTTCTTATTTGATTATCTCCCCATAAAATTCCTCTCCCGACTGATTCAAACAAAACACTTCCATTCATCACCTTTGATAAAGCAACAGGAACCCAGTCATAATTATTAAAAGTACAAAGACTGATTAATTGTTTATCTTTCTGTGAAGGCACTCTAAAGGTTAAATCAGAAAGAGGCATAGCATATTCGGATGTAACGTCACATAGTGGAATATCATATTTTTTCCTATAAATCTTAGAAATCTGTATACAACTTCATTTTTTCCTCAGGACCATATCCCACTTCTATAAAATCACCAGTAGCATCTTTCACCACATTCCAACAATGCGAAGAACTCCTATTAGCCCATGCCGGAACATAATCAATAGAAGCAGGGATTCCAATGGCACGTAAAGACAAAGCTAAAAATGCCGCCATATCATCACAAGTACCCCAACGGGTCTGTAGCATTTCAGCATAAGACTGTTTATAAGGATATTTAGTCATTCCTATATTATAACGCATTCCACCTAATTTTATGATACGAAGGGCCAATTCTCGTGGAGACATTAAAGAATCCAATAAATGACCAAACTTTTTGAAAACCTTCCTCACGCCAATCCGATAATGGCTCATGGTCTATACGATAAGGCAAAATATAATGACAGAATTCATCAAATGAACAGTAATCTTTTATTTTTCCATTCTCCCATATCTTAAAGGAATATTCAATATTTTTTATTAAATAATCTCCCGTTATAACTTTTATATCTTCAATCTTACTAAAGCCTGCCAACTGTCGTTTAGAAATAGAATCAAATCCATGCCAAATCTTAGAATATCGTACATCCCAACTTATAGGATCATTTTGTGGGATAATCTTCAAAAAGTTCTTATATCTATCCAACGAATCATAAGGGAGTATTGAATATTTACCAGGCATATTTTCAATCAAAAAACAGGCAGCACGGTATTTCAAGCTATCATGTTTAAAATGCTTCAACACTTTTTCCAACTCCGCTTTATTATGTTTAGCCTGCTGCAAAGCAATATCCAAATGACTTACTCCATTCGTACAAGCAGAAAGAAGAATTACAAAACAAAATATACACCACAAACTCTCATACTACTTTATCTTTTTAAATATCCTGTCCATACGTATTTCATCCGTCACTCTATTCTTAGACTTCCATATCAATGTCGCCTTTCCTACAATATATTCCTCCGGCAAAGGCCCCCAATAGCGCGAGTCCTGAGAATTATAACAATTATCACCACCCATGAAATAATAATTGTGCATAAAAACATAATGCTCCACTTCCCGCCCATTTAAATAAAAATGCCCGTTACTCGCTATTAATTTATCTTGTTGCTCCCATTCTATAAGGTTGCGATAAAGCAAATAATGTTTATCATCCATCACAATAGTATCCCCACGGGAAGGAAGATAAAAAGGACCAAAATCTTTAATACTCCATTTTAAGATGGTATCACCGGGATAAGCAAAAAAACAATTTTCCTGTATCATTTTCTCCACATTCCTCGGTTTCTCCAAAAAATGCGCCAAACTGTTTTGTGAAACTATATTTCCTAATTCCTTATCATAACCTCTGACCCTATATCGGGCGTCCCTTATTTCAACAGTATCACCCGGCAATGCGATACACCTCTTTACATAATAAAGCATCAGGTTAAAGCCTACACTGTCCCATCGTTCCGGATAAGGGAAATTAAAGACCAATACCTCATTGCGCCGAAATTCACTGAATCCCTTCAAACGATCTATGTGTAGCGGCTTATGTTGCCGGGCATCACCAAGGCTGAATATACGTGGTCCTTTCAACATTTTATTGACAAGCACATAGTCACCCGGTATCAAAACCGGCTCCATGGAGTCAGAAGGTATGGCAAATGAGGCAAAAACAAATATCTGTAATAACAACCAAATAATCATCATTAACAAACCCCCTCCGGCCACACAAACCAGCAAGTTATATAAAAATGCCTATGTATTTCTTTATATACCTCATTTTAAATCTTAAAAGGTTGGAAATTTCTGCCGCCCGTTCTGCATAAAGAAAATATGTTCTTCACGCCCACGGGTCAGATCGCGTAACCAGAACAATGCATTGTCAGGCACAATCCAGTCCAAACAGGTAGTATCAGCCCGCTGTTTTCCCAAACTCTTCCATCCTTCAGTACCGGCATGACAGAACAACTCATAAGTATCACCCGGAGAAATAAAATTGTCGTCATTCCGGGGCATATACTCCAGGCAATCTATAACTGCGGCACAACCCAAATCAACAACAACCTCCCCTCCTTTGTCTAAAGACAGATAATAAGAAAGAGGATCACCATCCGCCACGTGCTTTGCCAGCACATGCATATTTCCTTTTTCCGTAGGACTCCCCCAAACCGCTATCGGAGAAACAGCCTTGCCATTGGCATAAAATGTCATTTCCGCCAGTTCCGCGCATTTATCATTGTCAGCCTTATATCTTATGTAACGGCACTTAACCGGCTTATTCAGAAAGATTCTATTCCTTGCTATCACGGGAGTATCCGCTATCTCATATAATGTCTTTCCATCTTCAAAGTCTTTCGTCATACTTCCCTCAAAAGTACCTCCCACCACATGGCCCATAAAGCTGCGCAACCAACCATATACCGGATATTTTCTATACAAACGAACCTTTACTGTTTTCTCCCAATCCGGAAGAAACGTATTTATTTCTCCACCTGCAAACCAAAGGGGAAGCCGGAAGGATAATAATTGCCTTTGGTATATTTCATGGGAAGATATACCAGTTCCGATTCTAGATTAGGTATTTCCATCTTGCCGCTTGCCGAGCGTGCACAGGCACAACTCCACCAATGCGCTTCGTGGAAATGGGCCAGATAACAAACCTCACCATCAGGAATACCGGTAAGTATGCGTAACGTATCCGGATAATATGCATAACTGACATCTTTCATATAAGGGTGATAGAATAAAAGCGGCACTGATTTCCAATCATCTCCCAGATGTGCCGCCTTTTCTTCTTGAAAACCATACATGGGCCTGTAAACCTTGCCACGTTTATACCCTCCCGTATCCCTACTCCCCCTCACAGCCTCTGAAGCTATATACCAAATAGGTACATCGCGCCCTGTCGTGTCACGAACAACATTCCATACATGTCCCCCTCTGGCATCCGTATCTTCCATACAAGGAATGCCGACAGCCCGAAATGCATAAGTCACTATATCCGCCGCATCCACGCAACTACCATATCGATGGCTGAATAAATACCTGGGACCGATATGAGGCAGCTCAAAGTCTTCACAATAAATAAAGACAGGTTCTTGTAGATGCTTGCTTACCAAATTCGCGGCCTCCACCACATCGCTGCCTTTATATATGGAATCTAATAAATATCCATATTTCTTTTCATAAAGTTCACGCCATTCTTCCAGCGGTTCATCCCCTATACGATAAGGCAACAAGTATTCACAAAAATCTTCAAATGAAAGAGAACGGTTCCATGGACGTTTCTGCCAATTATCAAAAGCACGGTCTATATTGTCTATCAAGTATTCGGCTGTGATAATATGGGCATCATATATTTTAAGAAGATTACGATAGGTATAATGCCCCCAACGTCTGGCATAAGTCTGGTCTATTTGTCCGAAAGGACTATAATAAGTACGTACACGCTTCACACTATCCATTTCACCTCCCTGTTGGTAGGAATAGCAATGAGGCATATTCCGTATCAGAAATTTAGCCGCTTCCAATTTTAAAGAATCGTGTTCATAATGCTTCAGTACTTTTTCCAGTTCCTTGCTGTTTGCCGCTGAAAAATCCAAAGCATGCATCAACTGTTTCTGATGCAAAGATGCGTGGGAACAAGAAATGCATATAACACAACAAAAAAGCAAATATTTCAGTATGCACATATAGCTATAGATTTTAAGAATATATTATTTATGATTATACAGTCACAAATAATTATTATCTATTCAGCATTCTTCAAATTATATTTTTCTCACCACGAAGTCTTCTTCATCCAATGTCGTTCCATAAAGTACACTGTCGTCATTAGTCACTCCGAAAGAAACTATAGGAACATCTAATCTATAAGCATTTATGAGATTACCATCCCAATCATACACTATCAGTTCGTCACCATAATAATTGGGACGTTCTTTATATGAGTCATGTTCTCCAGCCTCTTTTTCAGTATAGGGTCTCATCAAACTGTAAATTCGGTTTTTAGTAACTCGAACAAGTACTCCCCGTAAACAGTCATCATTCAAAATTTGCTGCTGATCAGAGGTGATACGGAATGAAGGATAAGTGGAGCAGACAGGTGTCCTTTTTCTAATCTCTTTACCTTCTATTTCAAATATCTCTATATATCTGCCTAGTCTGCCGGCATATACAATTTTATTTTCTGTAGGATGCTTCAGCAACTCGGCATCACAATATACCATGTGTTTAGCAACTTTTAATTCAGAGGGAGAATTGAATCCGGGAAATTTAAACTCATCTACTTCCTCCGTTGTACCTAACTTGAAATCTATAACCGATAATATATTATCACTATATAGACCTGACCCTACAATAAAGCAAAGAGTATCATTCATCATTGCTACTGAAGGAAACAGCAAATGTTCACCTGCATCCGGAGCATGTATAGTTTCCCACAAGTCTTTGTGATAAATCTTCTCGACATTCATTTTATAGATGCATCTTAGCCTTCCAGAAAAATCTGTTACATACAAAATATTTTTATCTCCATTTCCCCAAAGATAAGGTTGGACAGCCTCAAAAGGACCATTCCCAATAGTTAAGAAAGAACCTTCCTTTACTAATTTATCAGAATACACTCTGTATACACCATAAGTTGAAGTTCCAGATAACTCCTCGATAATCAGCAGACTATCGTTAACAAAATCAATACTAGCTCCCCACAATATGGAATCACATGGCAAATTCTTGCCCAATAAAAAACAAATTCAATAGAATTTTCATCTAACTTATTAGATACTCGACCCGTTTTTTTTAATGAACAAGAAGCCATAAAGCTAATTATAATAAATATATAAAGAAAGGTTCTCATTTTTTCAAATTTTAAACATTGATTTAATTATATATAGTCGCATCTTTTTGTGTATTAAGAGTCGGATGCCATGGAACTGTCGAATCAACAATTCCACATTGATATGTTATTCGATAATGGCATCCACCTCCAGAACCTTCACCGCCAGCCAATGCTTTGACATTAGCCAATGCTAAATCAGACATGACATCCGACTTCTGAGCGTTATACACATTAAATCCTGCTATCAGAACAAATGCAGCAACCAAAGTTGCTTTCAAAATATTCTTCTTCATCTTATTTTAGTTTTAAAGATGATTATTATTCGTATTTTCATTTTTTATCGGAAAGAACTCCACCGCAGAAAAAGCGAAAACTACTACAGTTCTCTCCTAAATAGTTTTTTAAAGCAAGATACTTATTGCAGATGTAATATTTTCAAACGAATTAAATCTTCGAATGAATCGTCTACTCGCAACCAAGTATAATTATTCATATAAAATAATGAATTATTCTCAATTTCATCTTCAGCCATCAAATCGTTTTTCAATTTTTTCGATATCGTTACCTTTCCTGTTCTTGTATCAAGCAACACCCATGTTATATTTTTCTTCCTTATATCATTCTTGTCAAATGTATGGAAAGAACATAAGATAAAATTATTAGAACAAGCAAAATTATGAAGAATGGCATACCCATCCAACTCCTGAGGAGTAATGTCCCTTATCCCTTTTTTAAACAACGGAATACGTTGTTTCACACCCAAGCTATATAGTGTTTGAATACTGTCTGAAGTGACAACAGATATTTCATCCCAATTCCTGTCGTAATAATAAACACAGGTGTCATTCATATTATAAAGCATAGGAAAATAATGGAACATACATTCCTTCGTTACATGAGAACTTACCTGCTTCTTCAATTGATTTAAAGAATCGGAAGACCAAATGCCATAAAATTGTTCTTCTGCGTAAATGGGATAAAAGTAAGTCATACTATTTTTATCCAGCTTTGCCATGTCAATGAAAAACATATCAGTAGGATAAGAAGAGGCATACTTTCCTGAAAAATCATACATTTTGACTTTCATATCACTCTGATCAAAAATACATATCTTTTTATGATAAGTGTCCAAGCAGAATGAACTAATACGTTTTATTTCTTCTGGTCCTTCGCCAAAAGGGATTTACCCTTTTTAATAAATTGCCGCTTCCTTTGTCAAATACAAGAATACCCTCACGACCGCTATCTTTCACAAAGATTTTTACTTTCATCAAAATACAAACGTTCGACACCAGTTATCGGTAGACCGTCTGTTATGTGCAAGTCCAGATTCTCTACCGATTTTACAAACATGGAATATGCGATACATGAATCCGTTTTACTTAAATCAATATCTATCGTATTCTGTTTATCAGTATTTTCGCATGACACCAACAACAAAAAGTAATAGAATATATAACTATACTTTTTCATCTTTTTACTACAAAGTCCAAGGTATTGTATCTTCATATCATTTTTCGTATCAGCAAGGAGAAAAAGAACCAGAACATTCATCATTCCATTTTCCTGGCGAACAACAACCCTTATCCCAATTAGAATAATAACCTTTCCAAGGAAGTCCTCCCCCTTCGCTACCACTAGCCAACGCTTCCACATTAGCCAAAGCCAAATCAGACAGTACATCCGACTTCTGAGCGTTATACACATTCATTCCTGCTATCAAAGCAAACGCAGCAACCAAAGTTGCTTTCAAAATATTCTTCTTCATCTCGTTTCTGGTTTTAAAGATGATTAACCACTTATGTTTTCATCTTTTATCGGAAAGAACTCCACCGCAGAAAAAGCCAAACTCCTGCTTGCTTATTCTGATTTTTACATTACTTTTGCATCGGACTTAACCTCCTTTCTTTTCATCCGTCTTTACTCTCATTGGTTTATACTTTATCCTTATTCAGTTTTCCCCGTCACCTTCAAAATGAAGTTGCATTACAACACAATAGGCATATTCCGTATCAGAAATTTAGCTGCCTCCAATTTTAAAGAGTCGTGTTCATAATGCTTCAAGTTCCTTTCTGTTTGCTGCTGAAAAATCCCAAGCATACATCCCACTGTTTCTGATGCAAAAATACATGAGAACAAAAGATGCATATAACACAACCAAAAAGCAAATACTTCAATATGCACATATAGCCATTAATTTTAAAAATATGTCATTTAGATGATACAGTCATAAATGACATATTATTTATCCAGCATTCGTCAAATTATATTTTCTCACTACGAAGTCTTCTCCATCCAATGTCGTTCCATATAGGATATTTTTTGTCCCATCTACTCCAAAATTACAAATAGGCTGATCCAATCTATAGGCCTCGATAATGTTTCCATTCCAATCAAAACCACCAGTTCATCAGCAAAATAATTCGGCATACCTTTATAGAAAGGCTGCTCATTTTCTTCTTTTCTTGTATAAGGTAAAACAAGGCAATAGATCCGATCATTTGTCACTTTTGCAACAATTCCACCCAAACAATCATCTTTTATTTTTCGGTCACCATTTACTACTTCATATTGGGGAAGAATGGAGTATAAAGAGATTTGTCTGCTAATTTGTCTGTTCTCTATTTCCACAATTTTCACATATCGTCCTAAACGACAAACATATAACAGCTTATTTTGACTGGGATGTTTTAAAAGTTGTGCATCACAATAAATCATGTGCTCCGCAGTCTTAAAATCTGAGGGGAGGACAAATCCGGGAAAAGGGAAATCTAAATCCGATATTTCCCCAGTTTGCAAATTGACATAAGATAATATATTGACACTGCTTAACTTTGAGCCTGAAACGACACAAATACTATCATTCATTATAGCAATAGAAGGATAAAACAGACATCCTTGAGAATCCGGAAATGGAATAATATTCCATTTCTCTTTATGATAGATGTCAGCCATCTTTATGCTATATATTTCTTTTATTATCCCGGCATAGTTTGAAACATAGAAAACCGAGTCATCTTCATTTCCCCACAAGTCAGGATGAACAACCTCAAAAGGTCCTTCCCCTTTGGTTAAGAACCCGCCTTCTTTTATTAGGCTGTCGTCTTCTATACGATAAACCCCATACAATAAGTCATTAGATAGTTCCTGAATAAATAAATGGCCATCTTTTACAAAATCAATTTTCATACCCCATAACGTAGAATCACTTTTCAGGTTTTCTCCACTAACATGAGTATATACCAGTTGATCTGTCTGTTTTTCTGTTTTGTCTATTCCTTTTTATTAGCTGTGCAAGATATGCTCAATGCGAGTAATAATAAATAATATATATAGTTCTTCATACTTTTCCGTATTTTTCGATTTATCGGTTACAAAAATAACTCGTAACCGATAAACGTTATGTTTTCTAAAAATAATGATCTTCATAAATAGTCATTACCGGTCTCCAAGGCATTGAAGAATCGACCACTCCACAACGTGAAGCCATCCGATATCGACAACCACTGCTACCAGAACCTTCAGACTGGGCTAATGCTTCCACATTAGCCAAAGCCAAATCAGACATAACATCCGATTTCTGAGCGTTATACACATTAAATCCTGCTATCAAAGCAAATGCAGCAACTATAGTTACTTTCAAAATTTTTCCTTTCATCGTCTTTTATTTTTTTGATGAATTGTTACTTTCATTGTAATCTCTTTATGGAAACAAGTTCCACCTCAGGAAAAGCAAACCTACCGCTTGCCCATTCCAATCTTTTACATTACTTTTGCATTGGACTTAACCTCCTTTCTTTTAGGAGAGAGCCGCAGGGTGGAAAGAATCTGATTCCGGCAAAGAAAAAGGATTTCTTTCCATCCGCTTTTTACTCTCATTAGCTTATACTTCATCTTTATTCAGCATTTCCCGTTATCTTCAAACGAAGTGGGGAATTGTCTGCATTGCAATAAATGGTAACCGTCTTGCTGAAATGTTCAGCCTTTTCGGCTTCATAAATCACTGTCAGCACCGCTTTTTCTCCCGGACGGATACCTTCCTTACTATAGTTTACCCTAGTACAGCCACAAGAAGTGATAACATCGTATATCACCAGCACATGCTGCCCCGTATTGGTCAACGTGAACTTGCGTTCCTGCTTCTCCAACTGAGGAAATGAACCGAAGTCTATACTTTCCACATCCTGAATGACTTTCGTGATCGGCGTTTCCGCTTTTACAACTTCACCACCTGTCAATACCTTCAGATAAAGTTCCTTCACCTTCGGATTATGAACTGGATTGCCTATAGCCACCACCTTATTATCTTTATCCAATAGAAATGTTTGGAAAGTCATTTCACCCGGAAAATGGTTCAATCGGTTAAAATCATCCATTTCATCGAAACAAACAGGATAGGTGAATACATCACGACAGGTAATATAACGCAGTTCTTTCATATCTTTCGGATGAAAATAGAATGCAAAGGGAACAGGACGGTTCAGAGTTGAATCCACTTCCTGCATAAACTGCTTCCAGCGAGGCAATTGTAACTTGCAACTGGTACATCCTACTGAATCGATATATGTCACTACCTTATAGTCTGCATCGACAAAAGAAAAATTCACCGTATCCTTCCCTTGAATAGTAAAGACGGAACGGGCAGGAAAGAGAATTTCTTTCCCCTCCCATTCCTCAACCAAACGAGCGATTTTATCTTTTTCAGATTCTTTGCAGGAGGAAAACAGAGCAAGTACGCATAGTAATAGACAAAGGCATCTCATTGACTAATCCAAGCTAAAAGGTCTAAGAACATATTCCACTTTTTCTCCGGTACTGCAAGTAACATTTCCACTACCTAGGCATGTATCACGTCCAAACTCTCCAGCCGCCAATGCCTCCACATTATCTAAAAGGAGTTTACTCTCTACCGCCTTTCCAGAGGTCTTTTCCCAAACCACTACCACCATTACTATAACAGTGGTAAACAACATAATTGCTTTTTTCATTTGTTTATCATTTTTATGTGAAAGTAGAGAACATTTATCAACCGTACAAACTTTTCCCCTTAAATTCAGCTTAAGGTGATCTTAAAGTTTTTTTAAGGTTCCCAAAAAGCCCATTTCATCGAAAAAATCATCAAGGTACAATTTAGTTCCAACTATGTGGATCATGCTATTAAGTCACATATTCTCTCCGGATTATGAATCTAATTCTCACAAAAAAATGTACCTTTGCAATGTATCACAAACGGGAGACATGAAAAGGTTAGCAAAATTACTCAAGTTAAGTTTTATTGTAGTGGGATGGATTGTATTCATCTTACTATCTTATGTTGCTTTCAAAGATGAAAAAACGGTTATTTTAGTATAACTTTAATAATTAATTTCCGACAAGGAAAACATAATATCCTGTCAAAAATGACACAGGCCCTACAAGAATCAATCACTATAGATTATCACAAACGGTTCTTTCAAGATAATGTATACATCCCGAAACCTTTAATAAGAAAAATGAAAGGAATCAAAATAGTAGTCGGAGAAAAGAATGAAAATATCCTTTTTAAAGACAGCATAGACGAACAAACCGCTTATCAATTAGTAGATCAATATATGCTCGCACAATTCACTTCCGTCATACCCAATGATTTCAATGTCATTTTTAAGGAAAAACTGAAAGAAAAAGGAATTACTGGCAAAACCGGGATTATCTACCAGCATAACGGCATTCCTCAATATAGCGACAATGATTCCATCTCACCGAATTCTGCATTCCGAACTCATATAAAGATGCTGGATATGAAAAATACCATCAGTGTTCAAGGATGGGTAGATTATAGTTGGAAAACAATACCCCCAATGGTATATGTTGTCTTCTTCTCTAGACAAAGCTTCCGTATTTGCCAAAGCCAAACCAGATAGGAAATCTTATCCGTTCCGTATCTGATGATTCAAAAAGATGAGGAAGCGCTATTGGTTTCATTTACATAAAGTACAAAAACGTTCCATCACAGCAACATACTCATTACTAGCCACTTCCTGTGTGAAAGTCTTTCAAGTCCCCCTCAATCGGTATGCCGGTGGCGAAACGAATGCAAAATCAGTACCTCGCACCTCCCGATAACTCGTAGGTATCATATTTCATGCCCGACAGTACAAGATACTGTTTGCCTTCACCGCATTCCGTTTAGTATTCCACCTGGGTGAAGCAACTGTTCCACCTAGGTAAAAGTGGCTGTTTACCTAGGTGAAATTGCCTCTTCACGTGGATGAAGCAACAAACGCAACCAGAACAAAAATACGCCTTATGACGCTCCCCCTGCAAGAAAGCAACCGCAGCTATGGCACAGGAATTGGAACAACCGATATACGTCAAGCCGAATTTGACAGCGGAGAATGGCAAACCGTTTCAGGGGGATTTAGAATGTACTCACACAGTATCTTATTGATTTACAGAAAGATAATGCACACAATTCGGAATAATAATGTACTGATGCAGAAGAACTGACACTACAAATCATCGAAAATGATAAACGGCTTACTGCTCTTCGACAATATGCTATAGCGGCATAAAAACTAAATCCGAAACTTGAATTAGTAATCCATGAACTTTAAAATTTAGCTTTTTAACCACGACATTTACAGAAACAGCCATAGCTTCCGATTAACAATAAGACAGTAAACAAAAGACGAAGCCAGACTTTCTCTAAAGGAAGAACACGGATACCGCAAGCAGTGCAAGGCCTGCCAAGAAGAGTACACCACAGCCATACATCCATTGCCAGTCATCTTCCAATATATCGGCAGGTAGTGAAGCTGTACTACAACACACCACGCTAAGACACAACGCAACCGGTATGCCTGCCACTAATTCCATTCCATATTTCAAAAACCAGTTTTCCATCTCTACCACCAAACTTGTTTCCCATCTTCGTATGTAAAAATCCGCTCTTCTTTTCCTTTTGTCAGATTGCGCAAAAGTAATAAAGCATTATCAGGAACATTATCATATTCCAGGTACTGTAATTGCCTGCTACCGACCTGCCTTCCTAAACTTTTCCACTCTCTATCCCAGTAAAAAAGTTCATATAGCTCACCTTCCTTAATGAAGTTATCATCATTGCGAGGCAGATAAACCAATTTCGAAATAGAAACGACACGTCCTAAATCAAGCCCCACCCAAGCATCATTTTGCGTTTTTACCGTTTTGGGAGAACTTAACACATTGCCATCAAAAGCCCTTTTCATTGTTTCCATAGCATCCATTCTTTCCGGTCTATAATTGCCAATAACCTTACCGGTCAGCTTCTGCCCTTTTTCATCATATAGTTCAATTTCTGCCATGTTTCCTTCTGTCTTTATCGGCGGCACATACTTCATGTACCTATATGCTTTGTTCAATGTCACTGTCTGATAATTGCACTCTTTCAATGAATCAATATGGATAGTATCAGCATTCGCAAAAGCAGCTTCCCTGCTTAATACAAAATATCCTCCTATTATCGCCTTTAACCATTTCTTGGGATTCAGATCCATAAACTTCCTTGTCAAAACAACTCTCCGCTCATACCTTATATCCGGATTCAGATATGAAACTCTTCCTTTTTCATCCACCTTTACAAGATAATAAGCAGGTGTATAATTCCCTTCAGAATAAAAAATCGGTAAATATACTGCATTACGAGCCATATCCTTAAACAGATATCCCGCCCCCTTTTTCGCACCATACGCCACTACCTTCCAGTCACGCAAATCAAAAACAGACAGGTAAGCATAATGCGTATTGGTTTCTGTATCAAAACAATCAGCAATTTCCACGTCCGTTGTCTCTATATACTGATTCGTCACATCTATTATCCTGCGATTTTTAAAGAAGGGCGGTATGTCCTCTTCATCCTTTATAAGTCCTCCCTGATCACCGTAAGTATTGCGGTAAGCCTTGGACATGCGATAACTTCCACCTTTTATATGATTTCCAAAACGGCAGGGACTGCCCGGCATGATAGGATAACATTTACCGTCTGCCATAATAGAAATCCATTCATGCCCCATGGCATGATTTGCCCAGTTCGGGGTAAAGTCAGAAACAACGGGAACACCGATGCTTCTATAAATGTACCTTCCCAATGCCGTATAGGCCGGACATGCCCCCACTTTTATCCCTAACAAGGATGAAGGCCTTAAATCGGGCACATACGAAGGTGTATAATATCTGTGCCCCACGACCATCCAGCTGATTACTTCATACAACTCGTCCACCTTTCTATTATACATTGTATCTGCTACAGACTTGAATGCTTTCTGATACATGGCCATCCACGGCTCCAATGGTTCATTGCCCAAACGATGCGGAAGAATATATTCACAAAAGTCATCCAATGACAATGCTTTTGCCCAGGGCGACTGCCATGCCTGAAAAGCCCTGTCTATATGATCTATTAAATAATCTGCTTTTATGGTACGTAAATCGAAAGTCACAGTCATATTTTGAAACCGCTCCGGTTTATAAATCGAATCATAGAAAGCAATCACCTCTTCTGCATATATGCTGTCATTCGCCTGTAAACTATCTACTTGCTTGTAGTATATATCCATAAACGGAGAATCCTTGCCATGACACCATTTCATGTTCCGTATCAAGAATTCAGCCGCTTTCTTCTTTTCAGGATTGTCTTTGTAGTGTAAAAGTACACGCTCTAACTCCGCACGATTTTCACCACTCAACTTCAAAGAGGTTTCCAACGCCCTATCCGTACAACTTACCCAAAGGATGGAAGAGCAAATTATCATGACACTGACTATACAATACTTCATCTGGCTTCTTCTTAGTTATTCTATTCTTTTAAATACTCTGTTCCAACGAATCTCATCTGTATTCAAATCAACGGACTTCCATATCAATGTCGCTTTTCCCACAATAAACTTTTCGGGTAACAATCCCCAATAACGGGAATCTTTGGAATTCATCACTTTATCACCTGCCACAAAATAGTAATCTTCTTTAAACTGATATTCCTGTATGATACTATCATTCAACAGAAAAATGTCTCCACGTTGCATCAGTTTCTTTTTCTGTTCCCACTCTATCGCATTTCTATACAGTACTCCATTAACTGGAGTCATCCATATTCGTCCCCCCTTTTGCCGGAATATACAGCGGCCCGAATTCCTTTATCGTCCAGTTCACCAGACTATCACGTGGAAAACCCTTCATCACTATACCCCAATTCCGTTCCTCTCCGATCGACAGGATCTGTAGCAACTTGTCTTGTGAATCCACGCACCCTAAAGTTCCCTTATATCCATACACCTTATAGTGTGCATTTCTAATTTCAAAGGTATCCCCTGGCACAGCCACACAGCGCTTTACATAATAAGTCTTTAAATTCAGTCCCAGACTGTCCCATCGAGCCGGATAAGGAAAATTGAACACCAGCACATCATTGCGCTTTATCCGCCCAAAACCGGGAAGACGGGATATATCCACCTGACTTCCCCCCGCCGCTTCCCAAATGTCAAACAGACGCCCTCCCATCACCCACTTGTTCACCAATATATTATCTCCGGCAATCAGGGCAGGCTCCATGGAGTCAGAAGGAATCTTGAAAGAAGCGAAACTAGTCACCTGAAGTAACAACCATACGATTCCAAGTATACAAAAGGAAAAAGCTACTGATAATAATTTATCAAGTCCTGTTTTTATACTAGCCCAATATTCTATCCTGTTTTTCATTTTATAGAAATACTTGTTTACCTTGTTTCATATAAAACGCACGTTCTTCTTCTCCACGTGTATAATTGTGCAACCACAGCAAAGCACCTTCCGGCACGTTGTCATAATGTAATTCCGTATCCTCCGCCATCCGCTTTCCCAATGATATCCATCCTTGAGCACCTGCATGATAAAATAATTCATAAGAATCACCCAAGTGAATAAAATTGTCATCATTACGTGGCATAAAAAGAATATGATCCAATTTATAAGGTTTGCCCAAATCAAAAATCAATTGTTCGCCCACCACTTCTGACATATAAAAAGAAACCCAATCATTATCATCCATCAAATCGAGATTTTTCCGATGCAGTTCACTCAACGGATGATCAGCCGTTATATTTCGAGGCGTAATAGGCTGGGATATGTTTTCAGCATACATACGCCACTCGGCCAATTCAACAAACTTGTCTTTCGGGGCTGAATAACGAATATATCTATATTTCTTCTTCGGATTTACTTTCAATATGTTATAATTCACTTTAGGTGTATCAACAACCTCGTACAACAATTCCGGTTTCATAAAATCATAAGTATCCGCACCTTCAATTTTAACTCCACATGTATTCCCCAGATTCTTCACATTGCTGCGCATCGGATATTTACGATAAAGCGTAACCTCCACCAAATGAGTGGTATCAATCAATGCACTCCAAAAATGTTTTCTGTTATAACTTGGAGCTATCTCGTAAAAATCCATAGAATAGGAATGCCGACAGCACGCATTACGAATATCACAGTTTTCACGGCAATACCCTACTCTACTGTCTAGCAGAAACAAAGGTCCTAAATGCGGCAAACTAAAATCATTATAATGAGCAAATCCCTCAGTTTTCAGATAATCTGCCATTTTTTGGGCCGCCTCCATTACATCAGTACCCTGATAAAGAGAATCCAATATTGGCATATACCGGTCATAATACTTTCTTCTCCAGGATTCCAATGGCTCATCTTCTATCCTATAAGCGAGGATATACTCACAAAAATCTTCAAAGCTATAATATTTACTCCACGGTCGATTTTCCCACACTTCAAAAGCTAAATCAATATTCTCAATCAGATATGCAGAAGAAATTTTTATGAATATCATACTCACGTGGGAGGTGCATGAAGTTAAAATAGTTCCACCTTTGTATAACCTCCTCACTGATTTTTCCTTCCGTTATACTCCTTTTTTTAATTGTCTTCAACGTATCAATTTCCCATCCTATGTAGGTGTAATGGTAAGGCATATTGGCTATTAAAAATTGGGCAGCTTTGAGCTTGGATGATTGTCCCTTGTAATATGATAATACTTTCTCCAATTCCTGTTTATTATCCTTGGAAAAATTCAAGGCTACAGCAACTCTTTCCTGCATATGATTCGTACAGGATAAAAAAAGAAAAAGCAACAGACAGACAAAAAGAAAACACTCTACTATTTTTTATTCATAACACCACAATATAAACTGCCATAAATCAAAATAAGTAAATTAAATTCCACCAACTAATGCCATTATGATTCGACAATTATCCTTACCAATACAAAGATTGCTTCATTTAAATACAATTAACACGGGGTTATCTTCTGTTTTTGATTTTTTAATCATGTTCTTCAAGTCCTTATTTATGAAAGTTGACTGACTGGCATATTCCATCAACTCTTCCATTGTATAGCAATAAATAATACCACTTGTATTTCTTCCTACGCAATGAAACGAATTTGGTAAACCTGCACACAATGAAGTAAACACTCCCGAATTTCCTGTATCAATATCGTGAATAACATATAAAGGAAGGCCTTCATGTGACATCGTAAGATATATCTTATTATTATACAATGAAAAACCAGCCAATCCAGACACATAATTCTTTTCCCTGCATATCTGATAAAAAGAACGACTGTCAGGAAAATCAAATATCATAAGTATTGACAGAAAGCCCGTCAGTCTTTATAAAGTACGCTGGACACACATGTTTGTCTGATAAAGAACAAAATAAATCGTATCAGAAAGCATATGCTGAACATACACAGAATCATCTGAATAAAAAGCAAAAACATTACTAGGCATATAACCTACATTCCTGTTACCATCCCGTTTCCTTAGACCTTCCATTACAATCTTCCCGTTTTGTGACACAAAAAAATTAAATTCGATTTCTTTTCAAGTTAGGATCAAAACACAAAAAGAATCCTCTTTTTGTGAATAAAAAGCAAGAGTAGGAAGAGGCTCTGTCCTCATGTATTCACCGTCAAAAGAATATACCTTCAGTTCACGATAATTATCAAGTACGTACACAGAATGATTTAAACTATCTATAAAAAAGTCTGTTGCAAAAATCAGTTCTCCGGGACCATTTCCTTGTTTAAGTTGCCAGACGTATCGTCCTTCTCCTGTAAACTTATAAAATTTTTCCACCATAAGAGGAAAAGCAAATAAACCGCATCACCCTGTATATCTACTTTTACAATATTCTCCAACAGACATGTATCTAGTGTTTCTAGTCTGATAAAAGAATAATCTGCAAAAACAGACACCTCCTCCTTTATATTGTTCAAAGAAGCATCAATAATCTCAATCGGAAAAGAGCTGTCTTTATGAAAGTCACAAGCATTCATAAATAAAAGCAAAATGACCAAATATAATACACCTTTCATCTTCTTTCATTCTCTTTTTAATAAAAGAATACGCTAAAAAACAATCAGCCATCATACTCTCAACATTACGACAGACAGACTGTTAAAATTTTAGCATATTCCTTTCTTTTATTTCTTAATCAAGGACTAATTCAAATCAACAATTACAATTGCTATCAGCTTCAGGACAATGAATACAACCACCTGTCCCATACTCACCATCTAACCAGATTTTACCTGTCCAACCACCACCTTCACCGCTCGCTAACGCTTCCACATTAGCCAATGCTAAATCAGACATTACATCCGATTGCTGAGCGTTATACACATTAAATCCTGCAATCAAAGCAAATGCAGCAACCAAAGTTACTTTCAATATTTTCTTTTTCATCTTGTTTCTAGTTTTAAAGATGATTGTTACTTATGTTTTCATCTTTTATCGGAAAGAACTCCACCGCAGAAAAAGCGAGACTACTGCTTGCTTATTCTGATTTTTACATTACTTTTGCATCGGACTTAACCTCCTTTCTTTTAGGAGAGGGCCACAGGGTGGAAAGAATCTGATTCCAGCAAAGAAAAAGGATTTCTTTCCATCCGTTTTTTTACTCTCATTAGTTCATACTTCATCTTTATTCAGCATTTCCCGTTATCTTCAAACGAAGTGGAGAATTATCCGCATTGCAATAAATGGTAACCGTCTTGCTGAAATGTTCAGCCTTTTCGGCTTCATAAATCACTGTCAGCACCGCTTTTTCTCCCGGACGGATACCTTCCTTACTATAGTTTACCCTAGTACAGCCACAAGAAGTGATAACATCGTATATCACCAGCACATGCTGCCCCGTATTGGTCAACGTGAACTTGCGTTCCTGCTTCTCCAACTGAGGAAATGAACCGAAGTCTATACTTTCCACATCCTGAATGACTTTCGTGATCGGCGTTTCCGCTTTTACAACTTCACCACCTGTCAATACCTTCAGATAAAGTTCCTTCACCTTCGGATTATGAACTGGATTGCCTATAGCCACCACCTTATTATCTTTATCCAATAGAAATGTTTGGAAAGTCATTTCACCCGGAAAATGGTTCAATCGGTTAAAATCATCCATTTCATCGAAACAAACAGGATAGGTGAATACATCACGACAGGTAATATAACGCAGTTCTTTCATATCTTTCGGATGAAAATAGAATGCAAAGGGAACAGGACGGTTCAGAGTTGAATCCACTTCCTGCATAAACTGCTTCCAGCGAGGCAATTGTAACTTGCAACTGGTACATCCTACTGAATCGATATATGTCACTACCTTATAGTCTGCATCGACAAAAGAAAAATTCACCGTATCCTTCCCTTGAATAGTAAAGACGGAACGGGCAGGAAAGAGAATTTCTTTCCCCTCCCATTCCTCAACCAAACGAGCGATTTTATCTTTTTCAGATTCTTTGCAGGAGGAAAACAGAGCAAGTACGCATAGTAATAGACAAAGGCATCTCATTGACTAATCCAAGCTAAAAGGTCTAAGAACATATTCCACTTTTTCTCCGGTACTGCAAGTAACATTTCCACTACCTAGGCATGTATCACGTCCAAACTCTCCAGCCGCCAATGCCTCCACATTATCTAAAAGGAGTTTACTCTCTACCGCCTTTCCAGAGGTCTTTTCCCAAACCACTACCACCATTACTATAACAGTGGTAAACAACATAATTGCTTTTTTCATTTGTTTATCATTTTTATGTGAAAGTAGAGAACATTTATCAACCGTACAAACTTTTCCCCTTAAATTCAGCTTAAGGTGATCTTAAAGTTTTCTTAAGGTTCTAAAAACACCCATTTCATCGAAAAAATCATCAAGGTACAATTTAGCTCCAATTATGTGAATCATGCTATTAAGTCACATATTCTCTCCGGATTATGAATCTAATTCTCACAAAAAAATGTACCTTTGCAATGTATCACAAACAGGAGACATGAAAAAGTTAGCAACTTTACTCAAGTTAAGTTTTATTGTAGTGGGATGGATTGTATTCATCCTACTATCTTATGTTGCTTTTAAAGATGAAAAACAATGTTCTGATAACAATGAAGGACAGCCTACGTGAAACGATCAACATTGATTATCAGGAACGATTAAACAAAATACTTGTTAGCTATCGTCCTTTAGGCAGAAAGGTAAAAGGTGTTCAAATAGAATGCGGTGATAGCATGGAAACCATTTATTTTGAAGACAGCATCCATGAGTCACTGGCTACCCAACTGGCCAACCAGTATGTGATGACAAGGATTATCCCTGCCAATCCTGACAAATTCAATAAGATCTTCCAAGAAGAATGGGAAAAGAATGGGATTTCTGCTATAAAGACGGGAATCATTTACCGCCACAACAAGGAAAAGGCATTTAGTGACAATGATTCAATCTCCTTTCAGTCGGCCCTTGTCACCCCTGTACAAACAATAGATGCAAAAAGAAGTGCCGGCGTACAGGCATGGGCTATGATTCATTGGACAGAAATAGTAAAACATACTACTCCAAAAGTGTTATGGAGCATCATCGCCTATTTCATCGTCTTGGTATGGGTGTCTTTGTCATTTTTGAAAAAGCCGCTGGAAAAAGATATCCCGGCCAGTCAGAACTGCACACGATTTGAAAAGATGGTTTTAAAGCTGGAAAGTCAGAAATTGTATATCAACAACCAGCCGTGTCCCATAGCACCTGCGGATTTCAATCTGCTGTTACTATTCATCAATGCACCGGAACATTTTCTAACCAAAGAAGACATAAAGAATGTATTTTGGCCGCAAGAGGACAAGCCCGACAATAAAATACATAATCATATTTCCACCCTTAAATCCTCAATAAAGAACTTTCCAGAATATCAGATTATAACAGAACCTAAAAAAGGATACCGTCTGGTTATTTCTTCAAATGGATGAATGAGCTTTTTTCCAACTTTTATTGTTAATGCAAAGATAACGATTTATCTTCGCATTAACAATCCGTTTAAGAAAAAGGGAATAATGAAATATCCCATTGGTATACAGAGCTTTGACAAGATGCGTGAAGATGGTTTTGTCTATGTGGACAGGACAGCTTTGATTTATAAGTTGGTATCTGTGAGTACGACATATTTTCTGAGCCGTCCCCGACGTTTTGGAAAGAATCTGCTGGTGAGTACCCTGGATACTTATTTCAAGGGAAGGAAAGAATTTTTTGAAGGATTGGCTATTGCAGATCTGGCAAATAAGTTTAACTATACAATAGAGGAAACGAAAGGGTTCCTGACCATGGTGGCTGCCAATTATTTAAAGCCCAAAGATACCGAGATTTCCAATTGGATTGTAGATGCCGTCATTTTGCTTGAAGAAGGGGAGACTACAGCTTTCTGCACTGTATTAACTTCTTTCCTTGCCGATATACCGTATAATTCTCATGGCTCGATAAAGACGGTTGAGGCGACAGAAAAGCATTTTCAATATACTTTCTATCTGATTCTTCGTTTGCTGGGAGTATACTGCCGGTTGCATGTGGAGTATTTTACTATCTGCTCGTCAGCATTGACATCCATACCGAATAGCAGACCGGCAGCCTCATCCACATAAATACCGGCTATAGGACGATCAAGTACAAGGGTTTTCACCACATTGCCTTCATGGGTAAATATACGCAATATCCTGCCCCCCTGCTTATAGGCATCGGCCAACTTCATAATATCTTTAAATTTGCGCCCGTCATAAATGGCATAAATATAGTTATCAGTCACCTGCACATCATAATAGCAGATTCTGCCTGCCGGAAGGCCATACCCTTCAGGACTCACTTTAAATTGGGGTTCACCATCCCCACCCAATTCTCCTATATGCTTTTGTGAAGCCATGCTATAAATATCGAGCCTATCTCCAAACTGAATGACAGAAACCAATATCTTCTTATCAGGACTGAATGATACAAAACTGTTCCAGCCTTGAGCCACAGCAGGCGCACTTTCTCTCAACAGTTCCGGATCGGACACAGGTATCTGCTCGGATTTACGAAGCAATTCGCCGGAAGAGAGTGAAGCCCAACTGAAACGGTTCTCACCGGAATAATCGGGGATAACAACAGTAGAGGCATCCTTCAAATCAAAATCAAGGGAACGGAACAAGCGCTTATCCAACAAAATATCCTTTTCCTGTTTGGGAGTTTTCCCCCCGGCTATACCGCTATATTGATACATCCTACCCTTGCCGTCATCAAGCACCCACACCGTGTCCTGCCCTGCAAAACGGATATTCGCCGCATAAATGGACTCACCCGGACCTTCCCCACGCTTTCCAAAAGAAGACTGATACTGAAAATCGGGATAAGTAAATACATGATAATAGTAATCGGCATTGTGCAAATCCAATATCACCGCCTTGTCACCCTGTACACGCATACGATAGGCATACCGGAACAGAGCCGTATCAATGGGAACAATCTCCCCTTTCAGAACTTCTCCCTTCCGCACCGCTTCTTCTATGATTGACTCACTGGATACCTGCTGTTGGTGGCGTTGCCCGGTACACGCCACCAACAAAGGGAATAAAACGCATAATAGTTGTTTGTTTTTCATTTGATTTCTATATTTACTTATCTGGCACAAAGTAAACAAACTATTCATAAAAACAAGAAGAAACAACCTTAGATTTACCTTAAATCTTCATTTTAGATTCGTCATAGACATCTCTTTTTCACGAGTAGATTTTCATTTCTTCCCATTTCATCGAAATTCAGGGACTTTGCCACCTCTACAATGAAAACATGTCAAAACAGCCTATCATAAAATAAGGTATGGAGAATCCGCATCATATCACATCAGCCTATTATGGTTTCGATATACTTTGACGGACATATACCACACGCTTCCTAAACCTTTTTGCAAAATACCGACTGTCACAAAAGCCCAACATCGTTGCAATTTCTCCGATAGAGTAATCTTGAGAGGCCAATAATCTCTTTGCTCTTTCCATTTTGAATGTCAACATATAATCGGCCGGCGCCTGTCCTGTCATTTTCTTCATCTTATTATAGAAAGCAGTGCGGGACATTCCCATATCTTCACTAAGCGCATCAACGGTATATGACTCTTCCGCCAAATTCTGTTCCAACAACTGCCGGACTTTATTTATAAACTTCAGACAAGCATCGTCCTTTCTTATCTTCTCGGGAAGTGTAGGAGCAACCGTATCGGCTATAAATCGCCTCATCCGTTCCTGTCTGACCAAATTATTATCTATAAGCATAGTAATGTCCGTCCGGAATTTCCAAATATTCGCACTCCGCAATTCCAGCCGGTCGGCTTTACTCCCCACATGCGACAAATAGCTTTCATTATCTGCCGACTTAATTAAAAGAATAACCGGAATATTCGCTATGGCCTTGTCTGCTTTAACTTTAGAACAAAGTTCCTCTCCATAGACTCCATTCACAGTTTCGTCAACAACAATCACATCAGGGTTATTTTGAACAGAGGCACTTATTATTCTATCGGGAGCGTCCAGAACAATACACCTGAAATACTCCGAAAGAGTCATCCTTAAATAATCACTATACTTTTTGTCTGCCATAACCAACAAAATACAAGATTTACTCTCTTTTTATCAGTCCGGCTCTTTCCTTCTGCTGTAGATACGGTTTCTTCCAAGTAAACCTTTTTGCTTCTTTACAGATAGCGCCATACCGGTATCTGCCTCGGATTGGGATTGAAAATATTTCGGCATAATAACCTGGTAAGTAACCACTTTTCCGTATCCATAACCGATTATTTTACCGCCATGCAAACGGATTATTTTCTTTACCGTCCATAAGTCACCATAATTATATATGGAAGAGAAGGCAGGCATGGCCGGAATCATCTTTAAAATTCCATTTCTTATCTTTTCACAATTGCTGATACGCAACTCCCAAGAACTTGCCGAATGTGAAAGGATAATATTTATACAACCGTCAGGAGGTGTGTTATCTATCATTTTGTTCAAAAGGTGCTGAAGAGCTACCGTCATCACGGTTTCATTGATCCTGCAACTGATATAATCAGAACAGGCAGTAACTTTTAACTGAATATGACGCGAATCGGCATAAAGATGGCATAGACCGACAACAGACATGATATAGGCATAAAGCTCAAACTCTACCACAGAAGCACGAGGAATCGTTTTCCAATCCGCTTTACCAAGTGAAATAGCACTCTGGCTGCAATCAATAACCTGATTGGCATTTTTCAGAGCCTGCTGTAACTTTGTAACAGCAGATTCAGGAAGATTACCAACCACAATTTCTTCCAATTGATTCCGTAACACCACCAAAGGCGTATGTGTATAATGGAACAAATTAATAACAAGTTTGAACTTTTCACGGAACATCAGTTGAGTTTTATGTTCTATGGCATGAGATAATAAAAGATAGAAAAAGATACCTATCATCACCCCCTCTACAGGTAGCACGTACCCTAAAAGGAATATATTCGACAGAATCCAATCAATCGTCCCGTTGTTATCCACAAATAAAACCATTATTCAAAGGAATAGGTGTAAAAATACTCATTAAAGCATCTAAGTAAGTTTTTTTCATACTAATATTGAATTAAAATAAATAATTTCCTCATAGACAATACAACATTTTATTAATAGTATATCATTCATTTTTTCTCAATACAAGTATAAACTTTTCTGCATTCTCGCATAAGGCGAAATTTATCAAATTTAATGGGCAATATTCATCAAAAATATGCTAAAAAACATGTATTAAGGAATAAGTATGCAATCATATTGGTTTTACAAGAAATTTTTCCATTCGACTCTGAACCATCACTTTTCATTTATTCTGTCAGGTAATAATGCTGTCTGTTATATAAAACGTAAATATTATTCCTTAAAAAATATTCTTGATCAGGACGAATCTTCCTCATACTATTTTTAAATTACAAGTATAATTTTTTAATGTATCAGACAGGGGATTAAGAAGCACACTAAAAACAGCTCGGACAGACATACCTATAGAGTAAGAAACATATCACAATAAATTCCATTTTTCACAAAATAGGTTTATATGATGAAAATACCTATCTTTGTTCTATGAATAAATTAGTTATAGTAGGATGTGGACGACTTGCTGAAATTATAACAAACGCAGTTGTCAAAGGAATATTGCCCGACTATGAGTTAGTAGGCGTATATTCGCGTACAGCATCAAAGGCCGAACGCATTGCGAATAAAATGAGGCAACACGGAAAAATGTGTGCAGCCTGTCACACTTTAAAAGAACTGTTGGAGTTAAAACCTGATTATCTAGTGGAATCAGCCTCGCCTGCCGCAATGAAAGAACTGGCCTTACCTACCTTGGAAAACGGAACTTCCATTATCACCCTATCCATAGGAGCTTTGGCAGACACCTCTTTTTATGAGAAAGTCAAAGAAACAGCCAAGGCAAACGATACACGGGTTTACTTGGTATCCGGAGCCATCGGAGGATTTGATGTATTAAGAACCACCTCTTTGATGGGAAACGCTACAGCTCGTTTTTTCAATGAAAAAGGACCTGATGCTTTGAAAGGCACATCGGTTTACAAGGAAGAGCTGCAACAGG
>ENA-OQOA01000161-OQOA01000161.1-human-gut-metagenome-genome-assembly--contig:-NODE-161-length-36190-cov-5.135097_pt1 | contig 36190 bp, 33 predicted proteins | sample MGYA00242633_ERZ504888 | MGnify/ENA primary metagenome ERZ504888 (study PRJEB26092, sample SAMD00036372) | human gut metagenome | host: Homo sapiens | study: EMG produced TPA metagenomics assembly of...
TTTTTAGCAAAATCCGGCAGATCCAACAGAAAGCCAGACAGAAAAGCGGAAGAAAGACAGAATAACCAGACTAAAATACATATAAAATTAAAAATTCAGAAATATATTGTGAAATATGAATAATATACTTGCAAAAAAGCAAAAACTTTAGTAGAATAGTGACTATGATAAGAGGAACGGAAGACGTGAATCTTGATAAAAAGCAGAAAGGCGAATAAGAGCGGCCTTGCAATCTGCAAATTTACTTACATGGGAGGTATTACATATGGACGTTTTTAGAACTGACCGAATCAGAAATGTGGTGCTGCTGGGGCACAGCGGCTCCGGAAAGACAAGTCTGACCGAAGCTATGGCTTATCTTTCCGGTATGACAAACCGTCTCGGAAAAGTGACAGACGGAAATACCGTCAGCGATTTTGACAAAGAAGAAATCAAGCGCAAATGCTCTATTTCCACAACGCTTGTCCCGGTCGTATGGGGAAAAAATAAGATCAATGTTCTGGATACTCCTGGAATGTTTGATTTCGTAGGAGAAGCACAGGAAGCCGCTTCCGCAGCAGATGCCGCTGTAATCGTGGTATCCGGAAAGGCCGGCGTGCAGGTCGGAACCCAGAAAGCATGGGAACTCTGCGAGAAATACAATCTTCCGCGTATGATCTTCGTAACGGAAATGGATCAGGACGATGTCAGCTACCGAGAAGTCGTTGAGCAGCTCACCGAACTGTACGGAAAACGAATCGCACCGCTTCATATGCCTCTGCGTGAAAACGGTAAATTTGTAGGATATATCAATATTGTAAAGAACAAAGGCCGCAGATATATCGAAAAAGATAAAAAAGAAGAATGCCCGATTCCGGATTACTCCGTAGAATATCTGGAGAAGTACCGTGAAACCCTGATGGAATCCGTGGCAGAAACAAGTGAAGAGTTTATGGACCGCTACTTTGGCGGAGAAGAGTTCTCGGTAGCAGAGATTTCCGCAGCGCTTGCCATGAACGTAGGAGACGGCACCATCGTTCCGGTATGCATGGGCTCCCCGGTCAATCTGCAGGGCGTATCGAACCTTCTTGATGATATCTGCGGATACTTCCCGGATCCGTCCACCCGTCCGTGTGCCGGCATCAATCTCAATACGAACGAAATTTTCGAGGCAAATTACGACTTTGCGAAACCGAAGAGCGCGACCATTTTCAAGACGATCGTGGATCCGTTCCTTGGAAAATATTCAATGATTAAGGTTTGCTCCGGCGTTATTAAAAGCGATGATGTGCTCTATAATGTAGATCAGGAATCCGAAGAAAAACTGAGCAAGCTGTACGTGCTCGAAGGCTCCAAGCCGATCGAAGTACCGGAGCTTCATGCAGGAGATATCGGTGCCATCGCAAAACTCGGCGATGCAAGAACCGGCGATTCCCTTGCGACAAAGAACAATCAGGTCCGCTACGGAAAACCGGATGTTTCGACTCCGTACACCGCAAAACGATATAAACCGAAGAACAAAGCCGATGTAGATAAGATCTCCCAGGCCTTTGCCAAGATGATGCAGGAAGACCTGACTATGAAGGCAGTCAATGATTCTGCAAACCATCAGACATTGCTGTACGGCATGGGCGACCAGCACATCGATATTATCGTTAGCAAGCTGCTGGAGCGCTACAAAGTAGAAGTAGAGCTGTCCCGTCCGAAGGTAGCCTTCCGCGAGACGATCCGCAAAAATTCGGATGTAGAAGCAAAATACAAAAAACAGTCCGGCGGCCACGGCCAGTACGGTCATGTAAAAATGCGCTTCTCCGCTTCCGGAGATCTCGAGAAACCATACGTTTTCGAGCAGGAAGTTGTCGGCGGCGCCGTTCCGAAGAACTACTTCCCGGCTGTTGAAAAAGGTATCCAGGAAGCCGTACAGAAAGGCCCTCTGGCTGCTTATCCGGTAGTCGGCGTCAAAGCCGTTCTGTATGATGGTTCTTATCATCCGGTAGACTCCTCCGAGATGGCATTCAAGACCGCAGCGATCCAGGCGTTCAAGAAAGGCTTTATGGAAGCATCCCCGGTTCTCCTTGAGCCGATCGTTTCGATGAAGATCACGGTAGACGATAAATACACCGGCGATATCATGGGCGATCTCAACAAACGCCGTGGCCGTGTGCTCGGCATGAACCCGGATCACAAGGGCCATACGATTATCGAGGCTGATGTTCCGGAACTTGAGATCTACGGATACGGCACAACACTCCGCTCCATGACAGGCGGAAGCGGTGATTTCTCCTATGAGTTTGCGAGATATGAGCAGGCTCCGTCCGATATCCAGGCAAAAGAGATTGAGGCAAGAGCTTCGAAGGTTGAAAAAGCAGAAGAATAAAGCTTTATAAAATAGTGTGATAAAACAGAGAAAATCCGGTTTCGGGAGCAGAATTCGCCCGGAAACCGGATTTTTCTGCGGTTTTTGAAGAAAAACGGAGGATATAGGAAAAAATAAATTGTAAAAACAGGGAAAGAGTGATAGAATACAGCTATATGTTCAAATGTGCATGCTGTCCTAGGCGGCGGTGTGAGAAAAAAGAACTTTGAACTTGAACATGCAGGAGGTTACCTATGAGTAAAAGATATGAGCCACAGGACATTGAAAAAAAGTGGCAGAAGATCTGGCAGGATGAAAAAGCCTTTGCCGCCACAGATGATTATACAAAACCGAAATACTACGCACTCGTTGAATTTCCGTATCCGTCAGGACAGGGACTTCACGTAGGCCATCCGCGTCCGTACACTGCACTGGACATTGTAGCCAGAAAGCGCAGAATGCAGGGTTACAACGTTCTGTATCCGATGGGCTGGGATGCATTTGGTCTTCCAACGGAGAACTATGCGATCAAAAACCACATTCATCCGAAGATCGTTACCAAAACAACGTACATCACTTCAAAGACCAGCTTCAGTCTCTTGGATATTCCTTCGACTGGGACAGAGAGATCAACACGACGGATCCGGAATACTATCACTGGACCCAGTGGATTTTCCTGAAACTTTTCAAAGCCGGACTGGCATATAAAAAGAGATGCCGATCAACTGGTGTACTTCCTGTAAGGTAGGCCTTGCAAATGAGGAAGTTGTAAACGGCGTGTGCGAGCGCTGCGGAAGCCCGGTTGTCCGCAAAGTAAAAAGCGAGTGGATGCTGAAGATCACCGAGTATGCAGACAAGCTGATTGACGGTCTGGACGGCGTTGACTATATTGAGCGTGTCAAAACTTCCCAGAAAAACTGGATCGGACGTTCCCACGGAGCAGAGGTTGATTTCTCCCTGAAAGATAAACCGGAGAAGCTGACTATCTACACCACACGCCCGGATACCCTGTTCGGTGTTACGTACATGGTACTCTCCCCGGAGCATCCGTACATCGACCAGTACAAAGATGAGATCAAGAACTGGGATGAGGTCTGCGCATACCGTGAGATGGCAGCCAGAAAATCCGATTTCGAGCGTTCCGAGCTTGCAAAAGACAAGACCGGTGTCATGATCGACGGACTTTCCGCAGTCAACCCGGTTAATGGAAAAGAGATCCCGATCTGGATTTCCGATTATGTACTGATGAGCTACGGCACCGGCGCCATCATGGCAGTACCGGCACACGATGAGCGTGACTGGGAGTTCGCAAAGAAATTCAACATGCCGATCATCGAGGTTGTTGCAGGCGGCGACGTACAGAACGAAGTTTACACCGACGTTGCAGAGGGAACTCTTGTCAACTCCGGTTTCCTGAACGGACTTTCCGTTGCGGAAGCAAAAAGAAAATTCTTGAGTGGCTCGAAGAGAACCACGTTGGAAAAGCAAAAACAAACTATAAGCTGCGTGACTGGGTATTCTCCCGTCAGCGTTACTGGGGTGAGCCGATTCCGATCGTACACTGCGACAAATGCGGTTACGTTCCGGTTCCGGAAGAATCCCTTCCGCTGGAGCTGCCGGATGTAGAGAGCTACATGCCGACCGATAACGGCGAGTCTCCGCTGGCTGCCATGACAGACTGGGTCAACACCACCTGCCCGTGCTGCGGAGGACCTGCAAAACGTGAGACCGATACCATGCCGCAGTGGGCTGGTTCTTCCTGGTATTACATCCGCTATACCGATCCGAAGAACAAAGAGGCTCTGGCAAGCAAAGAAGCTATGAAATACTGGCTGCCGGTTGACTGGTACAACGGAGGAATGGAGCACACCACCCTTCACCTTCTGTATTCCCGTTTCTGGCATAAATTCCTGTACGATCAGGGCGTAGTTACCTGCCCGGAACCGTATCAGAAACGTACTTCCCACGGAATGATCCTCGGCGAGAACGGCGAGAAGATGAGTAAATCCCGTGGAAACGTTATCAACCCGGATGATATCGTAGCTGAGTTCGGTGCAGATACCCTGCGTACGTACGAGATGTTCATCGGTGCCTTCGACTTAAGTGCATCCTGGTCTCAGGAAGGCGTAAAAGGATGCCGTCGTTTCCTCGAGCGTGTATGGAAACTGCAGGACAGCCTGGTAGACGGAGATTCCTACTCCAAAGAGCTGGAGTCCAAAATGCACCAGACCATCAAGAAAGTATCCAGCGACTATGAGTCCCTGAAATACAACACAGCGATCGCAGCCATGATGACCCTGGTCAACGAGATCTACAAAGCCGGAAAAGTAACGAGAAAAGAGTTCGAAACCCTTCTGATCCTGCTGAATCCGGTTGCACCGCATATGACCGAGGAACTGTGGGCAGACCTTGGATACGAAGGCCGTCTGTATCAGACCGCATGGCCGGAGTTTGACGAGGAGAAGACCGTAGAGGCAGTAGCCGAGATCGCTGTTCAGATCAACGGCAAAATGCGCGGAACGATCAAAATCGCCAAAGATGCAGATAAAGAGACCGCAATCGCCGCTGCAAAAGAGGCAGTTGCAGACAAACTGACCGGAAACATCGTAAAAGAAATTTACGTACCGGGAAGAATTGTGAATATCGTTCAGAAATAATAATTATGTAAGCTGAAGAAAGGAGGCTGATTCTTGGAAAAAGAGTCAGTCTCCTTTTGCACAAATATTGCTGTTTAGCAAGGAGGGATACAAAATGAATCTTGAAACAATCAGACAGGAAGCGCGTGCCGTCGCAGAGGAGCTGATTACGACAGCGCAGATGAAACCGGGACAGATTCTGGTAGTGGGATGTTCTTCGAGTGAAATTCACAACAGTAAGCTCGGAACGGATTCCAGCCAGGAGATCGGGCAGGCGGTGTTTGAGGCGCTGTGTGCGTGTACGAAGGAGCACGGGCTGTATCTGGCGGCGCAGTGCTGTGAGCATCTGAACCGTGCGGTTGTTCTGGAGCGTGCGGCGGCAGAAAAATATGGTTACGAGCCGGTCTGCGCGGTACCGTGGCTGCATGGCGGCGGATCGTTTGCGATGGCGGCATACTATGGATTGGAGGACGCTGTCACCGTAGAGCGTGTGCAGGCGCATGCAGGTATTGATATCGGTGATGTGCTGATCGGCATGCAGCTGAAGGCAGTAGCCGTTCCGGTCCGGGTATCGCAGAAAACGATCGGAGATGCGCACGTTGTCTGCGCGCGGACAAGACCGAAATACATCGGCGGCGAGCGGACGCATTACGCGGAAGATCCGGAGATGAGAAAGTAAGAAACTGTGATTGGTAAATCAAAAAATGCCGTACAGGCGGAGAAAAATTTCCAACGCTGTACGGCATTTTTGATGTTTGGTTTTACGTTTTATTTCGCTTTTCTCGCTTCCCGTTTTCGCAGGAAGAAAATTTTCTGCTTCCGGTAAAAAGAGGAAATGGAATCCACGAGGATGCTCAAATATCGCAGAACCGGCTCTGTTGCGACAGAGAATACGACCAGCAGCATGATACATTTTCTGGACATATCAGAAATGGCGAACAGCTGGTTCAGATAGGTACTGCAGAAAATGAAGGCAATAATCGAGCCGATCAGGATCGTCCAGCGCATCCAGTTGAGCGGCTTGCTGATCCGGTAGAGAATCATAAAACCGACAATGGCGAGCAGTACGGTGGCAGCGGTCGAAATATCTTCCGAGCCGACCGCAAATTCCTGGCCGAAGACGACGAGTGTTGCGACCATCAAAAAGTCGGTCAGCGCCGCAGGCAGGGCCCGTGTCAGAATGTTCGTGATAAAGTGGCCCGCTATCCGGTTTTTGTTCGGCATTAGCGAGAGCAGGAAGCCTGGAATACCGATCGTAAACATACTGATCAGCGAGATCTGGGACGGCTCCAGCGGATACGTCACCATCGAGATCAGTGAGAAGATGGACAGCAGGAACGAGAAAAATGTTCTTTACCAGGAACAGCGTTCCCGAGCGCTGCAGGTTGTTGACAACGCGGCGGCCTTCCAGTACGACAGAAGGCATCTTCGAAAAGTCGTTGTCCAGCAGAACGAGCTGTGCAGCCTGTGCGGCAGCGTCACTTCCGGATGCCATCGCAACGGAGCAGTCGGCATCCTTTAATGCGAGCACATCGTTGACACCATCGCCGGTCATCGCAACGGTCTTGCCGTTTTTCTTTAAAGCCTGGACAAACTGGCGTTTTTGGTCTGGTGTGACACGGCCGAACACGGTGTATTTCAGGATTGCTTCTTCGAGCTCTTCCGGTGTCTTTAGAGTGGAAGCATCAATATAATCCTCTGCGTGTGCAATCCCTGCCTGGCGGGCAACCTCAGATACCGTTACCGGAGTATCACCGGAGATGACCTTGACATGGACACCCTGATCTTCGAAGTAGCGGAACGTTTCCGGTGCTTCTTTTCGGATCGGATTGGAGAGAAGCACGTAGCCAAGCGGCGTGACACGGCCGGAGAGTGCTTTTCCATTCGGTACAGTTTCGGATGTGCCGAAGACGAGAAGACGGAATCCCTTTGAGGTATACGCTTCAATTTCACTCTGATAGCGTGCAAAATCATCGCGGAGAACGAACTCCGGGGCACCGAGCACGTAGGAGACATCCGAAAATGTCACACTGGAATACTTGAATTCCGAGGAGAACGAAGTCATCGAAACGGCAGTTTTGCCGTTGTTGTCTTTAAAATATTCTTTCAGTGCCGCCATAGTAATGTTGTCGTTTGACATGGCAGATGCGAAATCACCGACCGCAAGGGAAAGCTCTTCTTTCTGCAGTGCGGGAGCATTTTCGCCGGATTCTGTATCAGGGACTGAACTGGAGCCGACCAGAATCAGATCATGTACTTTCATATTTGTCTCAGTGATGGTTCCCGTCTTATCGACACAGAGCACGTTGACGCGAGCCAGCGTCTCGATACATTTCATATCATGCACGAGAACCTTCTGCGAAGCCAGCCGCATAACGCTGACGGCAAGGGCAACGCTTGCAAGCAGGTAAAGACCTTCTGGGATCATGCCGAGCACGGCGGCCACCATCGAGGTAATGCTCTCACGGAATGTTTCGTGGGAGACGAAAAACTGCTGGCCGAAGAGCAGAAGACCGATCGGAATGATCAGAATGCCGACAACCTTTACCAGCTTGTTGAGGGAGCGGATCATCTCGGACTGTTCGCCCTCTTTCATGGCCTTTGCCTCGAGGGTCAGACGGGAAATGTAGGAATCTTCACCGACCTGGGTCAGACGGCTCTTGCAGCTTCCGGAGACGATAAAACTTCCGGACATCAGCTCGTCGCCCGGGCGCTTGGTAATCTCATCGGATTCACCGGTAAGCAGCGATTCGTTGACCTGTACCTCACCTTCAAGCACGACAGCATCAGCGCAGATCTGTTTTCCTGCGGTAAATACAACAATATCATCGAGTACGAGATCCTCCGCGGCGAGTGTTACCTCAGCACCGTCACGGATCGCAGTAGCCTTCGGCGCGTTTAAAACAGACAGCTTTTCCAGCGTCTTTTTCGCCTTGATTTCCTGTACAATGCCGATCAGCGTGTTCGCGATGATGACCGGCAGAAACGTAAGATCCCGGAACGAACCGGCAAGGATCAGAAAGATGGCAATAATCAGAAAAATCAGGTTGAAATACGTACAGACATTGCTCTTTACGATCTCGGCCGTTGTCTTGGACGGAGGTTCCACCGCGCAGTTGGTCCAGCCGTTCTCGCGGTACTCGGCAACCTGCTCGGCGGAAAGGCCTTTGGAAGGGTCTGCCTCATAGCGCGTCGTTGGAACACGGCGGTGAATGATTTCGGGAATTGTTTTGTTCATAACAGTTATATTCCTCTCCGGCTGTCCTGATAAAGAAGAGACAGCCTCACTGTGGTTTGGTTGAAAAAGATCACGTCTGGAATCTTTTTCCATACTAAGAAGTATACCATAGAGCATCGAAAAAGAAATGAAGGAAGTATTAAATTTTACGAAAAAAGACTTTTCGCAAAGAGGAACAGATAGGAATGTGCGAAAAGTCTTTTGTATTCTGAATTCAGTCCTGTATTTCCTGAAGATTGCGGATGTTCGGCTCCGCCATCATGGAGTAATTGGTGTAATAAACAACGAAACCCGGTTTGCTTCCGTTTGGTTTACGCAGGTTTTTCTTTAAGGTGTAGTCGATTTCCACCTTCGGTGCCTGTCTGCCTTTCGAGTAATAGGCGGCGAGAGCAGCGGCCTCTTCGTAGACGGAATCCGGCAGCTCTTTACCGTTCGTCTTTACGATGACATGGCTGCCCGGCTGGCCTTTCGCGTGGAACCACCAGTCGTTGCCGGAGGCGAATTTAAACGAAAGTTCCTCGTTCTGGAAGTTGTTCTTGCCGACATAAATGTCAAAGCCCTCGGAAGAGCGGTAGTGGAACGGATGGGAGGTGATTTTCTGCTTTTTCCCTGTCGGTCCCTTGCGGCGGATGTAGCCGTACTCAATCAGCTCTTCTTTTAACTGTACCAGATCCGCCTCATCGAGCGCAATATCAAGCGCCGTGCTGATGGATTCGAGATGGTCGATTTCCTCTTTCGTCTCGACAAGAAGTTCTTCGAGTGCCTCACGGGTCCGCTTCAGCTTTCCGTAGCGGTCGAAGTATTTTTTCGCATTTTCGCCGGCAGAGAGCGTTCCGTCGAGCGGAATCGTGATTTCCTCGCCGTTATAGTAATTGACGGCTTTCAGCGAAGTATCGCCCGGCTGGCAGCTGTAGCCGTACGTATTTAAAAGCTCACCGTAAATCCGGTATTTTTCCCGCTTGTCGGTGTCTTTTAACTGTTTCTGCTGCAGGTCGTATTTTTTGACATTCCGTTCGAGTGCGGTATTGACGACACGGCGCAGATCGGAAGATTTCTGACGGATGCGGGTGATGCGGTTTTTCATGGCATAGTATGTTTCCAGTACACCGGAGATCGAGTCGTATGTTTCCTCCCGCAAATCCTGATACTGCGTCAGTTTCAGTGCGGAAAATTCTTTCGGCTCATCGCCCTGGTATACGATGTTCGGCGTAAATGCGCCGTTTTTGATATCCTCAATCAGATAAGAGAAGGTGCGGAACAGATGAAGCTTTGCATTTTCTTCGAGTGCATTGACCGCAAATCCGCCGTCGATGCCGGCGCGGCAGCAGACTTCCTCCGCCATCAGCGGGCTGAAGCCGGTAAGGGAAGTGTAGATTGCCTTTGCGGCAGCCATCGGTTTCGTGCAGACGAAATCGAAAAATTCTTCTTCTGTGATCGTGAGCGGATCTTTCTTATCCTGCGTGTGCGGAATGAACCAGGTGCGGCCCGGAAGAACCTCACGGACAGAACTCATGTTGGCGGAAATATGTTTGATACTGTCAAGGATCGTATTGTCCTCCTGACAGAAGATCAGGTTGCTGTGTTTTCCCATGATCTCCACAATCAGCTTCTTGCGGCAGATATCGCCGAGTTCGTTCAAATGCTCGAGCTCAAAAATAAGAATACGCTCGAGTCCCGGCTGGGTAACGGAGAGAATGCGGGCGCTGCCGATGTGTTTGCGGAGCAGCATACAGAAATTCGGTGCGGTCATCGGGCCGGGCTTATTGTTGTCCGTCAGGTAGATCAGCGGAAGCGAAGCACTTGCCGAGAGGAGAAGACGGTAAACGGTACGGTTGTTTTTATTGTAATCATCAGCTCGTCGTTTTCCGGCTGTGCGATCTTGTTGATCTTTCCGCCGACGATGGTCTGATTCAGTTCCTGTGCAATATTTGCAATGGTAATTCCATCAAAAGCCATAGAAAATATCTCCTTTGTTTGAAATTCTGGTATTTTCATTATAATACAGAAAAAAAGATTTGACTAGGCTTTCTGAATGAATTATAATAAATCTGTATGGGTAGATGTATTTTCTGAAAAAGACTTCAGAAGGTACAGGAAAGGACGGATTGTGGCAAAACTGATCAACATCGGATTCGGCAATGTCGTAAATTCGGATAAAATAATAGCAGTGGTGAGTCCCGAGGCGGCACCCGTCAAGCGTATGGTGCAGCGTGCAAAGGAAAGCAACCGCATCATCGATGCGACGCAGGGAAGACGCACGAAAGCAGTGCTCATCACCGGAGAAGAATTTATCATCCTTTCGGCTTTGCAGCCGGAAACGATCAGCCGCAGATTCAACGGCGGCTGGGAAACAGAAAAAGAGCGAGGGGAATCTGAAAATGAGTAGAGGAATACTTACTGTAGTATCCGGTTTTTCCGGAGCAGGAAAAGGAACACTGATGAAACGCCTGATGGAGGAGTACGACAACTATGCGCTGTCCATCTCCGTCACCACAAGAGACCCGCGTCCGGGCGAGGAAGACGGCGTATCGTACTTTTTCCGTACAGAAGAAGAGTTTGACCGCATGGTAGAAGAGGATGCCTTCCTCGAGTATGCGCGTTACGTAAAACATTCCTACGGAACGCCGAAGGCATACGTAGAGGAGCAGCTGGATGCCGGAAAAGATGTTCTGCTTGAGATTGAAATCCAGGGAGCACTTCAGGTCAAGGAAAAACGTCCGGACACCCTTCTTGTGTTCATCACACCGCCGACCGCCGAGGAGCTGGAACGACGCCTCCGGGGACGCGGAACGGAAACAGAAGAAGTCATCAAAGGCAGAATGGAGCGTGCAAAAGAGGAAGCACAGGGCATGGACCAGTACGATTATGTCCTGATCAACGACGACCTCGAAACCTGCGTAAAACAGATGCATGAGACCATTCAGAGCCAGCATTTCATGAGCAGCAACCAGAAAGACTTTATCGAACAGATGAAAAAAAGTCTGGAAAAATAGAAAGGAGCATTTATTATGATTCATCCATCTTATCAGGAACTGATTGCAACTATTAACGAGGGCCAGGATCTGGACGAGGCACCGGTTGTCAGCAGCCGTTACTCTCTGGTACTTGCAACAAGCAAACGTGCAAGACAGATCATCGGCGGAGCTGAACCGCTTGTAAAAGTGAAAAAAGGCATGAAACCGCTTTCCATCGCCGTAGAGGAGATGTACAAAGGAGAGGTTACAATCCTTCCGGAATCTGAAGTTGAAGCGGAAGAGGAAACAAAAGAGGAGCCAGTAATTGAATAATATGAAAATTCTGTTTATTTCCCTTGGATGCGATAAAAACCTGGTAGATTCCGAGCATATGCTGGGTCTTCTGGTAGAGCATGGCTTCGAGATCACCGATTCCGAGGAAGATGCAGAGGTTATCGTGATAAACACATGCTGCTTTATCCACGACGCCAAAGAAGAAAGCATTCAAAATATTCTTGAAATGGCGAAGTACCGTACAGCGGGAAGCTGTAAGGTTCTTCTGGTAACGGGCTGTATGGCAGAGCGCTACCGCGATGAAATCATTGAGGAGATTCCGGAGGTTGACGCCGTACTTGGAACGAACAGCTATGACAAAATCCTGGATGCCATTCAGGATGTCCTCGGCGGCGACCGCTTCCAGGAGTATGCCGATCTGAAAGGACTGCCGAAAATTGACGCACAGCGCGTTGTAACGACAGGCGGCCATTACGAATATCTGAAAATTGCAGAGGGCTGTGACAAGCACTGTACCTACTGCATCATTCCGAAGCTGCGCGGACCGTACCGCTCCGTTCCGATGGAGGAACTGATAGCAGAAGCGAAGACGATGGCAGAACAGGGTGTCAAAGAGCTCGTTCTCGTTGCGCAGGAGACAACCATTTATGGTATCGATCTGTACGGAAAGCCGTCTCTCCACCTTCTGTTAAAAGAGCTCTGCAAAATTCAGGAGCTCTACTGGATCCGGATTCTGTACTGCTATCCGGAGGACATCTATCCGGAACTCGTTCAGACGATGAAGGAAGAGCCGAAAGTCTGTCACTACCTGGATCTGCCGATTCAGCATGCCAACGATGAGATCCTGCGCCGCATGGGTCGCAGAACATCCAAACAGGAGCTGATCGACAAAATTGATTTCCTGAGAAGCGAGATGCCGGATATCACACTGCGCACCACGCTGATCACAGGATTCCCGGGAGAGACAAAAGAGCAGCACAAAGAACTCCTCGAGTTTATCAACGACATGGAGTTCGACCGTCTCGGCGTATTCACCTACTCTCCGGAGGAGGGAACACCGGCTGCTGCGATGGAGCATCAGATCGACGAGGAGGTAAAACTGGACCGTCAGGCAGAACTGATGGAGCTGCAGCAGGATATCTCTGCAGAACTCGGCGAGCGCAGGATCGGCCAGGAGCTTCTTGTTATGATCGAGGGCAAAGTGGCGGATGAGGATGCCTATGTGGGCAGAAGCCAGGCGGACGCACCGGGTGTAGACGGCTATGTATTTGTCAATACACCGGAAACACTCGTATCCGGCGACTTCGTAAGAGTGAAAATTACCGGCGCTCTGGAATATGATCTGATAGGAGAGATAAGCCAATGAATTTACCAAACAAATTAACGATTCTGCGGGTAATTATGATTCCGTTTTTCGTGTTCTTCCTGCTGTCTGGCGTGGGCGGAAGCGCGTCCAAATGGATTGCACTGGTAATCTTTGCCGCTGCCAGCATCACGGATACGCTGGACGGCTACATTGCAAGACGTGACAATCTGATTACCGATTTCGGAAAGTTTATGGATCCGCTGGCAGATAAGCTGCTGGTATGCTCTGCACTGATTTGCTTTGTAGAGCTGGACAAGCTTCCGGCGTGGATGGTTATTATTATCATCGCAAGAGAATTTATCATCAGCGGTTTCCGCCTGGTTGCTTCGGACAATGGAATTGTCATCGCAGCAAGCTGGTGGGGAAAATCGAAAACAATCAGCCAGATGATTATGATCATTCTTCTGATCGCCGACATTCCGGCACTTTCCGTGCTGAATACCGTGCTGATCTGGGTTGCACTGATTCTGACCGTTGTTTCTCTGATTGATTACCTGGTAAAAAATAAAAACGTGCTTTCTATGCAGAACTAGGCAGGAAAAAGCACAGAATAAAAACGCTGACCGGTTTGGGATTCCAGACCGGCAGCGTTTTTTTGTTTGTAGTTTTTCAGCGTTTTTTCCCGGAAGCAGCGGAGCGGAAGAGGCGTACCATCTGGTCAATTTTTGCCGCTTCCTGTTTGGATTTTCCGGCTTTGATGGCAGAGATGATCAGGTCCGCCTCGGAGGCGGAAAACTGTGCGCCGCCCTGATTTCCCTGCATCAGGGAGAGAAGAAACGGCATCATTTCCGCCTGGGATTTTCCACGGCTCTGAGAGGCCATCTGCTGCAGTGCCTGAAGCCGGGCAAAGTCAATTCCGGAAAGAGAGGGGTCATGCGACCAGTCGTTTTGCCTATCATCCGAACTCATAGCAGATCCTCCTCATTTCCGGGATTTATATTCTGAAGCATCTGGACCATCTGCATGGTCTGAAACATCTGGGAGAGAAGATCCCGCTGCGGACCGGCGGCAAAACGGGAAATATCCTGCAGCATCTCAAGCGGAGAGACGTGCGGGGCATCAACAGACATCATGGAAAGGTCGGCCGGACGGGAAAAAAGCTGAATGGTCCGCTGGAGCTCGAGCCATTTGCTCAAAATCGCAAGGGAGGGCTGCAGGCCGAAGGAGGCGTAGGGAATGGCAGCCTTCAGCATCTGAAGCTGATCCTGTGCGATCATCTGGTCCAGCGGTGTCATCTGTTCCACATTTTGTTCCTGTTCCTGATTCAAATTAAGATCCTTCCTGGCAGCATTCCTGCATTTGTCTTTTATTTCTCTTTATCTTATGTTCCAGGCCGGAAAAATGACAGAAGGCGGGAAAAAACATATGATAAGAGGAAGAAGAAAAAGGAGACCGCCGGAAAATGGATGGAAAAGAAACAGCAAAAGAAAACAGGTACTCGAAGGGAATGCCTTTTATGAAATAGATCTGGAATGTATGAGAAAAAAGAAAAAAGAGAAGAGATGGAAAAGCGGGAAAGAGAAGCACGGAAACCGAAACGGTTTCGCTGAAAGAGAATTCTGGTGAAAAAAAGCCCCGGGGCGGTTGATCCGCACCCGGGGCTTTTTCTGCCCGAACATCTGGGAGGACTGAAAAAAGGTCAGCAGCCGCATCCACAGTTATTGCTGTTGCCGCATCCACAGCCGTTGTTGTTCCATCCGCCGCAGCAGAACAGAAGAATCAGAACGAGCCAGCAGTCGGAATTGCAGCCATTGTTGTTGTTTCCACATCCACATCCGCCGCAGCAGGAGAGGAGAAGCAGAATCCAGATAATACTGCAGCCATTGTTTCCGAACAGGTTGTTGTTGGAAACACCGCATCCATTATCGCAGCCACAGCCGTTGTCACATCCGCATCCACAGTTTGTAGCAGCTAAATCACTCATGTTTGTTCCTCCAAAGGAATCATTTTGCTTACAATTCATGATATGAAAAACTGCCGGGCGGGGTTACTCTTAAAGAGAAAAATTCAAAGACCCTACAGACTGCGTCCCTGAAAATCAAAAAGCTCTTTCACCGGAATGTCAAGTGCCTCAGCGATATCGAACAGAAGATTCAACGAAATAGAGGTTTTTGTATTTGGCGCTTCGATGTTGCTCATATGGGTACGACTGATATGTACCGCCTCGGCAAGTTCGGCCTGCGTCATTCCTTTTGCTCTTCGGTAGTAGGCAATCGTAAGTCCAAGAAGGCGAAGATCGTTCAAGCGTTCGTAATTCATAGTCAGGAATCCCCCTTTTAGTTTATAAATATAATGATAATACGTAATGATACAACGGAAAACAATCAAAAACAAGGCACTTGCACATTAAAAGTTTGCATCAACAAACGGATATACCATAGAAGCAAACCTGTGAGCGGGAAAATCAGTTTGTCATAAGGCTTGTGAAGCTTTGATATAACTGTAATCGGCCATATCCCCATTCTCTGCTCGGATACGTAATAGTATCAGTTCGGTCTGCACCGCGGATCAGGTAGTTTTTTTACCTCCTGTGCCGTGAAATAGCGGGCGGGAGTGCGCTGGATGCCCCATTGCAGAAAAAGAGCAGCGGCGCCGGATGTAATGGCGGCGGACGCACTCGAACCGCTGAAGCTTACATAGGAGCCGGCCGGTCCCGGTCCGGTAACGGAGACGCCGGGAGCGGCAAAGTCGGGCTTGATTTCACCAAGCCGGGTAAAGCCGCGGCCGGATTCCGGGGAAAAACTGTTGTTTGCTGCCTGATACGTGGAGGGAGAAAGAACAGGAACCGTGGCAGAAGGTGTCGTCAGTGTCGTGTACGGATCCGGTTCCAGAAATGTCACATCGGAGGTGGAAAATCCGGTGATCGGGAGCCAGATGTGGAAATCCGGCGGCGATGGAAAAGCGCGGTAAACCTGAAGCGTCCAGATACCGGGGGTCGGATCCAGCATGCGGATCAGAATGAGCTGGCTGCCGGTCGTGGCCTGGACCACTTCGTAGTTGACGTAGATCACGGTGCGCTCCAGAACGAAGGTGATCCGCTGTTCCTGATTCAAAGAGACGGGAATCCGCGGAATCGTCTCGCCGCCGGGAGAGCGGAAACCGACAGAAAAAAGCTGTGGAGCCTGTCCCCAGAGTTCCAGGGTGAAACCGCGGTTTCCTTCAGAAACGAGAAACTCTACATTTTTCGGGGTGTAAGTTTCGGATACAGAGCCATAATAATGGTGTGCTGCATTTCCTTCGTTGCCGGTCGCGCAGACGGGGATCACACCAGGCGTGTTGCCGTAGCGCGCCAAGGTCAGAGAAACGGGGAGCGTGCCGGAGTGGCTGCCCTGATTCGTCCCGAGTGCCAGACAGAGGACGAGCGGTTTTCCTTCCGCAGCTGCGGTTTCATTCAGAAAGTGCATGGCGGAGAGCAGGTCATCTTCCTCGAAGACGGGAGCATTGGAGGACACAAGATAAAAATCTTTCAGATTCTGTTTGGCGGGTTTTAATTTAACAACGGCAAAATCTGCCTCCGGTGCGGCGCCGAGAAATCCGGCGGAGGCATCCGGAGTACCGCCGGCCACGCCTGCGACATACGTGCCGTGCCCGTCGGGATCGGTGACGGGAACAAGGGAGAGTGGATTGCCGCTTTCAAGTGCCGCGTCGAGATTGGACTTGGTATAGAGACTGCCGTAAGGAAACTGCGCCGGCGGCGTTCCCGTCCGGTCCGTCTGATCCCAGACGGCGAGAATCCGGCTCTGTCCGTTGGCATGCAGAAATGCGGGGTGGCGGTAATCAATGCCGGTGTCCAGAAAACCGAAGATTACATTTTTGCCTGTATATCCGCCACCGTAGAGATTCTGCGTCTGGACAATCCCGGAGACTTCCAGTGAGAGCGTGGAGAGCGGCGTAAAAAGTTTTGGAAGCCCGGTAAAGGGAACTGCGCCGAAGAGATTTTCCGGCAGCAGACTCCGCTCGAGAAAGAGAACGGAATACTGTGGGTTCAGCGTAAGAAGAGCACTTGACTCCGGAAACAGCATCTGGTACCGCTCGGACTGTGCCACGTAATTCTGGATCAGAATGTTGATGTAATCGTTGGAATAAATGATGTCTGTAAGATCCATAAAGAGATCCTTTGTTTTTGATGCTATTGTATGCAAACATTACGTCAAAGTATGCATGAACAAAAAGCCCCCTTACCTGACGCAGTGTCTGCGCGGTAAAGGGGACGAAATAGAATCAGCTTTCGAGAAGAGCGCTGATATCCTGTTTCGGTACTTCCATTGGGTAATGGCTGTCGAAGCATGCACGGCAGATCGGCAGATCGCCGACCATGTTCTGGAGTTCATCGATCGGCATGTAGCCAAGAGAGTCGGCTCCGATCTGCTGACGGATCTCCTCCGTGGAGTGAGAGCTTGCGATCAGCTGTTTGTTCGAAGGAACATCGGTGCCGAAATAGCACGGATACAGGAACGGCGGAGAGCTGATACGGACATGGACTTCGGTCGCGCCGGCTTTGCGAAGCATCGTGATCAGGTTGGAAATCGTTGTTCCACGGACAATGGAGTCGTCGACGAGCACGATCCGTTTCCTTTTACAACAGATTCGAGAACGCTCAGCTTGATTTTGACGCTGGATTCCCGTTCCTTCTGGGTCGGCTTGATGAAGGTACGGCCGACATAGCTGTTTTTGTGGAACGCAAGACCGAACGGGATGCCGGATTCTTCGGAATAGCCCTTTGCGGAGGCAAGTCCGGAGTCCGGGACACCACAGACGAGGTCTGCATCAACCGGGTAGGTCTTTGCGAGAGTTGCACCGCCGCGGATTCTGGCTTCGTAGACACTGATATTGTCTATTTTGCTGTCGAGGCGGGCAAAATAAATATATTCAAAAATACAATGCGCTTTTTTTACGTCAACCGGCATAAATTCGGATTTCAGATTTCCGGTTTTGTCAAACGTTACAATTTCTCCCGGAGCGACATCGCGGACGAATTCGGCGCCGATCGAAGTGAGGGCGCAGCTTTCCGAGGCGAGAACCCAGGCGTTGTCCCGCTTTCCGATGCAGAGCGGTTTTAAGCCATATGGGTCGCGCACGCCGATGAGTTTTCTCGGGCTCATGATGACAAGGGCATAGGCGCCGCGGATTTCTTTTACCGTGCGCAGAATCGCTTCTTCTACCGTTTTGGAATGAACGCGTTCCCGCGCAATGCCGTAGGCGATGATTTCAGAGTCAATCGAAGTGTGAAAAATTGCGCCGGTGTTTTCCATCTGCTCGCGCAGTTCCATAGCGTTGACCAGATTTCCGTTGTGCGAAAGGGAAAGGGAGCCTTTCAGATAATTCAGAACGAGCGGCTGTGCATTCTCTACGGTAGTGGAACCGGTGGTAGAGTACCGGACATGGCCGATGCCGATATTGCCGGACAGCTCTTCTAATTCGGATTCTTTGAAAACTTCGTTGACAAGGCCAAGGCCTTTGTAGGATTTCACATGGCCCTTTGGACCGCTGGTGTCAGAGACGGCAATTCCGCAGGACTCCTGTCCTCTGTGCTGCAGGGCGGAAAGGCCATAGTAGATCGAAGGACTGACGTCGGCACCATCCAGATCGTAAATGCCGAAAACACCACATTCCTCCCGGAGACCGGTATCATAACAATTGTTTGACGATGGCTGCATAGGTATTCTCCTTTTTTCAGTTGTAGACCTGCATGTTTTAAAAACATTGATTATCATACTCATTTTTGCGGATGATGTCAAGAAAATCGTGATATGTATAAAATATGGTGCAGAAATTTAGGATTTCGTGGAAAATGTCGAAAATAATAAAAAATAGTAAAAAAAAGTTAGCAGGAAATTCGAGATGTGTTATAATCGTTTTTGATTTTGAATGAAAGCCCCGGATAGCAGCTATGGATGAGCCATGCTTGCATGAGCGAATTCATAGATATTGGCCGGGCAAGACGACATGAGTAAGTAGGGCGATAGCCCGGATTACGAATGTTGTCAGCAGTTACGGGAGCGACGCAGGCGCGGAGTAACTGGCTTTCATCATAGAGATGTCGCCGGCAGGCGACATTTCCTTTTAGAGAAACTTGTGACGGAAAAGAAAATATCAGAAGAGAAAACAGGAGGAAATCAATATGGCAGTAAAATATGTCTTTGTGACAGGCGGAGTAGTCTCCGGCCTTGGAAAGGGAATCACGGCGGCGTCCCTTGGACGGCTTTTAAAAGCCCGAGGATACAAAGTGACGATGCAGAAATTTGACCCGTACATCAACGTCGACCCGGGTACGATGAACCCGATTCAGCACGGCGAGGTTTTCGTTACCGATGACGGCACAGAGACAGACCTCGATCTCGGCCACTACGAGCGTTTCATCGACGAGAGCCTGGATAAAAATTCCAACGTGACGACCGGAAAAGTATACTGGTCTGTTCTGCAGAAAGAACGCCACGGTGATTTCGGCGGAGGCACCGTACAGGTCATTCCGCACATTACAAACGAAATCAAGAGCCGTTTCTACCGCGGAAAAGAAGTAGACGAGGAGCGTATTGCCATCATTGAGGTCGGCGGAACCGTCGGCGATATCGAGAGCCAGCCGTTTTTGGAGGCAATCCGCCAGTTCCAGCATGACGTCGGACACGAGAACGCCATTCTGATCCACGTTACCCTGATTCCATATCTGAAAGCTTCCGGTGAAATGAAAACAAAACCGACGCAGGCGAGCGTAAAAGAGCTGCAGGGAATCGGTATTCAGCCGGATGTCATCGTATGTCGGTCCGAGCATCCGCTGACCACCGAGATCAAAGATAAAATTGCTCTGTTCTGCAACGTTCCGTCAAGCCATGTTCTGCAGAACCTGGACGTGGAGTATCTGTATGAAGCTCCGCTTGCCATGGAGAAAGAGAACCTGGCGCAGGTTGTCTGCGAGAGCCTTCACCTTCCATGCCCGGAACCGGATCTGTCCGACTGGACCCATATGGTAGAGGCACTTCGCCATCCGAACAAAGAGGTGACGATCGCGCTCGTCGGAAAGTATACGCAGCTGCATGACGCATACCTGAGTGTTGTCGAGGCATTAAAACACGGCGGTATCGCAAGTCATGCAAACGTGCATCTGAAATGGGTGGATTCGGAACTGGTAACAAAAGAGAACGTGGCAGAGTATCTGTGTGATGTTGACGGTGTGCTGGTACCGGGCGGATTTGGAAACCGCGGTATCGAAGGCATGATTACAGCGATCCAGTACACGAGAGAAAACAGAATTCCGTTCCTTGGCCTTTGCCTTGGCATGCAGCTGACTATTGTCGAGTATGCGAGAAACGTGCTCGGATACCACGACGCACACAGCATTGAGATGAATCCGAATACCATGCACCCGGTGATTGCACTGATGCCGGACCAGAACGGCATCGAGGACATCGGCGGTACCTTACGGCTCGGCGCTTATCCATGTGTACTGGCAGACGGATCGAAGGCACAGGAGCTGTACGGCAAGAAAGAGATCTCTGAGCGGCATCGTCACCGCTATGAGGTCAACAACGATTTCCGGAAAGCACTGACCGAAAACGGCATGGTTCTCTCCGGTGTATCACCAGATGGAAGAATTGTCGAGATGGTCGAGCTTTCGGATCATCCGTTCTACATTGCAACCCAGGCGCATCCGGAATTCAAATCCCGTCCGAACCGTCCGCATCCGCTGTTCCGCGGCCTGATTGCAGCAGCAGCCGAGTACCATGCAGCGAAATAATGGATCGAAAGTGTAGAAAATTAGGTAAAATGCAGCAATAACCTAAGAAAGTAAAGAAAAATTGTAAAAAATTATATAAAAATTAAATTTGCTCTTTACAGGATGAAAAAAATAGAGTATAGTAAGAGCAATCCAAAAAGAACGGCGGGGAATGAAATGTTCCCCTCCATTCTTTTCTGGAAAACAAAAGAGAACCGAAAATAAGAAAAGGTAAAGGAAGGGAAGCCGTATGACACAGAGTAAAGAGCGTGTCATGGGAGAAGAAGGGCTGTACCGTTCTTCCTTTGAACACGACAACTGCGGTATCGGAGCCGTCGTGAATATCAAAGGTGAAAAATCCCATGCGACCGTAGAAAACGCATTAAAAATCGTAGAAAATCTTGAACATAGAGCCGGCAAAGACGCCGAGGGTAAAACAGGAGACGGAGTAGGAATCTTGTTGCAGATATCGCACAAATTCTTTTCCAAAGCCTGTTCGACCCTCGGTTTTTCATTAGGCGGAGAACGGGAATACGGCGTCGGCGTATTCTTCTTCCCACAAAATGAGCTGAAACGGAACCAGGCAAAAAAGATGTTTGAGATCATCGTGGAAAAAGAGGGACTGGAACTCCTTGGATGGAGAACCGTGCCGACCATTCCGGAAGTTCTCGGCCATAAGGCAAGAGAGTGTATGCCTTACATCATGCAGGCATTCATCAAAAAACCGGAGGATGTGGAAAAGGGAATCGCTTTCGACCGTCGTCTGTACGTCGTACGCCGTGTTTTCGAACAGAGCAACGACAACACCTACGTGCCATCTCTTTCCAGCCGTACCATCGTATACAAAGGTATGTTCCTCGTAGGACAGCTCCGCACCTTCTTCCGCGATCTGCAGGATGTCGATTATGAATCTGCAATCGCCATGGTGCATTCCCGGTTCAGCACGAACACGAACCCAAGCTGGGAGAGAGCCCATCCGAACCGTTTCATCGTACACAACGGCGAGATCAACACCATCCGCGGAAACGCCGACAAGATGCTGGCCCGTGAGGAGACGATGTCCTCCCCGATGCTGCAGGATGAACTGCACAAGGTTCTGCCGGTTGTCAACACCCAGGGTTCTGACTCTGCAATGCTCGACAACACACTCGAGTTCCTGACCATGAGCGGTATGGATCTTCCGCTGGCTGTCATGATCACGATCCCGGAGCCGTGGGCAAACAACGATACGATTTCCCAGGAGAAACGTGATTTCTATCAGTATTATGCAACGATGATGGAGCCGTGGGACGGACCGGCATCGATCCTGTTCTCCGACGGAGATGTGATGGGAGCAGTGCTCGACCGCAACGGTCTTCGTCCTTCCCGTTACTACATCACTAACGATGGATTTCTGATCCTCTCCTCTGAGGTCGGTGTTCTGGAAGTTCCGGAAGAAAAAATCGTCTTAAAAGAGCGTCTCCATCCGGGCAAGATGCTTCTCGTCAACACCGTACAGGGAAAAGTCTTAAACGATGAGGAAGTCAAAGAATATTACGCAAAGAAACAGCCGTACGGCGAATGGCTCGACAGTTATCTGGTACAGTTAAAGGATATCAAAATCCCGAATCTGCCGGTCGAAGAGTACACGAAAGAAGAGCGGATGCGCCTGCAGAAAGCGTTCGGCTACACCTACGAGGAGTACCGTTCCTCCATCGGAAAGATGGCATTAAACGGTGTCGAGGCAACCGCTTCGATGGGTATCGATACCCCGCTTGCCGTTCTCTCCCATGAGCATCAGCCGCTGTTCAACTATTTCAAACAGCTCTTTGCACAGGTAACGAACCCGCCGATCGACTGCATCCGTGAGGAGATCGTAACTTCCACAAGCGTTTACGTCGGACGTGACGGAAACCTGCTTGAGGAGGAGCCGAAGAACTGCCAGGTATTAAAGATCAACAATCCGATCCTGACCAATACCGATATGCTGAAGATCAAGAACATGAAAGTCGAAGGCTTCAAGGCAGTGACCGTTCCGATCACCTACTACAAGAGCGCACCGCTTGACCGTGCGATGGACCGCCTTTTCGTCGAGGTTGACCGTGCACACCGGGCAGGAGCCAACATCCTGATTCTCTCTGACCGCGGTGTCGATGAGAACCATGTGGCGATTCCATCCCTCCTGGCTGTATCTGCGGTTCATCAGCATCTGGTAAAACGAAAAAGAGAACTTCTCTTGCGATTATTCTGGAGTCCGGCGAGCCGCGCGAGGTGCACCATTTCGCAACACTGCTCGGCTACGGTGCCTGCGCAATCAACCCGTATCTGGCACTCGACACGATCCATGAGCTGATCGAAGAGGGCATGATTAAGAAAGATTACTATGCAGCCGTTGAAGATTACAACCATGCTGTCATTTCCGGCATCGTAAAAATCGCGGCGAAGATGGGTATCTCGACGATTCAGTCGTATCAGGGTTCCCAGATCTTCGAAGCTATCGGTATCTCTGAGGATGTAATCGACAAATACTTCACTGGTACGGTCAGCCGTGTCGGCGGTATTACACTGGAAGACATTGCAAAAGACGTTGATGAGCGTCATTCTCAGGCATTTGATCCGCTGGAACTGACGACGGATCTGACGCTGGACAGTCTCGGACGTCATAAAGCAAGAAGTCAGGGTGAGGAGCACCGCTACAATCCCCGTACCATCCATACCCTGCAGGAGTCTACAAGACGCGGTGACTACAGGATGTTCAAAGAGTACACTGCCATGGTTGACAGCGAGGAGAGCGGTTATCTGCGAAGTCTGATGGACTTCGATTACCCGGAACAGGGCGTTCCGCTCGAAGAGGTTGAGAGTGTAGATTCCATTGTAAAGCGGTTCAAAACCGGTGCGATGTCCTACGGTTCCATTTCCCAGGAGGCACATGAGACACTGGCGGTTGCCATGAACCGTCTGCACGGAAAATCCAACACCGGTGAGGGCGGCGAGAGTGATGACCGCCTGGAGTCTCCGGAGAGATGTTCCGCAATCAAACAGGTAGCATCTGGCCGGTTCGGTGTTACCAGCAAATATCTGGTCAGCGCAAAAGAGATTCAGATCAAGATGGCGCAGGGTGCAAAACCGGGCGAGGGCGGCCACTTACCGGCCGGAAAGGTTTACCCGTGGATTGCGAAAACACGTCACTCCACACCGGGTGTATCCCTGATTTCCCCGCCGCCGCATCACGACATCTATTCCATCGAGGACCTTGCACAGCTGATTTATGATCTGAAAAACTCGAATGTGAATGCAAGAATCTCTGTCAAACTCGTATCGGAGGCCGGCGTTGGTACCGTTGCAGCTGGTGTTGCAAAAGCCGGAGCACAGGTCATCCTAATTTCCGGGTACGATGGAGGAACCGGAGCAGCACCGAGAAGCTCGATCCATAATGCCGGACTTCCGTGGGAATTAGGCCTTGCCGAGACCCATCAGACGCTGATTAAGAACGGCCTCCGCAACCGTGTCATGATTGAGACGGACGGAAAGCTGATGAGCGGCCGCGACGTTGTGATCGCAGCACTTCTTGGCGCCGAGGAATTTGGTTTTGCGACGGCGCCGCTTGTAACCATGGGATGTGTCATGATGCGTGTCTGCAACCTGGATACCTGCCCGATGGGTATCGCAACGCAGAACCCGGAGCTGCGCAAACGTTTCCGCGGCAAACCGGAGTACGTCATCAACTTCATGCGCTTCATCGCAGAAGAGATGCGGGAATACATGGCAAAACTTGGCTTCCGCACCGTTGACGAGATGGTCGGCCGTTCCGACCTCTTAAAGAGAAATGATAAAGTGACGAACGAGCACGCAGACCGCGTAGACTTAAGCCAGATCCTGAACAATCCGTTTGCAAAAGCAGGCGAGAAGGTAACGTTCGATCCGAAAGATGTTTACGACTTCAAACTTGGCGCAACCCTGGATGAGAAGGTACTCTTAAAGAAATTCGGTCCGGCAATGGATAAGAAAGAGAAGAAGAACGTCAAAGTCGAGATCACCAACACCGATCGTACCGTGGGAACGATTCTTGGTGCCGAGATCACCAGAAAATTCGGCACCTCTCTGGAGCCGGATACGTACACCGTACAGTGCAAGGGTGCCGGCGGACAGAGCTTCGGAGCATTTATTCCAAAAGGACTGACCCTGGAACTTGAGGGCGATTCGAACGATTACTTCGGAAAAGGCCTCTCCGGCGGAAAACTGGTTGTCTACCCGCCGAAAGCAAGAAAGTATAAACCGGAAGAAAACATCATCGTCGGAAACGTTGCCCTCTACGGCGCAACGAGCGGTGAGGCGTACATCAACGGTATCGCAGGAGAGCGTTTCTGTGTCAGAAACTCCGGTGCTTACGCCGTTGTCGAGGGTGTCGGTGAGCATGGATGCGAGTATATGACCGGCGGCCGTGTCGTTGTCCTCGGCGCAACCGGAAAGAACTTTGCAGCCGGCATGAGCGGCGGTATCGCTTATGTCCTGGATGAAAAGAGCAACCTGTACCGCAATTTGAACAAGGAAATGATTTCGATTGAACTGGTAGAAAGCAAATACGATATTGCAGAGCTGAAAAACATGATTGAAAAACACGTTGCACACACCGGCTCTGAAAAAGGTAAAGAAATTCTCACACACTTTGACGAATATCTGCCGAAATTCAAGAAGATCATTCCGAATGACTATAAGCGCATGATGATGCTGAGTGCCCAGATGGAAGACAAGGGCCTTAGCAGCGAACAGGCACAGATTGAAGCATTTTACGAAAGCATGCGTAAGTAGGAGGAAGAAGAATTATGGGTAAGCCAACTGGATTTATGGAATATCAGCGCAAGACGGGAAACACCGTTGCCCCGCTTGAGCGTATCAAAAACTTTAAGGAATTTCATCTGCAGCTCCCGAAAAAGGAGCAGCAGATGCAGGCTGCCCGCTGTATGGCATGCGGTGTACCGTTCTGCCAGGCGGGAACCATGATTGCGGGAATGGCCTCCGGCTGTCCGCTGCAGAACCTCGTTCCGGAGTGGAATGACCTTGTGTATCTTGGAAACTATGAGCAGGCATACCGCCGCCTCACCAAGACAAACTGTTTTCCGGAATTTACCTCCCGTGTCTGCCCGGCACTCTGCGAAGCAGCCTGTACATGCAACGTAAACGGAGACCCGGTCTGCACGAAGGAAAATGAACGCGCGATCATCGAAAACGCATGGGCAACCGGCCTGATTACGCCGCAGCCGCCGAAAGTGCGCACCGGAAAACGCGTTGCCGTTGTAGGAAGCGGTCCTTCCGGCCTTGCAGCAGCGATGCAGCTCAACCGCCGCGGCCATTCTGTTACGGTCTTTGAACGCCGCGACCGCGTGGGCGGACTTTTACGCTACGGTATTCCGAACATGAAACTTGATAAGAGCGTCATCGACCGCCGTGTGGATCTGATGAAGGCCGAGGGCATCGAGTTTGTGACGAATGCTGATATCGGAAAAGATGTAAAAGCTGACAAACTCTTAAAAGAATTTGACCGTGTCCTGCTCTGCTGCGGTGCGGCAAATCCAAGAGATATCAAGGCAGAGGGAAGAGATGCAAAGGGCATCTACTTTGCTGTCGATTTCCTGACTTCCGTAACGAAGAGTCTTCTGGATTCCAATTTTGAGGATCATGCCTACATCGATGCCAAGGGCAAACACGTTGTTGTCATCGGAGGCGGCGACACCGGTAATGACTGTGTCGGAACTTCCATCCGTCTCGGTGCCAAATCTGTGACACAGCTTGAGATGATGCCGAAAGCACCGGATCAGCGTGCCGAGAACAATCCGTGGCCGGAGTGGCCGAAGATCTGCAAGACGGATTACGGCCAGGAAGAGGCAATCGCCGTATTCGGCCATGATCCGCGGATTTACCAGACAACCGTAACGGAATTTATCAAAAACAAAAAGGGTGAAGTCTGCCAGATCAAGACCGTAAAACTGACACCGAAAAAAGATGAGAAATCCGGCCGCATGATGATGGTTCCGGTTGAGGGAACAGAAGAGATTCTCCCGGCAGATCTCGTTCTTATTGCAGCAGGCTTTTTAGGATCCCAGAAATATGTGACCGATGCATTTAAAGTGGAAGTCAACCAGCGCACCAACGTGAAGACAGATGACGGAAAATACCAGACAACAAAGAAAATGTCTTCACCGCAGGCGATATGCACCGCGGCCAGTCCCTGGTCGTATGGGCGATCCGCGAGGGACGCGAGGCAGCAAAGGCAGTCGATGAATCCCTGATGGGATACACGAATCTCTAAGTTTTTCTTGACAAAACACGCGAAAAACTGCTATAATATGCCCAAAACAAGGGTGTTTTTACGCAAGGTGTCTTTCTGCCCTGCCGCGTGAAAGCACCCTTTTCGTTTAGAATCGTCTTTGATAAAGGAGAGAATCGATATGGCAAAGTATACGAAGGAAGCGATCCTTCAGATGGCGGAGGAAGAAGATGTTGAATTTATCCGCCTGCAGTTTACCGATATGTTTGGAATGATGAAAAATATGGCCATCACCGCCGGACAGCTGGAAAAAGCCCTGAATAATCAGTGCGTTTTCGATGGCTCTTCGTTCGAAGGATTTGTCACCATCGAGGAAGCAGACATGTTTCTGCACCCGGATCTCGACACCTTTGCAATACTTCCGTGGCGTCCGCAGCAAGGAAAGGTTGCAAGATTGATCTGTGATGTGTATGATAGAGAGGGGAATCTTTATGCAAAGAGTTCCCGGACCATCCTTCAGAAGGTAATTTCCGAAGCGAAAGCGATGGGCTATGAGTTTGAAATCTCACCGGAGTGTGAATTTTTCCTGTTCCACACCGATGAGGACGGCGGAGCAACGAGTGTAACGCACGACAAAGGCGGTTATCTGGATCTTGGACCGCTGGATCTGGGAGAAAACGCGCGGCGCGATATGGTGCTGACTCTCGAAGAAATGGGAATCGACGTTGAGTCTTCCTTCCACGAGGTAGCGGCAGGCCAGCACGAACTGGATTTCTGTCCGGCTGCAGCACTTCGGACGGCAGATCAGCTGATGACTGCCAAATTTGCTATCCGTACGATTGCAAAACGTCATGGCCTTCACGCAACCTTTATGCCAAAACCAAAAACCGGAGTTCACGGATCGGGTCTTCATCTTTCCTTCTCCCTGTTTCAGGAGGGAAAAGATGTGTTTGCCGACAAATCCGATGAATACGGGCTCAGCAAAGAGGCATATTACTTTATGGGCGGACTGATGAAACACATCAGCGGAATCGCAGCGATTACCAATCCGCTTGTAAACTCCTACAAACGTCTGACACCGGGATACGGTGCACCGATCTACGTGGCATGGTCTGCAAAGAACAGAAGCCCGCTGATCCGCATTCCGCTGACGGGAGACGGTATCATGGCCATTGAGCTTCGATGCCCGGATTCGGCAGCCAATCCGTACCTAGCACTTGCTGTCTGCATGGCAGCAGGACTTGACGGTATCAAACAGAAAATCGTTCCGCCGTCCCCGGTGGACCGCAATATTTCCGATCTGACAGAAGAAGAACGAAACGCGATGCAGATCACCCTTCTCCCGGGAAGCCTTGGAGAAGCGGTCGCAGAGTTAAAGAAAGACGATTTTCTGTGTCAGGTACTCGGCCAGGAATTTGTGAATGGATATATCAATGCCAAAGAAGAAGAGTGGCATGAGTATCTCCGCCAGGTATCCGACTGGGAGACCGAGAAATATCTGTACCGTATTTAGACGACGAAGGGGCCTGAAAATGCATGAGCAGCATAGTGATAGTACTTCCCAAAATAGAAGATGGAAAGCGCATCCGGGATATTCTGGCAAAAAGAGGATATGAAATCGATGCTGTCTGTTCGACAGCGGCAGCGGCGCTCGGAGAGATGAACACTTAAACGGCGGTATCGTCATCTGCGGCTACAAGCTCCCGGATATGTTTTTTACGGATCTGAATGAGTGTATGCCGTCCGGCTTCCAGATGCTTCTGATTGCATCGAGCCGCGCATTAAGTGCGGTGGAGGGAACCGGAATCATGGCGGTTACGATGCCGCTTTCCGTGTACGAGCTGGTCAATACACTGGAGATGATGCTGCAGAGTGCGGCACGGCGCAGAAAGAAAGAGCGGGCAAAGCCAAAGGTGCGCAGCGCCGAGGAACAGCACATCATCGATCGTGCAAAAAGCCTTCTGATCGAACGAAATCACATGACCGAGTCGGAGGCCCATCGCTACATGCAGAAATGCAGCATGGACAGCGGCACCAATCTGGTTGAAACGGCACAGATGGTGCTGACGCTTTTGACAGAGTAAGAAAAAGTGAAAAGGAGCGACATAATAATGTTCAAAATCAATGACAATTATCTGAAATTGCCGGGAAGCTATCTGTTTTCCACCATTGCAAAAAAAGTTGCAGCTTACACCGAGGCAAATCCGGACGCGAAAATCATCCGTCTTGGAATCGGCGACGTAACCCAGCCGATCGCACCGGCGATCATTGAAAAGCTGCACGGAGCAGTGGATGAGATGGGACACGCAGAGACCTTCCACGGATATGCACCAGATCTTGGATATGCTTTCCTTCGCGATACCATCGCAAAAAATGATTATCAGGACAGAGGATGCGATATCTCATCTGATGAAATTTTTGTATCGGACGGCGCAAAATGCGACTGCAGCAACATTCAGGAGATCTTCAGCCTGGACAACAAGATCGCTGTATGCGACCCGGTTTATCCGGTTTATGTAGACTCCAACGTAATGGCAGGCCGTGCCGGTGACTACGACGCAGCAACCGAGCGTTTCACGAATGTGATTTACATGCCGTGTACCGCAGAAAACAACTTCACCCCGGAGCTCCCGAAAGAAACCCCGGATCTGATTTATCTGTGCTTCCCGAACAACCCGACCGGCGCTATGGTTTCCAAAGCCGAGCTGCAGAAATGGGTTGATTATGCAAATAAAGTAGGAGCCATCATCCTGTATGATGCTGCATACGAGGCATATATCTCAGAAAAAGACATTCCGCATTCCATCTATGAGTGCGAGGGTGCAAGAACATGTGCCATCGAAATGCGCAGCTTCTCCAAGAACGCAGGCTTTACCGGTATGCGTCTTGGATTCACCGTTATCCCGAAAGACATCAAATCCGGCGATGTGACTCTGCACAGCCTGTGGGCACGCCGTCACGGAACGAAATACAACGGAGCTCCGTACATCATCCAGAGAGCCGGCGAGGCTGTTTACTCTCCGGAAGGAAAAGCACAGTTAAAAGAGCAGGTTGCTTACTACATGAAGAACGCAAAAGTCATCTACGACGGATTAAAAGGCGCAGGCTACACCGTATCCGGCGGCGTCAACGCTCCGTATATCTGGCTGAAAACACCGGGAAATATGACTTCCTGGGAGTTCTTTGATCACCTGCTTGCAGACGCAAACGTAGTCGGAACACCAGGATCAGGCTTCGGCCCGAGCGGAGAAGGCTACTTCCGTCTGACTGCATTCGGTACGTATGAGAATACAGTAGAGGCAGTGGAGAGAATCAAAAAACTGTAAATTGTGTGCGAAATACCAATAAAACGGAATTTCTGCGCAATTTTATAAACACGCGAAAAAATAATTTTGCATAGATAAAATTCATGAAAAATGCATTAGAATTTATATAAAATCCGTAAAAATTAGGTGTTTACAAATGCAAAACTGCTGTGCTATAATGCACAATATGAAAAAGGCAGTGAAGGAAACTCCGTATGCGGAATCTGACAGGAAGCCGATGTCACCGACTGAGAGCATCAGCATGGAGGAAACATACAATGGGGAACATTCCGGAGCCGGTCTGCTGAACATGAGATCCGAACAGGAAATCAAGTAGGCAGATCCGTGATACGCGTTAAGTATAAATGAGTGGGCGTTTTCCCCCGGAAAACCGGAGAGAAAAACGCAATGCGGGTGGTACCGCGGGAACATAAAATATCCCGTCCCGGAACAGTAGTTAAAAAACTGTTCCGGGACTTTTTTATTTGAAAAAGCAATCCGGGACAGGTGAGAAAGAGAGGAGAACAAGACATGGAATTTATGACAGGCGTAAAGAAAAAAGAAGACATCTCCGTAAAAACTCTGCTGGAGACACCGGAAGGCACAGAAGTAAAACTCGAAGGAGCCGTACACATCATCCGTGACATGGGCGAGGTTGCCTTTGTCATCTTAAGAAAGAGCGAGGGACTCGTTCAGTGTGTGTACGAAGAAGGAAGTGTTGACTTCCCGCTGAAAGATCTGAAAGAGGAATCGGCAGTTGCCGTAACCGGAACGGTCAAAAAAGAGGACCGCGCACCGGGCGGCGTCGAAGTCAGGCTGCAGACCATCACCGTTCTTTCCGAGCCGACCGAGCCAATGCCGCTCGCAGTCAACAAATGGAAAATGAACACCTCCCTTGAAGCAATGCTGAACATGCGGCCGATCGCTCTTCGAAACGTCAGAGAGCGTGCAAAATTCCGCATCCAGGAAGGCGTGGTACGGGCGTTCCGTGATTTCCTTCATTCCCAGGGATTCACCGAAATCCATACACCGAAGATCGGCGCGAAAGGCGCTGAAGGCGGCGCAAACATCTTCAAGTTGGAATATTTCCACCGCCCGGCTGTCCTGGCACAGAGCCCGCAGTTCTACAAACAGATGCTTGTCGGCGTGTTTGACCGTGTCTTTGAAGTCGGACCGGTTTTCCGTGCAGAGAAACACAACACGAAACGTCATCTGAACGAATATACCAGCCTTGACTTTGAGATGGGCTACATCGAGGATTACACCGACATCATGGCAATGGAAACCGGATTTTTACAGTACATGGTGGAACTCCTCAAAAAGGATTATGCAAAAGAGCTGGAAATTTTGAAGGTTCAGCTTCCAAAGACAGAAGAAATTCCGACGGTACCGTTTGCAAAAGCGAAAGAGCTGGTAGCCGAGAAATATAACAGAAAGATCCGCAACCCATTCGACCTTGAGCCTGAGGAGGAGCTACTGATCGGCCGGTATTTTAAAGAGGAATACGATGCAGACTTCGTATTTGTCACAGAGTATCCATCGAAAAAAAGACCTTTCTATGCAATGGATGACCCGGAAGATACGAGATACACGAAAAGCTTTGACCTTTTGTTCCATGGAATGGAAATTACAACCGGAGGCCAGCGTATCCATGATTACAAAATGCTTTCTGAAAAGATTGCAGCCCGCGGAATGACAGAAGAGGGCATGGAGCAGTACTTAAGTGCCTTCAAACACGGTATGCCGCCGCACGGAGGTCTTGGTATTGGTCTGGAACGTCTTACAATGAAGCTGATCGGTGAGGACAACGTCCGCGAGACGACCCTGTTCCCGAGAGATCTTACAAGACTGGAGCCGTAAGCGGATCCTGCCGGAAAACAGAAAAAGGAGAACGAGTGAAATGGCAAATGTGATTTCAGATGAAACGATGGAATATGTCGGCATCCTGGCAAAGCTGGAATTAAAGGATGAGGAAAAGAATCCGCACGGCAGGATATGCAGAAGATGCTGGACTATGTGGATAAATTAAACGAGCTGGATACAAGCAAAGTAGAACCGATGACACATATCTTCGAGATGGGAAATGTATTCCGCGAGGATGAGGTGACGAACGGCGACGACCGTGATGAAATGCTTGCCAACGCACCGGAAGTCAAAGAGGGCCAGTACAAGGTTCCGAAAACGGTAGAATAGCAGGAGGACGAAAGAGATGGAAATCAAAGATATGACAGCAGTACAGCTTTCTGCCGCAATCAAAGAAGGAAAAATCACCGTATCGGACCGCTCGTGGAAGCGTCCCTTGCGGCAGTCAGAGCATCGGAAGCGTCGATTCATGCATTCCTTCTTGTTGATGAAGAGGGCGCGCGTGCGCGTGCGGCAGAGGTGCAGAAAAAAATTGACGCAGGAGAACTTAACGGACCGCTTGCCGGTGTTCCGGTTGCGATCAAGGACAACATCTGTACGAAAGGCCTTGCGACGACGTGTGCGTCAAAAATTCTGCAGAACTTTGTTCCGACGTATGATGCAGAGGTTATCACACGGCTCGAAGAGGCGGGAGCCGTTATCATCGGAAAGACAAACATGGATGAGTTTGCGATGGGAAGTACGACAGAGACTTCCGCGTACGGCGTGACGAAAAATCCATGGAACACCGAACACGTTCCAGGCGGTTCCTCCGGCGGTTCCTGCGCAGCCGTTGCAGCAGGAGAAGTACCGATGGCACTTGGCTCCGATACCGGCGGATCGATCCGTCAGCCGAGTTCCTTCTGCGGCGTAACCGGCATGAAACCGACGTACGGCACCGTTTCCCGTTACGGACTGATCGCTTATGGTTCCTCCCTCGACCAGATCGGACCGGTCGCAAAGGATGTGACAGACTGTGCAGCACTGCTGCAGACGGTCGCTTCGTATGATGCAAAAGATGCGACATCGATGAAACGCGACGATTACGATTTCATGAGCGCTTTAAAAGAAGATGTCTCCGATCTGAAAATCGGTATTCCGAACAGCTGCTTCGGCGAAGGCCTGGATCCGCAGGTGAAGGAATCCATTTTAAAAGCTGCCGATGTCCTGAAGGCACGCGGAGCAGAAGTAGAGTATTTCGATCTCGACCTCATTGATTATGCCATTCCGGCTTACTACGTTATTGCATCCGCTGAGGCAAGCTCCAACCTGGAACGCTTCGACGGCGTGAAATACGGTTTCCGTGCCAAAGAGTACGAAGGACTCCACGATATGTATAAGAAGAGCCGTTCTGAGGGCTTCGGTCCAGAGGTGAAACGACGGATTATGCTGGGAAGCTTCGTCTTAAGCTCCGGTTACTACGATGCGTATTATCTGAAAGCACTGCGCACGAAAGCCCTGATTAAAAAAGAGTTTGACCGCGCATTTGAAAAATACGATATGATTTTAAGCCCGGCAGCACCATCGACCGCACCGCGTCTCGGGGAATCGCTTTCCGATCCGCTGCAGATGTATCTGGGCGATATTTACACCGTATCCGTCAACCTCGCCGGCCTTCCGGGCATCACCGTTCCGTGCGGCATGGATGACAAGGGGCTTCCGATCGGCATGCAGCTTATCGGAGACTGTTTCTCAGAGAAAAAACTGTTCCGTGCAGCATACACCTATGAGCAGGCACGCGGTGCATTCGGACAGCCAGAAAAATTGTAAGGAGGAAGCAAAACAATGTCAAAACAGTATGAAACCGTCATCGGACTTGAAGTACATGTGGAGCTTGCGACGAGAACAAAAATTTTCTGCGGCTGCTCTACCGCATTCGGCGGTGCGCCGAACACCCACACCTGCCCGGTCTGCACCGGTATGCCGGGATCCCTTCCAGTATTAAATAAGAAGGTTGTCGATTACGCCCTGCGCGTCGGACTGGCTGCAAACTGCAAAATCAACCAGCTCTGCAAATTCGACCGGAAGAACTATTTCTACCCGGACAACCCGCAGAACTATCAGATTTCCCAGCTGTATCTGCCGATCTGCCACGATGGATATGTCGAGATTGACACCGCAGCGGGAAAGAAGAAAATCGGCATTCATGAGATCCATATGGAAGAAGATGCCGGAAAGCTGATCCACGATGAGTGGGAGGATTGCTCGCTCGTCGACTATAACCGAAGCGGCGTTCCGCTGATCGAGATTGTATCCGAGCCGGATATGCGCTCTGCGGAAGAGGTTATCGCTTATCTGGAAAAACTGCGTATGATGATTCAGTATCTCGGCGCATCCGACTGCAAACTGCAGGAGGGCTCGATGCGTGCCGATGTCAACCTTTCGGTCCGTGAGGTTGGAAGTGAGAAATTCGGAACACGTACCGAGATGAAGAACCTGAACTCCTTTAAGGCAATCGGAAGAGCGATCGAGGGAGAGCGTGCAAGACAGATCGAGCTGATCGAGGAAGGAAAAGCCGTTGTCCAGGAGACCCGCCGCTGGGACGACAACAAAGAGTATTCCTACGCGATGCGTTCGAAAGAGGATGCGAAGGATTACCGCTACTTCCCGGACCCGGATCTGCCGCCGGTGCACATTTCCGACGAGTGGATCGACCGCATTGTGAAATCCATGCCGGAATTCCAGCCGGAAAAACAGGCACGCTACGTGGAGCAGTACGGACTGCCGCAGTACGATGCGGGCATTCTGACCGGTTCCAAGAAGCTGTCCGATCTCTTTGAGGAGACGACGGCGCTCTGCGGCAAACCGAAAAAGTGGCAAACTGGCTGATGGGCGAGACCTTACGTCTCTTAAAGGAGAACGGCCAGGAGCCGGAGGATCTGCAGTTTTCACCGAAGCATCTGGCATCCCTGATCGAACTGGCAGAAGCCGGATCGGTCAACAACCAGGTGGCAAAAGAGGTATTTGAGCAGATCTTTGCAGAGGATGTCGATCCGGAAGCATACGTCGAGGAGCACGGACTGAAAACCGTAAACGACACCGGCCTTCTGGAAGAAACTGCGAGAAAAGTTCTGGAAAACAACCCTGGCCCGGTAGAGCAGTACAAATCCGGAAAGACAAAAGTCCTCGGATTTCTGGTCGGCCAGGTCATGAAAGAAATGAAAGGCAAAGCCAACCCGGCAGCAGCAGGAGAGCTGCTGCAGAAGCTGCTGTCTGAATAAAGAAAACAGAATTGCACGAATGGAGGCCTGGAAATGGTCTCCATTTTTCAGCCCGAAAAATCAAAGAAAATGCATAATCTGCCTCCTTTTGGGAAATTCTTTATAAAGAAACCGGAAGAGATAAAAAGACGATACAAAATCCGGAAAAAGGAGGTTTCTTTACATGAAAGGACTGGATTACACCGCACTCACCGTTGCAATCATCGGAGCCGTCAACTGGGGCTTGATCGGATTCTTCCGCCTCGACCTCGTCGCCCTGATCTTCGGAAACATGACGTGGCTGAGCCGCATCATCTACGCGGTTGTCGGCATCTGCGGTCTCTACCTGATCTCCGTCTACGGAAGAATTTCCGACCACGTACTGGGACAGGCGTAAGAACAGGACCCTCTCATATACGCAGAGAAAGGCGGTATGAGAGGGTTTTCTTTTGCTGTTTTAGGAAGGACAAAACAAATATTGCGGCCCTCTGTATGGTTTTGAGCAGGGATATGGATCAGAAAAGAAAATACCGGATGCTTCTGATGCAGCTTTCCTGTGCCGTTCTTCTGGCGAGTGATGCCGCAGCGTGGGCATTCCGCGGAGGTCCGGGGAGTCTGGAAAGAGGTATTGTGTATGTGAGTAACTATCTGGTTTGAATGTGATAGATCTTGCTGAATGGATTGCCCTTGCAGCAATTTTTTATATTAATGTGCAGACGCAGAAATATCATATTGTAAAAGACAACATCGCAGAGTGCAGCCCAAATGGGGGAATATGAGATCATAGACGATTTTGGCGGGCATGCGAAGTGCATGGCAGAGAAAATGTGCATGGAATCACAACTGGAAGAAACTGCTGCATTTATCGATCTCAATACGCTGGAAGAGCGGCTCGCCGGAAAAAACAGTATCATACACGAATTTATCGATAAAAAAACAGGACTGGTGCCGGAGCAGATTCATTCCTGTTGATTACGATGAAAAATGGAAGGCTTACTGCATGTG
>ENA-OQOA01000162-OQOA01000162.1-human-gut-metagenome-genome-assembly--contig:-NODE-162-length-36057-cov-5.804898_pt1 | contig 36057 bp, 45 predicted proteins | sample MGYA00242633_ERZ504888 | MGnify/ENA primary metagenome ERZ504888 (study PRJEB26092, sample SAMD00036372) | human gut metagenome | host: Homo sapiens | study: EMG produced TPA metagenomics assembly of...
AATGGAGGTAGAACAGGATGTTGAAAAAGAAAAAGACCACGGCCAGCGATAAGCTGGTCCTGGTCAAAAGCGTTCGCAGAACGCGCAGCCACAGAATGAAATTCTGTGTTCAAAGGGGCTTGGGGGCACTGCCCTCAACAAGCAGTTTGTGGCGAAATGGATAGCCACAAGCATTGCTTGCCACAATATGCTGCGCATAAAATGAAAAACTAACGACGGGACGCTTACTGCCTCCTATCGTTAGTTTTCTGTGTTTAAGCGACTTATAAAACCAATCAGCATAATCAAATCGTCATCTGACATCTTTCTCATTCCGTCCAAAGCCTTCTTGATAAGCTGAGGGTTATTTTCCTGTGCATCAAAAAATTGAAGCGGTGTGATTTCAAAATACTCACAGATGTTGAGGAACTGCTTCATAGACGGCATAGAACGCCCAGAGGAAATCGCCTGAATATAGCTTCTGTTCTGCCCTAACTCCATGCTCATCTGATATTCTGAAACACCTTTTTTTCAATCGCAATTCTGTGATCCGATTGCGGATAAATTCTTCGTCCATACGCTCACCTCTCTGCTCTTTTAGCATAGCAGAAAGCAATTCTTGATACTTCGTATGTATTGTGTTATAATTTTATAATACAACCTTTATACGCATTATTATTTGCGTTATTTTTGCTTTATATGCGTAATCAAGGCAGTTATCAAGGGTGATTTATATGAATCAGTATGCCTGCGCCATTACCGGCCACCGACCAACAAGATTTTGCTTTGGATATAATGAGGAAGATTCCCTATGCCAAAAATTAAAAGAATGTCTTCTGGAGCAGTTTCGGATACTTCATGACGAGAAATTTGTCCGTACTTTTTTTGTCGGCGGTGCTCTTGGTGTGGATATGTGGGCTGGAGAACAGCTTCTAACATTGAGAGCACAAACAGGATACGAGGATATTAAAATTATCGTTGTAATTCCCTTCATCGGCTATGACTCTAAATGGCCGGATCAGAGTAGACATAGATTGAAAAAGCTGATCCAAAACGCAAACGATTCGATTGTTATTTCACATTCTGCGGATGTTTCCAGTTATAAAAAAGGAATTACTATATGGTCGATCATGCAGAGTACCTCATCGGTGTGTTTGATAATCAGAAAAAGCTGCGTTCAGGCACAGCACAGACAGTCAACTATGCCTTACATCAGGGAAAAGTAATCACTCTGATCCATCCAGACACTATGGAGATAACAGCCCCTGCGCCTTAACAAATTCACAAAAATTTTTCATTAGCATTTCCAACAAAATATTTTCATTGAAGGGGTGCTGTGATATAATAAGATATAAAACTACGCTCAGAATAAATGGTGCCGCTATGAACAAATATATTGGACAGCAATTTGCTGCTTTAAGATACGAAAAAATATTTTGGTTGTTGAAGAAACTACATCTGCTGGTGGATGCGGCTCCTTCAACGCGGCTTCTTCATGTCCTGCGTCAGCCTGTCTTTATGACAGTGCGGCGTGGGGCTTTTTATTGCCTGAAAGGAGTATGAGAACATGAGTCTGAAATATACCTGCCCCAGCTGTGGAACCCCATTGGGTTATGAGGGATTGTGTTGGAAATGTAAGTGCGAGCAAGAACGGCAAGCTGCTCTGGCCTGGATGCCGGAACAAATTGTCGAAAAACAAGAAACTTGATACAGAACATCCAGAGGCTGGCTGATATGGAGGACCCAGAGTTCGCCGACTTTTGGCAGCTGCTTGGCTACCATGATGCCATCACCCCGGAGATTCAGCGAGTGGCACTGGCCGCAGAGGTGTTCTGGCCCTGTGAGATCTATTATCATGCTCCCGCCGATGTGCGGGATGGTCTGATCCATGCGCTGTTGTCCGCAGAATATTCCAGCGCGGCCTCCAACCTGATGAGTTGCCTTGCTATGCAAGGAGATGACAAGGCAATGGAGACTCTGCTGGAGCTGGAGCGAAATCCCCGGCCCTGGCGCAAGGGCCTCTATGTAGACCCATCCAGCTATGCGCAGATCGGAGGCTGGACCTTCGACAAGGAGGGCCAGAAAATCCAGCTCAACTTCGATACCTGCTATCCTATGGTCAAAGGAACCACCAGCGAGAAATCTCCCGTCCGCATTGGCCGGGCACGGGAGGACACATGCCCCCACTGTGGCGGACGCATGGTGGACATGCTGGTGCTGGATGTCCGGGATGAGCGGCTGAAATTTCTGGGGTTGGATGGTATTCTGACTGCCACCTGCTGCCCCAACTGTGTGGGATTCTTGAAAGGTCCAGCCTTTAACAGTTTTACCCTGGATGGCGGCGTGGAAGTCTTTCCCTCCGAGCTCTTTGACGGGGCGGAGAAAACGGATTGCTATGTCAGTCCCGAGGACTACAAGGCCCTCACGGAAAATCCCTTTGTGCTGGGCGAAGCGCCCGTGCCACTGTTTTACGGTGCGGCCTGCCAGGATGTGAACACGGTGGGTGGCTTTGCCAACTGGGTACAGGACGCGGAATATACGACCTGCCCCCACTGCGGGAAACCTATGAAATATCTGGCCCAGATTCAGTGGGATACGGTGTTTGACTGTGCGGAGGGCACGCTCTATGTGGAATTCTGCCCGGACTGCCATATCGTGTCCATGCAGCACCAGCAGACCTAAAAAAGTCGCACGGTATGAAAAGAGAAATACCAGCAGATATTTGCGTGAGGAGGAAGTAGAATGAACAGCGAACGGATCACAGCATTTTTGCAAGAGCATTGGTACATTGCCTCGGTGCTCATCGGGGCCGTGATTTTAATTGGAGCAATCCGCAACTGGAACTGGCTCTGCGACCCCACTGGTACGCGGGATGCCCACCGCCACAGCAGAGGATACCGGCGGGTGGTGTTCTTTCTGTTGGGTGTCCTCCTGATTGTGGTGAGTATCTGGGGATTTGTGCTGAAATTGAAATAAGAGGTATATCTATGAAACTGAATTGTAAACGCATTGATTTTACATATACACCCGGTGAGGAAATCTTCAACTTTCCCGAGGAATCGGGACTACCCTTTATCTTCGATGTAGAGGAAGAACTGACCGGCGATCCTGCTGTCATGGATGCGGTGGGAGAAATGCTGGATGAGGCGGAGAAATTGGCGGAGAAGGCCAAAGCCTCCATCAAAGCGGCGCTGGCAGACGAGGACAGCCGCTACCATAGCGTTGTGACATTTTTCATGGAGTTCCATCGGGACGATGTAGGCCCGGATATTGTGGCGGAACTTTTTCCGGGAACCGACCCAGCCAAACTGTCCTTTGCTGAGATGGTTGACTTTTTGAAGCTCAAGCGGTTCGGCAGTCTGGTGGATAGCGAGATGAACCAGCAAGTTTTCATTCTGGATCTGTCCTTTAACCCGGAGATTACCGACGAACTGATGGTAATCTACTTTGATTTGAACAAGGAGATTTTCTGTATCACACATGAGAGCTGAGCGTGACTGACATACACGAGGAAAGGAGCAATCCCTATGAAAGCATTTGACCCCAATTACAAGCTGCTGGACGAGATGTATCAGGACGATTACTATCCTGCTTTTCTGGTGGACAAGGTAAAGGACGAGCTTCAGAAGGTCATCGCCCTGCTGGAGAGTGGCGAAACCGACACCGAAGTGGTGCAGGAAACGCTGGACGAGGCGGTCTGCGGCATCAATGATCTCCAGGAGGAGTTTGACGAGCACGACAGCGAGATCGAAACGGTGGCACGGGAATGTATCGCGGCAACCGTGGCCTACATTCTGGAGTGGTTTGGCATTCCTATTGACACCGAGGAGGCCATCCGGGAACGGGACTGGTGAACCCTATGGCAGAAAAAGAACTGGCCCTTTGTGATGAGTGCGGAAGCCTGTTTTTCAAAGGCTCCTCACAGATGATGGGGCTGTGCCCGGAATGTGCCCATGTTCTCTATGGCTACCCGAATTGTGATCATCATTTCCAGAATGGCCGATGTGTGAACTGCTACTGGGACGGCTCTAAGAGCGCGTATATCAAAAAACAGAACCAACAGGAGGAAACTGATATGCCTACAACTGAATGGTTGAACAAATACGAAGCAATCAAGGATAAATTGACCTGTAAAGATGACTTGGAGGCCCATTTCACAGAGAAAGTGATTGGGAACATGGCGGTGGATGTACTGGACATCGGTGTCGTCCATTTCCCCACCGGGCAGATCTTCGCCTGTGATCCGCTGGTGGAACTGGAGGACACTCTGCCGTTCCTTCAAACGATCCCCGCCGGAACTTATCCCGTGAAAATCTGCGTGGTACCCAGCGAACAATACGGCGACCGCTACGCCTGCGTCAAGGTGGAGGTCAGCCGGGAAAAGCCTGTCCGCCATGAGCTGGGCATGGTGGGCAACGAGAATCTGGACGCGGCACTGGGAGATGATGACTACTTCGGTTTCGGCGTAGATGCCGGAATGGGGTGTATTGCAGACATCCAGACCCAGGCGGCTTTCAAAACATACTGGGCCAAGCGGCTGGAGGAGGACCCGGACATCGACCCCTACAACGACCTGTTCTGCGACTTACTGGAGGAAAACGCCCAAGCCCACCCCAAATATCAGGGGGACTGCGGCGACTGGCTCAACTGGACAGTGCCGGGCACGGACTGCAACCTGCCCATCTTTGCCTCCGGCTGGGGGGATGGTTACTATCCTGTCTACTTCGGGTATGACGCCAAGGGCAAAATCTGCGCCGTGTATGTGCGGTTCATTGACATTGAAGCCAGTTATCGAGAGCAGGATTAAAAATGTGACAGAACAAAGGAGAACACTATGAAAGACCTTTGCCAATACGGAAACCGACCGGAGGACGAATGGGAAATCTTGCCCTGGATACCTGACCCGCGCCCGCCCTTCAAAATTTGGGTGAAGCTGGAGCAGATCGCGCCATTCTTTCTCATTCCCCACCACCCCTATGCAATCTCCCTTCTGCTGAAAATCAGCGATGGGTTTCGGGCAGAAGAATTCTGCCGGCTGGGACTGACCGGCAGCAGCGGAGACTGGGAACGGCTGGTCCGGGGCGTGATCCGGGAGTTTGAGGAAAATAACAGCGGCGTGGATCTGTTTCACTTCGACTCCGACGAAGATGTGTTCTGCGTGTACTCCCAATACATCGACGATTTGATGCTACTGTCCAAAATGATCCGGGCGGCCTGTGACAATGAAAAAACGATGGGGACTTATCTGGGTATAGGTGAGGTGGAAGATGAGAAATAAGGAGCAGGAGATGGCATGGCGAAAAAGTATAGAAGCCTGCATGGAGGATGTGAAAACACCACTTCGATGACATCCAGCAGGCCATTGAGTTTGGCTGCTACATCCAGCCGGACAACTACTTTGTGTCCTACATCTTTGCCAGGACTCGCAATTAGAGACGGCGCGGCAGAGCGGCCTGACGGAACAGATCAATTCCTATCACAGAGAGCAGCTGATAAAGAGTCATTACCCCATTGAGGGAATCAAGGACTGCACCTTTGCCTCACAGGAGGAATGTGACCGGGAATTTGGCGGGAATTGGTATTACTATTTCAAATGATACGATGAAGGGATCGAGATGATCGAGTACATCAAGCTCTTTTGGGCGGGCGCACCAGAGGGTGAACCATCGGTCATCCTCTATGAAGTGGATACCGAAAATGAGCGGCTGGCCCTCCGCTCCATTGACATCTTTGCGGATGGCCGCACCCGCAACATCCCTGACCTTTACGACGGTGTCATCGAGATCACGCCGATCCCCACCGTGGAGGAAATTGAACGCCCATGTCTGGGGCGAGGAATTCCACGCCTGCATCATAGAGCAGGCGGAATTTGAGGCCATCTGGGAAACTCACACCTATGATGGAGCGTTAAAGTAGCCAGGAGGAGACACTATGAACAAACCTATAAAAGCCAAAAATCTGCCGTTGTTCTCCATCATTGACCTGAACCAGCTGCGCCGGGAAAACCATCTGGAGGGCACAGAAGTGACAGACTTTTTCACGGAAAGGGATGGAAAAGTCTATCTTCTCATGGAACAGCCGTCCGAAACACAGGGTAAGGACTGGCTCAGCACTCCTTCCACCTATACCGCAGTGGAAATCCAGCTGGATTGGGCGGAACAGCGGGTGCTGGAAACGACGCTGTTTCCTCTTGGCCTCTTGAAGTTCCAGTTCCATTATTTGCGGCCCGCAGGTGACCACTTCCTCCTGCTGGGGGCAAGATGCGCCTATCGGGAAAACGGCCCCGACCAGAACGCCTGGATCGTCAGCCGGGACGGAGCTGTGCTGTCCCGTTTCTGCCTGGGGGATGGCATTCAAGACTGTGTGGTAAAAAAAGATGGCACCATCATTACCAGCTACTTTGACGAAGGTGTATTTGGTAATTACGGTTGGGATGAACCTCTGGGTGCTTGCGGCCTGATTGCATGGACATCGGAGGGAACTCCTCTCTGGAAGAATGAGAACTATTCCATCTATGACTGCTACGCCATCAGCCTAGACGAAGAAGAAAACCTGTGGTTTTATTATTACGATGAATTCCGGCTGGTGCGGACGAACTTCAAAGAGGACTTTGTATTTGAACTGCCAATCGAAGGAAGCGGAGCTTTTTCTGTTGCCCCGTCCGGCAATACCTTCCTGTTTCAAGGCGGATACCAGCAACGGGATAAATTCTACTTCCTTACCGCTCATGGTGATCACCTTGGGAAAAAACAGGAGGCTATTCCCACCTGTGACGGAAACAAGGTCGCTGTGGAGCAGTGCAGCCTGCTTCGCAGCCGGATTTTGTTCCTTGGAAAAGATGGTGTGCTCTATGGAGGTATTTGGGGGAGCGATGGCCAATGAAACAGTCTGATATTTATACCGAGGCTCTGACCTGTCTGCGCTCCATCCTTCTGGCAGACCATCCAGAGTTCCAAAACTGGATCGACTGGTTGGAGCGGGACATTCAGGACTGGAACCAGCGGCGGGAGGTTGCCCACCATCTTCGGGCATACGGAGGTATGGGCTCGTTCAACGACCTGCCCAGTATGCGTGGAAATCACGACTATATTTTCGACTTTCTCAAGTCCGTGTGCTATGCCTTCGGCCATCTTTATGGCAAACGGGAAGGCATTTCTCCGGAGGCATTGATGGAGGAGTGCCTGCACGATGTAGAGCAGGCAGCCTATCACCCCCATAAGGCACTGAACCAAGCCATTGCCCAGCACTTGATGCAGGGCGATTTACAGGAAAACCTGGATAGGCTGTAGGAGGACTTGTTATGAACAAAAGACTATTCCGCACCCAATTCAATCAAATGGAAAACATCGAGAAGCAGGTGCTGATGGAGAGCCTGGCTACCCGTTATGATATGACCTTTCTCGGTCTACATACTTTTGACCGCTGGGGCCAGAGCTGCACCACCGGCATCTTCAAGAAAGATGGTCGGGAGTTCGTCTTTGTCCCCGGCGATACCGTCACCCTGGGCTGGGAGCAGTTTGCCGTGGGATTGAATCAGGAGAGCCGGGAGGAATTGGAGTATCTGTTCCGAGAATGGGAAATGGAACCGCAGAACCCGGAGGAGATGATCCGGGAAAGTATGGCTCCCGTTCGGCAGGCGGCCATTGGCCCCATGCTGGTGGGCCGGGAGCTGGAGGAACTCTGCTGGGAGCCAGTCAAGATGGACGATCCCAGGCTGACCGCCCACCCTGACTGGCTGAAGGAATTTCGTGATTTTGCCTGGAGTGACAGCAGCAGTCTTACCTTGCATCAGTCGGCCCGCATTGAGCGGACGGAAAAGGGCTTTCAGATCTGCATCTATAACCGCACAGACTACGATGCGCTTCTTGCCGGGCTGGAAAAGCAGGGGCTTTCGCTGCCTACGGCGGACGAGTGGTCCTACCTGTGTGGCGGCGGGTGTCGGACCCTGTTCCCGTGGGGAGATGGGTTAGACTACTCCATGCGTCTGCGCTGGTTTGAGGACATGGATGAGGATGAGAACCGGCCCTATGACATGGAGGAACCCAACTTCTTCGGCCTGTCCATCGCCTACGATCCCTATATGCGGGAAGTGGTGCAGGCTGATAGACTTACCACCTGTGGCGGCGATGGCGGATGCAATATCTGCGGTGGGCTGGGCCCATTTCTCGGTTTCCTACCCTGTTCGCCCCACTGTAAGCCGGAAGTGCAGGAGGACAATGAACTAAACGGAGATTATGACTTTTATCGGCCTATCATTCGGCTGGAGAACCATGATTGACAATAGAAGCTTGATACAAAATAAAGAAAGAGAGGTGCCGACATGGGAGCATGGGGCATAAAAGCATTAGAGCGTGACGAAGGGCTGGATGTACTGGACATCCTCAAAAATGAATATGTACCGGAGCATCCGGTAATGGATCTGGGCGAGATGATCGAACTGATGAAAGAGGAAGTCATGCTGGGAGCTGACTTCTCACAAATCGACTTCCTCTTTGACAATACTGCGATGGCTCTGGCGGAGCTGTATTTCCAATGGAAGGATAATGGCAAGCTGGACTACGATTATGAAGAAGCTATATGGGATAAAGTCACCGGTTTCACAGCATCCAAAGAAGCCCTTGCTTTCCTGCTGCGGCAGCTCACCGACATCAAAAACGAGGTGCCGGACGAGGACGGCATCCGTGAGATTGTGGATCTTTGGAAGAACGAGGACAGCGGTGAGATCGCTCCTGTGTGGTCAGAGCATTTGGACTGGCTCATCAAGCGGCTGATCTCGGAACAGGAGGCATGACGCATGTATATCAAAAAATACTGGGGCAACTTTATTGGCGGTTCCGATGACAGTCTGAACCTTGTGGCATTTTTAGAGGATCAGAAAAAGGAGGAGATCCCCCTCAGCGAGATTTTCGCCAAGATTGGTCTGGACAAGCAGAACTGGGACTTCCGCCAGACCGTGGAGTATCTGGAGTTCACCCATTCGGACGGCGTGGAGATGGACTTCCACTTCGCCATTGATGTGGTCACCGACCTGGCCGCCATCCTGCTGGAGTGCAGCGTCAGTGGCAGTGTAAACCTTCAGGATCTGGACGAGTACAACACCCCCGCCGCCGTATCCGCATCACTGCTACGCCGGAGGAGCACGAGGCCATGGACAAGGCCCTGGCGGACTTTGTCCATGCCCCGCTGGAATACGACATCAGCGAGATGATGGGCGAGGATGAGATCACGGATATGGCTTCTCAGGTGGAGATGCTGCGGAAGGAGCTGTACGAAGCCTCTGGCCGCAACCGGAACTACCATGTAAAGGCGGAAGATGTAAAAGATCTGCTCCCCGACTGGGAGGGTGCCGATGGCTGTATCGCCACCAACCGCATCACAGTGGAGGGCTGTAAGGTGGGCTACTGCTACCGGGAGAAGCCGGACGGCGGCTGGGACAGCGGCTGGCGCTTCACCGCCGGTGATGAGAGCGACGAGTACATGGACGACCCTAACAACGCCGGGATCTACAAGCTGAACACGATCTGCAATGACGATCCCGACATCATCCCTTTGCTGAACACCCCCGCTCCCTGCGCCTTTGAGCGGGATGAAAATGGCGTGTTCCAGCAGATCAAAGACTGGAAACCAGATGAGGACGAGGAGGACCCTGATATGGATATTTTGAAGCAGTGCCAGAAGTGGCATGAGGAGGACAAACACCAGAAAATCGTTGACGCACTGGAGGCAATCTCTGCCGAGGAGCGTACCCCGGAAATGGATATGGAGCTGGCCCGCGCCTACAACAATCTGGCGGACTCCAGCGAGCCGGAGGGAAGGAAGCTGCTTCACCAGGCACTGGAACTGATGCAGTCCCATGAGGAGGAACTGGGAGATACTTATTCCTGGAATTTCCGTATGGGGTATGCCTATTATTATCTGGATCAGGAGGGCCGCGCTCTGCGGCATTTTGAAAAAGCTCTGGAACTGCATCCCGGTGATGATCCTAAGCTCAACACCCGACAGGACATGGAGGAACTAATTGACTCGTGCAAAAAGGGTATTTCTCTGCCGCAGTTCTGGGAGTGCTTCCGGGAGCGGACAGAGAACTGTTGGGAAACCTTTGCCGAGATGGAAGCAGAATTGCGCCAGATGATGGATGAGGACAAAGATCACACCCGCGGCGCAGAACTCGTGGCCCAAATGGAAGGGGCTTTGAACCAGGCGTTTGACGAAATCTCCTTCGAGATGGGCTTCAATGGCGAAAAGCATGAGTTGATCCTCACCCCGGAGGGCGACAAGGTCAAGCTGTTTGAGCTGATTTACTTCCAGAAGCACGCCCCCAAGGAGGTGCTGGAGCACTGGAACATCCTTGTGGGCCGTCAGCCCCTCCAGAACATCGGTCTGCGTACTGAGAATGGCTTGGACATCTCCGGGGATGATGTGCAGATCTGGCTGGAGGAGCAGGGTGAAAACAGCTTCGCCATCTCCGCCTACTGCGAAAAGCTGCTGCCTATGCTCCGGGATGAGGAAGGCCGGGCCTGGTGGATGCTCACTACCTTCACCGACCAAGTGCTGGGCGAGATCTCCCACATGAGATACATAGACAGCTTTGATGTGCTGGAGGAACCCAAGGCAGAGCCGTCCTTCCTCCTGTCCCAGCTGCCCGACAAACTGCGGGAGCAGGGCCTGGAGCTCTCCACCGACCCGGAAGCCTATCTGGAGAGCTACCTTGGTTACAAAATGGAACCCAAACAGGACCCGGACGCCGATTGGCGGCTGGATGTAATGGCCGGTTCCACCTGCTGTGTGCCGCTCATCAACGGCTATCTGAATGCCGACAATGATTTTATGGACGATCTCCATGCCGACGGCGCGGTGGCGGGCTTCTTCTGCTATCCCCTGGATACCCTGCGGGAGGAGGAAGGCAGTCAGAAAATTTTCGACTTCCGGGACAAACTGGAGGAAGTGCTCACCGGCGGGGATGGTTCGGAAGTGCTCACTCTCACCGGCGGGGCTACCGGCCTCTACTGTGGCTATGTGGACTTCATCGCCTGGGACATCCAAGAGGCGCTGAACATGGCGAAAGAGTTCTTTGAAGGCACGGACATCCCATGGGCCATCTTCCACACCTTCCGCCGTGAAGCCGGTTCTGTATCCCTAAAGCAACAAGATGATGGGACAGAAACTGAGAATCAGGATGACGAGTTGGACGAAACGCTGACAGGCATGGACTATATTCCTTACACCCAACAGAACGCCGAAGCATTCTTCGCTCAGCTGGAGCAGTGGAACGACGAAGACGAGTACACCCGCTGTATCCAGGCACTGAATGCCATCCCGGAGAACTGGAGGAACTACCGCACCGCCTACGCCCTGGCCCGTGCACTGGAGAACTACGCCATCATCGGGGACCATGACGAAGGTACTTTGAAATCCAAGGGAGACAAAGCCCTTCTGAGGGCCATTGAGGTGCTGGAGTCCGTCCGGGAGGAAGGCCAGGACAAGGCGGAGTGGAATATGCGGATGGCCTATGGCTATCAGTATCTCTATGGTCAGGAGGAAAAGGCCATCCCCTACGCCGAGCGGTGGGCGGAGCTGGACCCCGAGGACGAAAATGCCCCGGCAGTAATTCGGGAGTGTAAGGCGGAGATCCGGAAACGCCAGCGCAGCCGGAAGAAGAAGGCCAAATTCGTGCCCGGTGATACTCCATTTGAGGGCTTCGACCTCACCAACTTCTGGGATGATAATTGGTATGCACTGAAAGAATATGTCAGTGATCCGCCTTCCGATGAGCTGATCGCCAGCGTGGAGGAGGAACTGGGCTACAAGCTGCCCGCCGCCTACATCTGGCTGATGAAGCAGCACAACGGCGGCATTCCGGTGAACACCTGCTATCCCTGCGATGAACCTACCTGCTGGGCAGATGACCATGTGGCCATCACCGGCATTTTCGGCATCGGACGAGAAAAGAGCTGCTCCCTCTGCGGAGAGCTGGGCAGCCAGTTTATGATCGATGAGTGGGAGTATCCTGCCATCGGTGTGGCCATCTGTGACTGTCCAAGCGCCGGACACGATATGATTTTCCTGGACTACCGGGCTTGCGGTCCCCAGGGAGAGCCTGCGGTAGTCCATGTGGATCAGGAAAATGACTATAAAATTACCCATCTGGCAGACAGCTTTGAGGAATTTATCCGCGGACTGGAGCATGAATCCCTCTATGATCCGGATGAAGATGCAGAGGGTCTTGAGGATGACGCCGACGAGGAGGAAACCGACCATAAGGGTTCCTTTGCCGGATCTGTGCTCCTCTCCAAAGCAGAGTGGGACAAGGAGCAGTTGATTCGAGATCTGCGGGAAGAATGGGGTATCGTAGATGAGGAGCCGGATGAGGGCGACGAAGATGTTGAGAACAGCGATGACGCTGTGGTAATGCGGGTCGGCGGCATGATGCTGATCGTGACACTCTTCCACGGTCACATCCCGGACAATGAAGCGGAGATCAACGCCGAAAACAACTATATGTGGCCAGAGGCCGTAGAGGTGGCCAAAGCGCACAAGGCCCATATCGTGGTGGCTGTATTGGGCGAGGAGGAAAAACTGCTGGAACGGGGTAAGCTGTTCACTAAGGCGATGGCAGTGTGCTGCAAGCAGAAATATGCCACCGGTGTCTACACCAGCGGCGTGGTATTTGAGCCTCGTTTCTATGAGGGCCTTGCCGATATGCTCAAAGAGGACGAACTGCCCATCTTCAACTGGGTTTGGTTCGGCCTGTACCGGAGCGAGGGGGGCCTAAACGGCTACACCTACGGCATGGATGTGTTTGGCAAGGAGGAAATGGAGGTGTTGAACACCGACGCTGAGCCGGAGGAACTGCGGGACTTTTTGGCCAGCCTTGCCTCCTATGTGCTGGCGTGTGATGTGACACTGCAAGACGGCGAGACCATCGGTTTTTCTGCGGACGATAAGCACACCATCACCCGCAGCCCCGGCGTCTCCCTGCCGGAGGAACAGATGACCCTGAAGATCGGTTACGAGCCTATAAAGGGAGATCCAGAGGATGACAGCTGCGACCACTCAGACAATGATGACATACAGGATGAGGAAGAATTCAGTAATCCCGAAGTCTACACCGAGGAGGAGATGGAAGCCGTCGAGGGGCACATTGAGCAGTATTTCGGCAAGTTCGAGAATGTGTTCCATGAGCTGGTTTCTCCCGACATCCATGTGGACATCTGCGTGGTGCCGCCCTCTGAGGAGCGGGACTACTGCACCCTGGTCACCATGGGCATGGGCGCTCACCGGATGAATGTGCCGGAGGAACTGGCGGAATATAAGCTGGAGCGGGCGGAGCTGGCCATTGCCCTGCCTGCGGACTGGAAGCTGGATCAGGAGTCCATGAAAGACGAAAAGTGGTACTGGCCCATCCGCCTGCTGAAATCCTTGGCCCGCCTTCCCATTGCCAGCGATACCTGGCTGGGCTTTGGACATACCATGGATAACAAGGAGAACTTTGCGGAAAATACGAAGCTGTGTGCCGCCATTCTCACCGGCCCCCAAAGTACAGAGGAGGGCGGCGAGGTCTGCACCCTGCCGGGCGGCGAGGAGGTCAACTTCTATCAGGTGATTCCTCTCTACCGGGATGAATTGGAATATAAGCTGGCCCATGACGCGGACGCCCTGCTGGGCAAAATGAACGGCATCAGCTTTGTGGTGGAGCCTGATCGTCAGGATGCTATCACCCGTGGCACCCTTTCCAATGATGATTTTGACGGTGAGATGGACGATGCCTCCTATCATATCGAGAGCATTGAGGAGAAGGAACTGCCAATTGACCCCATCAACGCTTATAACCACATGGCCATCTACCTGCGCTGGTGCATGGAGCACGACCTGATGGGTGAGGACTTCCTGAAAGAATACAGCGAAGTGGCCAAACAGGTCAAAGCTGATCCTGCCAGTGTGGATCTGCGGGAGTTTATCCGGGATGAGCTGGACGGCTGTCTGTTCTCTGTGCTATTCAATCAGCAAGGCCGTGCCTTTGCAGGCTATTACTACGGAGAGGGCGACAGCCCCTACTATCCTGCCGACATTGATGACTATGCCCTGAAATATTTTGGTCCGTCCCGATACCACTCCAATGAATTTCAACAGGAGGCATACTTATTCATCCCATTTGATGAGAAATACTATCAGACCATGGCTCAAGTGATTGAGGAACGCTTTGAAAACTGGCAGGGACAGGACTTCGACGAGGACACGCTGGAGCCTTCCGAAGTGGCTCATGCCATCATGGAGTATCTGGACTGCGAGTGTACCTATTTCCCATCCATGGCAGATGATGACCCCATCATGTCGGCATACAGCTACGCCCAGCGGCTGGGGGTACGGAGGGCTTTGTTCCCGTACTTATCCAGGCGGATGATGAAACGCTGTTGGAATGTCTGGTAATGAACGCCGACCCGGAGCATGATGCGGACTGCTATGAATTTGACCTCAAAACGGTAGAGGAGTATCGAAAGAAGATGCTCTCCGCTCCCATCAAGGACGGAAAGGCGGTTCTGGAGGAATTGACCGGCCAGCGCAAGGAAGAAGCCGAGGACGATGATCTGGACTGGGATGAGGAAGTCCTGGGCGAGATGGAGGGCGGAGAACCCAACGACCGCTTCGCAAACTATTGGAACGATGATACCGGAATGACATATCCGCTCATTCTGGCCAAAATTCCGGTCAAGAACCCCTGGGAGATCTTCGCCTACCTGCCCTTTGGAAATTGGAATGAGTGTCCCGACACACCGGACCTGATGGCAGTGGCGAAATACTGGTTCGAGCAACATGGTGCCATCCCTGCCGCCATGAGCCACGATGAATTGGAGTTTGAACTTCCAACTCCGATCTCCAAGGAAAGAGCTATGGAGGTGGCTGTGGAGCAATATGGTTTCTGCCCAGATCTGGATCAGAATGAGGATGGAAGCATTGGCTCCTTGGCAGGTGTCCTGTGGCAGTCCACCGTCTGGTATTTCTGGTGGGATTGATGGGAGGTGCGACCAATGACAGAATATCAGAAAACCTATATCGAACTAAAAAACAGTTTGTTGCGACCAATGAAGGTCCGGACAGTGTCCGCGCTCTATATACCTTCAAGGAAGAACTTGAGCAGAGTGAGGATCAGCAGGCCAAAGAAGTGCTGGTGGATGTATATGACCTGCTGGACTTTAAGAAGGACGCCTACGAGCTGCTTTGCCAAATCGGAAATCGTTCCGACAAGAAGACCCTCAAGCGGCTGGGTATCTTGAAGGACTATGCGGAAAACTGGGGCAATCATTATGCCCTCCCCAGGCCCAAAACGCCGGAGGAGAAGCAGAAAGAGAAGGAGCGGCAGGCCCAGCTGGGCCTGCCCGCCTTCCGGTATCACCCCAATCCTCTGGAAACTGGGGCTTTTGAGGAATCCGCAGACGGCGTTGTCTGCGACTGCTGCGGCAAGACGACCCATATTTTCTATACAGCCCCCTTTTACGCCGTGGAGGATATTGCATATCTGTGCCCAGAGTGCATCGCCAACGGCGAAGCAACCCGGAAATATGACGGTAGTTTTCAAGATGATTTCTCTGTGGATGATGGTGTAGACGATCCGGAGAAGCTGGACGAGCTGATCCACCGCACCCCCGGCTACTCCGGCTGGCAGCAGGAATACTGGCGCGCCCACTGCGGCGACTACTGCGCCTACCTGGGCCATGTGGGTGCCAGAGAACTGCGGGCCCTGGGTGTGCTGGAGGAGGTACTGGACGATCCGATGTGGGACGATGAGCAAAAAGAAATGATCCGGGAATCTGTCAATGGCGGGCATCTGCAATGCTATCTGTTCCAGTGCCTCCACTGCGGAAAACACCTGGTCTGGATGGATTTTGATTGAGGTGGCAACATGGAGAAGAAGGATTTTCCCAAGGGAACCAAGCCCCGTGAGATCTTCGTCTATACCTGTGAGCGGATCGCGGAGCCTTTGAACCCGCTGGGCTACAAATACCGCAAGAGCAAAAATGACATCTACAAAAAGACGGCATCTTTGTGTTCTCCTTTTACTTTTCCCCCTCCATCCGCTTTGGCTCCACCACTTTTACTGCCTTCTTCGATGTGAGTTCCCCGGTGATTGCCCAGTGGCGCAGTGAGCAGGAAGGGACGGAGGAAACCCTATGATGGTATCGTGGGTACCTCCATCGCCCGGCTGACCCACCGGTATGATGACTTCCCCCGCTATGAGGTATCTACTCTGCTGGAGCGGGAACGCTCTATCCAGGAAATTTCCGGGCAGATCCAGGACTATGCACTACCATTCTTTGCCCGGTTTTCCAATCTGCCCAAGCTGCTGGACGATGTGGAACAGGAGGGGTTCTTCCCCCATCGGAAGGGGTTCGATGTCCCTAAGCGGAATCGGGAGTTCATCGAATGCTTCCGGGAGTATCTCCAAAAGCAGTAGGAATCAGCAGAAAGGAAACAACACCTATGTCAAACAGTAGAGTATCCACTTGGAGTGGAATCCGGAACAAATTGGAGAATGACTACCTGTGCCCGGCACTCCGGGGCCACATCCAGTATTTTGCCACCAGTTACAGCAAAAGCGCCGACCATGAGGGCCGGGCCGCCATTCGTGTGGACGGCGTGGAAGTGCTGCGGAGCAACTACTACACCTATTTTGAAAATGTGTGGACGAAATTTCATCACTTGCGCTCCACCACGCTGAAAGATCACGACTCCGCAAAAGAGGCCATCAATCAGGCTCATGCCTATGCGCTGGAGCAGGGCACCTTTGACCAAAAGGTGTTCTATGAGGCGTTTGGGATCTTTGACAACCAGAGCATCGAGAAAAGCCTTGTCAGCGAGAATCCCCTTGTCCGTATCTTTGCCCTTCTGGATCGCAGGCTTGGCAAGCGCCGCCTGCTGGCTTTGGAGGACTCCATGGAGCAGGAACTGGACTGGGTGCGGGCTTTCTATGTGATCCGGTTGCAGGCCGAAGGGCTGATGGAAGCGAATAACATTTAGGAGGAACCACCATGTCACAGATCGCGTCCTTTTATCTGATAAAAAATAACCAGCGGCAGGAGTTGTCCGACGGTGACTGCTCCGGCGCGGTCTATATGGCCATCTGGGACTGGTGTGAGAGCGAACTGGATCTGGATGTCCGTTTTCCTGCTCCCCAGACGGAAGACACCCTGGACTGCGCTCTGCTGGAGGGAGAGCTGGCGTCTCAACTGCTGGCAGCTCTGCGGGAGCAGGATCTCCCGGAGCTGGCCGCTGAAATTGCCCCGGACTGGGATCTGCCCACCGAGGCGGTGCAAAGCGGGCTTAATACGCTGCGCTCCCATCTGGAACTGGTGCAGGGCGATGCTGCTCTGCTGTATGAAATGACATGAGAACGGAGGGATACCATGCTGGCAAAGCGGTTTGAACACATTTTACATGATCTGGGCATGGCTGGGCTGGAACACCCTCTGTTCTACCATGCACCGGTGGGCATTCGTTTTAAGATCGGCGGGGAGGAACCAATCTATCTGGATAGGCGTGCGGCGAAGCTGAAAACCAACCCCGCTTATGTTCAGGGGGCGCTGGACCGAGCCGCCGCGATCTATCGGGCACTTCCGGCGGTGCCGGACCTTCTGCGGATCGACGGGTATCCCGATGAAGAACCCGCCGAGTCCCTGCTGACCGTTATCCGGCAGCGAGTGGGCCTCCCAGTTCCCGATGAACAACTTTCGGCCACAGAGCAGGATGAAGATGGGGATACCCATGCACAAGTGCAGTTTTACTGGGATCTCAGCAAGATCAGCTTTCAACCAGAGCTGCTTCTTCGGGAAATCATTCTGGGGGACATCGGCGGCTGGAACGGCTTTGTGTCCAGCGTCTATCTGGCTGGGCCGGGGCCGTTCCTCTACCATTTGTACGATGACCGTGGGCTGGATGTGCTGGGCGGCTCACAGAAGCTGCTATTGCCTCTCTATCATCAATTTCATGACTGGATTTTGGAATACGATCTGGAGAAGATTGACCAGATGTTCTCTCCAGCAAAAGAATGACTGCATAACAGAAAAGGAGACATTGCTATGGGACTTGATATTTACGCCGGGCCGCTGACCCGGTACTATTCTCACAACTGGAAAACTGTTGTTCAGCAGTGGGCGGAGGAAAACGGATACACCTTTAACCGGATCACCCCGGATGGAGAACCCGCCGACAACGAGGAGGAGCTGTCCCCGGCTGAGATCCAGGCGGCAGTGGAGGACTGGCGGGATCAGATCTTAGCCGCCATTTCCCAGCCGAACCAGCCGCACTACACTCCATGGCCGGAGGACAACGAGCGGCCCTATTACACCGATAAGCCGGATTGGGATGCCTTTGGCGCTATGCTGCTGGTGGCTGCCTGTCATACATACGAGGAACCGGTGCCTCTCACCGTGGAGAAGGACTGGGACTTCGGGGAGCATCCCCTGATTGCCCGCCTTGCATCGGACGAGGAGCGGGTGTGGTCCCTGCTTCGGGGCGCGACTTGGTGGCTTCCCCTCACCGACAGCTTTCTATTCCAAGGCCCTCTGCCCACCGATGATCAGACGATGATCGCCACCTTGGGCGGACTGCGGAAGGAGCTGGAAAAGCTGAACCAGCTGGCATGGCAGGCCGATGAGGACACTATCCTTGGTTGGGCAGACACGGAGGGATACCCGGTAGACGGAACCGTAGACTCAGATGGACAGTACAGCAAGGCAGACATCCCGGAACACACCCAGTATGACACCCCAATCCTTGGCCAAGTTTGCCTTCTCCGTGTTCTGGCGGGCCATGCGGTTTGCCGAGGAGCAGCAGGTGCCTATCCTGCTTGACTATTAAAGAGAATTCGTCAGGGGGTGGAGACCGTGGAACAAAAACGGCCGGCAGATATATTTCAGGAGCTTCTGGACTACCTATGGAACGGCCTGGGCCTGGAGGAAAAGGGCTGGAAGCGGCTGAAAAAGGGCGACTTCAAAAAGAGAACAAAAAACGGCCTGACCTACCTGATCTGGTTTGATCGGAGGCGCTACAACTACATAGACTACGAAATCGGCCATGGAAATGTTGAGGTGGGCTTCACCTGTATCATAAAGCAGGGAGATGATTGTCTCTACTCTTTCAAAATAGAACCGACAACAGGCGGTTCGTTCTTTCGGATGCTGACAGAGGATCTGCGGTTGGACACCGGGCTGCTGGACACCTTCCTGCCCCTGATCCAAGCCCACTACCTTGACTTTATCTCTCACTTTGAGGTGGACCCAGCAGAGGCGCTCCAGCCGGTCTGCGCCCCCTTTATCCAGCCGGAGGATTACAGCTGGTGCATTCATGTGGATGAGCAGATGGTGGAACGGTACGGAACATCGGAGCAGCTGGCGGAGTACCGCCATCAGGCGGAATTGCGCGGAACGCCTGAACACAAGGCAAAGAACTGGATGGGTTCGATGTTGTTCCACCTCTCCCACGCCAATGATGTGGATCAAGCCTGGGCCTCAAGCCGCACCAGAGAGGAACTGGACCAGGTGGTGGAACCCTTTGTGCAGGCCAAGCGGCAGACAGGACAGTGGACACAGGAGGATGAGGCGGGCTATCAGCTCTACCGGCAGGAAACAGATCCGAAGAAGCGCACCTTTCGGGTATGGTATCTCATCGCCAACCCCCGCGGCCTGCCGAAAGAGTTTGTCCAGAAAGAGCTGGAGTTTCGGTGGAAACTGTTCCCAGAAAAGAAGGAGGAAACCAAATGAGCAATAAAGCTTTCCAGCAAAATCTGGACGACAAAAAAGGCCCCCAGCCCGGTGGCCCCTATCTCATTCAGATGCTGTTCAAAGAGCCGGTAGAAATGCCGGATAAAGAAAAAATGACTGCTGTAATGGAGAAGCACATCGGATCAACAGAGTGCTTCTGTTATGATAAGAAAATGGCTGGCTTTGCCGCACAGGAGCATATTGCAGAGTTCAAGGACGGAAAATGCCCGGTGCAGCTGATGGTGATGAAATGCGACAAGTTCAAGGGCAAAGGCTTTGATGCCTTCCTGATGAGCCAGATGTGGGACTGCCAGGAGGACCGGGAGCGGATCTTCCGGGAGTGCAAATATCAGGTGGTAGCCACCGATATGCTGGCTGCGACACTTCCGGCGCTGGAGCGTGCCAACCTGGATGCCGACTTTTTGGAGGCTCTTGCGGAGCTGTACCCCACCTGTGAGGCATTCTATTTCCAGAACTGCGGCAAGCTGTTTCTGGCAGAGGATGTACGCTCCCACCAGATTGAGGGTCCGGATCGGTTCATCCGCTTTGGGGTCAATGTCCGCTTCTTTAACATTGAGGGCACTGAGGATATGCTCATCGACACGGTGGGCATGAGTACCCTGTTTCTGCCCGACCTCCAGTACCACTTCCACGACATGGACCCAAACTGGGTGGTAAACCACGCCTATAATGTTGCGTCCTATATTCTGGAGCATGATAATCCCATTGGGGATGGTGAAACCATAGACGGCGTGGCGGATGGCCAGATGTGTCGGGAGATCCAGTGGAAGTGCCAGTATGAGGACGCCCTGATCCAGCCGCCCAGAGGGGTGCTGGACATCAACATGGGAAACTATGCTTCGGGAGGACGCTGAATGAATGGCGTTGTGCTCCTGGTAGGTGGACTTCTGCTTGTGGCGGTGATCAAGCTGATTATAGATCGAAATTGGATCGGCCTGCTTCTCTGTGCTGTCGCCCTGCTTCTGGTCTTTGGGGCTGGACACCATACAAAATAGGCCATTTTAAGAATCGAGGAGGTGAAGTATGCAGAATTCAACAAATATGCGGATACTGGAATTACTCCGGTTTCTCTATGAGCGGACCGATGAAAACCATCCCGCCACAGTATCTGACATCATTGCCCATCTGAATGGAAAAGGAATTCAGGCAGTGCGGCAGACTGTTTACGCAGATACCAATGCGCTGATCGATGCGGGGATTGATATTGTGGTGGTTAAGAGTACCCAAAACCAATATTTTATGGGAAACCGCCTGTTTGAGTATCCAGAACTGAAAATGCTGACAGACGCAGTAGCATCCTCGAAGATCATTTCTGCCAAGAAGTCTGAGGAGCTGGTGCAGAAATTATGCCGTCTGACCAGTCTACATCAGGCAAAGCAGCTTCAAAAATTTGCTGCTTTATCCAGCCGTGTCAAACCGCATAATGAAAAGGTTTACTACATCATTGACAATATCCAAACAGCGATTGGAAACCATCAGCAAATTCGGTTCCAATACTATGAATATACTCAAGAAAAAAGAAAATCTTAAAGCATGATGGATATTATTATGTCGTAAATCCTTATGCGCTTGAATGGAAAAATGACCATTACTATTTGATTGGATTTTCTCTGAAGCATCAGAAAATTGCTCACTTCCGTGTAGATCGGCTAACAAGTGTAGAAAATCTGGAAACTTACTTTATGCCGATAGAGGGATTTGATGTAGCCTCCTATACAAATAAAATGGTTGATATGTTTACATCGGAGTCATCGAAGGAAGTAACCCTTCTATGTGAAAACGAATTGATGAGAGTAATCATAGATCATTATGGAGAAGATGCTGCTGTTGATAGGTATGATGATACACACTTCACAGCCAAAATTGAAGTGAACCCCAGTGGAACTTTTTATGGCTGGATATTCAAATTCAAAGGGAAAATAAAAATTCTCTCTCCCAAAGAGTGCATTACGGAAATGCAGCAAATCGCTCAGGAATTTATATAGCGCAAAAGAGGTGTTATTGATTTTTAACACCTCTTTTCAAATGAAATTTTTATCCTTGAAGTGAACAGATGTTCGATATACAATATAAGCAAGATGTTCGCAGTTCGTCGAACAAATGAGAGGTGAATGCTGTGGGCAATATAACTTTTGGATCATTTATAGCCGAGAAACGCAAGGCGCACAAATTCAATTTACGCGATACAGCCAAGCATTTGAATATTGCTTACGGTTATCTGTGTGATATTGAGCAAAGCCGCCGTCCTGCACCCAATGGAGATTTTGTGGAACGCATCTCTGCCTTTCTGAATTTGGATAAATCAGAACATGAGTTGCTTTTGGATCTGGCTGCAAAATCACGCAATACAGTATCTGCTGATTTGCCAGACTATATCATGGAAAAAGATATTGTTCGGGCAGCCTTGCGTGTGGCAAAAGAAGTAGATGCTACCGATGAAGAATGGCAGACATTTATGAAAATGCTAAAGGAGCGTAAACGATAGGGGGGAGAGCTTTGTCAATTCCACAAATCCGTACAGAAGCAATCGAGGCAGTAGGGCGAAAAATCCTGATGGAATATGATCCCTCTCTGCTATCCGGGCAACCATGTCCTGTGCCAATCGAAACCATTATCGAGACAAAGTTTGATCTAATCCTGGAGTTTCATACACTAAGAAAAAACCCCAAGATATTAGGGGAAACAATTTTCGATGACGGTGCTGTTGTCTTATATGACCAGATACAGAGACAGTATCGAATGATTGCAGTAAGAGCCGGTACAATCTTAATTGATGAACGGCTTTGTGATCCGTCAAAATTAGGGCGGCTCCGTTTTACCTGTGCCCATGAGCTGGCTCATTGGGTACTACATAAGAAGTTGTACTCTGGTACTGGAGATGTTGCTGCTTATAACGGAAATGTTTCTTCCGACGAAAGTCATGGCATAATTGAGCGTCAGGCGGATACTCTGGCTTCTGCTCTGCTGATGCCTTTACCGCAGATCAAAAAATGTTTTTACCGGCTTAAAATAGGCCGGACAGATGAACAGCTCATTGCTGAAATGGCAAATATTTTTGAGGTTTCCAAGCAAGCAATGCAGATTCGTCTAAAATCCAGAAACCTGATATAACCAAATGGGGGAATAGAGAGAGGCACTGCCCTCTCTCACGCTCCTCTGCTATGCTATTTTGTACCTAATATGTTCGCAATATTGCGAACAAGGAGGGATGTTCTATGAGAAAAGAAAGCACAACAATCCAAAAATGTAACAGCAGGCTAACAGCTTTGGGGCTTAACAGCGACGCTGCGTTTCATAGAAGTAAGCTGATTCTAAAGATTTACCGTGATGTAGTCTGGGTTCTGAGTGAACGGGCAGAAGAATTACAAGAAACTGCTTGGATTATGGGAGAACAAGATATAGAGTCTGGCCTCTGCTATCTTGAAAATTTTGCACCAGATATTGAACTGCAAGCCTTTGAAGAAAAAGTTTGCTGCCTTGTTCAAAATCAAATGCTAGTCAATATTATTGACCGTGCACTCCTTCGTCTGAAACGGTATCCGGATCGAGGAGAACTTTACTATGAAATTTTGACTAAGCAATTTATCTATCGGTTCAACAGTACAGAGAAAGAATTGCTGGAAGAACTAAATATAGAGCGCAGTGTCTTTTATGACCGAAAACGAGAAGCCATCTATTTATTTTCTGTTTGCTTGTTTGGATATTCTATTCCAGAAGTCCTGGAGGAGCTGCCCCGACTAAATCCCGACTAAATCCCGACAAATCCCCGACCTAATCCCTACTCCCTTCCGACTTCCGACCTGCTATACTTGTTATAGTGGCAGGAATGCGCTAAATTGAATACTTTTCTACATAAGGCCCGGCATTAACCGGGCTTTTTTCATTCCTGCTGCAATATGGCGGCAGGAACATGGCTGGAGGTGAAAACACTTCCGGCCTTTTTCTTTGCCCGGTATTAGGAGGCCGGTATGCGCTGGGAGGCGTACATAGCAAAATATCCATGACACCGTTCAAATTCGCTGACTACCAAGAATTTGAACGGAGGAAAGGATATGACGAGAGTATTCATTTGGAAAAATAACAGCCCACAGGAATGGGAGGAAATCAGTTTTTCAGCGTTCAGTAAGGCACGCCGCAATGGTTGCTTTACTGGGCGCTTTTTTGTTGAAACAGTCAAAATGTTCCGTGATGAAGATGACCGCATTATCATGGAATGTTCTCGCAAAGATTTTGAAAAATACCAACAGGAGGACCGCCACAGCCGCTATCTCCAGGAACATGAGAAAAGTCGCTCTATATTCCCGGCTTCTCATGTGGGAGATCGTGACGGCACAGAGGAAGGTTATCAGGATACAGATTTGTTTGTGGATGAATCTGTTGATACTGCGGAACAAGCTATTCAGAATTTACTTCTTGAGGATTTACACCAAGCTCTATTGAAACTGAGTCCAGCAGAACGAGATTTTATATTGTCCTATTATGAAATGAAAATACCAAATGCAACTTGTTTAGCCCAACGATATAGTATTACTCGGCAAGCCGCAGATAAGCGATTGAAAAAAATTGAAGAAAAAATAAAAAGTTGGTTGCGATTTTCTAAAAAAGTGGCAGTAGCAAGTGAGAGGGAAATCCTTTCACTTGCACCTTGACAACCTCATATACGAATCATTAAGTTTGATCCTCTTTGGGCGTAATAGCCGCTACATCAGCGGTATATTTTCTGAGAGCTGCCACTCGCATAACAGGCCAACCCATTTTTGCTGTATAGATGAGTTTTCGGTTTATCAGAAATATATCAGGCTGGAATACATCGGATGGCATCCGGTCATGGCATAACAAGGAGGAAAGCTCTCTTACAGCCATAGTCCGAGCGTGATAATAACCGTCGCAGGCCATGGGTAAGACCAAACGAAGTGGAGGTGAAACTCCTGAGAAGCAGGCCAGCCACCTGCGGCTTAATGATTACCCAAGTCCCTGGGGTGTCGTGGACAAGTAAGGGATAAAACAGGCGCTAAATTGAAGGAGACTCTGTAATTTGCAGAGCCTCCTTCTTACATAATCAAATCTCAAAACATAGGAGGATGAACATGAAAGAAGATTGGATTTATAAGCGTGGGGATTTATATTATGCCAATTTGAACCCTTATTTTGGATCAGAGCAAGGCGGCACCCGTCCTGTCCTGGTTCTTCAAAACAATGTGGGGAATTTTTTCTGCCCCACTTTGATCGTAGCTCCACTCACCAGTAAATGGATTAAGAAAAAGGAGCTGCCCACACACTATGCACTGGAGAGCGTTCCAGAGCTTGGACTGAAATCTGTTGTTCTGCTGGAGCAAATTAAAACGATTGATAAAAGGCGTGTTTTATCGTACATTGGGCGCGTATCTCGCGAAGAAATGAGAGCGATTGATGATGCTCTGCAAGTTAGTTTAGATATTCATATTCCGGAGGAAATGGAGGCTCCGTAAGGCCACTTACCGGATAAAGGAGGCGTTTTTATGTTTGAAGCAAGAATTGCGGAATTGAACCGCTTTAATGAACAAAATCCTGTCAGCTATGACAAAAGAACCTATACGGTCGATGAGATTCAGGACATTCTGGGTATCAGTCGTCCCACAGCATATAATCTGGTAAAACAGGGTGTATTCCACAGCGTCAGAGTCGGCGGTCATATCCGCATTTCCAAAAAGAGCTTTGATGACTGGCTGGATCACGCAGATGAATGATTTGTCAAGGATGCCGATCTCCAAATCGACATCCTTAACTTTTTTTCTGCTTTTTCTTACAATGAGGCCATAGCAAGAAAAACTTTATAGAGGAGGCAAAAGCCATGCAAAAACAAAGAGTAAAGACCAGTATGTCTGTACCAGAGATGGGCAAAATGCTTGGGCTTGGTAAAGTAGAATCCTACTGGTTGGTTAAAAAGAACTATTTCAAAACAATTCAAGTGGCCGGACAAATGAGAGTTATGCTGGATAGCTTTGAAGATTGGTATGCCGGCCAGTTCCACTATAAAAAAGTGGATGGTACACCGCCCGGAGAGAAATGGAGGCATACTACGATGTCAGTTCCGGAAATGGCGGATCTTTTGGGGCTGAAATCTGGCACAGCTTATGACCTTGTTAAAAGGGGCTATTTTGAGACGACCTTGATTGATCGAAGAATTCGTATCATTACCAGCAGTTTTGAAGCCTGGTATCAAAAGCAAACTCATTATGTGAAAATCTCAGAAAGGAGCAATGAAAATGGCATCTATCGTGAAGCGTAAAAGCAAATATTCTGTGGTGTATGATTACACAGATGAAAACGGAAAACGCAGACAGCGTTGGGAAACCTTCAGCACAAATGCAGAAGCAAAAAAACGAAAAAGCAAATTGAGTATGAGCAGGACTCTGGAACCTTCTTTATTCCTACGGCAAAGACCCTGAACGATCTGCTCGATGAATATATGTCCATCTATGGTGTAAATACCTGGGCAATGTCAACATATGAAAGCCGCCGTGGTCTGGCGAGAAACTACATAACTCCTATTATCGGAGATATGTTACTATCCGACATCACTCCAAGGATGATGGATAAGTATTACCGTGATCTGCTCTCTGTAAAAACAGTGAGCGTCAACAACCGCAAACCCACAAGCGAATATCTGACCCCGCATACAGTAAGAGAAATTCACAAGCTACTTCGCAGTGCCTTTAATCAGGCGGTGCGTTGGGAACTGATCAGCCGTAACCCTGTTCTGAATGCGACACTTCCCAAAGAAGAACATAAAGAACGAGATATATGGACTGCCGAAACGCTGAGCAAGGCGATGGAAGTCTGTGATGATCCTATCCTCTCCCCTTGGCTTAAATCTGGCGTTCTCCTGCTCTTTACGCATTGGCGAAATGCTGGGCCTTACCTGGGACTGCATTGATATTGCACCACAGAGCATAGAAAATGGTTCCGCTTATATATTCGTCAACAAAGAGCTGCAACGGGTTACACGAGGTGCATTGGACGATTTGAGCGACAAAGGTGTTATCAAGAAGTTTCCACCTTGCATAGCCAGTACCCATACTGCTCTGGTCCTAAAAGAACCTAAAACTAAAACCAGTATTCGCCGCGTGTACCTGCCGAAAACAGTTGCCTATATGCTGGTAGAGAGAAAAAAAGAAATTGATGAGCTGATGGATCTGTTTGGAGATGAATACATCGACAATAACCTGGTCTTTTGCTCCAGCAATGGCCGTCCGATGGAAAGCCAGGTGATTAACCGTGCTTTCAATAAACTTATCAAAGAAAACGGACTGCCTCATGTTGTATTCCATTCTCTCCGTCACTCCAGTATCACCTACAAGCTGAAACTCAATGGTGGCGATATGAAATCCGTCCAGGGCGACTCTGGTCATGCTCAGGTAAAAATGGTTGCAGATGTCTACTCTCACATCATCGACGAGGATCGCTGCATAAACGCTCAGCGATTGGAGGAAGCATTTTACTCATCCAAGACTCCTGACCCTGTTGAAGATACAGAGCCTAAAACTGCGGATACTGCCGTCACTGAAAGTGATGAAAGTGATGCAGCGAAGATACTGGAACTGCTTAAAAATCCCGAAACTGCCGCACTGCTCAAGCAGCTGGCAAAAGCTTTATAAAGTCCCTCCCTCAGAAGAACGCCTCTCACTTTGTGAGAGGTTTTCTTCGTTTGAACCACTTTGCACAGTGACCAAACACTTTTTTTGTTAGCAAGGTTCTGAAAGCATTTTTGAGCGATGTTAGCAAATTCGCGATTTTGTTTGCAACTTCCTCTAATTTCTGCTAACAAATGTTTGCAAGTTCCTTTGGTAAAAATCGAACCTCTGACTTACCGCCTTTCTTAGCAAAAGGCCAAATCTCGTTAGCAAATGTTAGCAAACCAAGGTTTTTTGCAAAAAAGCCACAAAAGCCGCAGAAATAAGAAAAGCCGAAAACCCTGATAAATCAAAGGTTTTCGGCGTGTTTGCTGGCGTCCCTGGCGGGATTCGAACCCACGGCCTTTCGCTTAGGAGGCGAACGCTCTATCCTGCTGAGCTACAGAGACTTATATTAAATTGAGACTGGCAACGATCACTTTTCCCCGTAAGGCAGCTGGTAGAGCACAACCTTAGGAGGGGGACGCTCTATCCAACTGAGCTACTGAGACGCATTACAGATATGATACCGCAAACAGCGCACAAAATCAAGTTGAATCGGAGAGAAAAAAGGTGTATCCTATAAAGAGAGGCTCCTGCGCCGGGAAACTTTGCGCAGGGGCGGCAGAACGACTCGCCCCTCTGGCTGCTGGCCGGGGGGAGCCCCGGGAGGTTGCAATGGGAAAAAACAAACCAAAAAGCGGACACGCCGGCCAAACAAGGGCTGGCTGGCGGGCAGCAGTGCGACGCAGACCATCTGCGGCAGCTTTCTGCTGGTCATCGCGGTGGGGACGCTGCTGCTCACCCTGCCCATTTCCAGCAGGACGGGGCGGCTGGGCGTCATCGACGCCATGTTCACCGCCACCAGTGCCACCTGCGTGACGGGCCTCGTCGTGCGGGATACATGGAGCCAGTTTTCGCTGTTCGGGCAGGTAATCATCCTGATGCTCATTCAGGTGGGAGGCCTCGGCCTTGTCACCCTCACCAGCTTCTTCGCGCTGGCGGCCCGGCGGAGGATGGGCTTCCGCGACCTGCGGCTGCTGGGCGAGAGCGTCTCGGCAGACGGCCTGTCCAAGGCCACTGAGGTGCTGAAGATCGTCATCAAGCTGGCGGCGGCTTTCGAGGCCGTGGGCATCGTGCTGCTGCTCTTCGCATTCGTGCCGCAGTTCGGCGCAGAGGGTGTGTGGGTCAGCGTGTTCACGGCCATCTCGGCTTTCTGCAACGCAGGCTTTGACCTCTTCGGACGGTTTGGCGCCTACTCCTCGCTGGTGCCGTACGTCAACAACTACTATGTGCAGGCTGTCATCATGTTCATGATCATGGCCGGTGGTCTGGGTTTCATGGTCTGGGTGGAGCTGGCAGAGTACCGCAAAAAGCGGCGGCTCTCCCTCCACGCGAAAGTCGTGCTGCAGTTCTCGGTCATCTTCTGGGTGGGCGGCGCGGTGCTGCTGGCCCTGCTCGAGTGGTCGAACCCCAGGACGATGGGCGGCCTGTCTGTCCCGGGCAAGATTATGGCGGCGCTGTTCCAGTCGGTATCCACCCGTACTGCGGGTATGAACACCATCGACCTCGCGGCCTGCAGCCCCATCAGCAAGCTGCTGATGAGCGTGCTGCAGTTCATCGGTGCGGCCCCCGGTTCGACGGGCGGCGGCGTCAAGGTGACGACCTTCGCGGTGCTCATCCTGACCATTCGCAGTGTGGCACAGGGCCGCGACGACTGCGTCATCGGCGGCCACCACATCGAGTCCAAGACGGTCTACCGCGCTCTGACCATCATCGTCATCGGCGCGGTGGCGGCGTTCGGCTCTGCCGTCGTGGTGTACTACAACACCGCAGAGACGGTGTCAGTCATCGACTGCATCTTCGAGTCCTGCTCGGCGTTTGGTACGGTGGGCCTGTCGGTGGGTGTCACTGGGCAGCTGAACACCGGCGCAAAGTTGCTGTATATGGCCTGTATGTTCATGGGCCGCGTCGGCCCGGTGTCGCTGGCGATCAGCCTGACGGCAAAGCCCGACGACAACAAGCGCAAAGTCCTCCCGGTGGGTCACATCAACGTAGGTTAAACAAAAAGCGGGCGCTCCACCTGTCCGGAGAGACAGAGGAGCGCCCGCTTTCACTCATTATAAATTGTCCAGTTCCGTCTGGAGCTTTGCAAGAGAGTCCCGAATCGGCAGATGCTGGGGGCAGACGGCCTCACACTTGCCGCAGCGGACGCAGTGAATGGCCTTTTCGGCATCCGGGAAGCGGGCTGTCCACTGCTGGCGGATGGCGTCCTTCTGACCGAACATCCCGAGCTTATTCCAGATGCTGAAATTGTCGGGAATGTCCACGCCCATGGGGCAGGGCATACAGTAGCGGCAGCCGGTGCAGCCGATTTTGATGTGGCTGCGCAGGACGTCGGCAGTCTGCCGGATGGCGGCGTTCTCGGCGTCGGTCATGGGGCGGAAATCTCCGAAGGTGGCGAGGTTGTCGTCCAGCTGGTCTTCTGCGCTCATGCCGGAGAGGACGACCTTCACATTTTTGTGGCTGGCCGCCCAGCGCAGCGCCCACGAGGCCGCGCTGGCGTCGGCGTCCAGTGCATTCAGCGGCGCGGCAGCGTCCGGCGGCAGCTGTGCCAGCGTACCGCCTTTGATGGGCTCCATGATGATGAGGGGAACATTCAGTTCTTCGGTAAGAGCATAGCCTCGGTCTCCTGCGATCTCCTCGGCACGGTCGTCGGTGTCGAGGTAGTTGTACTGCAGCTGGCAGAAGTCCCACGGTTGGTCGCGCAGGATATGCTCGAAGCCCGCCGCGTTGTCGTGGCAGGAGAAGCCAAAATTCCGGATGCGTCCGGCGGCCTTCTGCTCCCAGAGCCAGTCCACAATGCCCATCTCTTTGGCCGCATCGTAGCGGGCTTTGTGCAGGGAATGCAGCAGATAGAAGTCGATGTAGTCCACACCCAGCCGCTCGAACTGCTTCTCGAAGATGTCTTTGGCCTCGTCGAGGGTCTTGCAGCTCCACAGAGGCAGCTTGGTGGCGAGGTAGAAGCTCTCCCGAGGCCACTTGGCAATGACCCGGCCCACGAAAGGTTCGCTCTCACCGCCGTGGTAGGGGAAAGCGGTGTCAAAGTAGTTGACACCCGCCTCCCGGGCAGTGTTCAGCAGCTTTTCGGCCCGCACTTCGTCGATGCGGCCATCCGGCAGGGTGGGGAAGCGCATACACCCGTAGCCCAGCAGCGAGGTGGAGATGTCCCGCCCGATGCCGTCTTTTTTCGTCCAATCACGATACTCCATAGCCATTTCTCCGGCGGGGGTCTGCCCGCCGCTCCTTTGCCCTAAGTATAGCAGGAGAAATTGCAATAGACAAGACGAACACCCCGGCCTGCAGGCAGCCGGGGTGTTGTATTCGTGCGAGAAATATGATATTCTATAGGTGCTGCCGATGCAGCAAGGTACTGTCTGCAATGTAGGTGGTCACGCCCTTCCGGCCCTGCGCCGGGGAGGTGAACTTTTTGCTATCCCCTGACGCATGGTGCGAAAGGGGGGATGTGCTATGACGCTGAGCGAAGTGCTTCAGTTGCTCGCCATTATCGGCGGAGCGATTTTTGTCACGTTTCAGATTACATGGACGATTTCCAACAGCAAAAGAAATGACCGCCTCGCTCCCACAGCCTGCGGTCATTCTTTTTGATCTCATGGCGGAAGGACGCTGACCATTCGCAGACAGTGCCTTTCTTGTTTATAGTATAGAGCTTTTGCAAGCCATTGTCAAGCAAAACGAGGGATAAGATGGATTCTCTGAAAATCGGAAATATCACCCTGCCCCACCGGGCAGTTTTTGGCCCGATGGCGGGCTTTACGGACGCGCCCTGCCGTCGGCTGATGGCCCAGCACGGCGCAGGATTTACGGTCAGCGAGATGGTGTCCAGCCGGGCGCTGGTCTACCACGACCACAAAACGGTCAGCCTGCTCAAAGCCGAACCCAACGGCGCACCCTACGGCGTGCAGATCTTCGGCGAGGTGCCCCAGATCATGGGCGAGGCCGCAGCGGCTATAGAAGAATATCAGTTCGACTTTCTGGACATCAACATGGGCTGCCCGGCCCCGAAGATCGTCTCGGGCGGCGCGGGCAGCAAGCTGATGCTGGACCCCGACCTCTGCGGCCGCATCGTCGAGCAGGTCAAGGCCCATACCACCCGCCCGGTGACGGTCAAGATGCGGAAAGGCTGGGACGCCGACCACATCACGGCGGTGGAGTGCGCCAAAGCCTGCGAGCAGGCGGGGGCTGAACTCATCGCCGTCCACGCCCGCACCCGGGAGCAGATGTATACCCCGGGCATTGACCCGGACATCATCGCCAAGGTCAAGGCGGCGGTGAAGGTGCCTGTGCTGGGCAACGGCGACATCCACACGGCGGAAGATGCCGTGGAGATGATGCAGCACACCGGCTGCGACGGCGTCATGATCGCCCGTGCTGCGCTGGGGGATCCGTGGCTCTTCGAGCGGGTGAACGCCGCCATCGAGGGCCTGCCGACGCCCAAGGAGCCGAATCTGCAGGCCCGGATGAACGCCCTCCGCCGTCAGGTGGAAGAGATGGTGGAGCAGAAGGGCGAATACACCGCCATGCCTCAGGCCCGCGCCCAGACCATGCACTATATGAAGGGCCTCAAGGGCGCTGCCGCCCTCCGCCGCTGCTGCTGCACCCTGTCCCGTCTGGAAGACCTGGACGAGCTTATTGCGGCGGTGTTCGAAGAGCAGCGCAAGGCCGGGCTGGACCCGGACGACGTGCGGGAAGTCCCCTTCCCGTGATCATTCGCTGCGGGTCAGCTCGTCGAGGTTCTGGGTGAAGCAGGGGAGGCAGTGCGCCATGAACCAGTCGGCCTCGGGGCAGTGCATCCCTTCCAGTGCCTCCCGCTGCTGACGAAGCGCGGCGTCGAACTCGTGGTTGCCGCTGCGCTGCTCCTCCATGCACTTGACAAGGGCCGAGAGCCGGTCAGCGGCTTTCAGGAGCCGCTTTTCCTCGGCGGTCAGCAGGCTGCCGGTGATGAAGGGGTTGACCTCCTCGGCCAGCTCCGGCGGCAGCAGACGGGTCATGGAATCCACGCTCTCGGCCTCCAGCGCCTTGTAGGCGTCCCGCAGGCCGGGGCTGCTGTACTTGACCGGCGTGGGCATATCGCCGGTGATGATCTCGGGTGCATCGTGATAGAGCGCCGCCACCGCCACCGTCTTGGGGCGGCAGGGCGTGCCGGTGTACCGCCGCGCGATGAGGCAGAGGGTATGGGCCAGCAGGGCAGTGTCGCAGGTGTGCTCGCTGAGGGATTCCGGGCGGGTGGAGTGCATCAGACTCCACCGGGTGATGTACTTCATCCGCGCCAGAAGGGCGCTGAACGGGTATAGCTTCATGTCGGCCTCCTTGAAGTGTCTTTGAGAGGGTTATACCCGCCCGGCGGGCGAATGTCAAGCAAAACACAAAAATTCTTTTTTTCCACACAGCCGCGTGCTATACTGGAACGCGAGAACGATGCAGGCGATGGGCCTGTGCCGCCCTCCGGGCGGGGAAAGAGGATAGACGATGGACGATTCAAAAAATCAGGCCGGAAATGCCCGGCTGCTCAATATGCCGGGGCGGCGGGACCGGATGCTCCGCACCATGCTGCTCTGTGCGCTGACGGCGGCGATATTCTTCCTGCCGTTCTATATCATCGACGGCGGATTTTTCCACTATGCAGGCGATTTCAACAGCCAGCAGATCAGCTTCTACCGCTACATGAACGGTTTTATCAAGGGGGCAGGCTACCCGGACGGCATGGCCGGCGCGGCCCGCAGCACTTTCTCCTGGGCCACCGACCTGGGCAGCGGCGCGATGAACGCCTACTCATTCTACCTGTACGGTTCGCCCTTCTTCTGGCTGTCCCTCATCTTCCCCCAGAACTGGCTGCCCTACCTCATGGTGCCGCTGCTGGTGCTGAAATTTGCCGTGGCGGGCGGCGGCGCTTACCGCTACCTTTGCCGCTATGTCCGCCGCTCCGATCACGCGGTGCTGGGGGCCTGCCTGTATGCCTTCTCGGGTTTCAGCATCTACAATGTCTTCTTCAACCACTTTATCGACGTGGTGGCCCTCTTCCCGTGGATGCTCTGGGCGCTGGACGAAACGCTCTACGAGCAGGAAGAGCACTACGGTCTCTTCGCGTTCTGGGTGGGCGTCAATCTGCTCAACAACTACTTCTTCTTCATCGGACAGGTCCTCTTCCTCGTCATCTACTTCATCTGCAAGCTGACGACGAAAGATTTCCCGATGAATGTCCGCCTCTTCGTCCGGCTGGCGTTTGAGAGCCTGCTGGGCGCGGCTCTGGGCTTCGTCCTGCTCTGGCCGGCGGTGCTCAGCATTTTGCAGAACCCCCGCACCATCGACCTGTCGTCGGGCTGGGGCTTTCTGACCTACTCGAAGGTGCAGCAGTATCTGGCCATCCTGCTGAGCTGGATCTTACCGCCCGATTCGCCCTACATCACCTCCATCTGGTCGGAGGGCATCATCAAGTGGACGAGCATGTCGGCCTATCTGCCCCTGTGCAGTCTGGCCGGCGCGATGGCCTACTGGCGGGCGCGGAAGGGCGACAGCAAAAAGCGCATCGTCGCCACCTGCGCCATCTTTGCGCTGGTGCCGGTGCTCAACAGCGCCTTCTACGCCCTCAATTCCAGCTACTACGCCCGGTGGTACTACATGCCGGTGCTCATCCTCTGCGCCATGACGGCCAGTGCGCTGGAAAGTACCGACATCTCTGCCGACGAGCTGGACGCCCCGGTCCGGGGCATCGGCTGGCTGATGGTCGCGACGCTGGCGTTTGCCCTGGTGCCGGTGCAGGACGGCGACACCAAAGAATGGTCGCTGGGTGTGCTGCAGAACCCCGGCCAGTATGCCGCCGTCCTGAGCTTCGGCATCGGCGGTCTTATCCTGTACCGCCTGCTCTGCCGCCGCTGGCGGGGGAGCCAGGCCTTTGCCCGTCGGATGACAGCTGTGGTGCTGGCCTTTGCCTGCGTGTTCAGCATGGTACACATCGGCATCGGCAAGTTCGGCCAGTGGCACACCGACAGCGACCTTGTGGAGCAGTACACCTCTGCCATCAAGCTCAAGGATGACCTGCCCGAGGGCGACTGGCGCGTGGATACCTACAAGACCCACGATAACCTCGGCCTCTGGCTCGACAAGAGCAGCCTGCAATACTTCGGCAGCACGGCTGCACCCAGCATCCTCAGCTTCTACCCGGCACTGGGCGTCAAGCGGGATGTCCGCAGTGAGCCGGACATCTCCAACTACGCCCTGCGGGGTCTGCTGAGCGTCAAGTACCTCATCACCACGCCCGAAAAGCAGGAAGATTTCCTCGCCGCTGCGGACGACGGATGGAGCTACTACGACACCAAAGACGGCTTCATGCTCTACGAGAACGAGAACTACGTTCCCATGGGTTTTACCTACGACTACTATATTACGGAGGAGTCCTACGAGACGACCGTTAAAACTACCCGCGCGAACCTCCTGATGCGGGCGCTGGTGCTCAGCGAAGAGGACGCCGAAACCTACGGCAAGTACCTCGAGAAGCTGCCTGAAGCAAAGCTGGACGATTTGTGGTACGACACCTACGTCTCTGACTGCGCCGGCCGCCGCGCCTCGGCCTGCAGCACCTTCCAGATGACCAACTCCGGCTTCCATGCGGAGATCACGCTGAAGAAGGACGACCTTGTCTTCTTCTCCGTACCGTACGACGATGGATTCACGGCCTGCGTCAACGGCGAAGAGACGGAGGTCATCCGGGTGGACGAGGGGCTGATGGCCGTCCTGGCCCCGGCGGGGGAGAACACCATCGACTTCGTCTATCAGGCCGACGGCTATTCCCTGGCCAGCAAAGTCTCGCTGGCAGCGCTGGCGGTATTCGTCCTATACGCCGGGTATTTTGTCTGGAAGAAAAAGAAACGCTGTTGAATCGCGGTTTGTCAATGCGCATTCTCTCATAAAATGCAGAGCGCTTTTTGTGGAAAGAGCGAATAGCCCTCCCGGCCAAAACGTGATAAAATAAACACGTTGTGCTGCCAGAGCAGCCGGAAAGGAAGCGCGAAAGCTATGGAACAAAGCTATTTGATGCCGGGACAGGAACGATGGGAATCATTCCGGGATGCAAATGGGGTGCCGAAAGTTCGCTATTCTTACTGCTCGCTGAAAGGGCGGCTGTTCCACTGCGTGAGCTGCAGCCGGGAAGAGGCCGAGCGCCTGTGCGAGGACTGGCTGGTAGGCCAGGACCGCTGCTACCGCAACTGAAGATCCGATCTGACAAGACTGCCGTGCAGAAAGACGATGCACGGCAGTCTTTTTCGTGCGTCAGAAACGGACGGGCTGCACCCTCTCCCAGCCTAAATTCTCACCGGATATGAAAGCGAAGGAGCTGCTGGAGACCATCCAGTCCAACGCCATCAAGTGCTTCGACTACATGAAGGAGAACAACGCCATCCTCTAATATCGGCCGCTGCTACACGATGGCAAAGCCGGTGGATACGCTGCTGGGCGAATTCCACGCCCAGAGAGGCACCCGCTATGCGCCCGAGGTGGTGGCGCTGCTGGAATGAGGAGAGCTTTTTCTCTTCACATTTCCCCCTCCTTCGCATACATCGGTGGAAGGGGAT
>ENA-OQOA01000166-OQOA01000166.1-human-gut-metagenome-genome-assembly--contig:-NODE-166-length-35685-cov-4.361522_pt1 | contig 35685 bp, 35 predicted proteins | sample MGYA00242633_ERZ504888 | MGnify/ENA primary metagenome ERZ504888 (study PRJEB26092, sample SAMD00036372) | human gut metagenome | host: Homo sapiens | study: EMG produced TPA metagenomics assembly of...
TGGATGGTCGTTAGACCATTCAGGAGCTTAGTACAGCTGCGTGTGAGTCGAGCGAGAGCACGTCGCAGACAGATAACCCTTTTTATAATATTCCACCAATAATTTACCGTCAATCAAACCAGCAATTAAAATTTAATACCATCCCCCAGAGAATGTAATAACCTGTCCTGTCATATAAGCAGGGGACGTTGCGACATGATAAACCATCTGTGCCGCTTCTTTTGGACTGGCAATATAGTCCGCAGGGATTTCTTCTTTGATCAAGGCAAGATCTTCTTCATCAAACTCCGCATTCATCTCCGTATCGATCATCCCAAAAGCGATCGCATTTACCTGAATATTGCTTGCAGCAACCTCTTTCGCCAGAGCCTTTGTAAAAGCATTGATACCACCTTTTGTTGTAGAATATAAAACCTCACAGGAAGCGCCGGCATCTCCCCAGATGGAAGAAATATTGATGATCTTTCCCTCATGGTGATGAAGCATATGGGGAACGATATTCTTACAGGTTGTAAAAACAGAAGTTAAATTTGTGTTGATCATCAGATTCCAATCATCTACCGTTGCATCTGTAAATAATCCCACCAGAGAGATTCCGGCATTATTTACAAGACAGTCGATCTTAGAAAAAGTAAGGAGGGACTGTTTGATCATTTCGTCTACAAAAGAAGGATCACTGATATCTCCACAAAAAGATAAGCAAGACACGTTCTCTTCAAGAATTTCATTTTTTAGGGATTCTAGTTTTTCAGGATGGCGGAAGCCATGGATGATCACGTTCCATCCTTGTTGTGCAAAATATATGGCAGTTTCACGTCCGATTCCTCTGGAACTGCCAGTTATGAGTACTGTTTTCATAGAAAATACCTCGTAAATCTTATAAAATTTCTTAGCACTTGATATGATCGATCTGATCAACGATGAGAAATGTTGCAGATTAAGAAAATATTAAGGCGATTATACAGAATTATAACATAGAGGATTGTTGAAATAAATCGAATAATTTGTTATACTAAACAAAGTTTAGAAACGGAAGGAGCAGGAACATGGCAGAGAAGAAGAAAAATAAATTAGGTGCCAAAGCCATATTTGCCAGGATTCTTGCAGTGATACTGGTGACAGCCATCGGTGGAGTTGCAAGCTTTTTTGGATTTAAGACATATTTTTCAGATAAATTAAAGAAAGACAAGAAAGCAGAAATCGCAAAGCAGTTAAAAGAAGAAAGCAAAGAAAGAGTAGACGTTGGAATGATCCAGACAGGAAAATCCATTGTGATCCGAATATATCATAACAAGAATCAGGAGATGATTTTTGTACCACTTAGACAAGATATGAATCTTACATTGACGAAGAAGGGAAAACAGGCAGTCGAACAGACACTGGGAACTAGCGTTAGCAAAGCGACGGTTGCAGATGTGATCAAAGCAACAAGAAAGAATGGAAAGTTGTTAAGACAGCAGGTTGAGAAGACACTGGGAATTTCTATTAATTCCTATGAACTGATATCACATAAGAAGTTTGCGAAACTGATGAATCAGGCAGGAGATGTCAAAATAGAATTTGATGAAGCAATGGCTTATACAGATTCTACAGATAAATATGTAACATTAAGTGCTGGGGAGAACAGCCTGAATGGAACAGCAATCTATTCATTATTAAGTGAGAGTGATATTTTTACAGATAAGAACAAGCAGGCAGAAATTACAGGAGAGATCTGCGTGGCAGTTGCATCTGCATTGAATGATAAGACATTATCCGAATATCGTGAATATGCACAGAATTATTTTGATGCGGTGAAGACAGATGCTTCTTATGAAGAAGCAGCGACAAGTCTTGAGAGAATGCATGGAATTAAGGATAAGAACTTAAATTTCAAAGTGTTAGATGGAACAGAATCCAATGGAAAGTTTGAATTAGATACAGAAGAAGCCAAGAGAGTCTTTGATGAGATGTTATCAGAAGAAGGAGACTTAAGTTCGGCATTGAGCACAACAGAAGCAAAGTCAACAACAACCCAATCTAATAGTTCAGCATCTTCTTCAAAGAATATAACGATCGAGATTCAGAATTCAACAAGAATTTCAGGACTTGCAGGAAGATGGAAAGATAAACTGGCAAGTGACGGATACAGTGTAGGATCTGTAAGAACAAACAGACAGGGTGTTTTAACACATACAAAGATCATAGTAGAAAGTAAAGATTTAGGACAGGATCTGAAAAGTTATTTTAAGAATCCAGAATATGAAGTTGGAAGTGTTGACTAGCGGTGCAAGAATTTGTATAATTGTTGGATCAGAAGACGAGATTTAAAATACATTCATAAATATTATTATAAAATATCACGAAAAACATCTCAGGAACGATTGAGATGTTTTTCTTTGTCATATGAAGGGGTTACGGCTAAAAAGAGATATTTATGGTCAATGAAATAAAGATTTTCTGCTAGATATTTGTATAAAATAGACAATGATATAAAAAAAATCACTAAATTTTTCTTTTTTTTGTTTAAAATGCTGTATAGTAAAAGAAAAGGTTGAACGGCAAATATGAAAGGTTGATAAAGGATGATTTCAAATCAGATATTACAAGAGACAATTAATGGAATGAAGGAAGTAACCGGGATCGATCTGTGTATTTTAGATCTGTCAGGACGTATAGTTGTAACAACAATGGAGATAACCGATGCATTAGCACAACATGCGGAAGAATTTGCAGATTCTATGGCAGAGAGCCAGGTGATCGATGGTTTTCAATATTTTAAGATTTTTGATGATCAGAGACTGGAATATATACTTCTGGCTACTGGAATGAGCGAGAATGCATATACGGTCGGAAAGCTTGCAGTGATGCAGATACAGAATCTTTTGACTGCATATAAGGAGAGACTGGATAAAGAGAACTTTGTAAAGAACCTGTTGAGAGATAACTTATTATTGGTTGACATTTATAACCGCTCAAAGAAGCTGCATATTGAAGTGGAACAGAGAAGAGTTGCATTTTTGATTCAGGCAGAATACGAGAAGGATCAGAATCTGTTAGAAGCTACGAAAGAGGTTGAAAGCGGAGCAGATTCAGATTTTATTACGGCAGTGGACGAGAAGAGTATCGTTTATGTAACACCAGTGAATGGGAATGAAGGACAGGCACAGTTTATTCAGCATGCAAAAGAGATTAAAGAAGGGCTGAATGAATATGGGATCAAAGATGCCAAGATTGCGATCGGTAATGTTGCAGAGACGATCAAAGATGTATCAAGATCTTATAAAGAGGCACAGATCGCATTGGAAGTCAGCAAGATCTTCTATGAGGATGCGAGTGTGATCGCATATAATCAGTTAGGAATTGGACGACTGATCTATCAACTTCCACTTCCATTATGTAAGATGTTTATCCGTGAAGTGTTTGGAGATTATTCTCCAGACTCCATTGATGAAGAAACACTGGCAACGATTGATAAATTCTTTGAGAATAATCTGAATGTGTCAGAAACATCCAGACAGTTGTTTATTCATAGAAATACACTCGTATACCGTCTGGATAAGATTCAGAAGAATACGAATCTGGATCTGAGGAATTTTGAAGATGCAATCGCATTTAAAATTGCACTGATGGTAGTAAAATATATGAAACATATGGATACAATGGACTAGAATATGATGATCACATTAAAAAATGTAACGAAAGAATATAATAAAGGGAATATAGGACTTGAGGATGTCTCATTAGACATTGCGAAAGGCGAATTTGTTTTCATCGTAGGTAAGAGCGGATCAGGGAAGACAACCCTGATGAAGCTTTTACAGAAAGAACTTGATGTGACAAGTGGACAGATCATAGTAAACGGTCAGGATTATAAGAAACTGACACAGAGGAATCTGCCGAAGTTCCGCAGGCAGATGGGAATGGTATTTCAGGATTTCCGTCTGCTGAAAGACCGGACGATCTTTGAGAATGTAGCATTTGCACAGCAAGTTGTGGAAGTACCACACCGATATATTAAGCATCAGGTTGAGAATATGCTTGAGATGGTGGGGCTGAAAGACCGAATGAATGCTTTTCCGAATGAATTGTCAGGAGGAGAACAGCAGAGAGTGGCCATCGCAAGAGCTTTGGTAAACCACCCAGTATTATTACTGGCTGATGAGCCAACTGGGAATCTGGACCCTGTGACAGCCAAAGAGATCATGGAGCTCCTCTCAGAGATCAATAAGAGTGGGACAACAGTTTTAGTTGTTACGCACAACAAAGAGTTGGTCAATGAGATGGGAAAACGAGTGATCTTGATCGAAGATGGACATATAGAACAGGATGAGATAAGGGGGTCCTATGATATTTAGAAGATTTTTGTATGGAATCAAAGAGGGCACAAGGAATATTTTCAGGAATAAGATGTTTTCATTAGCATCACTGGGAACGATCATTGCTTGTGTCTTTTTGTTAGGAACATTTTTATCTGTAGCATTGAATGTAAGGTCAACGATGCAGCAGATGGAGCAGTCTGTAGGAATTTCTGTTTTTTTTGAACCGGGTATCTCTACAGAAAGAAAAGATCAGATTGGGGAAGAAATAAAGAAAAAAGAAGATATTGCCACGATGCGGTATGTATCTGCTGAAGAAGCATGGGAAAGCTATAAGAAGGATGTATTTCAAGGAAATGAAGAGCTTCTTGAAGGGTTCGAAGGGAACAATCCGCTAAAAGAATCAGATTCCTATGAGATCACATTAAAAGAAGTAAAATCATACAAACAGGTAGTATCACATTTAGAGACGATTGATGGTGTTAGGAAAGTCCGTTATTCTGAAGGAGCGGCGGAAGGAATGACGAAGATCAATACAATGGGAACGTATCTTGCAGGTGGGATCATTCTGATTTTAATGGCAGTTTCTATTTTCCTCGTGAGCAACACAGTGTCTATTGGAGTTGCAGTCAGAGAAGAGGAAATTTCAATTATGAAGCTGATCGGTGCGGCGAATGGATTTATTAAAGCACCATTTCAGGCAGAAGGAATGATCATAGGAATTTTGGGATCATTGATTCCAACAGCGATTATTTTTGCAGGATATGAAGGGATTATCAACTGGATGAATGATAAGTTTCATGTTGTTACAGTCTTTATGAAATTTGTACCGATCCAGCAGATTATGTTATACTTACTTCCGTTAGCATTGTTGGTAGGAATCGTGATCGGATTGCTTGGAAGTTCTATCACGATCCGTAAGTATTTAAAAGTCTAGGAAGGGGAACTCATGAAAAGAAGATATCAGGCGGGGATCATTATGATGTTAATATCAGCCATGATCGCTTCGAATCTGCCTATGACGACAGTGTTTGCTGCAGCCAAAAAACAACAGGTAAAGCAGGAAACAAAGAAATTAGAAGAACAAAGCCGCAAGATGCAGCAGGAGATCAAAGATCTTGATGAGAAAATGATAAAGAGCAATGATGCGTATGAGGCATGTCAAGAGAAGCTTATTTCTGTACAGAAACAGTTAAAGAAGACACAACAGGAATTAAAAGAGGCAAAGGCATCCAAAGAAGATCAGTCAAGGATCATGAGTAAGCGCATTAAGTTTCTATATGAAAATGGAAATATGGCATATATGGAAGTCATTTTTGAAGCAAATAATTTTCAGGAGTTCTTAAAAAGAGCTGATTATGTTTCAAAGATCTCCAAATATGACAGTAACATGTTTCTGCAATTACAGACAACGGAAGATAAGATCCGAATGGCAACGAAGAGTCTGAAACAGGATTATCAAAATACAAAGACTTTGACTGCTAAGGCAAAGACAGAAAAGAAAAACTGGATCAGGCAGCTGCGAAGAAGAAATCTAAGTTAGCTTCTTACCAGAAACAGTTAGCATCTGATAAAGAGTTACTGGCATGGTTTGAGGCAGAGGAAAAACGACAAGAAGAGATGGATCTTGCATCGGCGAAAGACGGTAATGCAGACAATACGACATCGAAAGCACAGTCAGAAAAGAATATGACAGGAAGTACGGCATCAAAGAATACAACATCAAAGGCTACGACTGAAAGCAAGAAAGAAACTACAACGACAACATCGCCAGCAACAACAGTTTCGTCAGGAAATCTGAGTTGGCCGGTACCGTCTTGTCATAGTATTTCATCAGGGTACGGCTACCGAATTCATCCAGTTACAGGAGTCAGAAAACTGCATGCTGGAATTGATATTCCATGTTCAACTGGAACAACGATCGTAGCAGCAGCTTCTGGTACAGTAGTGGATGCTGGATATAATGCATACAATGGCAATTACTTAAAGATCAGCCATGGAAATGGACTGGAAACGATGTATCTGCATTGCTCCAAACTTCTAGTATCCTCAGGGGCAAGGGTGTCAGGAGGACAGACGATCGCAAAATCCGGAGCAACTGGTATGGTATCTGGTGCACATCTGCATTTTGTTGTGAAAAAGAATGGAAATTATGTAAATCCTCAAAATTACTTATAACGTCATTACATAAATAGAAAGGAACTAATTTCATGAAGAAGTTTTCAAAAATACTCGTAGGACTACTTGTTGTTGTATGTATTGTGGAAGGATTTTTCCTTTATCGTGCCTATGCGATCCCAAGTACGACCTTACAGACAGCAAGAAAGATTAATCGGATAGAACAGATCATTGATAAATATTATAAAGGTTCTGTTAAGAAGAGTGAGTTGGAAGATTGTACCTACAAAGGTTTAGTTGCAGGACTGGGAGATGTCTATTCCACGTATTATTCAGAGGATGATTTTAAGGAATTAGAACAATCTACAAGTGGTGTTTATTATGGAGTTGGAATATATCTTACACAGGATATAAAGACAGGGATCATAACAGTTGTGAAACCAGTGAAAGGAAGCCCGGCAGACGGAAGTGGACTGAAAAAAGGGGATATTTTAACAAAAGTAGGAAACTATAAATTAAAAACATCGGATGCACTAGATGATATTGTTAAGAAGATCAAAGGTGCAGAAGGAACGAAAGTTAAATTAACATTTACAAGAAATCAGACATCAAAGACTTATACATTTACAAGACAATCGATTGAGAATCCAACAGTTGAAACAAAGATGTTACAAGATAAAGTCGGATATCTTCAGATTACCGAATTTGATGAAGTAACAGTCAGCCAGTTCCGAAGTGGACTGAAAAGTCTTAAGAAACAAGGTGCAAAGAAATTGATCATAGATCTTAGGGATAATCCTGGTGGTTTGCTGACAAGTGTAGTGGATATTGCAGGACAGATTCTTCCAAAAGGAACGATTGTTTATACGGAAGATAAGAATGGTAATAAGAAATATTACAAAGACACAAAGAATGAACAGCTTGATATGCCGCTATGTGTATTAGTTAATGGTAACAGTGCGAGTGCAGCAGAAATCCTTTCTGGTGCGATCAAAGACGACAAAACAGGAACGCTGGTTGGAGAGACGACATTTGGAAAAGGGATCGTACAGGGGTTCTTTGAAGTTGGTGATGGATCTTATGTGAAACTGACTTATTCATCTTATTACACACCAGCAGGACATAACATTCATAAAAAGGAATCAAGCCAGATATCGAAGTAAAAGATAACACGAAGACAAAATCTGACGAACAATTAAACAAGGCGCTTTCTATCTTACAGAAGAAATAAGAATTGTAAAGATAGATATAAAAAAGAAAGTATAGAACATATTACCAAAAGTTCTATACTTTTTTGTGCAAATTTACGGATTATGCATTAAATCTTGAAATAGCAGAAAATAATATCTATAATAAAGATAAAATCTGTTTATTAAAGATTATAATATCCGAAACAGAAATAAAAGGAGGAAAACAAAGATGAGCAAGGAAAATTGCGAGAGCAAAGCACGTAAAAAGATCGCTGCATCCATTGGAGCAACACCGGAAGAGATTTATTTCACATCAGGAAGAGCAGATGGACACTTAAAAGCTTTAAAAGCTGTAGTGAAAGCATCAAAAAAAGCACGTCCTCATGTGATCATCACGACGATGGAAGATCCAGAAGTATTGGATGAATGTTCCAGACTAGAACGAAAAGATGCTGTTGTGACATATTTAGATCCGATCACAACCGGCCGTGTAGAAGTAGCAATGATCGAAAATGAACTGAAAGAAAACACAGAACTGATTTCAGTGACAGCAGCAAACTGCCAGACAGGAACTTCTGAGCCATTTACAGGAATCGGAACAAATTCTAACATTCTTGCAGCAATCGGAAGAAGTAAAGCTGAAAGTGCAGAATCCGTTTCATTCTCATTGAAAGCAGGAACAACGATGGAAGACGCAGACAAGATCGTTGACAGCTTAAAAGAGATCGTGACAGGAGAAAGAACTGTATTATAAAACAATAAAATCACCTAAAAAAGGAGTCAAACAAATGTTAAATTTACCTATGGATCATATCGGACTTCATTGTTCTGATGTAGAATTAAACGCAAAATGGTATCAGGAAGAATTAGGATTTAAAGTTGCAGGAAAATTCCCTGGAATGGGCGGAAGAAATGTATATTTCCTTGAAAATCCTCAGGATGGAAAAATGTATGAAATCTCTCAGAGAGACCAGCTTCCAGGAGGTGCAACAACAAGAATCGACCATATCGCATATCGCTCATCTGATCTTGAAAAAGATTATGAATATTGCAAAGTAAACGGATATAAGATCGTATCAGACGGAATTGAGACAAGCCTTAACTTCTGGGAAAAAGGATCTCGCTGCTTCAAGATTGAAAGTGCTTGTGGAGAAGTGATTGAAATTTGTCAGAAGATTAAATAGTTTCGATAAGACAAGTTTTAAATAAAGAAACGCTAGTTTAGACAGTTGTTAAAACTAGCGTTTCTTTATTTAATGTGCACCCGGTGGGGAATGTTTCTAAATTTTTTAGGATAAAAAGCGGGAATCCTCGGTAATTCAATTGCCGCAGATGAAAGCGCGTAACCACAGGTTACATTGGAGACTTTAACGTCTCCTCTTTTTGAATTTTTAAATAGAACACTTGTTCTTTTCTTGGAGATGTGGTACACTATGTGTATGAAGGAAAATTTAATTCATTCCTGATCATAAAAGTAGCTGTGTAACCTCAAAAAGGTAGCAGTAAAGGTGTCATGGACGCACCCAGAATCTGTATGGCGAAGCCATATATATCTGATGCTCGGTAATTCAATTACCGATGTAGTTCACTTCACTGGGTATAATGTCATAAATGGTTGACAAAGCAGAAATAGTAAAGATCAGAAAATCAACAATATCCCATGTTTCAACTTCGTTAAAGAAATTGGAAAACAAAGGACTTGTTGAAAAAATACAAAGTAAAGACAATAAAAAGCATATTGAAATTATTTTGTTAGATAAGGCAGAACTGATCATAGAAGCAGGACATAACGCACAAAAACAGTTTGCAAAAAATGTTTTAAGTGGATTAACAGAAGAAAAACAGGTCTGTATCAATATATTTGACAAGATCTGTAATAATGCAGAAGAACATTGAAAAGTATCAGTGCAATTGAAATGTTCAAGGCATATCCACAATTAAAACAGTTCTACTCTCGTTGTGGAGTATTATGGTCAAGAGGATATTTTGTATCTACCGTAGGTCATATAAGTGAAGCTGCAGTAAAGAAATACATCGAGGAACAGAAAGATCATGAGTGACGAAGAATACAAGAAACTTCTGAAACAATATCATAAACTTTCTGACAGGCATATCTTAGTTGTAGAAACTGATATGCCTTATCCTGATGTCCTGAAAGTCGTGGCTCTTTCTGATAAAATCCGCAAAGCTGGCAACGAGCTTGTTCGTCTTATGAGAAAGAATTACGACCAACTCATGCGTACCAAGAAATATCGTAAACTACTAAAACTGTACGGCAATACTGAGGATAAGGACAAACGTAAAGCTCTCGCTAATCAGCTCAATGATATGCAGAAATCTTATGATGTTACATGGGATTTTTGCAGGACATCTATGATTCCTATAGGCAAGAAATACAGTATAGATGCGGTGTTTGCTCTCACAAAAGCCGAAGATATATGGCGAGGTATGGAAAAATGCCTTTATGATAACGGTAAGACCACACATTTCTCAAAATACGGAGAATTACCATGCATCAGAGCAAAACAGATAAATCGTGGTATTCCGATGTTTGTTGAGGATGGGAAACTTCGATTCAAACTTAGAAAGATGCAATTCGGGATTCAAGTCAACGACAGGTTTCAGTCTGATGAAGTTAACGCCGTTTTGTCTTATCTTGAGAATCCTGACAAGATGGATGCTGATGCTGTCAATACGCTTATAGAAGAAGCCTGTTGTATAGATACTTATAGACCTTGCTATGCTACTCTTGTTCCAAGGTTGATAAGAGGTAAGTACAGAGTATATCTGCATCTGACAATAGAAGGCAAAGCTAAGTCTAAATATGATAGATTCGGCAATCCAAGACATAAATACGGTAAAGGCATGATAGGTGCTGATATAGGAACGCAGACAGTTGCCTATACTTCTGATACTGAAGTCGGACTGAAGAACCTTTCAGAGCGTGGCAACAGCATACAGACTTCTGAACGCAAGGAACGCTTATATTATCGTGCTATGGACAGGAGTAGACGGGCAACCAATCCACAGAATTACAATCCTGACGGCACGATCAAGAAAGGTAAAAAGACTTGGAAATATTCTGATCGCTACAAGAAGCTGAAAGCCAAACACACTGAATTATGCCGTATAAATGCAGTAAATAGACAGCTTGCAATAAACGAAGATGCTAACTATCTGCGAAGTCTTGGAGATACATTCGTCACAGAACCTAAAAATGCAAGCAAGCTGATGAAACGGGCTAAGAAGACTACTGTTAATAGCAAAGGCAAATTTAATAAGAAAAAGCGCTTTGGCAAATCTATAAAGAATCGTTGTCCGTCTGGATTTCAAACTACTATTGAAAAGAAATTCAAAGTCACAGGCGGCGCATATATAGAAGTTCCGAATAATTATAGGGCAAGCCAATACGACCACACGGCAGATGACTACATTAAGAAAAAGCTGTCTGATAGGCTCTACAGACTTCGAGACGGAACATTGGTACAAAGAGATTGGTATTCATCATTTTTGCTCTATTGTTACGACTACAGAACGCAGGATATAGACAAAGATAAATGTATTACAGATTTCGGCAGGTGCTATGACAAAGAAAAAGCCCTAATTGCATGGATTAAGGCTAATCATATCAAAATACTAAACAGTGGAATTAAAGTAGCTTAACAACTAAATGTTAGGGAGATTGACTGTACTTCCTTGTCGTAAGACAGAAATTTACCGCTAATGTGGTCGTAGGACTGCTTGGTAATAAAAGTCCTGATTCAAACAGATTTACACTTGTAACTCCAAAGCCTGAAAATGGTGTACGATTACAAGCTACACTTGGCAATCAGAACCCCACGGGCTTGCCCGTGGGAGCAGTCAGAATCATGCATAGATGAAAAGATAAGAGATATTTCATAAGGGAGAAGTTATATGGATCATTTTGAATTAGTATCAGAATATGAGCCAACTGGGGATCAGCCACAGGCGATCGAGAAGCTGACCAAAGGATTTCAAGATGGGAATCAGTTTGAGACGCTTCTTGGAGTGACTGGTTCAGGTAAGACATTTACAATGGCGAATATTATACAGAATTTGAATAAACCGACATTGATCTTGGCACATAATAAGACGTTAGCAGCACAGTTATATAGTGAGTTTAAGGCGTTTTTTCCACATAACGCCGTGGAATATTTTGTCTCCTATTATGATTATTATCAGCCAGAGGCCTATGTTCCATCTACCGATACTTATATAGAGAAGGATTCATCGGTCAATGATGAGATTGATAAATTACGACATAGCGCGACAGCAGCATTGATCGAGAGAAAAGATGTGATCGTTGTATCTAGTGTTTCCTGCATTTATGGAATTGGTAGCAAAGAAAGCTATTCAGAGATGATGATCTCTTTGAGACCAGGGATGATAAAGGACAGAGACGAGGTGATCGATGACCTGATCAATATTCAGTATGTAAGAAGCGAACTTGACTTTAAGAGAGGTACTTTCAGAGTTAAGGGGGATGTGTTGGAGATCCTTCCGGTTTCTACATTTGAAGATGCAGTCAGAGTTGAATTTTTTGGAGATGAGATCGATCGTATTGTGGAATTTGATGTTTTAACAGGTGAAGTAAAGAGAAGTTTGAATTTCGTGGCAATATTCCCGGCATCACATTATGTTGTACCACAGGAACAGATTGAACGTGCGATCAAAGGAATCAAGGCAGAACTTGCTGAGCAGGTGACATATTTTAAAGAACATGATCAGCTGATCGAAGCACAGAGAATTGCAGAGCGAACGAATTTTGATATTGAAATGTTAAGAGAAACAGGATTTTGTTCTGGGATTGAGAACTACTCCAGACATTTAGCAGGATTAGAACCAGGACAGCCGCCAAGTACGTTAATTGATTTCTTTGGGGATGACTTTTTGATGATCATTGATGAGTCGCATATCACCGTACCACAGATCGGTGGAATGTATGCAGGAGATCAGTCCAGAAAGTCAACGTTAGTAGATTTTGGATTTCGTTTGCCTTCTGCGAAAGATAACCGTCCTTTGGAATTTGGTGAATTTGAACAGAAGATCGATCAGATGTTATTTGTATCTGCAACACCTGGTAAATACGAAGAAGAGCATGAATTATTAAGGGCAGAACAGATCATCAGACCAACAGGTTTACTAGACCCAGCAATCGATGTACGTCCGGTGGAAGGACAAATTGATGATCTGTTAGGAGAGATTCATAAAGAGACAGACAAAGGCAATAAAGTACTTGTCACAACACTGACCAAGCGAATGGCGGAAGAATTAACTGATTATATGCGTGAAGTTGGTATCCGGGTAAAATATCTACATTCAGATATTGATACATTAGAGCGAATTGAGATCGTAAGAGATTTGAGAATGGGAGTTTTTGATGTATTGGTTGGAATCAACTTGTTAAGAGAAGGTCTGGATATTCCAGAGATTACATTGGTTGCAATTCTTGATGCAGATAAAGAGGGATTCTTGCGTTCTGAGACATCTCTTGTGCAGACGATCGGGCGTGCAGCACGTAACAGTGAAGGACATGTTATTATGTATGCAGATCATATGACAGATTCCATGCATGCAGCGATCACGGAGACAGAACGAAGACGTGAGATTCAGGATGAATATAACAAAGAACATGGGATTACGCCACAGACGATCAAGAAAGATATCAGAGATCTAATCAAGATATCAGATGAACATGAAGAGGAAACAGGTGGATATGAAAAAGATATGGAATCCATGTCTAAGAAAGAATTAAAAGAAGTGATCGAGCGATTAAGTAAGAAGATGAATCAGGCAGCAGCAGAATTAAATTTCGAATTGGCTGCACAGCTTAGAGATGAATTGAAAGAATTCAAGATCGCATATCAGGAATATGACGATTAAAAGAAGAAATACTAAAACTGATGATAGATTAGAATTAGGAGCTTATCAATGAAGAAAGAGATGATCCGCATCAAAGGTGCGAGAGAGAATAACTTAAAGAACATAGATCTGGAAGTGCCGAGAAACCAGTTTGTTGTATTTACAGGGCTGAGTGGTTCTGGAAAATCTTCTCTGGCATTTGATACGATTTATGCAGAAGGACAGAGAAGATATATGGAATCGTTATCTTCTTATGCAAGACAGTTCTTGGGGCAGATGGAGAAACCGGATGTAGACAGCATTGAGGGATTATCTCCTGCGATTTCTATTGATCAGAAGTCAACAAACAGAAACCCAAGATCTACAGTAGGAACTGTGACAGAGATTTATGATTATTTTCGATTACTGTATGCAAGAGTCGGAATCCCACATTGTCCAAAGTGTGGGAAACCGATCAGTAAGCAGACTGTAGATCAGATGGTAGATCGTCTGATGCAGTTAGAAGAACGTACAAGGATTCAGCTTCTGGCACCGATCGTTCGTGGAAGAAAAGGAGAACATGCAAAGGTTTTCCAGAATGCGAAGAAAAGTGGATATGTTCGTGTCAGAGTCGATGGCAATGTTTATGATCTGTCAGAGGATATTCCAATGGAGAAGAATAAGAAACATAACATTGAGATCGTGGTGGATCGTTTAGTGATCAAACCTGGGATTGAAAAACGATTAACAGATTCTATTGAGACAACCTTAAATCTAGCCGATGGATTGATGATGGTTGATGTGATCGGTGGAGAAACCTTGAATTTCAGCCAGAGTTTTTCTTGCCCTGACTGTGATATCAGTATTGATGAAGTAGAGCCAAGAAGTTTTTCCTTCAATAATCCATTTGGAGCTTGTCCGGTATGCCATGGACTTGGATATAAGATGGAATTTGATGTGGATTTAATGATCCCTGACCAGAAGTTAAGTATTGCAGAAGGGGCGATCCAGGTCTTTGGATGGCAATCATCAACGGATAAGAAGAGTTATACAAGAGCAATCTTAGATGCACTTGCAAGGGAATATCATTTTGATCTGGAAACACCATTTAAAGATTATCCACAGGAAGTCAAAGATGTTTTATTGTATGGAACTGGTGGCAGAGAAGTCAAAGTCTATTATAAAGGGCAGAGAGGTGAAGGTGTTTATGATGTGGCATTTGAAGGGATCATCAAGAATGTTGGAAGAAGATATCGTGAGGCATCTCAGAATATGAAAACAGAATACGAGACATTTATGACGATCACACCTTGCGATGAATGTCATGGACAGCGATTAAAGCAGGAATCACTGGCGGTAACGGTTGCAGATAAGAATATTGCAGAGATGTGTGATATGTCAGTCGGGGAAATGGTTTCATTTTTAGAGACGATGGAATTGAGTGAACGCCAGAAACTGATCGGAGAACAGGTTTTAAAAGAAATCAAGGCAAGAATCGGATTTTTAAATGATGTAGGACTGGATTATCTGACGTTATCAAGGGCTACTGGAACATTATCTGGTGGAGAAGCACAGCGAATCCGTCTGGCAACACAGATTGGTTCTGGATTAGTTGGAGTAGCTTATATCTTAGATGAGCCAAGTATCGGACTTCACCAGAGAGACAATGACAAACTGATCCGTACACTTAAGAATCTAAGGGATTTAGGAAATACACTGATCGTTGTAGAGCATGATGAAGATACGATGCTGGCAGCAGATTATATTGTAGATATCGGACCGAAAGCAGGAGAATATGGTGGAGAAGTTGTTGCAACGGGAACTGCAAAACAGATCATGAAGAATAAGAAATCCATCACAGGAGCTTATTTAAGCGGAAAGATCAAGATTCCAGTACCACAAGTCAGAAGAAAACCATCAGGATTCCTAAAAGTAGTCGGGGCACAGGAGAATAATTTAAAGAATATTGATGTAGAAATCCCACTTGGAATTTTCACTTGTGTAACAGGAGTTTCTGGATCAGGAAAGAGTTCTTTAGTCAATCAGATTTTATACAAACGTCTGGCAAAAGAACTAAACAGGGCTAAGACGAAACCAGGACTACACAAAGACATCGAAGGATTTGACCAGTTAGATAAGATCATAGCGATCGATCAGTCACCGATCGGAAGAACACCAAGATCCAATCCTGCAACTTACACAGGAGTCTTTGATCAGATCAGAGATCTGTTTGCGATGACAAAAGATGCAAAAGCAAAAGGATACAATAAAGGAAGATTCAGTTTCAACAAGAAAGGCGGGCGATGCGAAGCCTGTGCAGGAGATGGGATCATCAAGATTGAGATGCACTTTTTACCAGATGTGTATGTCCCTTGTGAAGTATGTCATGGAAAACGATACAATAGAGAAACACTTGAAGTTAAATACAAGGGAAAGAGTATTTATGATGTTCTGAATATGACAGTGGAAGAAGCATGTGATTTCTTCTCTAATATTCCATCGATCAGCCGTAAGATGGAGACATTAAGAGATGTTGGATTAGGATACATTCGATTAGGACAGCCATCCACAGAATTATCAGGGGGAGAAGCACAGAGGATCAAACTGGCAGCAGAATTAAGCAAACGAAGTACAGGAAAGACCATCTATATCCTGGATGAGCCAACGACAGGACTTCATTTTGCAGATGTTCACAAATTGGTGGATATCCTTGCAAGACTGACAGAAGGTGGCAATACTGTGATCGTGATCGAGCATAATCTGGAAGTGATCAAGACTGCGGATTATATTATCGATATGGGACCAGAAGGTGGATCAGGCGGTGGAACAGTTGTTGCAGCAGGGACACCAGAAGAGATCTGCGAGGTTGAGGAATCTTATACTGGGCAGTATTTGAAAGGGATACTTAATCGATAAAATTTGTGGAGAGATTTCCTGAACTTTCCTTATTTTACAGGCTTTTCAGCCCATCAGATAGTGAAATGATATGTAGTTTCCCTTATTTTTGCCCTTATGCGGAATCCGCAAGGGAAATAAGGGAAATTTTTGTTTAAGCATTGCTTGCTACTTTATCGAGAAGTCTTGCGGAATCCCGTTTTTCTTTTCCGGATATTTGATAAGTCGCTCGTAATCCTCATGTGAAATCGGCTGTGTGCCTTCTTCCACATCATCATCGGAAAAGAGGTCAACTTCCTCTGCCTGGGAATGTTGTAAGTATTGAGGAACTGTTTCATGCAGTTTGGAAAGATGAATACTACTCTAAAAACAGCAGCACAATTACTGTGCATATCCGGCATCTGTGTGAGAAACTGAAAGATACTTACAATACTCTGCAGTATATTAAAACGATTTTGGGTGTTGGCTACAAAATTTAAGAGAAAGGGGTACGCTATAAAAAGAAAATCAAATGCTGATGCCAAAAGTAAAACTATATGCGAAGATAATGATGATTGCAGGAACCAGTTTTTTGTTGGAAACCACGCAATATGTTTTAGCAATCGGACGTTCTGATATTACCGATGTACTCACAAATACAGCAGGCGGCCTTTTGGGGCTTATTGTATATTTGATGGTGGCTCGGTTAATCGGAAATAGAATAAAAGCAAACAGACTGTTTTCCATTCTGGCAGGCATAGTAAGTGTTGTCGTGATTGTCCTGCTTAGCTTTATTCTATTTACTAATCGGTAGGAGGTGTATTCATGTCGAATAAAGAAATGGCAATAGAAAAGCGCCTTAAAGTGCGCCTATATCTATCATTGCTAGTTTATACCATTGTTTGATTGCACAGGTGATAGATGAAATATATCCGCCAAACGGTTAGAACATGGTATTCAGATCACCTTTGAAAATCGTGGAAAAACAATTCCACAGGAACAGCTTAACAGTATGTTTGAAAAATTCAATCGTTTGGAGGATGCTTGGTTTTCTAATACAGGTGGTGCGGGACTTAGCCTGTCTATTGCTGAAGAAATTATACATTTACATGGTGGAAAGATTACTGCATCCAGTCAAAACGAAACCATAGACTTTGTGATTACATTACCCCTTTCCGTTTAGGAAAATAAGAATGTGATCTTAGAAATTACTTAGGAATTTAAGCGTGTGATTTTTGAGATTGAAAAGCCTTTGTTCGGTACAATGATTATCGAACAAGGGCTTTTTATTGTTCAGCTGAAGCAAAAGAAAGGAGTGTAAGCATGGAACTGAAAATAGAGCATTTAAGCAAGCAGTTCAAAGACAAAACAGCAGTAAATGATGTCGATCTGACATTAACTCCCGGCGTTTGGGGACTTTTGGGAGCGAATGGTGCAGGAATGTGGAACTTTTTATTCATTCACAGAAGAACCGAAGGTTATCAATAAATAATAACAAAAGAAAAATAAATAGTATTTGTAAGGCGTCAGTGGAGTTATTCCACTGGCGTTTTTTAAACAAATACATATGGTCATCACTTTTCTTTTTCTAAAAGGGAAAAAATAGCGTTTAAAAATGAAATTAGCCATATAAATAATTTTATGATGGAATCTCAAAGATAAGATAGTATAATAGGATATAGAAAATCTTTTGGAGGTAAAAAAATGCCAGATGCTAGAGGAAACAAGATCAGCTGTTCTAATTATCAGTGTGAGATCGAACTGACTGTGGAAATACTGAGTGGAAAGTGGAAGGCACTTCTTATATGGAATCTTCATCAAAAGGGGACCATCCGGTACAATGAATTCAGAAAGCAGATTCCTTCGATCACTCAAAAAATGTTAACACAGCAGCTAAGAGAATTGGAGAAGTATGGAATTATTTCCAGAAAAACTTATCCTACTGTACCGCCAATGGTGGAATATTCACTGACAAAAATAGGTAAAGAACTGACTCCCATCATGGAAGCCATGGATCACTGGGGAAAGCAATATGTGAAGGAATATCATAAAAATAAAGATGATGAATAATTTTTTTGTCTCATATCCTACCAAAAAGTGTGTTTCATACTAAAAAGTGCCTTCTTCACAAACAAGAATAATAAGTTAAAATAATAACAAACCAAGAAATACACACCTTATGTCAAAATAAACAGAGTGTGTATTTTTATGCGAAAAGAAAAAGGAGAAGGTAAAATGGACAGAGAAAAGAAATTAAGGAAAGGATTATTGTTAGGTATTCTGGTAGGAATTGCATGGGGACTGGATGGTGTATTAATGGGGAGACTCGGACTGAATTCGATTTTTACGGATTCTGCATATGCATTTTCTAAGGGGATTTCAGAAAAAAGTTTTCTGTATTCTCCGTTAGTGACAGCTTTTTTTCATGAAAGCTTCTGCTTTCTATGGGTTGCAGTGGTCCTGTTGTATCACAAACAATTAAAACAGGTATTTCAGTTGCTGTTTACAACAAAAAAAGGGAAAGCAACAGCAATTGCGGCGCTGGTTGGTTCTCCGATCGGAATGAGTGCATATCTGTTGGCTATCAAGTATGCAACTGCACCATATGCTTCCAGTATTTCTGTAATTTATCCGGGCGTTGGTGCGATATTGTCTTATCTGATTCTGAAAGAACGTTTATCCCTTAGGGCAGTTACAGGAATAGCAATCAGCCTGACAGGCTCATTTATGCTGGGTTTCCGTCCAACGGGAGATATTCCGGATACTTTTCTGAAAGGAATTCTATTTGCAGTTATTGCAGTATTCGGATGGGCTTCTGAGGGAGTTATCATAGGATTTGTCATGAAATACAGCAAGGGAGAGGATCATGTGGAAGCAACACCACAGCAATGTCTTTGCCTAAGATATTTTATTTCGATGATTGCTTATGCGCTGGTAGTTCTTCCGGCAATTCAGGGATATCCGATGGCAAAGGAAATTGTGACATCAGGTCTGGTAGTGAGATATGCAATGATTGCAATTTTAGGAGCGATTACGTATTTATCTTGGTATAAAGCAGTGGACTTAGTGGGGTGTGCTATGGGAACCGCATTAAACAGCACGGCCGCTCTTTGGACAATTATATTCAGTGCAGTATTATTTGGAAGTAAAATCTCATTGTGGCTTGCAATATGGGGCGTGGTTATCGTTGCAGGTGTGTTTGTTTTTGCGATTGATCCGAAAACAAGGAAGAAAAATATATCAAATAAGAAGCAGAAGTAATAAACGAGGAGGTATATTATGTTAAAGCAGAGCGTAATTGATAATATGAAAGAAATTGCAGAACACTGTATGGGAGAAGAAACAGCTTCATGTGTTGCAACGTGTCCTATGCACACAAATGTAAAAGAATATGTTCGATTAATCCGGGAAGGAAAAGGAGAAGAGGCAATAAAAGTTATCCGAGACCAGTTATTTTTACCGGGAACTTTGGGAAGAATCTGTGCGCACCCTTGCGAAGGAAAATGCAAATGGAACGAAGGAAAGAGCCCTATGGCGATTGCGTCCTTAAAAAGATATGCAGCAGATCATTTTGACCGAGAAGAAGACTGGAATTTTTCCTGTAAGGACGAAAATGGGAAAAAAGTAGCAGTGATCGGTGCCGGACCATCCGGATTGCAGGCAGCATTGGAACTGAGAAAAGAAGGCTGTCAGGTTACCGTATTTGAAAAAATGCCTGTAAGAGGAGGAATGCTTCGAATCGGCATTCCGGCATATCGTCTTCCAAGAACAATTCTGGAACGAGAGATCAGCTACCTGGATCGTCTGGGGGTAAAATTTGAATTAAATTGTGAAATCGGAAAGAATAAACCGTTTAGTGAAATTCTGGAAAATTTTGACAGTACCATTGTTGCAGTGGGAAAACAGCAGGGGCGTGTTGACAGAAGCCTGGATCACTGGGATGCAAAAGGAATTTTCAGCGCTGCGGGATTTCTGAAGGAAGCTGCCATGACTCAAGATGTGAAAGAGTCCGGAAAAGTTGTTCTTGTTGTAGGAGGCGGAGATGTGGCCATGGACTGCGCGAGAACTGCACGGCGTCTTAACGCAGCAGAAAAAGTTTACTCTGTCTGTCTTGAGGACAGTTATGATACCATGGCTTCTTCAAATCACGAAATCAAAGGGGCATTGGCAGAGGGAGTAAAATTTAATCATGCTCAGGCTATCCAGAAAATTCATACAGACGAAAATGGCAGGGTATCTGGAGTTACACTTAAAAAATGTTTATCTATGTTTGACGAAAACGGAAGATTTGCTCCTGCCTATGATGAAGAGGACACAAGAGAACTGAAGGTGGATACTATTGTCTTTGCCATTGGACAGGGCGTGGAAGCTGAATTTGCAGGGGAGGTTCTGGAACAGCGTCCTAATTCTACCTTCGCCTGTGACAAGGATACATTGCAGTCAACAAAGAACGAAAAGATTTTTGTTGCAGGAGATGCTTCCGGTGAATCTGTGATTGCTATTCAGGCTCTTGCAACCGGAAGAAGAGCTGCTCAATCTGTAATCCGATTTCTGAGAGGAGAAGACCTGCGGTCCGGAAGAGAATTAAAAGACACCTGGACATATGAAACAAAATTGCAAATGCCGGTTGACTGGGATGCAATTACCGGTCAAAGAGAAGATATGCAGGAGCTGAATCCAAAGAAGAGAATTTGTTCTTTTGATGAGGTGGCCCTGGGATATACAAAAGAAGAAGCAGAAAGAGAAGCCGCCAGGTGCAGACAGTGTGAGTGTAAGCTCTGTATGAAAGAATGTATCATGCTGAACGATTATACAGAGTGTCCGAAATCTTTGTTTAAAAAGTATCTGGAGGAGGGATATGAAAATCTGGATCATATGATTGCATATTCCTGTAATGAGTGCAGCCAATGTACACTGAAGTGCCCGAAAGAATTTAACATGAAGGGAATCTTCACGGCGTTAAAAGAAGATTATGCAGAGAAAAATAACGGTCTTGTCCCGTTGGAAATCTTAAAAGAGAGTGATCGTACGCAGGAAAAGGAATGCGGAGACGAATACTGTACCAGAGTAGATGGCAGTTTGCAGAAAAAGAAGTACCGAAGAAGCAGAAAACAAAATATGTTTTGTTCCTGGATGTACTGTGTCTGCATATTCTCCAAAGGGAGTAGAAAACATTGTGAAACACCTTAAAGAATGTCTGGGACATGAAAATGTAGGCGCATTATTACAATGTTGTGGAAAAGTCACCCGCTTTATTGGCGAAACAGAAAAGTTTGAGGAACGAAATAAAAAAGCTATTGATATTTTAGATGATATGGGAGCAGAAGTGATCATAACAGTATGCCCTTCCTGTTACAAAGTATTTAAAGAAACTGCTAAAAATCAGAAAGTGATTGCATATTGGGATCTGATGAAGAATCTGATCGGTATTCCGGAAACAGCAAGAGGAATCGGAATAGGCTCTGATGTAGTTTTCAACATTCATGATTCCTGTGTAACTCGAGATGAGACATCTCATCACGAGAGTGTGAGATGGGTTTTGGATGAACTGGGTTATAACTGGACAGAAATAGAACGAAACGGCAAAAACACCAGATGTTGTGGCGTTGGCGGTATGGTATGCAGTTCAAATCCGGAATTATATGAGCGTGTTTATACAAGAAGAGCGAATGATTTTGATCAGCACAATATTGTAACGTATTGCGGATCCTGCAGAGGAACCATGCAGGCAGCTGGAAAAGATGCTGTACATATCCTGGATTTGCTTTTTGGTCCAAAATATACAAAGGATCAGGAGAGAGCACGCGGATATCAGACCGAACAGGAAATGTGGAAAAAAAGATTAGAGACCAAAGAAAGATTGAATCATTTGTGGTAAGATTATTAAATATCATAGTACTTGAAACAGGTTCCATTTTTTATACCCTAATCTAGGTATAAGTCTGCAAAATGGGCAGGCGTTTCTACCAACCGACATACTGGTTGACTACCGTTTACGTAGTCAACCTTTTTTAGTTTTAGTTGCAAAAATTAAGAAGCATTTCAATCAGTTCACCATGTTACTTTCATTTCGTGTTATAACGTGTATTAAATCTATGTGGTATCGTCTCAGTAGATGTGAAGATGATTATTGCATAGAATGTTCTGAGGATGGAATACGGTTTAAGCAAATGAGGATTTGTCATATGTGGGCTGGTGCAGGAAAAATCAAATTTGGAATTTATGCATGCAGTCCGGAAGATTCATCGTTTAAAGCGGTATTTACAGATATGAAATTGACGGAGTGTCAATGGAAAGCCCATGACGGTCAAAAGCCGGATGAAATGTAGTAGTGTAGCAGAATGTAAGAGTTTTACAGATCCAAGTTTGTTGAATTCAAAAATTTAATATGAAATGTGAGATAGAGCGTATGGAAATAAACTATATGTTCTATTTTTTGTCTTTTCTTATTTGACTTGACAATTGGTGAAGATAATATAAAATAATAAATAACAATAATAAACAATAGATGATAAACAAAAAACAGAAACGGAGAGTTACATATGCTGTCAAAGTATGCTTCAGAAATTATAAAGATTTTAGTTCATCAAGATGACAAATTTATTACCAATGCACAGATTGCAAAAATGCTAAACGTTTCAGAAAGAAGCGTAAGTTCATATATGAATGAAGTAGCTCAGTATTGTGAAGAAAGAAATTATCATCTGATCCGAAAACGAGGAAAAGGAATCTGTTTGAGGTTAGGAGTGCATAAAGAAGAACTTGAACAGGAATTTCCAGAGAAAAATCTATGTATTGAGACGAGAGAATACAGGATCAGTTATATTATCCGAACATTGATCGAAAGTAAAGAACCATATACAGCAGCATTATTCGCAGATGAACTCTTCGTTTCAAAAGCAACGATCCGGACAGATATTGAAAAAGCAAACCAGAGTCTGGAAGCAGATCATATCAAAATTTATCAGACAACAGGGAGAGGAATTGAGATTAAAGGAAAAGAGTTTGATCTAAGAAGAGTTCTTGTAAGAGAAAATAGAAAAATAGTAATGGAAAAGGAAGACAGGATTACGGATGAAACATTTGCGGATTATCGGATCGAACCAGAGTTTTATGGAAGACTGGTGATACAGTATCGTAAAAAAAATGTTGATAAGGTGATTTATTGTGTACAGAGACTGGAAAGAAAAATTGCTTCGCAAATGAATGATTATACGTTTTGTATGGCGGTTGAATATATCTGCAATCAGATTAAACGATTAAAGAAGGAATGCTATTTAGAAGAAAATATGATCAACCGTCTAGGGCTTGTAGATGAAATCACAGAGTGGGCAGATTATCTGATTAATTATTTAAATCATGAATTTAAGATGAACATTGATCCAAGAGAAGGATTATATCTGTATATTTTATTGTTAGCAGTGGAAGTCCAAAACAGCAGCCGTATTGTAAATAAGAAATTTTTATTAGATAAAGAAATCCATATTCAGGATGTAACAGAGGATGTGATTGATTATATCTCATCTATTGTTGGTAAAAACTTTAAAGAAGATATGCTGCTAAAGACAAGTGTAGCATTATTTTTAAACAGTTCCCTTGTAAGAGTAAGATTTGGATTTCAGATCCATAACCCGTTTCTTGACGAAATCAAACAGCGATATCCAGCAATTTTTTCTGCATGCTTTACTTCTAGCCAGGTATATGAGAAACTGATCGGACAGTTCCCATCAGAAGATGATATTGCATATATGGCAGTTTTATTTGAAGGTGCGATGGAGGAGAAGAAAAGAAATATTAATACAGCCATTGTAGGAAGTGGTGGAATGGGAATGGGCCAGATTTTGGCAAGAAAAGTAGAAGATAAGATTCCAGAAATTAATGTAACATCTGTACTTCCGGCAAATTCGGCACATCTGATCGATGAAGATCAATATGATCTTGTAATAACAACAATTTCAAAATTAAAGATTCCACATCCATATGTTACGTATACAACACCGATCGTCAGCCAGCAAGATGTCTACCGGATTCAGAAAAAATGCCATCAGATGAAAGAGACAAAGAAAAATCATAACCAAGAATATACGATTAGTAGTCTGATCAAAAAAGAATTTATTCTGGTAGAAAAAGAAGTTATGAGTAAAGAGGAGATTCTCAAAAAAGGATGTGATCTATTATATAAAAATGGATATGTCAAACAAGGATTTTATGAAGATGTATTAAAAAGAGAAGAAATCAGTGCCTCCGTTCTCGGAGGCGGGGTTGCACTGCCACACGGAATGGCGAATCTGGTAATAAAACCAGCAGTTGTTGTCATGAAATGTGCACAAAGAACTGAATGGCAGGATGGTTGTGTGGATATCGTCTTTTTGCTGGCACTTAATTTTGAAGATATTCAGTCAACAAGGGCATTTTTCTCCTCATTTTATGAAATGACAATGGAGAAAAATACAACATATCTGATCAGAAAAGCAGAAACAGAGGAAGAAATCATGAATGTGATCATGAACAGTATGAATGAAACAGAAGAATAGATATTTTACATAAAAAATGGTATAATAACCATATTATGATAGGAGGATAGACATAAATGTTTGTAGAAGAACGACATCAGGAAATCTTACGTCTGTTAAATGAATATGAAAAAGTAAAAGTCAAAGAGTTAAGCAAACGATTTGAGGTTACAGAAGACTGTATTCGAAAAGATTTAGCGAGTATGGAAGCAAAGAATCTTTTAAAACGAACATATGGGGGAGCGGTTCTTCCAGATACTTTGCATCCGGGGCATACTAATATTGTATCAATAAGAAAAGATAAAAATATAAAAGAAAAAGAATGATCGCAAAGAAAGCAGCGGAATTAATTCACGATGGAGATATGATCTTTCTTGACACATCCACAACGAATATCGAATTGGCACGAGAAATCATAGAACGCAGATTAGAAGTTACAGTTGTAAGCTGCATGCTTGATATTGCAGAAGTATTTACAGCAACAAAGAATGTAAAATTTATTCTTCTTGGAGGAGAATTTAATCGTTCTCAGAACGGATTTTTAGGGGAACTTGTGTTGCAGATGATGGAAAATTTCCGATTTGATATTTCTTTTATGGGAGTTGTAGGAGCAAATCTTTATGATAATGCGATCATGACCTATGTTCCTGAAGATGGAATTATGAAGCATAATGCTGTCAAGAAGAGCAGTAAGTGTTATCTTATGATGGAAAGTCACAAATTTGATTTTAAAGCAAATTATGTATATGCAACATTTGATGATGTAGATGGAGTAATCTGTGAGGATGGATTATCCAAAAGAGATTCAGGATAAATTAGAAACATATCAGACGAAAATCATATAAAGAACTACGGGAGCGAAGAATTATTTTTATCTTGCTCTTTTTGGGTAATTTAAGAAAAACAGAAAACATCTTGAATAACAATAAAAACAATATATAATAATAAAAAACGATAATAAAAGCGAAAAACAATAGAAAGGACAAATTCTATGGATGGATTATATCAGACACAGCGAATCAAAGATTTAAAAGATAAAATGTTATCAGAGCCAAGATACGCATCAATTGAGCAGGCACTGATCATTACAAAAACATATCAGGAGAATGAAGATGATCCAAAGATCATACAGAGAGCAAAATCATTAAAAGCAGCCTTAGAGCAGATGGAGATTCGTGTAGAACCTGAAGAACTGATCGTTGGAAATCGTACAGCCGGAGTTCGTTATGGAGTTGTATTTCCAGAGAGTGGTAGCACATGGGTAGATAAAGAATTTGAAACACTCCCAACAAGACCACAGGACCGTTTCAATGTACATCAAGAAGATATTGAGACATTCCGTAAGGTCATCAAACCATACTGGGAAGGAAAATCCTTAGAAGATGTCCTGAATCAGAGATATGGAAAAGAGATCAACGAGATCGCCAAAGTTGTAAAGATCAACCAGAAAGACCACGCACAAGGACATATCTGTCCAGATTGTGTCAAATGGTTGAAGATGGGACCGCAGGGACTACTTGATCAAGCAGAAGAAAAACTAAAGATATGTAAAGAAGGACAGAAAGACTTCTATGAAAGTGTTAAGATCGTCATGGAAGGAGCGAAACACTTTATGGTCCGTTATCATGACCTGATCATGGACATGGCAGAAAATGAATTAGATGAAACAAGAAAACAAACCATGATCAAAGTAGCTCAAAACTGTAAGAATATTTCTGAACGTCCAGTACAGACATTTCATGAAGCAGTACAGTCTACATGGTTCTTGTTTGTAATTTTACAGATGGAATCCAATGCATCTTCATTTTCACCAGGAAGATTAGACAGACATTTAGAAGCTTATTATGAAAAAGATATCAAAGAAGGAAACTTAGATAAACAGCAGGCGTTAGAGATCATCGAATGTTTATGGTTGAAATTTAATGAGATCGTATATATGAGAAACTCTCACGGAGCAAAATATTTTGCAGGATTCCCGATTGGATTTAATATTGCGATCGGCGGTCAGGATGAGAATGGAAATGATACATATAATGATTTATCATTCTTGTTCTTAGAAGCTCAGAAACATTTAGGACTTCCACAACCAAACCTTTCCGTAAGACTTCACGAAGGAACGTCGGACGAATTATTAAAAGAAGCAGTCAGAGTCGTAGCCAAAGGAAGCGGAATGCCACAGTTCTTCAATGACAAGGCAGTCATTCCACCCATTCAGGAATTAGGAATCGAAGAAAAAGATGCAAGAGATTATGCGATCGTTGGATGCGTGGAATTAACAACGCAGGGAAATAACCTTGGATGGAGTGATTCTGCAATGTTTAACTTAATAAGCATTAGAAGTGGCATTGACAGGAGGAATCTGTCTCTTAACCGGAGAAAAGATCGCACCAGATTATGGAAACCTTGAAACGTACGAGACATTTGAAGAGTTGGAAGCAGCATTCAAGAACAAATTGATATTTTATGGATAAGATGCTTCTTGCATGCGAAGAAGTAGAGAAAGCTCATATTGATCTTTTGCCATCTCCATTCTTATCAGCATCCATTGAAAACTGTATGGAAAATGGAATGGATGTCACAGCAGGCGGTGCAAAATACAATTTATCCGGAATTCAGATGATTCAGGTTGCAAATCTTGCAGACAGTCTTGTCGCAATCAAGCAGCTGGTGTATGATGAAAAAAAGTGCACACAAAAAGAAATGCTTGATGCATTAAAGAACAATTTTGAAGGATATGAAATCTTAAGAGCAATGTGCGTTAATAAGGTTCCGAAGTACGGAAATGACATCGATGAAGTTGACAAACAGGGAACAAAATGGGCAGATTACTTCAAGAATCGATTAAGAACATTTAAAAACTATCGAAAAGGTCCATATCATACAGGAATGTATACCGTATCAGCCCACGTACCAATGGGTGAAAATGTCGGAGCAACGCCAGATGGACGATATGCAAAAGAACCGTTAGCAGATGGAGGAATGTCACCTGTTTACGGAAGAGATATCAAAGGACCAACAGCCGTATTAAAATCCGTATCCAAACTAGATAAGACACTTACAACCAATGGCGGATTATTAAATATGAAATTCCTTCCTGAATTTTTCAAGACAGAGACAGGAATTGACAAGTTTGCAAATTTCTTAAGAACTTTTGTAGATCTTGAGATTCCACATATCCAGTTTAACGTAGTAAGAAAAGAAGACTTGCTCGCAGCAAAGAAGAATCCAGAGCAATACCGCGGATTGACCGTCAGAGTTGCGGGTTACACAGCCTACTTTACAGAACTTGCCGATGAACTGCAAAATGAGATCATCGCAAGAACAAGTTATGGAGATATTTAAGATGACAGGAAAAGTATTTGATATTCGCAGATTTTCAACGCACGATGGAGACGGAATCCGTACCACAGTATTTTTAAAAGGATGTCCGTTAAAATGTGTCTGGTGTCAGAATCCAGAAGGAATTTCGATCCGCAAAAGACCAATTTATTTTGAAAACCGCTGCATGCATTGTAAGACGTGTATTGCAAAATCAAAAAATCAGGGTGTTACGATGGAAAATGACCAGATACACATTCATCCAAACAGAAATGAAAACTGGAATACCATCATTGACTGGTGTCCAACGGGAGCAATCGCCATGGATTCCAGAGAGATGAGCGTAGAAATGGTTATGGAAGAGATCCGCAAAGATAAATCATTCTATCGTTATGGAAATGGCGGGGTTACGATCTCAGGAGGGGAACCATTATTACAGTGGAAGTTTACAAAAGAGCTGTTAAAAGCATGCAAAAAAGAAGGAATCCATACCGCGATCGAGACATCCTTATATGCAGATCAGGAAGTGATCAAAGAGATCCTTCCATATTTAGACCGGATTTTTGCAGACTTTAAATTAGCAACAGAGAAAGATCATATGCATTACACTGGGGTTTCAAATCAAAAGATCAAAGATAATATCAGATACTTATTAGAGACATCAAACAGAGAGAAGGTCATCATAAGAACACCGATGATTCCAGAAATGACCGCAACGAAAGATAACATCAAGGGAATTGCAAAATATTTAAATGGGATCTATCAGTATGTTTCCTATGAAAATCTTAAACTACAATCCACTGGCAGAAGCAAAATATCACTTGGTAGATAGAGAATATTGTTTTGAAGAAAATCCAAAACTGTACACAAAAGAACAGATGCAGGAATTTAAAAGCTGGGCAGTCGAAGGTGGATTAGAAAATATTATTATTGAATCATAATAAATATGTATCATGAAGAAAAAAGTGAAATGTACAGCCGTTTTGTGCGACTGTATTTCACTTTTTTACGTTATGCTTCGAGCTGTTTTCCTAGAAAATCAGAAGCAATTTTGGCAATTTTAAACTCCTGATCATCTAATTCATCTTCAATAGAAAGAATACATACAAATCCAACGGCTTCACTTTCTGCAATGATCGTAGAAAGACACACATAGCGAAATACCTCTGGAAAGTCCAAGATCAGAGGAAAGAAATCTTCTTTTTCACGGTCCATCAATATATGTTTTCGATCTATTAAAGCTTCTTCAGCCTTTTCATCTAATAATTTTCCGATTAGTTTTTTGGCATTTGGTCCGGCAGCAGCGATCACACAGTCTTGATCACAAATACAGATTGTATGTGGAATCTGAGCAGCAATTGATTCTGCATATAGCTTCGCATTGTTTCCTAGTTCACCAATCGGGGAATATTTCTTTAAAATGATATCGCCGTCCCTCTCTGTAAATATCTCCAAAGGATCGCTTTCTCTGATATGCATGGTTTTTCGTATTTCTTTTGGTATAACGATCCGGCCAAGGTCATCAATCCTTCGTATAATACCTGTAGCTTTCATTCTTAAGATCCTCCATATTCATTGGTTTTCGTGTATGCTTGTAGTATTTGTAAAATCATTGGTTTTATACCCGGATTATGGTATAATATTTCATTAACAGAGAAAAGGTAAGGAGAATTAAGATGAAATTTCATACACAATTAAAAGCGAAAGATATTTTTAAATTTTCATTAGCATACACGTATTCCGGAGTACAGGCGATTTTGACGATTTTTATGCTGGGAGTCGGAGCATATATGATCGTCCACGGAATCGGTCAGCCAGAAGGACAGACGAATATTATTTTTGGTGTAGTTGTTATTGCATTATTTGTTGTCATTAATCCACTGATGATATATGTAAAAGCAAAGAAACAGGCAATTGAGAATCCAGTATACAAGAATCCAACGTACTACACTTTACGAGATGATGGTATTTTTGTAGAGCTAGGAGAAGAAAGTGCGACGATTGAGTGGAACAGAGTTTATAAGATCACACATTTTATGGGGCTGACATTATTGTATACAGGAAAACAGCAGGCATTTGTGTTTCCAGATTATGAACTTGGTGATGACAGAGAAAAGATGTTAGATTATATGAAAGAACACATCAAAGAAGCAAGAAAGAAGGCTGTTCAGACACAGACAGATGGAGGAGATATTTCAAAATATTCCAAGGCATCTACAGAAACTGAGCAGGAAGAGACAGAAGTAGAAAAGGAAACTCAGATTGAAGTATCAGAATCAGAAGTTCAAGAGAATTCAGAAGGAGAAGAATAGAAAATGATCGTACAAAGTTTTTGTGCAGAAGATACGTATGAGATCGGAAAGAAGATCGGACAGGAGGCACAGCCTGGACAGGTGATCTGTTTATATGGAGATCTTGGGGTTGGTAAGACTGTATTTACAAAAGGGTTGGCAGATGGACTTGGCATCACAGAACCAATTCAGAGTCCGACTTTTACGATCGTAAGAGAATATGAAGAGGGAAGGCTTCCACTATATCATTTTGATGTTTATCGTATTGGTGATATTGAAGAGATGGACGAGATCGGATATGAGGATTATGTTTATGGAGAAGGAGTCTGTCTGATCGAATGGGCAAATCTGATCGAGGAGATTCTGCCAGATCATTATCAAAAGATTACGATCCGTAAAGATTTAGAAAAAGGATTTGACTATCGAGAGATTGAAATGGAGGAACAATAGATGAAATTATTAGTACTGGACAGCTCTGGTCTGGTAGCTTCTGTGGCATTGATCGAAGATGATCAGTTGATCGCAGAGTATACGACTGGAAATAAATTAACACATTCTCAGACGTTACTTCCGATGTTAGATGAAGTGATCAAGAGAACATCCTTTGAGATAGAAGATATTGATGCGGTTGCGGTAGCAAAAGGACCAGGTTCTTTTACGGGACTTCGCATTGGTGCAGCAACAGCCAAAGGATTAGGACTGGCACTGGATAAACCGATCATTCCTGTGCCAACTGTAGATGGACTTGCATATCAGTTATTTGGAACATCCATGATCATCTGTCCAATGATGGATGCCAGAAGAAAACAAGTGTATACAGGATTTTACCGATTTGAAGGCAGTGAAATGAAAGTCTTAAAGGAACAATGTGCCCAGAGTGTAGAAGATACTTTGACACAGTTGAGGGAATACAATGAACCGGTTGTATTCCTTGGGGATGGCGTACCAGTATATAAGGAAGAAATCTTAGAGAAGATGGGTGATCTGGCAATTTTTGCTCCAGCACATGCAAACCGCCAGAGAGCAGCAGCAGTCGGAACGTTAGCACAAGTATATTTTGCACAGGGAATTTATGAAAGTGCAGACGAATTTGTGCCAGAATATTTAAGAAAATCTCAGGCTGAACGAGAGAGAGAAGAGAGGCTTCATGGACAAAAGTAGTATAACAGCCAGAGAATGGCATGTGAGGAAAGCACTTCCAGAAGATCTTCCGATGATCGCAGAGATGAAAAACTTTCTTTTCACAGACCATGGAGTTTCGATAGTATTGAGTCTTTCTATTATCGTAAAACTAGTGATATTTATGTATGGAGAGACAGAAATCGTATTAGTGGATATATAATCGCTGAGCATGTGTTAGATCAGGCAGAATTACATAGGATCGCAATGATTCCATTTATAAGGAAAATGGGAATTGGCACATTGTTGTTTCATGAGTTCAGACGAAGGTATCAGGAGATAGGGGTAGACACGATCTATTTGGAGGTCAGAGAATCAAACGAAGCAGCGTATCAGTTTTATTTAAAGAATGGATTTGAAGAATATGGACGCAGAGCAAAGTATTATAAGGATCCGATCGAGGATGCGATCTTAATGTTTTGTGAAATTTCAACAGATGACCAATCATTTCCACTGGATTCTTCAGAAACGCCCGTTTATAATGATGAGCGTAAGGAGGAGAATGAGATGAAATGTAATGTATGTGGACAGTTATTAAACAATAAAACAGATTATATAGAAGTTAAAAAAGAATGGGGGTATTTCTCAAACAAAGATACGCAGATTCATGAATTTAAGATTTGTGAGAGATGTTACGATCGTATCGTAAAACAATTTGAGATTTCTCCAAAGGTAACAGAGAAGAGTGAGATATTATCATAAAAGGTGATTTATGTTAGATGTATGTTTACTTGGAACCGGTGGAATGATGCCGCTTCCATATAGAAAGTTGACCGCATGTATGACAAGATTCAACGGGCATAGTCTGTTGATCGACTGCGGGGAGGGAACACAGGTAGGAATTAAAGAGAGGGGCTGGAGTGTTAAACCATTAGATGCGATCTGTTTTACACATTTTCATGCAGATCATATCAGTGGACTTCCAGGACTTCTTTTAACACTTGGAAATGCAGAACGAACAGAACCTCTTTTGATCATAGGACCAAAAGGCGTAGAAAGGGTTGTGAATTCACTGCGCGTGATCGCACCAGAACTTCCATTTTCCGATCGAATTTTATGAATTAAATGAGAAAGAGCACGTTATTGAGATGGATGGCTATAAAATTGAAGCTTTCTACGTAAAACATAATGTGCCTTGTTATGGCTATAATATGATCATCCCAAGAGCTGGGAAGTTTGATCCTGTAAAGGCAAAGGAAAATGACATCCCGATGAAATACTGGAACAGGCTTCAAAAGGGAGAAACTGTGACAAGTGAAGATGGTCGTGTACTTACAAGTGATATGATCTTAGGAAGTCCTAGACCTGGAATTAAATTGACATATTGTACGGATACAAGACCAGTCCAGACAATTTCTGAACACGCAAAGAATGCAGATTTATTTATTTGTGAAGGAATGTATGGAGAAGAAGGAAAAGAAAAGAAAGCAAGAGAATATAAACACATGACATTTTACGAAGCTGCGCATCTTGCAAAAGAAGCAGATGTAAAACAGATGTGGTTAACTCATTATAGTCCGTCATTAGTCCGGGCAGAAGAATTTATGGGGAAAGTGAAGTCGATTTTCCCTAGAGCAAGAGCTGGAAAAGACGGTAAGACGATAACTTTAGATTTTCAGGAAGAATAGGAGAATACGATGAGCGATAAGATTAAGATTCTGGCAATCGAATCTTCCTGCGATGAGACAGCGGCAGCAGTTGTAGAGGATGGAAGATGTGTAAAATCCAATATCATTTCATCTCAGATCGAACTGCATAAGCTATATGGCGGTGTTGTCCCTGAGATTGCCTCAAGAAAACATGTAGAGAAAGTGAACTTTGTAGTAAGAGAAGCATTAAAAGAAGCAGGAGAAACATTAGACAGTATTGATGCGATCGCGGTTACTTATGGACCGGGATTAGTCGGTGCACTATTAGTTGGTGTGGCAGAAGCGAAAGCACTCGCATTTGCAAAGAAGAAACCATTGGTAGGAGTGCATCATATTGAAGGACATATCTGCGCTAATTATATTGAACATCCAGATTTAGAACCTCCATTTTTATGTCTGGTAGTATCAGGAGGGCATACACACCTTGTTGATGTCAAGGATTATGGAAAATATGAGATCATTGGCTGTACAAGAGATGATGCAGCAGGAGAAGCCTTCGATAAAGTAGCACGTGCGATCGGACTGGGATATCCAGGGGGTCCAAAGATTGAAGCACTTGCCAAGGAAGGGATAAGAATGCAATTGCATTTCCAAGAGCCAAAGTAAATGATTCCAAGATGGACTTTAGCTTTAGCGGGTTAAAATCCTCTGTATTAAATTATTTAAATAAATGTGAGATGAAAGGGGAAGAAGTAAACCGTGCGGATGTCGCGGCTTCTTTCCAGGAAGCGGTTGTAGATGTTTTGAGTTCTCATGGAGTAGAAGCGGCGAAAGAATTAGGATACAAGAAACTTGCAATCGCAGGTGGAGTTGCATCCAATGGAGCATTTCGTGCAAAAATGATCGAGAGATGTAAGGAAGCAGGAATTGAATTTTATCATCCATCTCCTATTTTCTGTACAGATAATGCAGCAATGATCGGGGTTTGTGGATACTATGACTATATCAATGGTGTAAGAAGCGGTTTAGATCTGAATGCGGTACCTGGATTAAAGATTGGTACCAGACAGGGGTAAATACATGGGAGAAAAAATTGCGGCAATCGTTTTGGCAGCAGGAGAAGGAAAAAGAATGGGAAGTGGAATTCCCAAACAATATATGCTGATCAAATCAAGGCCTTTGGTGTATTATGCGCTAAAGGCTTTTGAAGAGAGCGCTGTAGATGAGGTTATTCTTGTTACAGGAGAAGACGAGATAGATTACTGTAAAGAGTATATTGTAGATCGATATCATTTTAATAAGGTGAAAAAGATCGTGCCAGGCGGATGGGAACGTTATGCATCCGTTTATTTTGGACTTGAAGCAATTGAGGATGCGGATTATGTACTGATCCATGACGGAGCACGTCCGATGATCAGTGCAGAATTAGTACAAAAATGCATATACTATGTAAAAAAATATCGTGCATGTGTAGTTGGAATGCCATCGAAAGATACGATTAAAGTTGTTGATGAGGAGAATTACGCAATCCGTACACCTGAGAGAAAAACATTGTGGCAGGTTCAGACACCACAATGTTTTGAATTTGACCTTGTAAAAAAGGCATATGAAAAGATGATGGAAAATGACGATGGAAAAGTAACTGATGATGCAATGGTAATAGAAACATATGGTAATGTGCCGGTAAAACTGTTTGAAGGTGGTTATGATAACATTAAGATCACGACACCAGAGGATGTTAGACTTGCAACGAATCTTGTGCGTGTAAGGAAGGTTTTTCACAAGCTTCATGTGTTACATGATAAGTTGATATATCTACAGATGAAGGCCTATAAAAAGCGATTTACAGAGAAAAACAAAAAAATAAAAAACTTTAAAAAAAGTGTTGACATATGTATTCTGGTTTGGTATTATAAACAAGTCGTCGCGTGAGACACACAAAACGACAACAACAGAATACGTTATGGAGAGGTATCGAAGTGGTCATAACGAGGCGGTCTTGAAAACCGTTTGTCCGCAAGGGCGCGTGGGTTCGAATCCCACCCTCTCCGTTCATCATGAATCCATGATGTCAACACTTGGAGAAGTACCCAAGTGGCTGAAGGGGCTCGCCTGGAAAGTGAGTAGGTCGTTAATAGCGGCGCGAGGGTTCAAATCCCTCCTTCTCCGTTGGATATTTTATCCAAGAAAACTTTTTGAAAAAAGGATTGACAAACAAGAGAGAACATGATATGATATAAAAAGTTGCTGCGGTTCTTATGAAGAACGGGTCAACAAAATAAATCAAAAAAAGTTCTTGACAAGCTAAGAACGAAGTGATATAATGATAAAGCTTCTTATACGAAGCGGATCACAAAAAGATCTTTGACAACTGAACAATAAGACAACCTTGAAAATTCTAATGAATTTTTCAGATGATTTTAGTAAAAATCAACGAACGTTCTTTATAGAGA